>Ga0075418_10009468_pt1 | contig 10927 bp, 10 predicted proteins | sample SoiMetdeltSBSDD2_FD_81776 | JGI IMG/M metagenome (GOLD analysis project Ga0075418, IMG submission 81776) | Bulk soil microbial communities from a Populus tree surrounding site in Tennessee, USA - Soil MetaG P. deltoides SBSDD2 | ecosystem: Environmental > Terrestrial > Soil > Tree plantation...
CGCGTCGATGTCGAGCTCGGCCTTCATCACCCGGTCGAGGTAGCCGACCGTGGCGAGGCGTCCCTGGAAGGCAAGGCAGCGGATGCACTCGGCGAACACCGAGCCGCCGACGTTGTTGACCACGAGGTCGACGCCCTTCCCGCCGGTCGACTTCATGACCGCTTCGTGAAAGTCCGGTTTTCGGGTCTGGATCGCCACGTCGAGCCCCATCGCGCTTAACCGGTCCAGTTTTTCCTTCGAGCCGGACGTTCCGATGACCCTGGCCCCGATCGCCTTCGCCGCCTGCAGCGCGGCGACGCCGACGCCGGCGGACACGCCCGTCACGAGGAGCCACTCGCCCGCCTTGAGCCCGCCCTGCGCGACGAGCATGTCGTGCACCACCATGAAGGTCAGCGGGATCGCGCCCGCTTCTTCCCACGACAGGTTCGCCGGCACCGGGATCGCGTCGCTCTTGTCCATCAGCCCGAACTCCGCGAAGCCGCCGGGACAGCGTCCCATGACGCGCTCGCCCGTGCCCACCACCTCGCCCGCCGCCTCCTGCCCGCCGGCCTTGGCGGCCCCCGCGGCGATCAGGCCGTGGCCCGGGATGAGCTCGCCGCGGTTCAGGCTCGAGGCGTGGATCTTCACGAGATGCTGGTGCGCCGCGGGCTGCGGCGTCGGCACCTCGCGCAGCTCGAGATTCATTCGGTCTCCGGCCGACTGCAGGAAATACGCTCTCATGTCACCACCCAAAAACAGCGACAGACCACGGTTATTTCAAACGCCGGGAAAATCGTGGTCCGTCCCTGATTGAAAGACATTACTCGGCCTTGATGCCGGCTTCCTTCACCAGCTTGCCCCAGGTCTGGTACTCGCGCTCGATGTACTTGCCGAACTCGGCCGGCGACATCGGATGCGGCTCGACGCCGGTCTTCGCGAGCTGCGCGACGGTCTCCTTGTTGGCGAGCGCGCGCACGAGGTCTCGGTTCAGCCGCTCGACCACGTCCTTCGGCAGGTTCGCCGGCCCGAGAAAGCCGTACCAGTTGAGCGCCTCGTATCCCGGATAGCCCGACTCGGCCACCGTCGGCACGTCGGGCATGAGCGCCGCGCGCTTGAGGCCCGTGGTCGCGATCGCGCGCGCCTTGCCGGAGCGGATCTGCGAGACCGACGAGATCGGCGTCGCGAAGAACGAGTCCACCTGGCCGCCGAGGAAACCCTGCATCGCCGGCCCGCCGCCCTTGTAGGGGACATGAACGAGCGGCACCTTGGCGACGCGGCTGAGGAGCTCACCCGCGAGATGTCCCGCGCCGCCGATGCCCGAGCTCGCGTAGGTCAGCCCTTTCTTCTCGCGCGCCACCTTCACGTAGTCGGCGAGCGACTTCACCGGAAGCGTGGGCTGCACCACGAGCACGTTGGCGAACACCACCGCCATGCCGATCGGCGTCAGGTCCTTCAGCGGATCGTAGGGCGTCTTGAGGATGTGGGGGTTTACCGCGAGCGCGCCGACGTTCGCCAGCACCAGCGTGTAGCCGTCCGGCGCGGATTTCGCCGCGTAGTCGACCGCGATGTTGCCGCCGGCGCCGGCGCGGTTCTCCACCACCACCTGCTGGCCGAGAAGGTCGCCCATCGGCTTCTGCAGGATGCGCGCGGTGGTGTCGGTGCCGCCGCCGGGCTCGAAGCCCACGACCACGGTGACCGGCTTGCTGGGATACGCGCCCTGCGCGAGCGCGCCGCACGCGAACGGAACGGCTAGTACCGCCGCGAGCACTCCACTGAGTCTCGTCATCGTCGAAATCCTCCTTCTCGTTTTGGGCCCGCCGCTAGCGGCCCTTGAACGCCGGCTTGCGCTTTTCCATGAACGCGGTCCGGCCTTCCTTGTAATCGGCGCTGTCGAAGCACTCCTTGACGAGCGCGTTGCACATCGCCGCGTCGTAGTCGGTCTTCACCACTTCGCCGATGATGCGCTTGGCGGCGCGCATGGTGAGCGGGGCGTTCGCCGCGATGGCTTCGCAATATTCGCGCGTCAGCTTCTCGAGCTCGGCGGCCGCCACCACGCGGTGCACCAGGCCCATCTCTTTCGCTTCGGCGGCGCTGAACTGGCGCGCCGTGATCATGATTTCCTTCGCGTAAGCCGTGCCGACAATGTCGACCAGCTTCTTCATCGACCCGGCGCGATACCCGAGCCCGAGCTTGGCCGCCGGGATCGAGAAGCGCGCGCCGTCGGCCGCGAGCCGCAGGTCGCAGGCCGCGGCGATGCCCAGGCCCCCGCCGATGCAGTAGCCGCGGATCATGGCGATCGTCGGCTTGTCGAAGCCCTGCAGCTTCGCCTGGGCCGCGTCGCCGATCTGCTCGTAGCGCTGCACGGCCTCGGCGGTCGAGCGCTGGGACTCGAACTGCGAGATGTCGGCCCCGGAGACGAAAGCCTTGTCGCCCGCGCCGGTGAGCACGACCACGCGGATCGCGGGATCGGCGCCGAAGTCGTCGAGCACGCGCGGAATCGCCTCCCACATGCCCACCGACACCGCGTTGCGGCGCGCCGGATTGTTGAACACCAGCCAGCCGATCGCCCCGTCCTTGCGCGCGTCGACGCGCGCGTCGCTTTTCGCCTCGACGCTCAAATCACCCTCCGCTCGCGCAGCCCGCGGATGTCGCCGTCGGAGTAGCCGATCTCGCGCAGGATTTCGTCGGTGTGCTGGCCGATCTCGGGCGTCGCCGCCGCCATGCTGGAGGGCGTGCGCGAGAGCTTCACCGCCTGGTTGACGACCTTGAAGCGCCCGAGCTTCGGATGCTCGACCTCGGCGGCCGCGTGGAGGTGCTGCACCTGCGGGTCGGCGAACACCTGGTCGACGCTGTAGATCGGACCGCAGGGCACGCCGGCGGCGTTGAGCTTTTCGACCCATTCCTGGGACGGACGCGCCTTCAATGCCTGATTGAGAACCTCGTTCAAGCGCGCGCGATTCTTCGCCCGGTTCTCCTGGCCCTTGAACTCGGGCGCTTCCAGCAGGTCCTTGCGCCCGATCGACTCGCAGAGGCGCGCCCACATGCCTTCGCCCGAGGCGGCGACGTTGATGTGGCCGTCCGCGGTGGTGTAGGCCGAGGTCGGCATGCTGGTCGGGTGGTCGTTGCCGACCTGCGGCGGCACCTCGCCCTTCATGAGGTAGCGCGCGGCCTGGAAGTCGAGCAGCGCGATCCCGGACTGCAGCAGCGAGCTCTGCACCCACTGTCCCTTGCCGGAGGTCTCGCGCTCGAGCAGCGCCGTCATGATGCCGAGCGCTGCGAACAGGCCCCCCGCGACGTCGGCGATCGCGGCGCCGGTGCGCATCGGGCCCTTGCCCGGGGCACCGGTCACCGACATGAGCCCGCTCATGCCCTGCGCGATCTGGTCGAACCCCGGGCGCTCGCTGTAGGGGCCGTCCTGGCCGAAGCCCGAGATGCTGGCGAGGATGACGCGCGGATTCAGCTTTTCGAGCGAGGCGTAGTCGACCCCGAGGCGGTATTTCACGTCCGGGCGGTAGTTTTCGACCACCACGTCGGCAGTCTTGACCAGCCGGCCGAACACCTCGCGCGCCTCCGGCAGCTTGAGGTTCAGGGTCATCGCCCGCTTGTTGCGGTGCAGGTTCTGGAAGTCCGGGCCCTGCCGCGGCCCCCCCATGCCCTCGTTGGGGTCGACCCCGGGGGGCGACTCGATCTTGATGACGTCCGCCCCGAAATCGGCGAACTGCTTGACGCAGGTGGGCCCGGCGCGCACCCTGGACAGGTCGAGGATCCGGAAGCGGGCAAGCGCGGAAGAAGCAGAGATTTTGGCCATGGTGTGGCACGATTCTAAATCGGAGCCGCCCGGAATATGGCGCGGCACGGGGTGTTCCACTGCAAACCACGATCAAACAGGAGACTTATCGATGAAAAAGGTTTTGCTCGTCGCCGCTGCGTGCTTGCTCGCGTCGTGCGCCACGTACCAGGACATGGCACCGAGCTGGCTGCCCGGGAGCGGCTCGGTCAGCGTGAAGCTCAGCGGCGCCGAGGAAGTGCCGCCGACGAACGTCCAGGGATCCGGTAGCGGCACCATCCAAGTGAAGTCCGACGGCGCGGTCAGCGGCAGCGTCACCACCACGGGCGTGCAGGGCACCATGGCGCACATCCACCAGGGCGCGAAAGGCCAGAACGGCCCGGTCATCATCCCGCTCACGAAGAGCGGCGACACCTACACCGTGCCCGCCGGCGCCAAGCTCAACGACGCGCAGATGAAGGCGTTCAAGGATGGCGGCCTGTACGTCAACGTCCACACCGCTGCCAACAAGGGCGGCGAAGTGCGCGGCCAGCTCAACCCGTAGCGACTTGAAGTCGATTCTGCTGCACCTCGCGCTGCTGGCCGCGGCTGGCAGCGCGAGCGCGCAGTACCCGGACCGGCCGATCCGGCTGGTGGTCCCCCAGGCGGCGGGGAGCGCGACCGACAACGTCTCTCGCACCCTGGCGCCGGAGTTGAGCAAGCAACTGGGGCAGAACGTCGTGGTCGACAACCGGCCCGGCGGCGCGCTCACCATCGGCATCGACATCGTGGCGAAGAGTCCGCCCGACGGCTACACCATCGGGCAGGGACCGGTCGGCGCCCTGGCCATCACGCGCCACATGGTGGCGAAGCTGCCCTACGACATCGAGCGCGACCTGCAGCCCGTTGCCCTCGTCACCACCGGCTACATGCTGCTCGCGGTTTCGCCGAAGACGCCGTTCCATTCGGTGAAGGAGCTGATCGACTATGCCAAGAAGAATCCCGGCAAGCTCTCGAACGCCTCGTCGAGCAACGGCTCTCCCGGGCACGTGAGCGGCGAGCTCTTCAAGTACATGACCGGCACCGACATCGTCCACGTTCCCTACAAGGGCGGCGCGGCGGCGATCGCGGACCTGATCGCGGGCAACGTCGAGCTCATGTTCGAGAGCACCAACTCGATCGCGCCGCACGTGCGCGCGGGCCGGGTGCGCGCGCTCGCGGTCACCGGGCTCAAGCGCTCGATCAGCCTCCCCGAGGTGCCGACCCTGGTCGAGGCCGGCGTCCCCGGCTACGAGGTCAATGCCTGGAGCGGCATCATTGCGCCCGCCGGCTTGCCGCGTCCGATCCTCGACAAGCTGAACAAGGCGATCAACGCGGCCATCGTCGCGCCCGAGACGCAGCAGCGCTTCGAGCAGCTCGGCAGCGAGGGCGGCGGCGGCACGCCGGAGGAGTTCGCCGCGCTGATCCGCCGCGATTCGGCGAAGTGGGCGGACGTGGTCAAGCGCTCCGGCGCGAAGATCGACTAGGAAAAAGAAAAAAGCTTCTTTCCGGCGACCGGCATCTCCGCGGTGAGGATCTCGCCGTTCAGCGAATCGGTGATGTAGAGCGTCCGGTCCTTGAACGCGATGTTGGTCATCAGGCGGTGCGCGTCGCCGCCGTGGACGAGATGCGTCGGCAGGCAGTTCGCGTCGAAGCGCCACACGCCGACGCCGAGATGGCACACCACGAGGCCGTCCTCGGCGTCCATCTCGATGCCGTCGGGGCCTGCGTGCCCGCCCGAGAGCTGGATCGCGACCCCGGTCTTCGACGGCGTGCCGCCTTCCATCAACGGCAGGCGCCAGATCTGCTGCGCGCGCGTGATGGCGACGTAGACCTGGGTGTTTTTCGTATTCAGGGTGATGCCGTTCGGAGAGGGCGCGTTGCTCACCAGCCTTTGAAGTTCTCCCGCATTCTTTCCTTCCATGCGCAGGCGCCATACCCGGCCCGTCGGATCGGCGATGCCGCTTTGGCCCTGGTCGGTGAAGTAGAGATCGCCGTTGTCGGCGAAGTGCAAGTCGTTGAGGCCCTTGAAGCCCTCGCTGAACGCGGTCTCGAGGCGCGGCTCGATCTTTCCGCTTTTCGGGTCCAGGACGAGCAGCCCGCGGCGGTAGTCGGCGATGAAGATGCGGCCGTCGCGGTGGATCTTGAGACCGTTCGGCCAGCCGTCGTACTGCGCGGCGAGCTCCCACTCGCCCTTCGGATCGATGCGGAAGATCCGGCCGAACGGGATGTCGACGCACCAGAGGTTGCCGTCGCGATCGAACGAAGGACCCTCCAGGAAGCTGTCGACCGGTGCGCCGGCCCGGTTGGGGTCCGACCAGGCGGTGCGACCCTTCTTGCGGAACTTCCCGGGAAGCGAACTGAAGGTCCGAGCTTCCCCTTTCCGGATCTCTTGGAAGGGATTGAACATGGAATGCGGCAAAGGATAAGGGTGTTAATCTAGCCACACAAGGAGGCGTCCCCCATGAAAAAGCTGCTGTTTCTTGCTCTGATGGTGTCCAGCGCCGCGGTACTTGCGCAAAGCAACATGCGCGTGCGCGGCACGATTTCATCGCTCGATGGCGATGTCCTTTCGGTGAAATCGCGCGAAGGCAAGGACCTGAAACTCACCCTCACCCCCGACGCGCAGATCGCGGTCGCCAAGAAGCTCTCGCTTACCGACATCAAGCCGGGCACGTACGTGGGCGTGACGTCGGTGGCGCAGGGCGGCAAGCAGGTCGCCAAGGAAGTGCACCTGATCCCGCCCGCCGCGCCGTCGGGCCACATGGACTGGGACCTGGTGCCCGGCTCGAAGATGACCAACGCCAACCTGCAGGCCGCGGTCGCAGCGGCCGGCGGCAACGAGATCACGCTCAAGTACAAGGACGGCGAGCAGAAGATCATGGTGCCCAACGGCACGCCGATCGTCGGCTTCGACAACGGCGACCGCTCGGCGCTCAAGAAAGGCGAGACGATCTGGACCAACGCGCGCGTCGAGGGCGACGGCAAGCTGGTCACGAACCGCGTCCAGGTGAGCAAGGGCGGCGTCAAGCCCGAGCACTGAGCCGGCGACGAGCGGTCGCGAGCTCCAAGTCGGGCCGCCTAAGCTCTAGAGGCGGCCTTTCCCGCGTTTTCCCCGGCGATGCGGCCGAACACCGAGCCGTTGGTGAGGCCGCTGCCGCCGGGATAGTTGAACCAGAAGATCCCGCCCACGAGCTCGCCCGCGGCGTAAAGGCCCTGGATCGGCGGGCCGTCCGAGCTCAACACCTGCGCGTGGTTGTTGATCTTCAGGCCGCCGAAGCTGAAGGTGATGCCGCAGGTCACCGCGTAGGCCTCGAACGGCGGCGTATCGAGCGTGTTGGCCCAGTTGCTCTTGTTCACTTCCAGACCTTCGGTGCGCCGCCCGTCCTTTACGTTGGGGTTGAACGGAATGTCCGCGCGAACCGCGGCGTTGTATTTTTTGATTTCGGAAAGAGCGACTTCCTGGTTGGTGTCATCCATTTTCGCAACCAGCTCTTCCAGCGTGTTGCCGCTGATCTTCGTCACCTGCCTGATGCGGTACTCGTCGCGCAACTGCGCCTTCACCTTCGCGTCGAAGATCTGCCAGGCGAACTGCTTCGGCTGCTGCAGGATCACCCGACCGTACTTCGCGTAGGTGTAGTTGCGGAAGTCGGCGCCTTCGTCGACGAAGCGCCTGCCCTCGGCGTTGATGTACACGCCCCAGGGATACGAGTGCTTCTGAAAGCCGTCGCCGACCGCGAGATCGCCCGTCTCGGGCGCGTTGCGGTCCCAGGCGACCGCGTGGCAGCCCGACCAGTTGCCGTGCGCCGCGGCTCCGGCGTCGAGCGCCATGCGGATCGCGTCGCCGGTGTTGAAGCGCGTGCCGCGCACCTTGGCGAGCTCCCAGCCCGGCCCCATGTAGCGCGTGCGCCATTCGGTGTTGGCCTGGAAGCCGCCGGCCGCGAGCACGACCGACCTGCTTTTCACGTCCTGGGTCCTGTGGTCTTTTTTGACGACGACCCCATGAACGCCGTCGTCATCGGCGATGAGCGAAACCGCGCGCGCGCCGTACCAGATGTCGATACCGTGCTTGCGTGCGATCTGGGTCAGCGACTCGACCAGGCCCGGGCCGCCGCCGACCGCCTCGAGCGTAAGGCCGCCCCAGAACTTGAACCGGCCGCCGATGTTGAACGCCTGCCGGCCCCAGGCGGCGGTGAAGCGCACGCCCTTGTGGCGCATCCACAGGACCGCCGGAAAGCTTTCCTTCACCAGGAGCTCGGTGAGGTCCGGATCGCAGCGGTACTCGGTGACCCGGGCCATGTCGTCGATGAACTGCTCGGCGGTATAGGCGCCGAAGTCCGTGCGCGCCACCTCCTCGTCGCTCAGGTCGATCAGCTTCTTCAGGTCCTCGACGCCGTTGTACACGATGCGCATGAGGCCCGCGGTGAAGCGCGAGTTTCCGCCGGCTTCGTCCTCCGGAGCTCGCTCCAATACCAACACCCGCTGCGAGTGCTCCCGTGCGGAAAGAGCAGCGCACAACGCCGCGTTTCCTCCACCCACAATGATCACGTCGTACATCAGTCCGCCTTCACGTTCGCCGCGCGCACGACCTTGGCCCACCGCGCCTGCTCCTTCTTGATGAACGCCGCGTAGTCCTGCGGCGTCGAGCCCACCGCCTCGGCGTCGTCCGACTTGAAGCGTTCAAGTACCAGCGCGCTCTTCGCCGCCTTCGCCGCCTCCGCGGAGAGACGGCGCAGGATCGGCTCCGGCGTGCCGGCGGGCGCATTGAGACCGTACCACTGCGAGGTTTCGAAGCCGGGATAGCCCTGCTCGGCGACGGTGGGCACGTCGGGGAGCGAATGCAGGCGCTTCGAGGTGCCGACGGCGATCACGCGCAGCTTCCCGGACTTGACGTGCGGCATGAGCGGCGGCGTGCCGGCGGAAGTCGCCTGCGTTCGGCCGGCGATCAGGTCGGTGACGTTGGGCCCGGTGCCCTTGTAGGGGACGTGCTGCAGCTCCATGCCCGTCACCTGCTTCAGATATTCCATGGCGAGGTGGCCCGCCGAGCCGTTGCCGGCGCTGCCGTAGTTGATCTGCCCGGGCTTCGCCTTCGCCAGCGCGACGAACTCGCGCAGGTTCTTCGCCGGCACTTCGTGGTAGACCACGAAGATGTTCGGCACGATCGCGAGCAGCGACACCGCCGCGAAGTCCTTGTCGACGTCGTACGGCAGGTGCTCGTACATGTACGGGTTCATGGCGAGCGAGCCCACGTGGCCGATGATCAGCGTGTAGCCGTCGGGCGCGCTGCGCGCCACCTCCTGCATGGCGACGTTGCCCCCGCCGCCGGGCTTGTTCTCGATGACGAAGCTCGTGCCGAGACCCTTCGCCATCTCCTCCGACATGAAGCGCGCCACCAGCGTCGAGCTCCCGCCCGGCGCGAACGGCACGATCAGGCGGATGGGCTTCGACGGATAGTTCTGCGCCGAAGCGGTGGCCGCCGCAAGCGCCAAAACGAAAGCGAACAGCCTTATCGTCATGCGGAAAAGCCGTAAAGGCGGGCGGGGTTGTCGACCAGGATCTTCTTGCGGACCGCGGCGTCGGGTGCCCAGAGCGGGAGCTGGTTGAGCAGGCGTCCGTCGTCGATCGCGAAGAAGGGGCGTACGTCCATCGGGCCAATGCCGGGCATCGGCTCGGAATTGGGATGCGGCCAGTCGGTGCCCCACACGATGCGCTCGGGATTCGCCGCGATCAGCGCTTTCGCGAGCGGCGCCGCGTCGGCGAAATCCGGCCCCTGGTGCGACACGCGGTAGGCGCCGGAGACCTTCACATAGGCCTTGCCGGAGCGCAGCAGCTCGACCAGGTCGGAGAAACCGGGCTGGCCGACGCCGAGCGCGGCCTGCGCGCGGCCGAAGTGATCGAACACCACCGGCACCGGCGAGGCGAGCACCAGATCCTTGATCGAGGAGATCACCGGCAGGGTGACGTACATCTGGATGTGCCAGCGCCGCGCCTGCATGCGCTCGGCGGCGGCCTGAAAGCGCTTGCGCGCCGCGGCCGGGTCGGGGGCCGCGCCGCCGGTGGCGAGGTTGATGCGGATGCCGCGGATGCCGGCGCGTCCCATCGCATCGAGCTCGCCCTCGGGCGTCTTGTCGTCGATCACCGCGACACCCCGGGCGTTGGCGCCGCGCGCCTTCATGCCCCAGAGCGTGGCCGAGTTGTCGGTGCCGTAGACGCTCGGCGTGACGATCACCACGCGCTGCATGTGCAGCGCCTTGTGGAGCTGAGCCATCTCCTCGGGCAGCGCGGGCTCGGGCGTATAGACGCGGCCCGCGAACATCGGGAACTCGCGCATGTCGCCATGGATGTGCGTGTGGCAATCGCACGCACCCGCCGGCACGTCGAAGTTCACCGCGGTCGCCGGCTGCGAGGCCTTGGCGAGCGCGAAGCGCGGCGCGAGTGAGGCCGCGGCCGCGGCGAGCAGCATCTGGCGTCGAGTGGGCATGCCCTTCCTCCTCAGAATTGGTAGCGGCGCAGTCCGCCGTCGACCGGAATCACCGCGCCGGTGATATAGCGCGCGAGCGGCGAGGCGAGGAAGCAGGCCAGGTTCGCCAGGTCCTGCGGCTGGCCGTACTCGCCCACCGGGATGTCGTGCTCGCTTTCCCGCTGGCGAAATTCCGGCGGATAGTTGCGCAGGATCTGCTCGCTGATGATGCGCCCCGGCGGGATGCAGTTGACGGTGATCCCATGTTTTCCGACCTCGCGCGACAGGCCCTTGGCCCAGGAGTGCATCGCGGCCTTGGCGGCAAAGGCGCCGTTCAGTCCCTCGGGCTCGGATTTGCCGGTGACGTTGATGATGCGGCCCCACTTGCGCTCGATCATCTGCGGCAGCAGCGCGTGGGCGAGCTGCCGTTGCCGTACGAAGTTGAGCGTCAGCGCCTCTTCCCACTGCGCGTCGGTCGACTCGAGCGTGAAGCGCCGGCTGCCGCCGGCGTTGTTCACCAGGATGTCGACCGACCCAAGGCCCGCAAGGGCACCCTGAGCCACGGCCTGCGCCGCATTTTCCTTCAGGAAGTCACACTCAATGATGACCAGCTTCGCGCCGATTTCCTTCTCGAGCTCTTCCAGCAGATTGCGCCGCCGCGCCATCACGGCGAGGCGCACGCC
>Ga0075418_10009469_pt1 | contig 10927 bp, 10 predicted proteins | sample SoiMetdeltSBSDD2_FD_81776 | JGI IMG/M metagenome (GOLD analysis project Ga0075418, IMG submission 81776) | Bulk soil microbial communities from a Populus tree surrounding site in Tennessee, USA - Soil MetaG P. deltoides SBSDD2 | ecosystem: Environmental > Terrestrial > Soil > Tree plantation...
CAGCGATCGAAGTGCAGCTCGGACCGCTGACCTTCGATCAGTTCCTCGCGTTTCTGCCGCTCGGACATTCGCACCGCGCGCTCGCCGCGACGGTCCGTTTCTATCTGCGCCCCGAGACCGGCGTCGCGTTTCGATTGCAGATTGCCGCGGGCGAAGTGCCGTCGCTGCGCCTCGGCCGTGCCGAAGCGGCGTTTCTCGGATGGACGTCGTGGCTCAAGACGCGGCCGTTCGCCGCGAACGACTCGCAGGTTCGCCTCAGGGGGCGCGCATGAGCAGCGAGCTGCGATCGCTCATCGGCAAATTGAATCCGGTGTGCAAGCGCGCGCTCGAGACCGCGGCCGCGCTTTGCGTCGCACAGACGCACTACAACGTCGAGGTCGAGCATCTGCTCATCAAGCTCCTCGATGTTCCGGGCAACGACGTCGCACCGGTGCTGCGCTACTACGACGTCGATGCCGCCGAAGTGACGCGCCAGCTCACGGCCGCGCTCGAGAAATTCAGCCGCGGCAACAGCCGCACGCCCGCGATGTCCCCGCAGATCCTGCGGCTGCTGCGCGAGGCCTGGGTGATCTCGACGCTGCACCTCGACGCCGCGGCGATCCGCTCCGGCGCGTTGCTGTTCGCGCTGTACGGCGATGATGCGTTGCGGAGCACGATCCTCGAGTCGTGTCCGATCCTCGCGAAGATCTCGCGCGATGCGCTGAGCGAAACGCTGCGCGAGCTCGTGCGCGACTCGGCCGAGGAGACGGCGGCGCCGGTCGGAGAGCGCGCGTCGGCGGAGAAGCGTTCTGCAGCGACGACCGCGCTCGACAAGTACACGATCGACCTGACGGCCGAAGCGCGCGCCGGGAAAATCGATCCAATCCGCAGCCGCGACGCGGAGATCCGCCAGGTCATCGACATCCTCACGCGGCGCCGGCAGAACAATCCGATCCTCGTCGGCGACGCGGGCGTGGGCAAGACCGCGGTCGCGGAGGGATTGGCGTTGCGCATCGTGGCGAAAGAAGTGCCGGAGCCGCTTCGCGACATTTCCCTGCGCATCCTCGACCTCGGGCTGCTGCAGGCCGGCGCGGGCGTGAAGGGCGAATTCGAGGATCGCCTGAAGTCCGTCATTGCCGAAGTCAGGGCGGCGGAGAAGGCGGTCATTCTCTTCATCGACGAAGCGCACACGCTCATCGGCGCGGGCAATACGGCGGGGCAGGGCGACGCCGCGAATCTGCTCAAGCCCGCGCTCGCGCGCGGCGAGCTGCGCACGATCGCCGCGACGACGTGGTCCGAGTACAAAAAATATTTCGAGAAAGATCCTGCACTCACGCGGCGCTTCCAGGTCGTGAAAGTCGAGGAGCCGGACGAAGACGGCGCGCTCGACATGCTCCGCGGCGTCGCGCCGCAGCTGCAGTCGCATCACGGCGTGCGCATTCTCGACGAGGCGGTGCGCAGCGCCGTCGCGCTCTCGCATCGCTATCTGCCGGAGCGGCGTCTGCCCGACAAGGCGATCGGCGTGCTCGACACCGCGGCGGCGCGCGTCGCGCTCGCGCAACAGGGCGCACCTCCGGCCGTCGAAGATCTCGATCGCAGCATTCGCATCGCCGAAGCGGAACTGCAGGTGACGGCGAGCGACGAGCTCGAAGGACAGCTCGCCTCGCTGCGCGCACAACGCGCGGAAACCCACGAACGATGGACGCGCGAGCGCGAGCTCGTGAAAGAAATTCGCGCGATCGAGAACAACGGAAGCGATGAAGGCCGCCTAACAGAGCTGCGCGGACGTCTCGACGTATTGCAGGAGACGGATGCGATGGTGCCGCTGTCCGTCGATGCGCGCTCGGTCGCGTCGGTGATCTCGAGCTGGACCGGGATCCCGGTCGGACGCATGCTCGCGGATGAGATCCGCAGCGTCCTCACGCTGCAGACGCGCATGGCCGAGCGCATCGTCGGCCAGGAGCAGGCGCTCGATGCCATCTGCCGCCGCATCTCCACCTCGCGCGCGGGACTCGAAGATCCGGCGAAACCGAAAGGTGTCTTTCTGCTCGTCGGCCCGACCGGCGTCGGCAAGACCGAGACCGCATTGACGCTGGCGGAGACGCTCTATGGCGGCGAGCGGAATCTCATCACCTTCAACATGTCGGAGTTCCAGGAAGCGCATTCCGTGGCCACGCTCAAAGGCGCGCCGCCGGGATACGTCGGCTATGGCAAAGGCGGCGTGCTCACCGAGGCTGTTAGGCGGAAACCGTGGAGCGCGATTCTTCTCGATGAGATCGAGAAGGCTCATCCCGACGTCGTCGATCTCTTCTATCAGGTGTTCGACAAAGGCGTGCTCGAAGACGGCGCAGGTGTGCCGGTCGACTTCCGGCACACCGTGATCCTCATGACCTCGAACGCGGGCGCGGAAGTGATCGGAAAAGCACCGGCGAACAAGCTCGACTCCGCGCTCCGCGCCGCATTGCTCGATCACTTCCGCGCCGCATTCCTGGCCCGTCTCGTCGTCGTTCCTTATTCGCCACTGCGCAAGAACGAAATCGTGCGCATTGTCGAATTGAAGCTCGCCTCGATCCAGCAGCGCATTCGCGAAAATCACAAAGCCGAGCTGACGTTCGAGGCCGGCCTCGTGCAAGCGCTGGCCGATCGCTGCAACCCCGACAGCGGCGCGCGCGAGATCGATCAGATCCTCACTCAGACGCTGTTGCCCGAATTGTCCACGAGGATCCTCGAGCGCATGGCGAACGGCGTGAGCTTTTCGAATATCCACATTACGGTCGATGAATTCGGGAGGTTCGTGTGAGTCGCACCTTGGTGCTGGGTATTGGGTTCTGGGTGTTGATGCGGTTTCTCGCCATGAGCTCCCTCAGTACCCAGCACCACAGCACCCAGCACCCTCGGAGCGTGCACGTATGAGAAAACGACGCCGAAAAAGATTGGACATTCGCGTCCGCGTGGTCACAGTTCTGGCGATTTTCGTCCTTCAATTGCTGCTCTCGTTCGCGACCTGGATCGCTAGCGAATACGCGATGGAGCCGGCCCGTCTGTGGGCGCGAGATCTGCGCTCGCGGATGTCGGACGCGCTGGCGTCGGAGACTGTTAGGCCGATCGGCGCGATCCCTCCAGTCATGCCGCAAGTCCCGGCAGCGGTACCGCCCGTGGTCCTGCAATTTGCGGCGATGCCCGCACCCGTCGCGCCATTACCGGAAGTACCACCTCCTCGCCTGTCCCGCAATGCCTGCGCGGCGCTCATTCGCGAGACGGCGCTGCGCCACGACGTACCGCCTGCGCTCGTCGAAGCCATTGTGCGCGTCGAATCCGATTTCAATGCGCGCGCGGTCTCGGTGAAGGGCGCGCGCGGTCTCATGCAGGTCATGCCCGATACCGCGGCGCGATTCGGCGTCCGCAATCCCGATCATCTTTTCCAGCCGCGGCGCAATCTCGCCGCCGGAACGGCCTATCTCGCGTGGCTCTTGAAACGCTTCGACGGCAATCTCGATCTGACTCTCGCCGCCTATAACGCCGGCGAGCGCGCGGTCGAGATCCACGGCGGAATTCCGCCCTATCGCGAGACGCGCGAATACGTGCGGCGGGTGAGAAAGGCGCTCGAATTGTGACTCTACGACCCGCTCTGCGTCTGTACAGGCACCCACGCGTCCTTGTCGAGCTTGGGGAACGAGATCTGACAGGTCCCGGCGGGGATTCCCTCCACGCGTACGACTCCGTTCGCATCGAGCTCGCCGGTGATCACTTTTCCGCCCGGAAGCGTGATTGCGTACTCCGCGCCTGGAATCGGATTGTTGTCTTCTCCGATGAGCTGGAACTCGATGAACGTGCGCATGCGCAGCTTGTCGCCGGCGGTGCCTTGTGCAGCGACGAGCTGAATGCGGGCGTTGTGCATCATGGAAGAGCCTCAGTCGGTGGTGTCATTGTCGCCGTCGTCGTATGTGCTGTCGTCATCGGTAATGTCGTCGTCGTCACTGCCGCCGTCATCCGAGCTGCTGTCGTCTGTGGAGCCGCTGTCGTCTGTGGAGCTGCTGTCGTCCGTGGCATCCGTGGAGCTGCTGTCATCTGTGGAGCTACTGTCGTCCGTAGTGCTGCTGTCGTCCGTGGAATCGTCGTCCGTACTCGCCGCCGGCGTTGCATCCTGCGTCGTTTCGTCCTGGGCCGGGTCGTAATACGTGGCGAGCTTCTGCTTCAGCGTGTCGTCGATGGCGCCGGTGACGTCGACGCCGATGCGCGTCTGGAACGCACTGATGGCGAATTTCGTGTTGTCGTCGAGCACGCCGTCGGGGTCATGACCGATGTCGTATCCGAGATTGATCAGCCGCGCCTGCACGCCGGTGATCGAATCCATCGGATCCATCCACCCGAGTTGCAACTTCCAGATCTCGACATCGTTCGGCGCGTCGCTGAGGAAGACCGTCAGTTGCCCGCCCTTCGCCGTCGGCGGCACGGACTGTTCGATGATCCCATCCGTGGGCACGGTGCCCTTGGTCATCTTCCCATCGATCGTGAGCTGATAGTTTTTTCCCGCCAGCGCGACGCCCAGCGCATCCTTGACCACAAACCGAATCCAGGCCTTCGGCCGCGTCAGGATGAACTTGTGCGAGGCATCGATCGGCGAGGCCTCCTGCCGCAAGACGCGACTCGGGATCGACACCGTGTCGCCCGGCAGCAGGATTCCCGGGTCCGTCCGGTTCTGTTTGAGCGTCGAATTTCCCGAGTCATTGAGGACGTCGTCGGCGCTCTTGAAGCCCTGCGTATAAGCGATGGCGAGAATGGTATCGCCCTCTTTTGCGGTCTGGCTGGCCATGGATCACGACCCTCCGCCACTGTCCGGCACGTAGGCGGCCTTGTCGAAGTCCGGAAACGAAACCTTCGCTGTGCCCGGATCGACGCCCGTAATGCGAGCCTTGCCCGCGCCGTCCGTCCGCCCTGTCTTCTGCGTGCCGTCCGGCAGCTCGATCACATAAGCGGCATTGGCGACCGGTTTCCCTTCGTCGTCGACCAGCTCGATCTCGATGAAATGGTCCGTCGTCGCTGTCGTCTGCTGCGCAGCCTGTTCGTCCTGCAAGGGAGTGCTCTGTTGCGCCTGCGGTGTGACGGCCGGCGCCGTGTGCAGGACATCCGAGCAGGACACGATCTGCAATCCTTCGGACACGATCCTTCGCGCCAGCCGTTCCGCCAGATCGTCGCCGGGGCCCATGGTGCGCTCCAAAGCGGCGACGTTCCACGCATTGTCCAATATTGGACCGAGAAAATTCATGACTGCGCCGACGTCGCGAAATTCGCGAATGTGATCGCGCGAGAGTACCTGAACGTGGGTGAGGCCGTCCCTCAACATCAAACGCATGGCGCAATGATAAACGTACGGAACTCCGTATGACAGAAATTCCAGAGCCCGCAGGTACGGGGGATTACATTGTGAAGACGGGCGACAGTATGGTGTCGATTGCCGCACGGTCGGGTCATATACCGTCCACGATCTGGAACGACTCCGCCAATGCGGCATTGAAGACGGCGAGAAAAGATCCGGAGGTCCTGCTTCCCGGGGATCGCGTAACGATCATGGCCGTGCGGACGAAGGGCCTGTCCCGCGCGACAGGACAACGATGGGTCTTCCAGCGCAAGGGTCTGACGGCGAAAGTCACCTTGATTGCGCAGGACGAGGACGGCAATGCCTTCGCGAGCAAACGATTTCAATTGGAGATCGATGGCGCCGTAGTGAGCGGCACCACCGACGCAGATGGGAAAATCGAGTGCGTCGTCGCCGCGCAGTCGACGAGCGGAACCCTGACGCTGTGGCTCGAGGAGCCCGGACTTCCCAATCCGTGGGTGCGCGAAGTCGGACTGGCGGCCTTGTATCCGATCGAACATCCCGTCGGCGTCCAGCAGCGCCTCGCGAACCTCGGCTATTACAGCGGCCCGTTGGACGGCGCGAGTGACGTCAGCGCTGCCGTCGCCGCATTTCAAAAAGCACAGAAGCTCGACGCTACCGGCGTCGTCGACGACACGCTGCGCAAGAAGCTCGTCGCAGCTCACAAGATCTGAGGAGCACGAATGAGCGATCCGATCGTAGCCGTAGCCCGCCAGCACCAACACGTTCTCCGTTACCTGAAGCCCGTTCCGGCGGGGCAGTGCCCGTGAATGAAAAACGCGGCCCAGTCTGGGACGCCCTTCGTCGAATCCTGTGGCGACACGTCGTCCGCGGATGCAGCGCACGAACAATGCGGCGCGATGCAGTCTGCCTCGGCCACTGGCGACGCCACCGTCGATGCTCCCTCATCATGAACCCATCGTTCACTGAGATCCTGCTGGACGAGCTGCTTCCGCCGTTTCCGGAGGATTCGGACATGCGCGCATTCGCGCTGCTCGACGCCGCGCGCGACGACCGCATCTACGCCGCCGTCCTGCGCGCGGACTGCGAATGGTGCTGCCTCTATCGCGGAGACGCCGCGACGACGATGGCCGAGGTCGCGCCTTATCTCGTCGAATTACATCGCGAGTCGCGCTTCACGGCCTGGCTCATTGAAGAAGGATGGGGCCATGCGTGGGGCATCTTCATCAACGCGCCGCTGACGCTCGAGATCCTGCGTGGCCACTTGCGGCGGTTCATCTACGCGCGGTTGCCGGACGGGCGCACCGTCTATTTCCGTTTCTACGACCCGCGCGTATTGCGCGTCTATCTGCCGACTTGTAATGCGGAAGAGGTCAACACGCTGTTTGGGCCGGTGGAGAGATTCGTGATGGAAAGCGAAGAGCGCGATGCGCTGTCTTTCTCTCGCGTCGGATTATCGCTCGCGGAGGTACGAAACGCGTGCTCGTAATCCGCCCGGAGCAACTGGACGCATTTCGCGAGGACCGCGAACGACACTTCCACCGCCGCTTGACAGCGCTGCTGCGGCGCCTCCTAGGGGACGGGTACGAGGTGACCGAAGAGATCGTGGCATGGGGAATTGCGCGCGCTCGCGTTCACGGAGTGCGGTCGGAAACTGCAATCGCGGACTTCACCGGGCTGGTGGTGCAGTTAGGAGGAGATTTCGACCAACATGCGCTCGTCCGTTCGATTCTCTCAGACGACCGTCTTACGCCCAACGAGCGCGTCGATGCGCTGTTCGCGCGATTGACGTTCGACGATTGGAAGGAGGTGTTCGAGTCGAGTGACGGACTTTCCGGGTGAAAAGAAAAAACAGGGGAAGATCCCCCTGAAGAACTCGCCGATGAAGGCATCGACGAAGATCGCACTGCCGTCCGCAGGATCGAAGGGTGGAGCGGGCACTAAGCAACCGGTCAGCGCCGGTGCGACGGTGGGCGGAACGGACGCAATGGACGTGAGCTCCACCTCGGCCGGCGCAACACCTACGCCACCGATTCAGCAGGGAGCCGGTGCGCCGGAGGACGTCATGGATGCGACTCCGGCGCCGGCCAGCCAAGCGATGGTGTTGGAGGCCGCATCACCTCATAGCCTCGTGACGCCCTGTGGCCGAAAAATTGCCATGTGGAACATCGCCAACCTTGGTGGAGGTTTCGGCTATCCAGTGAAGCGTGAACCGAGTGTTATCGGCAAAATCGCGCACATCCTCGTGGAAACCCATGCGTTTCTTTGCGTCATTCTGGAGGTGCTGGATCACAGTCGTCCGTTCGAGCAGCGGTCGCTGCTTACGGACTTTCAAGGCCAGGAGATCAAGCTTCCCCGTGATCTAAGAGGCCGGGCCAGCGTCCCACAGCTACTCGACAGCTTCATACGTACGATACAAGCAAAATCTGTCGGGATCGGAACACCTGAAATACCTGCGGATGAAGGACTGATGGGAACGCTATGGCGTCTTTGGCGACATTATGGTAAGTGGATAATGAGCGATAAGAAGTGGCCGGCCAGGGATAAGAAGCTCTGGGATGCAATGAACGCGTTAGCGGTGCCGATGGCGGAAGACGCGGTGATGAAATTGGGTGACGTCGAAGAAGGGGAGAGCGGCGTCAACAAAGCGATCGGTGGGTTCGCCCACAATGTAGCGTTCGTTCTCACGAAGGAATTCAGGTCAAAAGAATCCGAAAAGGCCGGACCGGCGGCGGTAGATGCGAAGAACAAGGACGCCGGCGTCGACGAGCTCCGTAACATCCACGCAGCAATGGGTGGCGCTTATGTGTTGACGTTTCCAGAAACGTCCGACGGCCGGCCAGACTATAGATCGAATGAGTCCTATGGCTTCATTTACAGCACAAACATCGTGGAGGCGGTGACCGAACCGCAGTTTCTGGAGGGGTTCGCTGGACGTCCGCCAGCGCTGATCTGGGTGAAAATCAAAGACCAGGACAGGCGGATTGGAGTCATTGCGTGGCATCCGCCCAGCGACAGTCTGGTTAATAGCGACATGCGTACGGCGGATTTCCGGGCTTTCAGCAGTTTGTGTAACAATCTCAGAGCCTCTCATCAGCAGGACATTCTTCTCTTGGCCTTCGATGCGAACATCGACACCTGCGGCGTGGCGAACAGCGATTGGCAAATTCCTCACTGTGAAGGATGGACTGTTCATCAATTTTTTCGGGAAGTCTCGAACGGGGAACCGTGGCCGCAAAAATATGGCCACTGCGATTACCTGACGTCACTGCGACGCTATCATAAGCAACCGGAGGTCATGGGCGAAGACCCGATGTTGTGCCGTGCCTTCGACAAGTTCATTTTTGTGAACAAGGGGAACGAGGTCAGACATGCGCATTCAACCGTTCTCACGTATCAAGTTGAGAATGACGATGCTCTTCGGGAGGCACGCGATCTCAGCGATCACCTGCCGATCGTCATTGACGTTGAGTGGCAGCCTGGCACGGCCCAACCCAAGCAACAGTAGGTAGTTCCTGGGAAAGCAACGATGGCCTACGCCCAAACTGCCCGCTACATTTCGATCTCCACGCCTTTCGGCGCCGACAAGCTCCATGTCCGCGCATTGCGCGGAGAGGAGCGCATTTCCGGGCTTTTTCATTTCTTCCTGGAACTGCAGTCGGAGGACAACGCCCTCGAATTCTCGAAGATCGTGGGGAAGAACGTGACGGTGTCGATCAAGATCTCGGATGACACGACGCGGTACATCAATGGGATCGTGGGGAGGTTCGTGCAGGGTGGGGCGGATGCGCGATTTACGACGTATTTCATGGAACTGCATCCGTGGCTGTGGTTGATGACGATGGCGCGGGATTGCCGGATTTATCAGAACAAATCGGCGAAGGACATCGTGACGGCGATCTTTACCGACCTCGGGTTCACCGATTACACGGACAGCACGAAGGCGACGTACAACGCGCTCGAGTACTGCGTGCAGTACAACGAGACCGCCTTCGCGTTCGTGTCCCGGCTGATGGAGAGCGCGGGGATGTTCTATTTCTTCACCCATGCCGACGGGAAGCACACGTTGATCCTCGGCGATGACTCGACGGCCTTCAGCGATTGCGGTGGCGCGGCGACGGTCGATTACGGGCCATTGGGCAACGACATCATCCAGACTGCGGTTCTTTCCTGCACGGTCGAGGAGATGGTCATTCCCGGCAGTTATGCCGTCGATGATTTTGGCTTCGAGACGCCATCGACGGATCTCATGGGAAGCACCGACAGCACGGTCGCGACGAATGGATCGAAGCGACGCATTTACGAATATCCCGGCGGGATCGCGACGAAAGATGATGCCGATGCGGTGTCGAAACTGCGCCTCGAAGCGGAGGAGGCGCCGCGGCAGGTGCTGCGCGGCGAGAGCCTGGCGGCGGGATTCACTCCCGGCGGAAAGACGACGCTGCAGAAGCATTACCGCACCGACGTCAATGCTGCTTACGTCATCACGCGCGTCTCGCACAATGCGGTGGAGGACAGTTACGCGAATTCGTTCGAGGCCATCCCCTCCGCGAACACCTACCGGCCGCGCCGCACGACGCGCAAGCCGGTGATCCCCGGGACGCAGACGGCCATTGTGGTCGGCAAATCGGGCGAGGAGATCTGGACCGACAAGTACGGCCGCGTGAAGGTGCAGTTCCATTGGGACCAGAAGGGAACGAACGACGAGAACAGCTCGTGCTGGATCCGCGTCGCACAGGGGTGGGCCGGCACGTCGTGGGGATCGTTTTTCCTCCCGCGCGTTGGACAGGAGGTGGTGGTGAGCTTCCTCGACGGCGACCCGGACCGGCCGCTCATCACCGGCTCGGTCTACAACGCGGAACAGACCACGCCCTACACGCTGCCCACCGATCAGACGAAGAGCACGATCAAGAGCAACACGTCGAAGGGCGGCAGCGGCTACAACGAGATCCGCTTCGAGGACAAGAAGGACTCCGAGGAGATCGCGGTGCAGGCGCAGAAGGACATGAACGTCGTCATCAACAACAACGAAACGCGCAAGGTCGGCTTCACCAAGAAATCGAACGGCGATCAGACCGTCGACATCTACAACAACCGCACGGTCACGCTGGACCAGGGGAACGACACGCTGGAGATCAAGACCGGAAATCTCGAAGTGAAGGTCGACAAGGGGAACGACACGCTGTCGGTGAAGGGCACGCGCGACGTGACCGTGACCGGTGCGGAGACACACACGAACAAGGATGCCTACACGCAGAAAGTGACCAGCGACTACACGTTGAAAGTCTCGGGCAATCTCACGATCGACGTGACCGGTACGGTGACGATCAAATCCGGCAGCGACATGACCTTGCAGTCGACGGCGGGCATCACCCAAAAGGCGACGGCGGACGTGGCCATCTCCGGGATGAACATCAAGAACACGGCGACCACCGAGGTGAAAAACGTGGGAATGAACATCACCAACAATGCGAGCGCGAATCTCAACAGTCAGGGCGCGATGGTCGCGACGAAGGCTTCGGGGATGCACAATGTCGAGGCCAGCGGCATTCTCACAGTGAAGGGATCGCTCGTGAAGATCAACTGACGGGTCCCGCGCTCCCGCCCCGG
>Ga0075418_10009470_pt1 | contig 10925 bp, 7 predicted proteins | sample SoiMetdeltSBSDD2_FD_81776 | JGI IMG/M metagenome (GOLD analysis project Ga0075418, IMG submission 81776) | Bulk soil microbial communities from a Populus tree surrounding site in Tennessee, USA - Soil MetaG P. deltoides SBSDD2 | ecosystem: Environmental > Terrestrial > Soil > Tree plantation...
CGACTCTCGCAAATTGCAGTCTCGCCAAGCCAGCACGATGGCACACCTAATTCCCTGCTGGAGGCGATGTCCTGTGGAGCCTTTCCTGTCGCTGGAGATATCGAGTCGGTGAGAGAATGGATTGTCGATGGAGAGAACGGGCTACTCTGCGATCCAACAAGTCCGCAGTCTGTGGCTAAGGCAATACTGCGTGCCCTCAGCGATCACGACCTCAGAAACAAAGCGAGACAGATCAACCTTCGTCTGGTCGGCGAGTCCGCGCAATATGACAGGATCATGCCGCAGGCGGAAGAGTTCTATCATCAGATCATTCACCGCGCGCAGACTTCGGTTAGGGTTTAACCATGTGTGGTATCAACGGGGCCATCAATTGGGGCGACACTGAAACTCTCGCTCGAATGACCGATATCCAGTCCCATCGCGGACCGGATGATCGTGGCGTATGGGAGACCGGTCTGTCTACCGGCGAATGGGTTGGTTTAGGGGCGCGCCGCCTGTCGATACTCGACTTGTCTTCCGCCGGACACATGCCGATGTCTACCGCAGACGGGCGGTTCACGATTGTTTATAACGGGGAAGTCTACAACTATCCGCAGCTCCGTCGAGAGCTTGAGGCTAAGGGCTACAGGTTTAGGTCGAACTGTGACACCGAAGCGGTTCTGTATCTGTATAACGAGTATGGTCCGGAAAGCCTTCGTCGTCTCAACGGCATGTTCGCCATCGCGATCTGGGATCAGGTAGAGAGACAACTTTTTCTTGCGCGGGATCATTTTGGTATCAAACCTCTTTACTACTGTCATCGAGGAAGGCGTCTGGCCTTTGCCTCAGAGATCAAGTCTTTATTCGAACTTCCAGATATGCCACGCAGGATGAATCTCGAGGCCCTTGATCAGTATCTTACTTTTCTGTGGGTTCCAGATCCGCTGACGATGTTTGACGAAATCCTCAAGCTGCCTGCCGGTCACTACGCGCTTTACCGGGACGGCGAGTTGAGCGTTCACCAGTTTTGGGACTTAAAGTTTCCGGAGGCCGCTCATGAGTTTCGCGGGAGTGAGCCGGAGCTTGCGGAGGAGTTGCGAGATCGTCTTACCGCTTCGGTCAAAGCGCAACTGCTGAGCGACGTGCCGGTAGGAGCATTCTTAAGCGCTGGACTGGATTCCAGCAGCATCGTAGCCACGCTTGCTCATTCAGGTGCTGCGCCGGTTCGGACATTCACCATCGCTTTTCCGGATAAATACTGCAAAGGCGAATTGACCCTGGACGACGTCGATGTGGCCAGGCGCACGGCCGAATACTTTGGTTGCGACCATACCGAGATTGTTGTCGAACCTGATGTCGTCGATCTCTTACCGAAGCTGATCTGGCACATGGACGAACCGGTGGCCGATCCGGCCATCATCGCGGCTTACCTGGTCAACCGAGAGGCGCGAAGCAAAGTGACCGTCCTGCTGTCCGGTGTTGGCGGCGACGAACTCTTTGCGGGATACCGCAAGCACCTTGCCCGCCGGTTGGCACAAAAGTACCAAAGAATACCGGAGTCGTGGAGGACCGGACTGATCGAGCCGCTGGTCTTTGCGTTGCCGGCGATGAGAGGCACGCCCGCCAAAGGTTATATCAGGCTGGCAAAGAAGATGGCCCGGAGCGGTTCCTTGCCTTCGCGAGACTCGTTCTTGATGGATAGCACATACATCACCGAAGAGCGCAAGGCGGACCTTTATGCACCAGCCGTTCGGGATCAAATTGACGGAGCTCAGCCATGGTCTCGACATTACGACTATTTCGAGCGTACCGCGGACGCCGACTTCTTGAATCAGATGCTGTATGTCGATACAAAAGCTTTCATGGCCAGCCTCAACCTGACCTACAACGACAAGATGAGCATGGCCTCTTCGGTCGAAGTGCGTGTGCCCTTTCTCGATGTGAATCTGGCGGAATGGGCAGCCGCGCAAATCCCACCCGGTTTGAAACTGCGCGGAGGTACAACCAAATACATCTTGCGTGAAGCGATGCGCCCCCTGCTTCCGGCGGAAGTATTAAGCCAAAAAAAGGCAGGCTTTGGCGCGCCGACCGATTACTGGTTAGCGAACGATCTTCAGGAAATGGTTGATGATATTCTGAATGAGACCAAACTGAGAGAGCGAGGGCTGTTCCGTCCTGCTTTAGTTCGCAGCATTATCGATGAGCAACGCCGAGGCCGAGAAGACTGGTCACTCCAGGTTTGGCAATTTGTCACGCTTGAATTGTGGATGCAGGCGTTTTTGGATTAGGCGAAGTCTTGCTTCCGCGTTACCGAGAACGAAATGCCGCTCGCAACAGGCATCACCGCAGTTAACATCGGCTGCGGCACTTCGATCGCGCCGGGATGGGTCAATATAGACAACTCTCCCAACGCGCGGCTCTCAAAATATCCGCGACTACGCTGGACACTTTGGAAAACTGGGATTCTGTCCGACCGGCTTTATCACGTGGAGTGGGCCGATTCCATACTCATCCATGATGTTAGAAAGAAACTTCCCTTTGCGGATCTCTCAGTTGACTATGTGTACACGTCGCATTTTCTTGAACACAATTCTCTTACTGCTGCAAAGAGGCTGATAGACGAGGTTTACAGGGTTTTGAGGATCGGAGGCGTACTCCGCATTGTCGTGCCTGATCTTGAGATCGGCGCTCGACGCTATCTCAATGCGCTTGAAAAGAATCCGCCCGATACAGGTGCTGCGCCTGAGTTCCTTCATTGGTTGCAGTTGAGCCGCCCGGGCGATCGCGATCCACACCTCTGGATGTATGACGGCCCCTCGTTGACTGCTCTCTTGCGTGAACACGGATTTGCGAATGTGGTTGTGTGTCGATTCAAGGAGGGTCGAGTTCCCGATTGCGATGTGCTCGATAATCGCCCTGACGACTCACTCTATCTAGAGGCGGAGAAGATCTGACCCCAGCCAATAGCAATGAAATATCAAATACAAAGATAGGTCTGCCGATGGATCAGTGGTTTACCGAGAATCTGGTTTGCCCCAGAGACTACAGCGAACTCCAGCTAAGCGCCGACAAACTTATCTGTTCCGACGACCACGTCTATCCGATCATCGACGGCATTCCGGTGATGCTCTTGAATGAAGTTGAGCCTACACATCCGAGCATCGAAACAACCCTCGAAAAGGGACGGTTGGTGGCGTGGCTAGATTCAGTTCTGGCGTCTGAACAAGGGGGCGCCGGCATCGAGTCTCGTGAGATAAACCCCTACGTCCAGCGATCCATCGTGAATTCATGCGGCAATTTGTATCTCCCGCTCCATAACAAGCTGACCCGCTATCCAATTCCTGTGCTCCGCTTGCCGCGGGGAACCGGTGAGTCGTTTCTCGATATCGGCTGCAATTGGGGCCGGTGGTCCGTCGCCGCCGCGCACAAAGGGTATTCGGTTGTCGGTATCGACCCGGCCATCGAAGCTATCATCGCGGCGAAAAAAGTGAGCGAACAATTGGGAGTCTCACCAAGGTTTGTAGTCGCGGATGCCAGGCACCTGCCTTTCAGATCACACAGCTTTGATATTGTGTTCTCCTATGGCGTTTTGCAGCACTTCAGTAAGCCAAATGTAGCGGTTACTCTTAGCGCAATCGCGAGAGTGTTGAAGCCAGAAGGCACCAGCTTGATTCAAATGCCCAATGTGTACGGGGTTAGGTGCATTTTGCAGCAACTGAGGAAGCGACTCAGGGAGGAGAGACAGTTTGAAGTAAGATGGTGGAAGCCCTCTGAGATCAAAGAGACTTTTTCAAAGACCATTGGTGAAACGGCGCTTTCAGTAGATGGCTATTTTGGCCTCGGGGTGCAGAAGAGCGACGCCGACCTTTTACCTTTCCGGTATCGAATGATCGTATCGTTATCCGAGTTTCTCAGGAGAATGAGTACAAAGGCGCGATGGATGCACCACTTCGCCGACAGTCTCTATGTGACGTCCAGACGAAATGCAATCAGTTAGAGCTAAACGGTTATGCTGATACTTGGCCTTAATATGTTCCACGGCGATGCTTCGGCGGCGCTGATCCAGGATGGAAAAGTCGTCTTCGCAATAGCCGAAGAACGACTCAATCGCATCAAGCATTACGGCGGCGTCCCCGCATTGTCTATTAAAGCGTGTCTCGATTACATCGGCGCCGATATTGGCGATATCGAGCACGTGGCAATCGGACGCGACAAGGACGCCAATCTTGCGAAGAAAATACAATACGCACTGGCGAATCCCGCGAAGCTTTTAAACTTCATCCAGATTCGCAAACGACGCGAGGCAATGAATGATCTGAAGTCACTCCTCGGAAGCGCGATGGATATGGATCCCGCGCGGATGCGATTTCAGGAACACAACGTCGAACATCACCTGGCTCACATCGCGAGCGCTTTTTATTGCTCGGGGATGGAGGAAGCGGCGGGATTCAGCTACGACGGCTCCGGCGATTTCGTGTCGGCAATGTTTGCGCGGTGCGTTGGAACGGAAGTGGAGGCGCTTGAGCGCGTGTTTTTACCACATTCGCTTGGCAGCTTTTATACGATGCTTTGCGGCTTTCTTGGCTATCGCAAGTACGGCGACGAAGGCAAAGTAATGGGGCTGGCTGCGTACGGTGATGACACTTACTACGAACAGGTACGCGATATAGTCTCGCCAGCCGGAAATACGTTCAAGCTCAATATGGAGTATTTCATGCCGCTCGGGAGCAACAGCGGCTTGCAGCTCGCTGCCGACGGCACGGTCAAGATTCAGCGTCACTACAGCAACCGAATGATCGAACTGTTCGGAGAGGCTCGCAAACCGAACAGCGAAATCACAAAACGCGACAGGAACATCGCGTTTGCTATGCAGCAACGATTTGAAGAAATCTTTTTTCACCTTATCAACCAGCTCCACAAGCAGGCGCCTTCTGGGAACCTTGCAATGGCCGGCGGATGCGCGCTCAACAGCGTGGCAAATGGGAAGATCTTCACCGAGACGCCGTTCACTCGCACCTGGATTCAGCCGGCGGCGGGCGACGAAGGATTGGCAGTGGGAGCCGCTCTCTACGCCTATCACTCGACGCTAAAGCAGCCGCGCACTCACGAAATGAAGAATTCGTATCTGGGTCCTGAGTTTTCAGATGAACGCATTCGCGGCGCGCTCGAGGCCGTAGGTCTCGAATATCATCGATTGGAGCGTCAGCCTTTGCTCGAGACAGTCGCAGACAATATCGCCGCCGGCAAAGTCGTGGGCTGGTTTCAAGGCAGGATGGAATGGGGGCCGCGTGCGTTGGGGAACAGATCGATACTGGCGCACCCCGGTTTGCCCGACATGAAGGACACTCTGAACGCTCGCATCAAGCACCGAGAATGGTTTCGCCCATTCGCGCCGTCAACGCTTGTCGAGCATCAGAGCGAATACTTCGAGCACGATCACCCCTCACCTTTTATGCTCCACGTGTACAAGATTCGCGCGGACAAGCGCGCAAGCCTTTGTGCGGTGAATCACGTTGATGATACGGGACGGCTTCAAACGGTTTCACAAGAAGAGAATCCTCTGTACTACGATTTAATAAAAGCGTTCCAGCGCAGGACCGGGTTGCCTATTGTCTTGAACACCAGCTTTAACGAAAACGAACCCATCGTGTGCACTCCCGAGGAAGCCATCGATTGTTTCCGGCGAACGAAGATGGACGTGCTGGCGATCGGTCCCTACGTTGTGCTGAAGGACGCAAACCAAACCCGTGTTGAAGAACCGGTGGCAGTTTAAGACCGGCAAATCATGAACAAGCAGAGCATGAACTGGCGAGCAGTAAGCGACTATGGTTTCGGATGGCTCGCCGAGCGTCTTGTTTACGAGATGCAAGTTCGCAGCGGGTTTCAGGCTCTACGCTTTCCTCAACGAGCCTGGTCTGAAAACGAGTTGTCACGTTGGCTGGCCTCGGACGTGCCGGTTCACCCCGACGAGTACGTTCGTTTCAGGAGAGAGCACCGTCGACCGTTTTTTTTTCGGTCCTCCGATCGCGAGCCCTTCTCGCGGATGATGCGCGGGATTTTAGGAGAGACCGGCATTCGTGCACTTACCGACGAAGCTGGCCGGATTCAGCAAGGCGTCTTTAGCTACTTCTTCGCACAGCAGGGTCAATTAGGTTTCCCGCCGGCCTGGCATCGCAACCCGTTCACCGGACAAAGCACTTCCTCAATCGCACATTGGAGTCGGATTCCAATGTTCTCAAGCGCGACGGGGGATTTGAAATTCATCTGGGAGCCCGGCCGGTTCGCGTCCGCCTATAACCTTGCTCGTGCGTTCTGGGCAACAGGGAATGACTCTTACGCCGAGACATTCTGGCAGCTGGTTGAGAGCTGGCAACAGGCCAACCCGCCCAATCACGGGGCGCACTGGAAGTGCGGGCAGGAGACATCGCTGCGAATTTTGGCGTGGTGTTTCGCGCTATCAGCTTTTGAAGACGCGGCGGCCACAACTCATGAACGGGTCGCGCTTATGGTCGGCATGATCGCCGCGCAAGCTGATCGGGTGGCTGGCGATCACGTTTACGCGCGTCTGCAACGCAACAATCATTCGATAAGCGAGGGAGTAGGTCTTTGGACGGTTGGACTGCTCTTTCCTGAATTACAGCGAGCCGGGCAATGGCGCGATCAGGGGCGAGAGATACTGATAGATGAGGCGTCCCGCCAGATTGCGCGTGATGGCTCATACATTCAGAATTCCATCAACTATCACCGGCTGATGCTGCAGGACTATACCTGGGCGATACGTTTGGGAGAATTGTGCGGCGAGCCGCTGCCCGAACCGGTGGTTAATCGTTTGGCCGCTGCCGTCGAATTCCTCTATCAAATGCAGGACGAAGGAGGCCAGGCACCGTGCTATGGCCCAAACGATGGAGCTTTGATTCTGCCGCTTAATACTTGCGACTATTCCGACTTTCGCCCGGCGATCGCTGCGGGTTACTACCTCGTCAATCGCCGGCGCGTCTATGAACCGGGGCCTTGGGATGAGGATCTGCTCTGGTTGTTTGGCGAGGAATCTGTCGAAGCGCCGGTTCGTCCCGTTGAGTATCGGAGCTTTGATGCTCGAGAGGGCGGGTACTACACGATGCGCGGCCGGGAGACGTTTGGACTAACTCGCTGCGTCACGTATCGCTATCGTCCGGCGCAAGCTGATCTGCTTCATCTTGATTTGTGGTGGCGCGGCATCAACGTCGCGTGCGATCCCGGAAGCTACCGCTATTACGACAATCCGCCGTGGGACAGCAGTCTGGCTGGCACCGATGTGCATAACACCACAACGATAGACGGACAGGATCAAATGACTCGTGGGCCGCGGTTCATGTGGTTTGACTGGACCAAAGCGGAGACCCTCGTTTTCGCGCGCTCTGCGGAAGGAAATCTCGAGAGGTTTGAAGGGCAACACTCGGGATATCTCCGCATGAAACCACCCGTGACCCATCGGCGTTCGGTTATTCGCGCCGGGGATAGTGTCTGGGTCGTGGTGGATGATCTGCTGGGCGAAGGATCCCACAGCGTGCGGGGACACTGGCTGCTTCATCCGGCTGAGCATGATTTTGACGAGAGCCACAAGCGGCTTCAATTGAACTTGCCGTGCGGAGAAATGCAACTCTATTGGAACGCCTGGGCCCTGGACGAAGCTAGCGCGGATGCATCGTGTGGTGACGAAAGCAAGGCCCCACGTGGCTGGCGTTCGCGTTATTACGGGTTACGTGAGCCTGCGCTCTCTCTCTGCCTGACAGGCCGGGCGAATCTGCCTTGCAGACTTGCCTGGGTGTTCATTCTCGGTGAGAGGTCGCATCAGGTTCTGTTCGATCGCGAAAGCATTGAAGTCAGTTTTGGCGAAGAGAAAACACTGTCGGTGTCGTTGTCCGGGATGCATCCGGCAGAGCATCTATCGGTCAGGGCAGCAGCACTCTCACAAGGAGGCCGTTCCGAGACCGTTTAAGGTTGCGGGTAACCCATGCGCATAAGTGTCTTCGGGCTCGGTTATGTAGGCACGGTCACGGCAGCGTGTCTGGCTGCCAACGGGCATCAAGTCATAGGCGTTGACGTCGCCGCCGATAAAGTTGAGAGCATCAACGCCGGGCGATCGCCAATCGTCGAACGTGATCTCGATCGGATTGTTGGTGAGGCACGTGCAGCGGCGACTCTTCGCGCGACCACCGAAGCTGAGCACGCCGTAGCTGATTCTGAACTGGCGATAGTCTGTGTCGGGACGCCTTCGTCAAACAATGGCGGCTTAGATTCTCAGTACGTCGAGCGGGTCACGGCTGAGATCGGAACCGCGATTGGCCGTTCTAACAAACAAAATTTTGTTGTGACGCTGCGCAGCACCGTCGTGCCGGGCACAACCCAACAGTTGGTTGCGCCAATCCTTGAACGGAGCTCGCGGCGTGCAATCGGGGAAGGTTACGATGTTCTGTTCCACCCGGAGTTCTTGCGCGAAGGATCATCGGTAGAAGACTTTTATCATCCGCCGAAGATTGTCGTAGGCGAACGCATACCCGGGGCTTCGGGTTTGCTGCAAAGTCTTTATGAGTCAATAGACGCGCCACGTTTTATTACTTCGCTTGAAGCCGCGGAGATGATCAAGTATGCGGACAATGCATTTCATGCGGTGAAAATCACGTTCGCAAATGAGATCGGCCGTCTTTGCAAGAGCTATGGAATCGATAGCCGGGAGGTTATGGAGATTTTTTGCAGCGACCGGCAGTTGAACATATCATCGGCGTACTTGCGGCCGGGGTTCGCCTTTGGGGGCTCTTGCTTGCCCAAGGATGTGGGCGCGCTGTTGCACGAGGCCAGACATCGCGATCTTCAATTGCCTCTGTTGGAAGGCTTGCTGCCCAGTAATCGAGAACAGATCGAACGCGTTTTTCGACTGGTGGAGCAGTGCCGGCCGGCGTCGATCGGACTGGTCGGACTCTCATTTAAGCCGGGTACCGATGATCTCCGCGAAAGCCCGCTGGTAACGCTGGCAGAGCGGCTTATAGGCAGAGGGTATAAACTCACCATCCACGACCCAAGTGTTGAAACGTCGCGGTTGGTTGGCCGCAACCTAGCTTATGTCGAGCGGCATCTGCCGCACCTTTCGCGAGTGATGGTACCTTCGCTCGCGGACTTAGACGACTGCGACGCCGTGGTTGTCGGTCACCCGCTGCAGGAAAATGCACGATTGGATGCCTGGCTCGAACAAGGCAAGCTCGTGTTTGATCTGGTCGGCAAGCAGTCCCGTTCAGATCATCCCGGCTATCGCGGTTTATACTGGTAACGCTAATGCGGATTCTGTATTTGCATCAGTACTTCGTGACTCGCGCGGGAGTGGGCGGCACTCGTTCCTACGAATTTGCCCGCTATCTGGTGAATCAGGGCCACGAAGTTGTTATGGTGTCCGCTGCCGCCGAATCCTCCACTCAATCGTCGAGATCGGCGAATCATCGCCGAGTAGACGGAATCGATGTAATCGAAGTGCCAGCCGGTCATCACGATTATTTGCGCGGCACTTCGATGGGATACTTCAAACGGATTCGCTCCTTTCTACACTTCGCTTTTGCCAGTAGCCGGGTAGTGCTTGGAATACCGCGACCCGACATAGTTTTTGCGACATCGACACCGTTGACCATAGGCATCCCGGCCCTTGTTGCAAGCAAGCGGCACAAGGTGCCTCTGGTTTTTGAAGTGCGCGACTTGTGGCCCGAGGCGCCGATTCAACTCGGGGCGCTTCGGAGCCCATTCGTTATAGCGCTGGCCCGATGGTTTGAACGAACTATCTATCGCAACTCGGCGCACGTCATCGCTCTTTCGCCGGGTATGCGCGAGGGAATCGTTAAGACCGGCGTACCCCCGGAGCAAGTGTCGATGATCCCTAACGCAGCAGATTTGGAACTCTTTTCTCCCGCCGTTGACGGACGCGAGTTTCGAACTCGCCTGGGCGTCAATGGTCAGTTCGTATGTTCATACTTTGGCACTATGGGAGAGGCTAATGATCTGAACCCAGTCGTAGAGGCAGCACGGCTATTAAGAGATCGCGGAGAAAAAGGGATTGTCTTTGTGTTGCATGGGGCTGGCAAACGGCGCGCCGAGCTTGAAGAATTTTGCCGGCGTCATGCCCTTGCCAATGTCGTTTTTTCGGACCCAATACCGGACAAGCAAGCCATCGCTCACCTTGCCGCGGCGTCTGATGCCTGCATGACCATTTATAAGAACGTGCCTATTCTTTACACCTGTTCGCCCAATAAGCTATTTGATACTTTTGCGGCGGGACGCGCGGCGATTGTCAACTCTCCGGGTTGGCTGAAGGATCTGGTCGAGCAGAACGAGGCCGGTCTGTACGTGCGTCCGGACGACCCCGCTCACTTGAGCGAGCGCGTCGTCTTTTTACGCGATCACCCGGAGCTTGTTGAGAAGTACGGGCGCAATGCCCGTCGCCTGGCTGAAGAATCGTTTGATCGGAATAAGCTTGCTGCGCAGTTACTGTCGATCTTCGATTCGGTTCTCTGTCGAAAAAGAGACGGAAATCCGTCACACAGATAGGTTCAGCGAAAAAATGTATCGCGCGTTTGGCAAGCGTTTCCTCGATCTCGTCCTCTCGGCCTTTGCGTTGATACTTTTTAGCCCTGTTCTTGTTCTTGTGGCTGCTCTGGTAAGGATCAAACTAGGATCTCCAATCGTTTTTCGGCAGCTTCGCGCCGGGGCTAACGGCCAGTCATTTACATTGTTCAAGTTTCGCACAATGACCGATGCACGAGACGCAACCGACGAGCTGCTACCCGATTCCGAACGTCTTACGAGGTTCGGGCGGTTCTTACGCGCCAGCAGTCTGGACGAGCTGCCCGAACTCATTAATGTACTCAAAGGGGATATGAGCCTCGTGGGACCGCGCCCGTTGTTGATGAAATACCTCGAACTCTACA
>Ga0075418_10009471_pt1 | contig 10924 bp, 8 predicted proteins | sample SoiMetdeltSBSDD2_FD_81776 | JGI IMG/M metagenome (GOLD analysis project Ga0075418, IMG submission 81776) | Bulk soil microbial communities from a Populus tree surrounding site in Tennessee, USA - Soil MetaG P. deltoides SBSDD2 | ecosystem: Environmental > Terrestrial > Soil > Tree plantation...
GCTGCCCGGCGGCAGGTTGCGCACTTTTGGCAACGTGACCGCGTCGAGATTCGCGCTGCGTGTCCGCGAAGCCTGATGGAAGAACGCGCTTCGATTCTGTTATCGCGCACCGTTTGGGTCGGCTGTTTGCTCGGTGTCAGCGCCACCGTCTATTTTGTTTTCGGGTTGTTGGGATACGTTCACAATCCTTTACTGAACTTGAGCGTCGCTCTAGTCTTTCTTCTCGGTGCCATCTTCTTTGTTCTCAATTTCCTTTCGATTCCACGGCAGACAAACTGGGTTGGCTGGATCCTTTGGGCAGCGATCTTGTTTCTTGTCGTATTCGACGTTGCGCTCGGTCTAATGCCGCCCACCAGTCGCGATGAACTCACGCATCACCTGGCGATTCCAAAGCTCTATGCTCATGCCGGTCGGATTGTCGAAGTGCCGATGGCGCCCTACGCCTACTATCCGATGCTGCTCGATATGCTCTATACCCCGTGGGTTTATTGGGGATATGACTTTGTTCCGAAATTGATTCACGGCCTTTTCGCCTTGCTCACCGGGTTGCTTTTATACGCCTATTTGACCCGGCGCATGAATCCCGCGTACGGCTTGCTTGGCTGTTTCATTTATTTGTCGATGCCGGTCATCGCGCGCCTGAGTCACTGGGGTTACATCGATCTTGGAATTACTTTCTACACGACGGCGTCGCTTTTGTGTCTGCTGCGCTGGCGCGAGGGAAGAAACCAACTGCGTTGGCTAGCGCTCGCCGGAATTTCACTGGGTTTTGCTCTTGCCACCAAACCCAATGGGTTGGTGGCCGCGCTGCTGATCTGTTCGATGTTTCTACTCGTCGTCGCCAAGCCGCCGCGTAAGCGTCTGGGCGCGGTGAGTGGCGAGCTGCTTCTATTTGGCGGCTTGACGCTGTTGCCGTTCTTGCCGTGGCTCGTAAAAAATTGGTTTCAGACCGGCAATCCATTTTATCCGTTATTGGGCGGTTGGTTCTCGTTCGGCGCGCGGGCGCAAAGCGGCGGCGCGAGTTACGGTGCGCCGGGCATATTCGCGAAAAGGGAACTATTCTATGGCGAAAATTTCTGGCAGCTTTTAGGTTTGCCTTTTCGCGTATTTTTTTCCGGGCAGGACGACAATCCGCAACTATTCGACGGCGTGCTGACGCCGATCTTGATTGTCTTTTTGCCATGGGCGTTTAAAGGCAAATGGCCGGAGGAGAAAAAACTGCTGGCGGGTTTCGCCCTGCTGTTTCTCGCCTACGCATTATTTCTCGTCGACATGCGCATTCGTTATATTCTCTCCATCGTTCCGCCGTTGGTGATCCTGGCGGTTTACGGCGTTTTCAATCTTTACCTGCGCATTAAACGTCCCGTTTATTTAATCGCGGCGCTAATGTTCTTCGCGGGCTGGCATGGCATTTATCTAGGGAAGTATTTTCGGGAAGCGGCGCCGCTCGGCTATCTTTCGGGCGCCGTCAGTCGCGACGCTTATCTGACTCGCATGCTCCCCGAGTACACTTCATTCCAGTACATTGCCAAGAGCACTCCGGCGAACGCGAAAATTTACCTTCTCTTTGTCGGCCGGAGAGCGTATTATTGCGAGCGGGATTATTTTCATGACGGCGGCGAGTTGCCGGGATATCTGCTGGCGACGATTCGCGGAGCGAAAAGCGCTGATCAAATCGAACAAGAGCTAAAACGCAAAAACATCACCCATCTCATGGTCCGCGAGGATCTTCTGACAGATTTTCTAGCGCACAATTTGACGCCCAACCAAGCGGCAGTGTGGAATCGATTCGCCGAGAGCCGGCTCACCTTGAGCTTTCGTGACCGTAATCACGCCGTCTATCAAATTCATGGCTAGCCGGTGCGCTATCTCGATCATTATTCCGGTTTTTAACGAAGCGAGAATTTTAACGACGCTGCTCGGCAAAGTGCAAGCCCTCGACCTGCCGCAAGCAGAGATCATCGTCGTCGACGACGGCTCCGCTGACGGCAGCGCCGAGATTGCCTTGAACGCCGGCGTCAGCGTGATTCGACACCCGTACAACATCGGCAACGGCGCCGCGATCAAGAGCGGCATCCGCGCGGCGCGGGGAAAGTTGATCGTGCTGATGGACGGAGACGGCCAACATAAACCCGAAGATATTCCCAACTTGCTCGCCGAGGCGACCAACTACCATATGGTCGTCGGCGCCCGCGCCAAAGGCTCGAAGCTGAGATTTCATCGCTACGCGGCGAACCTGCTTTACAATTTGCTCGCGTCGTACGTCACCAAGTTTAAAGTCCAGGACCTGACTTCAGGCTTTCGCCTGCTCACCCGGCGGGATGCTTTGCGCTTTATCGATTTGCTGCCCAACACGTTTTCCTATCCGACCACGCTGACGCTGGCGTTTTTACGTTCCGGACTGACGGTCAAGTACGTGCCGATCCAGACGCTCTACCGATCCGGGCAGAGCAAAATCAGCCTAGTGACGGACGGCATTCGGTTTCTTTTGATCATTACCAAGATCGCCACGCTGTTTTCGCCGTTCCGGGTATTTTTGCCGGTGAGCGTCGTCTTTTTCGCGGCTGGGCTGGCGAATTATATTTACACCTACCTCACGGAGCATCGCTTCACCAACATGTCCGCGCTGATGTTTACGACCGCGGTGGTCATCTTCATGCTCGGTTTAGTATCGGAGCAGATTGCCCTGCTGCGCATGGAACGTCAGGAGAGCGGCAGGCGTTGGGACGACGACTAAAGTCTTATGACCCACGGCCGTCTGCGACGATGCGTGCTTTCGCAGCCTCTTCGTAAAGATCACAAAATTCGCCGGCGACACGAAGCCAGTCGTACCTGGCCACGTCGGCAAAGGCGCTGGCGCTCAAGCGTCGGCGCAAATCTGCATCGTTGAGCAACAATTCGAGAGCTTCGGATAAGGCTCTCGGATTTCCAGGCTCGACGAGCGCGCCGGTCATCTGGTCGCGCACCATGGACGGAATGCCTCCGAGGCGCGTCGCCAATACGCATGCCCGGGCCGCAAACGCTTCGAGAACCACAATATTCTGACCTTCGGCTTCGCCGCCGGATCCAACCTTTGACGGCACGACGACCAGATCGGCTGCGGCATAGAAGTCGGCAAGTTTCCGATGCTGCACGGCTCCGAAAAATTCGGTCCCGGCATCAACCCCGAAGTCGCGCGCCGCTCGCTTCAGTCCGGGTCGTTCGTCGCCGTCGCCGACAATCCACAGTCTCGCCCGCGACCGGGTCTCGCCCGGCAACAGGGATAGCGCCTCGATCAGATCTCGGCAGCCTTTGTTTTCAACCAGCCGGCCGACAAACAGCACGACGTGTTCTCGATCAGGGATCGCTTGACGCAACGCCGTCCGGTCGCCTCGCGAAAAAAAAGCGACATCGACGCCCATGGGAATGATTCGGGGCTCCGGTAATTTCACTCCGCGAGCGACAGCAGCGGCCGTCGCAGCGGTGTTGGCCGTCCATCGGTCGCTTCGGCGAATGATCCTGCGCTTGAGCCTGTCGAGAAATCGCCCGCGCAGCGCGAAGGCATCGCTGCCATGCGCGCTGACCACCAACGGCACGCCGAACAGGCACGCACCCATCAATCCGACCAGACCTTGGGGCAGGAGCCAGTGGGCGTGAATGACATCGATGCGCCTGGTGGCGAGCAATCGACACATCTTGACGGCCATGGCCATCACGAAAAGCGGCACATGAAGCCAGAGCCGCGGGGTTCGTTTCAGGTTGGGCAGGATTCCCGAGCCGTAAGCAAGTGTTTGGCGGGAGCTTGGCAAGTAGCGAAAGCGATGCACGGTGACTTGGCCTTCGACGCTCGTGTCGGCCTTGCCGTCCGCCGGAACCAGCACGTGGATTTTTACTGAATTTTGCTCGAGGTGGTCGGCGAGATCGCGCAGGAAAACCGACGCCGAGTCGGTAACGTCGCGCGGATAGCTCGAAGCCAGAAACAAAACCGTGAGCCGGCGGTCATTCATGCGCGTGGTTACGCACCGCGAAGAAAAAATTTTCCAGCCGCTCCGCCATGTCGACCCAGGTGGGAACTTTCGCCTCGACGATAACCGGGTTTGCCAACTGGTGGCGGAGCGCCCGCGCCAGGTTTTTCGTATCATCGGGCGCGAAGAGCAATTCGGGATGATCGGCTAAAAGACTTTTCATCGTGCCCACGTCTGCGGCGACCAGAGGCACCCTGCACGCGATCGCTTCTCTCGCCTTTTGCGGAAAGTTGAAGCGGCCGAACGCTGAATCACGGTTGTTGACGACCGCCACGTTCAAGGCGCTCAGAAACGATGGCACGCGTTCCAGCGGCAGATTGCCGAGATCGTGAATGCGCTCGCCGTGCGGAATCTTGTCGCTTCGCCGCCGCGGCCCGGCAAGCGCGAGGTGGAGATCTTTCTCTTGCGCCGCGAGAGTCTCGAAGGCGCGGTAGAGCGCATCCATGCCGCGGCTTGCGCTGAGCGCTCCGGCGGTTCCGATGAGCGGGGCGGTTTGCGGCAAATTCAATTCTCGCCGGCTGATAAGCCGATCGCGCGGATAAAATAGGTCGGCCCGGACGGCATTTTCCAGCACCAGCGCCGGAGCGCGGCTGTGATAATGATCGCTTACGTAGTCGGCTAACTGGGAGCTGACGCAGGTAATGCCGTTCGCCGCTTTGAGCGCGCGTTTGAACAAGGACAGGACGCCGGGCGCTCGGGTCGCCGGATAGCTCTCGAAATTGTCGTAAAGATCGATCACGCATTTTGCGCCGATCCCCGCGCTCACATGACGACCGAAAATAGCGTGAAACGCATCCGAACAGGCCCAGACGATGTCCGGCGTGAAATCCATTGAGAACCGCCGCGCGTAACGCAAATAATTTTGCAGAGCGGGTAAACCGCGCTTCAATAGATTCAGACTGTGCCACGTCAGCGCGCCGGAGGCGGAGCAAAACGATCCCGTAGCTCGTGTCCGGTAGCTGAGAGAAATCCCCTGGACTTCATGGCCGCGGCGGGCCAGTTCCAGCGGCACCTCCCAGAATCGCCCAAAGCGATCATCGAGGAGATCTTTGCCCATGTATTGGCGTTTGGTGAGGACGAGAATTTTCATCCGGCAATCGACGTAGCTCTGGCGAAATTGATCCGCAGTATACCTCATGAAGCTTTCTTTGTTGCGCCAAAAAAGAACCACGGGCAATTGTCGAGGTGAAGCGGCTCCAGCGCCGGGGTTGCCGTTTGACAAAAAAATGGCAATGGCGGCCCCCGCGAAGTATAATATTCGACGTTTTCGACAAGTCCGGCGGGCATTTAGCATGAACGAGATCGCTCAGTCGCGCCAGGCGGCAATCGCTCCTGATGTCGAACCGCACCGACCTGCTGCGGAGGTGCTGTACACGCCGCAAGGCGTGCGGCGCGGCGGAGTCGGCGGCTGGCAAATCATGTTTCAAGAGCTGGGCGAGAGCCGCCATCTGATTTGGCTGCTCATCCTGCGTGACATTTCCGTGCGCTATCGCCAGTCGATTCTCGGCTACGTCTGGGCGTTGGTTCCGCAAATCGCCACGGTGACGGTGTTTGCGTTTCTTCACTCTTCGCGAGTCCTGCCGATCGGTGGAACCAAGATTCCTTACATCGCCTATTCACTCTGGGGGATAAGTGTATGGCAGTTGTTCGCGGGATGTCTCACGAACTGCGCCAACAGTCTGACGGCTTCGGGTTCTCTGGTAACGAAAATCAATTTTCCGCGCGAAGCCTTGGTGATTGCGGCCTTGGGCCAGCCAGCCTTCGATTTTGTCGTGCGGCTGATTCCGGTCGTCACGGTGTTCATCTGGTGCGGCGTCTTGCCGTCCTGGGAAAGCATGTTCATACCTCTGTTGCTGGTGCCGGTAGTGCTATTAGCGCTCGGCTTGGGATTTGTCCTGTCGATTGCCAACCTGGTTATTCGCGACACCGCCAACGCGCTTGGAACAGCGCTGACCATCGGCATGTTCCTCACACCCGTGCTTTATCCGCCGCCCGTTCGCTGGCCATTCTATTTGATCAATCTCTGCAATCCGCTGAGTCCGCTTCTGGCGGCGAGCCAGGATCTAATCGCCGAGGGTTTTTTGACCAAACCCGAAATGTTGGCCGCGGCCTGCATCTTTTCCACGGCCTTGTTCCTGGCTGGCTGGCGTGCCTTTCGTATCACCATCCTGCGTGTCCTTGGCTACGCCTAGCCTAATTGCTCGCCATGTCCACCGATACGATCGTTCGCATAGAAGGGGTGAGCAAGAAGTTTTGCCGCTCTTTGAAACGCACGATGCTCTACGGAGTCAGAGACGTCGCCAGCGACATGTTGGGTCTGACGGGACATCTGGCCTGTTTACGCCGGGATGAATTTTGGGCCGTCAACGATGTTTCGTTTGAAGTTAAACGCGGCGAGTGCGTTGGTCTGATCGGCCCGAACGGCGCCGGCAAGAGCACGTTGTTAAAGCTGATCAACGGCGTCACCTTGCCTGATCAGGGCTCCATTCGAATTAGCGGGCGCATCGGCGCTCTCCTGGAGTTAGGCGCCGGCTTTCATCCGATGCTCACCGGCCGGGAAAATATTCACCTGAGCGGCGCGATCCTGGGACTCGGCAAAGACGAGTTGACGAAAAAGTTCGATTCGATCGTTGAATTTTCCGGGCTCGAAGAATTCATCGATACGCCGGTGAAGCAATACTCTTCCGGCATGTATGTGCGGCTGGGTTTCGCAGTGGCCGTGAGCATCGACCCGGATATTCTGATCATCGACGAATCCATGGCGGTGGGAGACGCGGCGTTCAGAAAACGCTGTCTGGAGCAAATCGACGCATTTATCCAGGCCGGGAAAACCATCATCGTTGTGACGCACAACCTCCAGGAGATCGAGAAAATCGCCCAGCGGATGCTGCTGCTCGATCACGGCATTATTCGCGCAACCGGCCGGCCGGACGAAGTCATCGCGAGCTATATGAATTTGCTGAATACCAAAATTCTGGGGCGGAAAGGATTCGGCTCGGCGACCAGCGAACCTGCGATCGAGATCATGGAGGTGGAACTACGAGGCAGCGACGGCGCGCCGAAGAACTATTTTCGCACCCATGACGAGCTCCGGGTGATGATCGGCTTCAAAGCCCATCGGCCGATCTTGAATCCGGTTTTTCGCGTGCAAATTTTTCGGAGCGACGGATTGTTCTGCCACGGCATGAACACGGAACGGCACGGTATCGAATGCGATGAGGTCCTTGGGGAAGGAAAAATAGTGTTGCGCTATCCCGACCTCTGCCTGCTCGGCGGCGACTATTGGGTTCGCGTTGCCGTGTTGTCCTCCCAATACGACGAATTGCCGATTCATCAGATGGCCACATCGATCGGCATCCATTTGGAAAGCGAGATGATCGACGGCGCAGGAGTTTTCGCCATGCCCTGCGAGTGGATCACCGCTGCTTAGCGCTCGCCGGCTCGATCGAGAAACTGAAAAAGTTCCTGGTAGACCGCGCTTTTGTTGAGATGCGCCTGTGAAAAAGCGAGTGCCGACCGCGACAGGGTTTGTCGCAAATCCTCGTCAGTCATAAGCCGAATGACAGCAGCTGCAAAGCTCTCATCGTCTTTCGCTATGCATGCGCTTTGCTCGACGTGATGAGCTAGACCCTCGACGCCTTTGGGCGTCGTGACGAGAGGTTTGCCGCGATTGAGGGCCTCAATCGTTTTGATTTTTAATCCGGTGCCGATCCAAGCCGGATTGATGACCACGGCGGCCTCGGCGTATTCCTCATCGAGATTTTGCTTGTGCCCGAGAAACCTCACACCGTCGAATCCCTGCCCGCTAAATGCGCGACCAATGTGGCCGCAGACATGCAGGTTTGCGCCCGGAATCTGCCGGAGCACCTCCGGCCATGCGCCGTCAAGAAAGCGGCGCAGGCCGTCTAGATTGGCGCCGTTGTAGCCGCCGACGTAAAGCAGGCGTCCGTTCATGGGATACGACGGTGCGCTGGTCGGAAAATATCCCGACGAACCGACGGTCAGCACCCGTACCTGTGGGCACATTTCCCTTATGACATTCGCTTCGGCGGATTGAATGGCAATTACCGCGTCGAAGCGGTCGAAGATTCGCCGCTCTTCGTCCCGGGTGATCTTTAGCGGAAACACCATGCTGCGAGAGGCGAACTCCTCAACGCGCTTGTATTGAATGTCATGAGTATCGAGGAGCCGTATAATTCCGTTCTTCAGGTTGTCGATGGACCGGTGCAGCCAGATGTACTCGACAATAACAGCATCCCACGCGAAACTCGCCTGGAGCTCCGCGACAAATTCGCTCAGTCCGTTAGGGTAACGCTGCCAATAGTCGATCACGAGCGGCGAAAGGGGACGACCGAGCAGGCGGCTGGCGATGGTTTCCATCGGCGGCAGGCCGACGGTATTGCCGGCGCGATCGAGACACCTGACCGCGCGCCGCAGCGCGTTTCGCGCCCGAGTTCTCAGGCCGGTGCCGCTATAGATGTGCAGTGCATCCACGTGCGAACGACAAATCTTTTTGAACCTTCGCTCCACCAGTCCACACAGCACCAGGTGCACGTACCAGCCTCGCTCTCTCAAAACGCTGATCAGCTCGGCGATGCGCTGATTGTCGCCGGATCGCGTCGGATACGGGACCGTATCGCAGATGATTGCGATTTGGCGGCTGGATTGAGTGGCGGGAGAGATCGGGGAGGCGGTCATAGACCGTTCGAATCAGCCAGAGACTTTCGCGCTAGCGCGGCGTGGGGCGGACCTGCCCTCAGCGCGTGCGACTTTTGTGGACGCGATTTGGCTTCGCGGAAAATCGTGTCGAGGTCCCTCGGTTATGTTATTATTCGCATAAATCAGAATGTTGCCTCATATAACACAATCGAGCCGGATCTTGAATTCAAGAAGGCGCCGATTTTGAAGAGCGACACTTGAGCCTCTCCAAGCTGTCATAATGCCATCGCCGGCATCTCGATGAACACCTCTGAACTGCGACAAACCGTCGAAAGCGCCTTGCTGGCGCCGGACTATGATTCGACTTCCTACGTCAACGATTACTTGAAAGTTCACATGAAGCGTTTTGCCGAGACTATCGGATTGCTTCAGCCCATCATCCGGCCCACCATGCGCATTGTCGACCTGGGGTCTTACGGCAGCCTCGTGCCCGCGCTTCGGGATCTTCTTGGCGCGACAGATATCACATTGACCGAGCCGTTTCAGGAGCGGAAACCAGCAAGCGAAAATAGCTTTCTGCAAAACGCCCGAAACGGTGTGCGGTATCCGGTTCACGTTGACCGCTTCGACATCGAGGGGCCGTTTCCGTATGAGGACGGTCGTTTCGACGTCGTGATTTTTACCGAAGTCTTAGAGCATCTTAGCCGAGATCCGTTGCAGACGATGTCCGAGATTAATCGGATTACCAAGCCGGAGGGCTATCTTCTATTGTCGACCCCAAATTGCGCTTCGGTTCGGTCCGTCCTGAGGATTCTGCGCGGCGGCAATCCGAATATCTATCCAGTTTACCAACGCCGTCCCAGTACCGATCGTCACAACCATGAATATGTCCCTTGGGAAGTGAGAGAGCTGCTCAAGCTTTGCGGCTTCACCAACAGTGAGTTTAAGACGGTCGATGTTTATCAGGATCAACAATTCGGACGTCTATTGACGCTTCAGATGAGAGCTCTGCTCAAAATTGGGAGCCTTATGAGTCTCGGCTTTTTAAAAGCGAGGGAACGCGGCGACACTATTTTTGCCCTCGCGCAAAAAACCGGTGGAGTACAGGAAAGATATCCCGGGTTTCTTTATGCGCCGGCCGAAAGGCCGGCGCGATAGATTTCCGTCGATGGCACATTTGACTTCGATCTAAGTAGCGATGGAGTACAGAGGCAAGAATATGGTGTTTCTCGTCGGCTGCCCGCGCAGCGGCACCACCTGGCTCCAGAAACTTTTGGCGAGCCATCCAAGGATTCGTTCCGGCGAGGAATCCCACTTTTTCAGCTTGTATGTCGGGCCGCAGCTCCGGTCGTGGAACGATCAGAAGACGCGGCACCTCAATGGTGGACTGGGTCATGCAGCGGGTCCGCAGGCCTATTTTCGCGAGGAAGAATTTCGGGCCATTTTAAAAAACTATCTAGCGGCTTTACTCAAACCCATCGTTGATGGTTTGGAACCAGAAGAATTGTTTCTGGAGAAGACCCCGTCGCACGCTTTGTACATTCCCGAGATCAAGGAGCTGCTGCCCGACAGCCGATTCATTCATTTGATGCGCGATTGTCGAGACGTGGTCGCTTCGCTCATGACCGCTTCCCGGAGTTGGGGTATGAGTTGGGCGCCCGGCAACGCGAAAGTGGCCGCGGCCATGTGGGTCCAGCACGTCGAAGCAGTCAAGGCCGCAGCAAAAGAGCTATCGTCTGAGGAATTCCACGAGATCCGCTACGAAGACCTTTGGAATTCTCCTCTCGATGCTCTAAAAGGCTTGGCGAAATTCCTCGGTCTCTCCTGGAGCGACGACGCCATAAACCTCGCAATCGACAGCAACAAAGCCGAGGTGATGGAAACCGACGGCACCCCGATTCCGGTGTATGGCGAGGTCAGGGCGCGCACAGGACAAGTGGCAAAGCTGCCTCGCGGTTTTATCGGCAAAGCCCGACCCGAGGCCTGGAAGTCCGACTTGTCGATGTATGAGAAATACAAAGTGTGGCGGAGTACCCGAAAGCTCATGAACGAGGCGGGTTATTCCTGGCAGCTGCGAGATTGGTTCTAGCGCGACTGTGAGACTTCATCTCGGTGACAGTCCTGCGACAGCACAGGCCTGCTCCAATTCCATCATCCCTCCGAGTTCCCGCTCAGGTCCTAGATAAAAATCGAATAACCGATTTTTGCGATCGGTTGGTGCGGGCGCAGCCAGGCAAACAGCGGCCCGCGGGCGTTGAAAA
>Ga0075418_10009474_pt1 | contig 10924 bp, 10 predicted proteins | sample SoiMetdeltSBSDD2_FD_81776 | JGI IMG/M metagenome (GOLD analysis project Ga0075418, IMG submission 81776) | Bulk soil microbial communities from a Populus tree surrounding site in Tennessee, USA - Soil MetaG P. deltoides SBSDD2 | ecosystem: Environmental > Terrestrial > Soil > Tree plantation...
CGCATCCTGGGCGAGCAGGCCGAGATGGATCTGCTCGCGTATTACGCCGAGCGCACCGGCGCATCCGGCGACGTGCGGCGCCGCTACTTCGAGGCCCTTCTGCAGCGCTCGATCAAGATCCTCGGCACGTACTCGAAGATGCCCATCGTGCGCGGGCTGCTGCACTACCTCGACTTCATCCCGCCCACTCTGGAGAGCGTTCGCCGCTGCCTCGACGAGCTTCCCGAGTACGGCGCGCTTCGCGATATCTTCCCGTTTGATTTCGATCTCGAGCGCGCGCGTGCGCGCGCCAGGAGTTTGCATGGCCCAACATAAGATCACCCTCCTCCCCGGCGACGGCATCGGGCCGGAAGTCACGGCCGCGGTCGTACAGATCATCGAGTGCGCCGGCGTCGATGTGGAGTGGGAGAAGTACTTCGTCGGCGCGGAAGCGATCTCGCGCTTCGGCGATCCGCTGCCTCAGGAAGTTCTCGACTCGATCCTGCGCAACAAGGTCGCGCTCAAGGGACCGGTGACGACGCCGGTCGGGACAGGCTTCGCGTCGATCAACGTGCGTCTGCGCAAGACGCTCGATCTCTACGCGAACCTTCGTCCCGTGCTCTCGATGCCGAACATCATCACGCGCTACGAGGACATCGATCTCGTCGTCGTGCGCGAGAACACGGAGAGCCTCTACGCCGGTCTCGAGCACGAGGTCGTGCCGGGCGTGGTCGAGTCGCTGAAGATCATCACCGAGAAGGCATCGACGCGCATCGCCCGCTTCGCGTTCGAGTACGCGCGCACGCACGGACGGAAGAAGGTCACCGCCGTGCACAAGGCGAACATCATGAAGATGTCCGACGGTCTGTTCCTCAAGTGCTTCCGCGAGGTGTCGAAGGAGTATCCGAACATCGCCGCGGACGACAAGATCGTCGACAACCTCTGCATGCAACTGGTGATGAATCCGAATCAGTTCGACATCCTGCTGCTCGAGAATCTCTACGGAGACATCGTGTCCGACCTGACGGCGGGGCTCGTCGGAGGACTGGGCGTCGTCGCGGGTGCGAACATCGGCGAGAACGGCGCAGTGTTCGAAGCCGTGCACGGAAGCGCGCCCGACATCGCCGGCCAGAACAAAGCGAATCCGCTCGCGCTCCTGCAGTCGGCCGTGCTGATGCTGCAACACATCGGCGAGATGCAGCCAGCGAAGCGGATCCAGGACGCGATCGTGAAGGTCCTCGCCCAGGGGCCGGAAAGCCGTACCCGCGACATCGGCGGAACCGGGTCGACGATGGACTTCACGACCGCCATCTGTGAGGTGTTGCGGAAAGGAACACGTGCGGGGGATTGAAGAGGTGGTGCTGGGTGCTGGGTGTTAGGTGCTGGCGGTGTTGGGCGATGAGCCCATGAACTGCAAGCGCCCAGCAGCCAGTCCAACGAGGAACGATGAAGGATGAACGATGAAGGATGAAGGATGGTGGAGCGAGAATCGATTCATCGCTCATCGTTCATCGTTCATCATTCATCGTTGTCTGGGCGGATGACCCCATGACCACCAAGCACCCAGCACCCAACACCCAGCACCAAATCTCAGAGGGCGTTGCTCTCTTCAACTCCCACGAGTTCTGGCACGCGCACGAAGCATGGGAGACGATCTGGCTCGAGGCCGAAGGAGACGTCAAACGTTTTCTGCAGGGTCTCATCCAACTCGCGGCCGCGTATCACCATGTGAAACGCGGCACGTTTTCCGGTGCGGTGCGTTTGTTCGATGCTTCGCTCGAGAAGCTCTCGCCGTTCGAAGACGGCTATCTCGGTGTGCGATATGCAGATGCAATCGCGACGGCGGCGCGGCATCGAGAGAGAGTCGCGCGCAGCGAGACGATCGATGCGAGTGAATATCCGAAGTTGGCGTTTGAGTAGCGAGAGGTGCGTTGTACAATCACCGCACCTCACGTTCATCCCACGGAACTTCTCGCTTCGAGGGGTTTAAATGCAGGAAATCGATCAACGGGACCGGGAGCTGCTGGGCAGTCTGCAAGGGGAGATTCCGCTCGTTTCCACGCCGTTCGCTTTCGTCGGACAGACGATCGATATGTCCGAGAAGGAAGTGATCAAGCGCATCGAGCGCCTCAAGCGCGACGGCATCCTGAAGCAGATCGCCCCACAATTCGATTCGCGCGCTCTTGGCTATCGATCGTGCCTCGTCGCCGCGCGCGTCGCACCCGAGCGCGTCGATGAGGCGGCGGCCACCGTCGGCGCACATCCCGGTGTGACGCAGAACTATCGCCGCAACAACGATTTCAATCTCTGGTTCACGCTCTTCGTCTCGCCGTTCTCGAAGCTCGGTCTCGAGAAAACGATCGAGATCCTCGGCCGCGCGGCCGATTGCGAAAGCGTGCGGCCGCTTCCGACGCTCAAGCTCTACAAGAGCAGCGGCTCGGAGGGCGAGAGCCACACCGAGAGCAATGAAGCGCAGAGCGACTACACGCCGCTCACGCCTCTCGAAGTCGAGTGCGTGCGTCTTCTGCAGCGCGATCTTCCGCTGCAGCCGCGTCCCTTCGATGCGCTTGCGCGCACGTCGGGCGTCGGCGCGGACGAGCTGCTCGCCGTCGCGCGCACGCTGCACAAGCGCGGACAGATTCGCCGCTTCTGCGCGGCGGTTCACGCGCGCAAGTCGGGATTCGCGGCGAGCGCGATGGGTGTGTGGATCGTGCCCGAAGACCGCGCGGACGAATACGCAGCGAAACTCTCGCAGCATCGCGCCGTGTCGCACTGCTATCTCCGTCCGGTCTACGACGACTGGCCATACAACCTCTACACGACCGTGCACGCGCGATCGGTCGACGAGTGCGACTCGGTGATCAACGATCTCGCGATCGACTCCGGCCTCACGCAGAAGCAGGCGCTCTACCCGACGCGCGAGTACAAGAAAGTGCGCCTGAGCTTCTTCTCCCGCGATGTCGAGACGTGGGAAGACGCGCACGGCGCACAGCGCGCTGTCGCCGCGGGCTAGTTTCCCGCGCGACATCTGCCACGGGGGGCGCGCGCAAAAGTTTTTGACGCGCCCGCGCACCGCTTCCTCTCTCACCGCGCGTGGAACACGCCATGAAATCCGGGCGCGCATGGACGCATTGCCGGAATTCGTCACCGATGCCGAGGAGGGAAGGCCTTCCTCACCGATTCATGGACAGAGGACCGGATGGGAGACCGTGATCTTTCAAGTGGACGATGAGCCGGAACCGGATCAGAAGATCGGATTTTCGGTCTTGTGATGGAACGACCACTGATACGTGTAGCCGGGGAACTCGACGGGCACCGTGTACTCCACCTCGACGCGGACGTAGCCGCTTTGCCGTTGGATCTCGATGTTGTCCTCCGTGAGCGGTAGCTCGAGCTCATCGGCCTTGCGAAGGATGTTCTGCATCATCACGGCGTCGCTGTGTTGTCCCGCGGATTTCGCTTCGTCCACCACCGTATCGCGCAGGTCCGCCGCTTTCACTTTCACCGGGATCATTTTGTAGGCGATGACGCAGGCGATCAGCAAAACGACGATGCCGACCAGGCATCCGAACTGACCTTCTCCCCGCTCTCGGCGATTGCGCTGCATGTCCGACCTCCCGGCTGGCGATGAGAGTATCAGGTCACTCGATCCATTTGAAGACGCGGCCGCGTGCGCTTCGCGGCGGCACGTCGCTGGTCCGCATTTCGTTCGACGCGCGCGCGACGCCGTCGGACGTCATCGACCAGAGCACGAGTCGCGCGCGGCCGACGATGCCGTCGCGCGGCACGACCCCCCACGCGCGGCTGTCGAGCGAATCGTCGCGGTTGTCGCCGAGAACGTAGTAGCTGTCGGCGGGAATGATCTGCGACTCGATCGCGCCGGTTGCCGCCGCGCGCAACACGTACGGCTCGGCAAGATCATGGGTCCCGATACGTACGCGCCCGAGGCGCGTGTCGAGGAGATCTCCGGGCACCGCGACGATGCGTTTCACGAGCAGATCGCCGTCGTGATGAAAAACCACGACATCGCCGCGCTCTGGCTTCGCCGCGAAGTAAGGCGTGACGAGAATCTGATCGCCGGCCTGCAGCGTCGGCTCCATCGACGCCGACGGAATCGAGTAGATGTGCACGACGCTGCGCGCGAGCACTGCCAGCGCGACCGCAACCCCCAGCGGCTCGAGCATCGTGCGAAGGAGAGACTTCTGGCGCATCCGGCAGTAAAACGAACAAGCGCGCGTGAAAGTTCCTACGGCGTGGCCACGTGGAAGGTATCCGACGATGTCGTCTTCGGGACGCCCACCGCGGATTTGATCGCGAACACCGGCATCTTCTGTTGGAGGCCTTTCAACGCGAACTCGCCGAGAGCCTCCGTCTCGAAACTGCCGAAGCAGCGCTCGAGCGTGTTCTTCGACACGACGAGCTGACCTGGTTTCGCGACGCCGCTCTCGAGACGCGAGGCGATGTTCACGGAACTGCCGAGGACGGTGTAGTCGACGCGTTTCTCGGTGCCGACATTTCCGACGACCGCGGGTCCGCTGTTGATGCCGATGCGGATGCGCACCGGCGGCAGACCCTGCTGTTCGCGATCGCTGTTCCACTGCTCGACGCGGTCCATCATCATCAGACCGGCCATGATGGCGCGGTCGGCGTGATCGTCCTGCGGAATCGGTGCGCCGAAGAAGGCCATCACCGCGTCGCCGATGAATTTGTCGAGCGTGCCGCCGTACGCGAAGATCGCATCCACCGCGGCGGAGAAAAAGTTCGACAGGAACGCCGCGACTTCCTCCGGCTTCTTCGTCTCGGAGACGGTCGTAAATCCCGAGATATCCGCGAAGAGGATCGACACGTCGGCGTTGCGGATCTCGGTCTCGTCGGCGGTAACGACGCCCTTGACGATCTCGTCGATGACCGCGGGCGAGTGATAGCGCTCCATCTTGTTGCGGATCCGGCGTTCCTGCTCGATTTTTTCGGCGAGCTGCGCGCGCTCGATGGCGACCGCGCCGAAGTTCGCCAGCGCGGTGAGAAGATCGAGATCTTCTTCCGTGAAGCGTCCGATGTGAATCGGCGAGTCGACCTGCACCGCGCCGATGACGCGCTGGCGATTCCACAACGGCACGCACATCGCGGAGCGGATGCCGTGGATGGCGATCGACTTTCCGCCGAGGAGACGCGCGTCTTCGAGCGCGTTCGAGGTCATCAGCGCGACCTGCTGCTCGGCGACCATCTTCAGGATCGTGCGCGAGATCGGGATGTCGCCCGCGTCCGCACCTTCGATGAACTTCGTCAGCTTCGGAATCGGATTGCCCTCTTCATCGAAGAGGATGATCAGTCCGCGCTCCACCGGCAGGTACTTGAAGATCATGTCCATGACGGTGTTGAGCAGTGTTTGCAGGTCTTCGGTCTGCAGCAGAGACTTCGCAACCTGCACGAGAACCTGGAAGATCTTCTCGCGCGAGAAAGACGGCTCGACTTTGCCCGGCTCGGACGGCGGCCGCACCTGCGCGGCTTCCTGGACCTCGCCGAGGTCGAGGCCGAACTCGGAATTGAAATCGGAGATGCGGCGGATGACCGTGCCGGACGGGTTGTCGAACATCGACTCGCCGGAGAAGTCGACCGACGGCATCGCCTTGATGTCGAGCTGAACCGAACCGATCAGAACTTTGTCGCCCGCGTTGATCTGCGCTTCGGTGATCAGGTTCCCGTTCACCTTCACGCCATTCGTCGACTTGAGATCGACGATCCACCATGTGCTGTTGCGGGACTCGACCTTGGCGTGCTTGCGGGAGACGGACGGATGGTTGAGAACCAGATCGTTCCCCTCGGTGCGTCCGATGGAAAGCTCCGACTTCACGTCGGTGATTCGCGGAACGCCGAGATCGACGTAATGGATCTGGAGCTGCTCCATGCAGCGAACGATTATAGATGGTTGGCAGTTGGCGGTTGGCGGTTGGCAGGAGAACGCCGACACCGATTCCCGCCAACCGCCAACTGCCAACCGCCAACTCTCCACTTATAATGACCACTCCCCGTTAAAGACTCGGGTAGCTTCGCTATGAGCGAGCAAGCATCGTCCGAACTGGTTCCTCAGCGTCGTCTGATCGTCCGCGCAGTCCTGCGCACCGATGTGGGACTCGTTCGCTCCGAGAATCAGGACTTCGGGATGTACACCACTCCGGCGGAAGAGCGCGACAGTCATCCGGGCGGACGATTACTAATCGTCGCGGATGGGATGGGGGGTCATCGCGGCGGCGCTACGGCATCGCGACTCGCGGCCGAGACCGTGAAGGCGCAATACCTCGGCAGCGAGACCACGGACATTCCGACGGCGCTGCGCGAATCGCTCGTGCGCGCGAATGCGCGCATTTTTTTCGAGGCTCAGTCGAATCCCGAGCTGCGCGGCATGGGCACGACGACGTCGGCACTGGCGGTGCGCAACGGCAAGGGTTGGATCGCGCACGTCGGCGACTCGCGCATCTACAGAGTCCGCGATGACGACATCGAGCAGCTCACCGACGATCACTCGCTCGTCGCGACGATGGTGCGCGAGGGACTGCTCACCAGCCAGGAAGCGGAGACGCATCCGCGACGCAACGTGCTGCAGCGCTCGATGGGTGTAACGGAAGATGTCGAAGTCGACATCCGCGGACCGCTCGATCTGCAGGAAGGCGACACGTTCATCCTCTGCAGCGACGGTCTTCACGGCGTGGTGAAAGAGCCGGAGCTGAAAGAGCTCGCGAAACTGCCGATCGAAGAAGCGGCGGACGCCGCGCTCAAGCGCGCGTTGGACCGCGGCGCACCGGACAACGTCACGGTCATCGTCGCGCGCGTCGAAGTCACCGACGAGCCGCCCGAGCCGCCGCTCGTGCCGGAGAAATTCGAAGACACGCTGCAGCTCGAGCCGATCGAGCCGTCGCAGTTCGACGAGACGGTGAAAGACACGCAGAAGCTCCCCGTTCCGGAGGAGCTGAGGGTCACCGACAAGCTTCCGGCGGCGGATGGAGCGGCGGGCTTCAACCCGCCGGAAAACGACGGCGGCCTGAAGGCCGCCGCTCCATCGAAGACGAGGCCGGTCTTGCGATGGATGCTGGTGGTCGCGATCGTTCTCGGCGCGGCGGGTGCGTGGCTGTACTGGAATCATCAGCATCAGGGAATGGCCACCGGCTCCCGCTCGTCTACCTCTCGTTAGACCCATGTCCCGGTCCCGGCTTCTTCTATTCGCCATGCTTCTCGCCACCGCCTGCAGGCGCGATGTGTCGCGCCTCGGCGACGTGACGAAGATGGCCTACGCAGTGAAGCCGGCCGTCGTGCGGGTGAGCGCGTTCGTGACCGCGGAGTTTCACTATCCGCCCGACGCGATCACGCGCGTCGAAGCGCAGCTTCTCGCCGACGGACACGATCTTCGCGCTCGCGATCTCGCATCCGGAGAGTCGATGGTCGAGACGGGCGCAGGCGGCTCGGGCAGCGGATTCATCGTTCATCCCGACGGATTGATTCTCACGAGTGGTCATGTCGTCGCGCCGGTTCGCGCCCCGGAGACATTGACGAGCGAGTTGGCTCGCAACGGCGCGATCTCCGCGCTCGTTCGCCACTTTCCGATCGCGACGCTGCGGACGATCTATCGCGATGCAGCGCTCGATCGTTATGTGTCCGCGCTCGAGGCCGCGGGCTCGATCGAAAACGTGCGCGTCGTGCAGCAGATCGAGCTCTCGAACGGCGAGACGCTGCCCTTCCGCATCCGCAGCTACTCGCCTCCGCTGCATCTGCAGGGGAAAGATCTCGCCGTGCTGCAGATCGATCGCAAGGCGCTTCCGTCGCTCGCGTTAGGCGATTCGGAGGCGGCGCGTGTGGGAGAGTCGATCTGGGCAGTCGGATATCCGGCCGTGGCGAGCAGCACCGACGAAGTGATCGGTGGATGGCTCTCGCGCGACAGCGATCTCGAGCCGACGTTCAATCCCGGCATGATCACCGCGCTGCGCGTCAACAAGATCAAGACGCCGGTGCTGCAATCGAACGTGGCGATCTATCGCGGCAACTCGGGCGGACCGGCGGTCAATCGCGACGGCGAAGTGATCGGCGTCTCGACGTGGGGTCACAGCGACGCGGAGCAGATCAAGTTTCTCGTTCCGATCAACGTCGCCAAGCAGATGCTCGGCGAGTCGAACCTCGAGGCGAGCAGCGACGGAGAGTTCAACCGGCACTATCGCGCTGCGCTCGATGCAGCGGCCGAAGGCCAGTGGAAGGTGGCGAAAAGCGAGTTGCAGCGCGCGTCGCGGCTCTTTCCGAGCTCGCCCGACCTGATCCGTTTCGAGCGCGACGCCGATGTCGGAATCGCGTCGATGCCGTTCTGGCGCTTGCATCCGATTGCGAGCGCGATCTTCGCGGCGCTCGTGCTCGCGGCGATCGTCGCGGTGACGGCCGGTGTGATTGGCTCGCGTCGTCCACGGATTCCGCTCGACGTGTTGAAATCACCGACCGTCGAAACGGTCGTCGCGCCGAACGGAGGGCAGTCACTTTCGCAGGCCAAGCTCGGGCGGTTTACGATCCTCAACGGCACGCGCGCGGGCGAGAAGCTGGGCCTCGGCGGATCGGGCATCCGCATCGGGCGCGAATCGACGATTTGTGAGATCGTATTGGAGAATCCGAAGGTTTCGCGTCTCCACGCTGAGGTCGTCTCGATCGATGGCAAGGTTCTGCTCATCGACAGGAATTCCTCGAACGGGACATACGTCAACGACACGAAGATCGACAAGCGATTCCTGAAGGATGGGGACATCATCTACTTCGGCGGCCGCAATGCCGTCGCGGTGGCATTTCACGCGTGAACGTGGAGAGGATGAGCCGTGGCTGACAAGCGGTGTGAGAACGGGCACTTCATTGACGAGAACTGGGACATCTGTCCCTACTGTCCGCAGGACATGAGTGAGCCCGAGATCCCGGTCGTTCGTCCGCGAGCGGCGGAAGCTGCGCCTCGTCCCGTGGCCGTTCCTCCTGTCGCGCAGTTCGAAGACTCGCGCTCGCGACGCACGAAGCAAGGTCCCGCGGTCGCGATTCAGCCGGCACCGCCGCCGTTCGACTCCGCTCAGGGCAAGCCGATGGAGCGCACCGTCGCGTCGCCGCGATTCGATGCCGGTCCGCACAAGCGCTACACCGTCGCGTGGCTGGTGAGTCTCAATGGCGCGTCGCGCGGCGAGTCGTTCCCCATACGTATGGGACGCAATGTGATCGGACGCGATCGCCGCTCCGACGTCATCGTCAACGACGATCAGGCTTCTTCGCATCATGCCGATCTCGTGTTTCGTCCCGAAGAGCGGCGCTTCATCCTGATGGATCACAACTCGACGAACGGAACGTATGTCAACGAGCTGGAGATCGAGCCGCGGCGTGACCTCGACGAGAAGGACGTCATTCGCATCGGCTCGCATCGCTTTCTCTTCATGCCGCTTTGTCACGACGGTTTCCATTGGGATGACGAGGGTCTGCTGAAATGATCGGCACCACCATCGGCAACTACACGATCGAACGCGAGATCGGCGAAGGCGGGATGAGTCACGTCTACGTCGGGAAAAATGTCGTCGCGACCGACGTGTTGCCGGCGGGTTTTCCGGTCGTGCTCAAGGTCATGTCCGACGAGCTGGCCGGCGACACGACGGCGCGCAAGCGCTTCGTCAAGGAAGCGCAGATCCTCTCCAAGCTTCGCCATCGCTACATCACGCGCTTCTACGAATTCATCAATCGCGACTCCGGCGCGGTGCTGGTCATGGAGTTCGTCGAGGGAACGCCGGTCGACATTCTCCTCACCGAGCGCGGCGCGCTCCCCGTGAGCGACGCGATCTCCGTCGCCCAATGTCTGCTCGAAGCGCTCGTCTACGCGCACGGCAAAGGCATCGTGCATCGCGACATCAAGCCGGCCAATCTCATCAAGGAAAAGAGCGGCGTCGTGAAGGTGACGGACTTCGGCATCGCCAAGATCAAGGAAGGCGGCGGCGGAAGCGGACAGACCGTGCTCACGAAATCCGGCTTTCTCCTCGGCACGCCGCACTACATGTCGCCCGAACAGATTCGCGAGCCGAAGGACGCGGGCTCGAAGAGCGACATCTACTCCTCGGGCGTCGTGCTGTACGAGATGCTCACCGGCTCGCTGCCGTTCAACAGCCGCTCGCTGCCGAAGCTGATCGACGCGATCTATCGCGGAGACAAACAGGCGCCGAGCGCGCTGCGGCCCGAGGTGGATGAAGAGCTGGAGCAGATCGTCATCAAATCGATGCATCCGCGGATGGACCAGCGCTACGAAACGGCCCGCGAGTTTTACGAAGCGCTCGAGGAGTACACCGCGCGTCAGCCGATCGCTCCGACCGGAAAACATCCGGTCGCCGTCGACACCGCCACACCGGTGTCCACTCCGACGCCCGAGCTTCCGAAGCACTGGGCGCTCGTCAATGTGAAGCCGGAGACGAACGAGAAGCACTCGATCACCGGGGACAGCGTGATGGTCGGACGCGACCGCACCTGCGCGATCGTGCTCACCCATCCCGCGGTCTCCCGCCGTCACGCGCGCATCGTGTTAGGCGGGAAAGAGCCGGTGCTCGAAGACCTGCAGTCCGCGAATGGAACGTACGTGAACAACACTCGAGTCGATCGAGTGGTCCTGAAGCCGGGCGACATCGTGCGGTTCGGTGCCGATCCGGCGTGCAGTTACGTGTTGAGAGATCATTGACTTCAGGTGAGACCCCGATGAGCCAGATCAATTGCCTCCGCTGCAAACAAGCCATAGACGCCCAATACGACCTCTGTCCGCACTGCGGCGAGAAGATCACGCTCTTCCAGAGGACCTATTCCTCGCGGTTGCTCGACGGCAAGTACCAGATCATCGACCGGCTCGGCGTCGGCGGCATGGGCGAGATCTTCAAGGTCCGCCACATCCATCTCAATGAGCTTCGCGTGATCA
>Ga0075418_10009476_pt1 | contig 10923 bp, 6 predicted proteins | sample SoiMetdeltSBSDD2_FD_81776 | JGI IMG/M metagenome (GOLD analysis project Ga0075418, IMG submission 81776) | Bulk soil microbial communities from a Populus tree surrounding site in Tennessee, USA - Soil MetaG P. deltoides SBSDD2 | ecosystem: Environmental > Terrestrial > Soil > Tree plantation...
ACTTTCGACCGGTGGGGCATGTCCCGACTCCTTCAGCCAGTGTCGATTTGCGCCGCAGAGTATACACCTCGGCAAGACTGATGCGGCGTCCAGTCCAAAGGGGATACAGCCGGGTTGAAAGGCGTGGGAGAGGAGCCGGATCGGGTCCGGCTCCTCAGCGGGAGCGCTTACTTGGCGAAGGGGTTCTGGTGGCCGCCGGCGATGCCGTACTGGTTGTTCTCCTGGCAGATGTATTCCATGATCTCGTCGCCCGGAGCCGCCAGGCGCGCCGTCCACGTCGTGACGAACGCACGCGAGAACGCACCTGGATCGTCGATCGTGACCTCGTTGCGGAGCGTGCCCTCGTTGACGCGCGTCCAGCGCTCGATGGTGTGCAGCTGCTCGGTGTGCGGCGTGCCCTGCCGATCGAACCAGAACTTGTCATTGAACCCGACGGAGTCGATCACGAGGGTGTCCTTGTTGTCGAACCACCCGATGGAGTGACCGAACCAGGTCGGATCGAGCTCGGGCGGATGCTTCCGGCCATCCATGAAGATCTGGCGGAAGCTGTGGATGTTCCCTTCGTGGACGATGAACATGTGGGTCGGCGCCTTGTGCGTGTAGTTCTGCACGAAGCGGAACGGATACGGCGTCGAGCGCGGCACGCCCATCGGCATGCACCACAGATGCGGATCATCAGTCTCGCGCGTAGCCCGGTCGGCCATGATCTCCTTCGACTTGGGCAGGAGCGGCAGCGTCTCGCCCTTCGGGAGGCCCTGCGCGATCGAGTTCACCGGACCGCCGCCATTCCACAGGCCGTTCAGGTCGACGGTGCCGTCAGGCAGCCGCGGCGTCGGACCGGTGGGAGTGGGCGCGCGCCGGACTTCCTGGCCGAGCGCACCGACGGTGCCGAGCGGTCCCTGCGCTTCACGTCCAGGCTGGCGCTGGCCGCCGGCAGGCGGCGCCTGCTGCGCGAGCAGCGGCAGCGCGAGCGCAAGGATCCCCGCGACCACGAACACCCTTCTCACGTGATCCTCCAGACTACTGATTGCCGCCGCCGGGGGCGTTGTCGTCAGCGGCGCCGCCGAACAGCGACCGGCCATCGGCCGTGATCACGGAGCGTGCGTTGCCTCGATTCGGCGCGACCTTGGCGGCGTAGCCTTCCACCGTCACCTTGTCGCCGACCTTCAGCGTGCGGCTCGTCCACCCGTTGCGCGCCAGCGCGCTCGGGCTGGCCAGCTCCATGTTCCAGGTCTCGGTCTTGCCGCCTTCGACGACGTCGACGTAAAAGCGGACGTGGGGATTGGTCCACTCGACCTTCGAGACCGCGCCCGTCAGTTTGAATGTCTTGGCGCCGTCATACTCCGTTGAAAAGGAATGATGGGCGACGAGCCCCGCGCCCGAGCCGAGCAGGCTGAGACAGGCTACGAGCACCCCGAGCTTGCCTTTCATTGCGCTACCTCCACTTGACGATTCACGACCGCGTTGAATGTCCTAAAAGTATATCAAGGGGTCGGGGTGGCCCCGACCCGTATCAACCACGACGGCACGGCGGTCCCCAACCTTGGATTGGTATCGTCGTGTCCGTCGAGGTGGTCGTGGTTAAAACCCGTATTTCACGCCGAACTGCATGATCCGCATGTCGCCCGTGTTGGAGGTAATGCGGCCGAACGTGTTGGCGCTCAACGTCGTGCCCGGGTTTCCCCAGTTGAAGGTGTTGAGCAGGTTGAACGCTTCGAGGCGGAGCTCGAGCGTCTGCGCGGCGCCGAAGGCGATCTGTTTGGCGAGCGACATGTCCACCGTCCAGAAAGCCGGCCCCCGGATGCTGTTGCGCTCGTAGTTGCCAAACGTCCCCAGCGCGGGCTGCGCGAAGGCGGCTCGATTCAGGTAGGTGTTGAGCCCGTCCCCGAACACGTCGTCGCTGACCTGGTCGACGCGCTGCTCCTGGAAGCGCTGCCCGTTGAGCGCGCGGTCGCTGCCGGTCGTGATGTTCAACCAGCTGCCCGAGCGGGCGTTCAGGATCCCCGACACCCGCCAGCCCGAGGCGACCGCGTTCGCCACGCCGTTGTCGAATTGCGGTGTCTCAATGCCCACGGTCAGGTTGCCGATGTGCGTCCGATCCTGATCGCAGTGACCGCGATCCGCGTCGGGGTTGGCGGGGTTCGTCGGCCCCTGCGCGAGCTGCGGGAAGCCGCCGGTCGTGTTGTCGCCGAAGCAGCGCGACAGGGTGTAGTTGCCGTTCAGGCTGATCCCCGTAGCCGCGCGGCGGCGGAACGACAGCCGCACCCCACGATAGCTCTGGGTGCCGATGCTCGTGTGTAGATCCAGGTTGCCGATCAGCGCGGCCGCCGCCGGGTTTTCATTTGAGAGCGACAGGACGCGGCGCTCATTCACGTTCGCTGCCGTGCTGCAGACCGGGAACGACCGGCCGTTAATCACGCACGGACCTAGCCCGAGGAACACACCGGGATTCTGCTGGATCTGGACCCACAGGCGATCCGTGTAGCTTCCCAGGTAGCTGGCCGCGACGCCCCAGTCCTCTCCGAGCTGCCGCTCCAGCGTGACGTTCCACGACTGGACCCGCGGCGAATCGATGTCGGGGTCGGTCGCACCGAACGCTCCGAACGGAATGAACCCCACCTCGCGCGCCGCCACGATCGGGTGCGGATCGCCGCCGATGACGCTGTACGGGTCGTCGAATCCGCCGGGAGGATTTTCGAGCAGCGATCGGTTGCCCCACGGGGGCGACTGCGTGTTGATGTTGTGGCGTTCCGCGGTCGGGAAGTCGTAGGCGACGCCATACGACGAGCGCACCGCCATACGGCCGTCACCGGTCACATCCCACGCCAGGCCGACGCGCGGCGAGAAGTTCCACCACTTCGGCACCAGCCCGGTGTTACCGCCCGGGAAGTCCGGATCGCCGGGATAGGTGAATCCGGCCGGCGCGTTGATGAACACCGTGCTTTTCTGATTTGCGCGGAACGCGTCGCGCTCGAAGTTGTAAACGGAGCCGGTCTCGAGCACCTGGCCGAGGAAGGGCTCCCAGCGCACGCCGGCGTTGACGGTGACGCGCTGCGCCACGCGCCAGGTGTCCTGCGCATAGGTGCCCACGTACCACATGTGCATCGGCATGTAGGCCGGGCCGCCGTGCTCGAGGCGCGCGACGCGGCCGAGCAGAAAGTCCGCAAGCCCGAGGCCGGTCGCCTGGCCGTTGATGTTCCAGTCGCCGCCCGAACGCGCGTGCGTGAGGAAGTCCATCTTCCAGTACGCCGTGTTGGCGCCGACCGAGAACTGATGATTGCCGCGGACGATCGACAAGTCATCGCCGATCTGGTACGTGTTGGTGTCGAACAGACCCGTCGTCGCGGTGCCGGCGGAGATGTTGAAGCCGCCGGTAATCGTCAGCACCATTTCGCCCGGGTTATAGCTGTAGACGTTCGACCCGAGGTCGCGCGGCGAAAACCACGGTGGCCCGCCGCGGTGGATCGAGGTGCGGTTGAACGCGAACCGCAGCGCGTTGACCGTGTTGTTCCCGAACACGAGCGTGCTACCCGCCGCGACCGACTGCGCCAGGTTGTCGAGCCCAGGCGTTCCCGTGGTCAGCACGTTGTCGGGATTCAGGCTGAACGGCGCCGGCTCGTCGTACGACGTCATCATGTAGCGGCCGAACACCAGGTGGTTCGTCGTGAGCTGGTAGTCGATGCGGCCGACCGCCTGGTGCTGATCGCTGCTGTTCGAGGTCTTCGACGTGATCTGGCCGCAGGGATCGGTGGTCGTCGGCAGCCGGCGCGCGAGGTTCAACGCGGCCGGGCTGAACAGCGTCGGGCTGACGCGGTTTCCGACGAAGGGCGCGCCAAGCGTGACGACCCGCCCCTGGCACGCCGGCGACGCGAACGCGGTGAAGTCGCCCGCCAGCATCGCCGCCGTCGGGATGTAGTCGATCTCATCGGCCGGCTGCTGCTTTACGCGCGTCCCCTGGTAGCCGCCGAAGAAAAAGAGCTTGTCCCGTACGATCGGGCCGCCCAGCGTGCCGCCAAACTGGTTGCGGTTCAAGCCGTCGTCCACGCGCTTACCGTCAGGTCCGATGGCCGCGAACGGATCCTTCGCATTGAAGCGGCGGTCGCGGAAGAACTCGAACCCGTTGCCGTGCAGCGCGTTGGTCCCCGACTTCGTGACCGCATTGACCGACGCGCCCGAATGGACGCCGTTCTGCGCGGAGAGGCCGCTGGTGGCGACGCTGAACTCCTGGAGCGCGTCCGGGAACGGCATCGGCAGGTTCGCGTTGTTCTGCGGGTTGTTGTGCGTCGCGCCGTCGAGCATGTAGGCGACGCCGAACGACAGGCCGCCGGCGACCGAGATGCTCACGCCGCCCTGCATGCTGCGGCTGTCCGAGGTCCCCGTCTGCACCGCCGCGCCGGCCAGGACGATCAGGTCCGTCACCTGGCGTCCCTGCAGCGGGAGCTCGACGATGCGCTCGTTCTCGACAACGTCGCTGATCCCGGCGCTGCGCACGTCGACGATTGGGGCGGCGGCCTCAACCGAGACCGTCTCTTCGAGGTTGCCTACAGCCAGCTCCGCGTTGAGCGTCGGGGTCTGCCCGACCTGGAGCACGATGCCGGTCTGCACGTAGGTGCGAAATCCCTGGAGCGAGACTTCGAGACGGTACGGGCCCGTCGGCATGTTCGGCATCACCCAGGCGCCTTCGCCGTCGGTCACGACGGTGCGGGAGAACCCGGTGTCGGTCTGGGTGGCGGTAACGGTGACCCCGGGGAGCACGGCGCCGCTTTCATCGGTCACGCGGCCGGCAAGCTCGCCGGTTGACTGGGCCAGAGCCGCACCGCTGGCGAGCGCCAGCGCGAGCAAGCCAATACAGATAACCCGGAACAAACGCGTCATCACTTCAGGAACCTCCCGATTCACTCTTGAGGGACTTCACACGGACGCACGGCGTAACTGGTGGCGGAACAGTGTGTTAGGCCGAGCCTGTTGAGGTTATCGGTCCTGTGACGGGATTGTCAACGACGTGGACTGCCGGAAGTAGTAATTGTATCGTGTGGATCGATGACGAACCGATCCCCCGTCCGGTTGTTGATGGTGGGTTTGTCAGCCGCCCTGCTCTTCACTTCAGCGGCGACATCCACGGTCGCCCGGGGCGCCCAGGCCGCGCGCCAGAAGGTTGACGTCTCCAGATTGGGGCCTCAAGTGGGTCAGCGCGTGCCGGACTTCAACTTGAACGATCAGAACGGTCGCGCGCACAACCTGCAGTCGATCATGGGATCGCGCGGCGCGATGCTGGTGTTCTTCCGCTCCGCGGACTGGTGACCGTACTGCCGCACGCAGCTCGTCGAGCTGCAAGGCCGCGTCGAAGAACTGCGTAAGAACGGCATCGGGCTGGCCGCCATCAGCTACGACTCGCCCGCGATCCTGGCGGACTTCAGCAAGCGGCATGGCATTACTTATCCGCTCCTGACGGATGCCGGATCCGCCACCATCAGGCGGTTTGGCATCCTGAACACGGTCGTCGAAGAGGCGCTGGGGCCGAACGGCAACGATCCGGCGGTCCGCGCAGACCTGCAGATGTACGTGACCGGAAACGAGCCGGCCGAAAGGCACCGCGGCATCCCGTTTCCCGGCACATTCATGGTGGACCGCCAGGGCCGGGTCACCTCCCGCTTTTTCGAGGACTACTACTGGGAACGGAGCACGGTTTCGAACGTGCTGATGCGGCTAGGCGCAGCCGGCACACCGGTTCAGGCGACACAGGTTTCAACCGATCATCTGGATCTGCGCGCGTATCCCAGTGACGCGAGCGTCGCTCCAGGGCAGCGATTCTCGCTGGCGCTCGACATCTCGCCCAGGCGGGGCATGCACGTCTACGCGCCGGGCGCGTCGAGCTATCGAATCATTACGCTGAACATCACGCCGCAGCCGTACGTCCGCACGATGCCGCTCCGGTACCCGGCTTCCGAGATCTACCACTTCGTGCCTTTGAATGAGCGAGTGCCGGTGTACCAGAAGCCGTTCACGCTGCTCGTGGACGTGGTTCAGGACGCCACGGCCGAAGCCCGGAAGGCATTCGCCGGCCGGAACGAGCTCGTCGTGGCCGGCACCCTGGAGTACCAAGCCTGCGACGACAAGATCTGCTACAACCCCGTGTCGCTTCCGCTCACGTGGAAGGTCGCCCTCGAACCGAATGTTGCCGGTGCACCGCAGCCGGCGCAGAAGTGACGGAAATCGAAATGGGGTCGGGAGTCATTTGTTGAGGACATGTCCTCGAGAAATGACCCCCGACCCCATTTTTCTACCAGTCGAATTGCGCGCCGACCCGCAGCAGCCGGCCGCTGAGAATCTGCGTCACGTTCGTCCAGGTCGCGCCGTACTGGGTGTTCATGTTCAGCACGTTGCTGGCGTTGAGCACGTTATAGACGTCGAAGTTGCCGCGCAGACGCCGTGAGCCGCCCAGCTGGAACGTCCGCGAAAGCCGCAAGTCCAACTGCTGGAGACGCTTCTCGAACATCGACCGCGGCTCGATGACATCGACCGTGACGTTGGCATTGCACGCGCCGGTAGTCGGGCACGCGGACAGGTTGCGGCCGAGCGACGGCGCGATCGCCGCGTTCGGAACCACGAGCTGCGCCGTAATCGGAATGCCGGGGCTGTTCTGGTAGATCGCGCTCGTCCGGATGTCGAAAGGCAGTGGATACACGATCGTGATCCCCACGCCCGTGCCCGCGGACCACGGCGGTGTGACCTTGCAGAATCCTTCGCGGGCGTCTTGCGGCGAATCCACCACCAAACAGTTGTCCTCGACGGTTCTGCCCGTGCTGACGCCGCCCGTGAACGATCCCCCCTGACCGAACCGGGCGTTCATCGTGACCTCGAAGCCGTTGTAGACCTTCGACAGGTCGCCGAAGTCGGAGTCCGGCCGCGCCAGCAGGTCGGACCGGCCGAACAGCGCCGGCTTCAGGTCGTACAGACCGCACAACTGCTTGCCGCTGTTCGGCAGGCGGGAATCGGTGGGCACCGTGACGCAGTACTGATCGTAATCAGCCGGCGTGATGAGCAGGTTGTCGGTGACCAGGGTGCAGGTGACGGTGTTGGTCAACCCGCTGCCGCCGCAGTCGCCGCCGTACCACGTCCGGTAGTAGCCGACGTTTAGCCCGACGCCCGGCATCAGCTCGTGCTGCAGCGACACCGACCCCTGCCAGTTGTGGTACTGGCTGTTGAACCCGTCGAGCGCGCCATCTGCGTAGCGCGTGCCGCCCGTCTGCTGGCCGAAATTCAGAGCCGACCACGGACCGCATTCGCCGTTGGTGACCGGGTTCTTCAAGTCGCAGTCGGGCACGAAGTTACGGTTGGCGTCGTTCCACGTGCGGTTGGTCGTCCGAATCAGGTTGTTCGCCGGGTTGCCGGTGACGACGCGCACGATCTCCGGGTAGTGGCCGACCGACGCCTTGAGGGCGGTGCTTCCGGTGCCGAACAGGTCGTACGCGAACCCGAGTCGGGGGCTCAGGTTCCGATAGTGCGGCACGTTCTTGAGCGCGGCGAAGCGGCGCTCGGGCACGAAATAGCCCGCACCCAGCACCTGTTCCGGCGTAGAACCGCGGACCTCGTTGTAGCGGACACCGAGGTTGAGGGTCAGCCGGTTCATCGTCCACTGGTCCTGCACGTAGAGCGCGACATCGTTGACGCGCTCCTCGAAGTTCCACGGCGCGTCGAGCAGAGTGAGCTGGTTCGGGACGCCGTTGTTGAAGCGGTAGTTCACCGCCGTGCCGTGAATCGTCTTGTCGAAGCCGAGCTTCGCGATATCGCCCTGCCGACCGAGCTTCACGTTCACGCCGGTCTTGAACTGATGCGAGCCGGTCAGGTACGACAGGGCGAACCGTTGCTGAAACTGGCGGCGCGGAATGGTGCGGGTCGCCACGTTGCCGTATGTGAGATTAAGGAACTGATCCTGGATGCGGTACCAGGTGTCGTCGAAGCCTTCCTCGCGCGTGTCGTTCTGATCCAGCGCCTGCAGCGACACACCCGCGTCGAGGAGGATGTTGCTCGTCGCGGGATACGTCCACACCACGCTCGGCAGGTAGTTCGGGTAGTACTTGTGCGGCCCGGCCGCTTCGGGCGTGACCCGGGCGCCAGTCGTCAGCAGGTTGAACACGCAATTGCAGTTGTTCTGGAACGCGCTCGAGCCGACAATCTTGTGCTTCTCGGTAGCTTGCCAGGTGATGCGGAAGCTGACGTCCTTCGAGTAGTCGTTGGTGTTGGCGATCCCGCGGGCGATGTCCGGCTCGTAAAGAAGCGACTGGGGCTGCCGCAATTTGTTCCAGTAGACGCCGTCGACGTACTGCTGCGCCACGCCTTCGCGAGCGGCGGCGAAGAACCAGAGCCGATCGCGCCTGATCGGCCCGCCTATGGCGACGCCGCTGTCGCGGAATTTCTTGAGCGCACCGATGCGGGTGGGATCGAGACCGCGGGCCAGCAGTTCGTCGTTGACGTTGCTCATCTCGAGGTCGGGCCCGGAGTACGAGAACGTCGCCGACCCGGTCAGCACGTTGCCGCCGTCACGCGGAATCATGTTGATCGCCATCCCGCCGCTGTCGCGGTCGGCGCCGATGCCGCTCGTCTCGAGCACAACCTCCTGAATGGCCAACTGGTTGAAGACGACGACACCCTGGGTGGAGTTCGGCAGCTGCTGGTTCATGCCGTCGATGATCGGCTGCGCCTCGGGGCCGCCGTGGACGCTGTACCGCGTGTGAGTGCGATCGCTCGTGCCGCCGACGCCGCGGTTGAATTCCTGCGTCAGCGTCGCCCCCGGCACCACCGCCGACAGCGTCGTCAGACGTCCTGTACCGGGAAGCGCTTCGAGCGTCTCGCGTTCGAACTGCATCTGCGCGCGAGAGCTCCGCGTATCCACGATCGGCGCCTCGCCGGTGACGGTCAGCGTCTCCTCGATCGCGCCCACGGCCATCTCGGCATTCACCGTGGCGGCAAACTCGGCCGGCAGCTCGATCCCTTCGCGCCGCACCGTGCTGAAACCGGTCAGCGTGAACGTCACGGTGTACGGGCCAGGCCGCAGGTCGACGATCCGGTAGCGCCCTTCCTCGTCCGTGATGACGCTGCGAACTTTCTCGATGAGGGCCGGACTGGCGGCCTCCACCGTCACGCCCGGCAGCACGCCGCCGGAGGCATCGCGGACGACCCCGACGATGCTGCTCTGCGCCGATGCGAGTCCCGGCAGCAGCACCAACGCGGCCACCGCGACGACACGCGCAAATTGCTTCTGGATACCCATCGATCGTCCTTTCGTGAAACGCGCCAGCCGCAGTCCGTCGAGGCTCCAGGCACCCGGCCCGGCGGCCCAGAGGAGCAGGAAAAGAAAACAGTTAAGAATCGCCGCTTCCTGGTTAGGCTCGATGAAGCTGCCCCAGAAGCCGTCCGGTGCGTGGTTCATGAAATAGGCGAACGCCATTTCACCCGACAGCAGAAACGCGAGCGGGCGCGTGAACAGCCCCAGCATCAGCATCGGGCCGCCGACCAGTTCGAGCACCGCGGCGAGCGCCCGCAGCGACGTGACGTCCAGGGGGACGCGCGTACCCATCACTTTGTCCAGCCCGTGGAAGATGAACAGAAACCCCGCGACGATGCGCAGCGCGCCCAGGGCATATTCAGCAAGGCGGGTCCGCTCCGCGGACCCGGCATCTCGGTTCAGGAGACGGTCGAGGCTCCAGACGCCCGGCCCGGCGGGCCACAGGGAGAAGAGGAAAAATGCCGGCAGCAGGATGTGATCGGACGGCGCGCCGCCGGCGCCGAACAGCTTGCGCCTGTTGATCAGCGTGTCGGGCAATGGTTCCGCGAACCAGTAGCCCAGGTGCGCCACAGCAAGAACCAGCGCGACAGGGCGCGTCAGCAGACCCAGCATCAGCAGGAGTCCGCCCGGCAAACACAGAAGCTTCAGCGCGCCGAAGAGCGACGCCGCCGCGACGTCCCGATACGCACCAGGAAACCCGAACACCTGCTCCATCCCGTGCCTGAAGATCAGGAAGCCGACGATGATCCGCGCGAGACTCTGCAGTTCGGGCGCGAATCCGGCCGGGATGGCGCGGGTCATCGTCAGTTCACGACTCTGGTCGCCGACAACGCTGGCTTCACGAAGCGCGCCGCCGGGATCTGCACGTTCGGCTGAATGTCCGTCAGCTCGAACTGCGACCGGCCGCTCAACCAGCTGACGGTCCAGCGCACCGGGAGCTTCACGCCTGCGACGTCACGGTACTGGTGGTAATCGATCCTCGTGACGATGCGGCCGACCGGCGACTCGTTGTAGCGCACCAGGCGCGAGAGCAGACCTGTTTCGGCATCGAACAACAGCGTCACTGTGCCACCGTTCGACGTATTGCCCTGCACCTGAATCACTTCCCGGTCGTCTTCGAGGATCTGCGGAATCCCCGTACGGAGCTTGGTCAGCGACTGCTTGATCCGTCCCGGGAAGAACATCGAGGCGTCGAACTGGACGCCGGTCAGTTCCTGTCCTGTGATGTCCATCAGGGCGACGGGCTTGTCGGTCGGCGGCGCGGTGATCCATGCGGCGGTTGGCGTAATCGTGGTGGTGTTGTCGCCGAGCAGCGTATGGACGATCGTGCTGCGCTCGCCCGAGGCCCGGGCGAAGACCTCCATCGGGCTCTTGTCGGCGTCGTCAAAGCCCATGTACGTGCCCTTGGCCGTGAAGCTCGTGAACGCCGCGAGCCGCTGCGCGCCGCCGGCCGCGGCAATGAACTTGTCGAGCACGGACTCGGGCGACGGCTGGTTCGGCACCTGCGCGATCAGGTCACCGGGCTCGTCGGGGGGCGGAGACCCGTACAGCACGTTGATGCTCGGCATCACCGTCGGCCGCGAGAACCCGCGATGGCAGGTGTAGCAGGTGACGACCTGGCGCCCGCCGAAGTTCGC
>Ga0075418_10009478_pt1 | contig 10923 bp, 13 predicted proteins | sample SoiMetdeltSBSDD2_FD_81776 | JGI IMG/M metagenome (GOLD analysis project Ga0075418, IMG submission 81776) | Bulk soil microbial communities from a Populus tree surrounding site in Tennessee, USA - Soil MetaG P. deltoides SBSDD2 | ecosystem: Environmental > Terrestrial > Soil > Tree plantation...
CCTGATATCGCGGAAGTCGACGCCGACATCGCCGACTTCTACGGGGCGATCGCGGTCGCCGACGCCGCCGTCGGTCGTCTGCTCGACACACTGGCCGAGACTGGCTTTGACGTCAACACATGGGTGGTGTTTTTCAGCGACCACGGTGAGCCGTTTCCTCGAGCGAAATCGATGCTGTACGAGGCCGGTACGGGCATTTCGTTGATTCTCCGCCCGCCGACGCGGCTGGGAATCGCACCGGGTGTCTACGACGAGTTGTTCAGCGGCGTCGATCTGCTGCCGACGCTGCTTGACTTGTTGGGCATCGAGATACCCGCCGACATCGAGGGCATCTCCCATGCCGGGAATCTGCTTCGGCCGGCCACCGACGCCGCACCGGTGCGCGAGCGGGTGTTCACCGAGAAGACCTATCACGACTCGTTCGACCCGGCCCGGGCCGTTCGCACCAAGGAGTACAGCTATATCGAGAACTACGTGCCACGCCATCTCGTGGATCTGCCGCTGGACGTCCAGGACAGCCCGTCCGGGAAAGTGGTCGCGCCATTCGTGGCAGGCCCGCGGCCGGCGCGCGAACTTTATGACCTGCGCGAGGACCCCGCGGAGTTGAACAATCTGCTCGCAGGTGAAGTGTCCGAGCCAGTAGAGCAGATCGCCACCGAGCTTGCGATTCTCCTTCACGAGTGGCGGGAGCGGACCGGGGATGTCTGTCCATCGGAGTTCGCCGGGCCTCGAATCCTCGTCGAGGTCAGTGAGACGTACATCGAGGCCACCATGCGAACCCTCGGCGTGCGGCCCACGTCGCAGTCGCCGATGGGGATCCACCGTGGCTTAAGGGAATTGACCGGCACGTCAGGCTAACGGCGTCGGACACGGACCAGGGCTCCACGTGACGGCGCGATGGCCACCCCGCGCGATTGCCGGCCTTCGTCGCGGGCAGTCGACGGGTGAATGGTGTAGTTGCGCCACAGGGTTCGCAAGACTACGCGTATCTCCATGGTCGCGAAGGCTGCACCGATACAGCGGCGAACACCGCCGCCGTAGGGGATCCATTCCGCGGGGTCGGGGCGACGGGAGATGAACCGATCGGGATCGAAGCGGTCGGGGTCGGGGAAGACGGATTCGTCGGCATGCAGCAGCCCGATGCTGGCGACGATCGTCTGTCCCTGCGGGACGGTCCACGGACCGATCCGCAGCGTCGGGGCCTTCACCTGACGGAAGGTGGTATCGATGACCGGGCGGGTGCGCAGGATCTCAAAGATGGTGGCGTTCAACAGTTCCTCGGATCCGGCGTCGAGGTCGGCGACGAGGCGGTCGAGCAACTGCGGGTGTCGCTGCAGCCGCTCGACAGCCCACGCGAGGGTGGTGGCGGTCGTCTCATGGCCGGCCGCCAGCATGGTGATCAACTCGTCGGCGATCTCCGCACGACTCATCGGCGAACCGTCCTCATAGCGACTCTGCAACATCAGGGCCAGCACATCGTCCCGCTCACCCAACGCGGAATCAGCCAGAGCCTTGTCGATCAGCCGGTCGACAATCGCGTCGTACTCGCGACGGTACTGGTAGAACCGGCCCCATGGGCTCCACCGGCCCCAATCCCATTGCGGCACAGGGGCCAACGCGAGCATCGAGCCGAGTCTGATTCCCGGCGGCAGTATCTCGCGGAGGCGTTCCAGCTCGTGACCCTCGGCGCCGAACACTGCGCGCAGGATCACGTTGAGCGTGATCCGCATCATCGACGGCATCGCCGCAAAGGTCCGATCCTCGGGCCAGGTTGCGAACTCGTCGGCCGCTTCGCGTTCGATGATCGCTTCATAGGCGGCCAGGCGCCGGCCATTGAACGACGGTGTGAGCAATTTGCGCTGGGCGCGATGCCGTTCGCCCATCAGCGCGAACATCGAATTCGGCCCCATCACCCGGCCGAGATTGGCGTCGGTTGTGTCCGCGATGTCCGGGGCGGTCCTGAACAGCTGCCGAATGTGGCTGGGATCGCTGATGACAACCATCTGACCGAAGATGGGCAGGTCGATCGTGAACGCCGATCCGTATCGGCGACGCAACATCTGCAACGCGATCCTGCGGTTGGCTACCGCTATCACGCCTTGCACGGCACGAGGCAGTGGCGGTCCTGGTGGCATCTCCACGACCGCCGTCGGTGCCTCGCGCTCAATTGTGGTCATGGCGCGGCGACGATAGCCCGGCGAGGCATCGAGTCAATGCACGGAAAGTGTCGCTTGTTACAACTGTTGGCCGGGCGTGCCCGAGGTCCGCTCCAGGACGCGCATCGAACCCGTTGCCAAGACCTCGCGGAAGTCTCCCGTGCTGAGCGCACGCTGATAGATGTGAAACGGAGCCTGGCCGCCGTCATTTGGATCCGGGAACACGTCGTGGATGATCAACGCACCGCCGACATCCACCCAGCGGGCCCAGCTGTCGAAGTCGCGCTGTGCGGCCTCTTCGGTGTGGCCGCCGTCAATGAACAACAGCCGCAACGGCATTCGCCAACCGCGAGCGACGACAGGGGACTTGCCGACGATGGCCACCACGTAGTCGTCAAGGCCCGCCGTGTCAAGCGTGTGCCGCAGCGTCGGCAGCGTGTCGAATAGCCCGGTCACGGCGTCCACCATCGACGCGTCGTGGTACTCCCAGCCTGCCTGATGCTCTTCGGAACCGTGGTGGTGGTCGACTGTGTAGATCACCCCGCCGCTCTGCTGCGCCGCGGCCCCCAGCAGCACGGTGGACTTGCCGCAGTACGTGCCGATTTCGACGCCGGCGCCGTCACCCAGATAACGGACGGCGGTGTCGAACAGCGTGCGGCCCTCGTCGGCGGGCATGAAGCCCGTGACCTGCTCGGCCAGGGCGAAGAGTTCGTCTGTGCGGCTCATCGGCGGCTACCTTACCGTTGCTGGTAGATGGTGGTTGTAGTAGCGTCCGGACACGTGTCCGATCCGGTCTTGGAGTCGACTCGGCGCCGCCTGACCGCCAAACAGGCCGACACTGTCGATCGCCTCGGCCGTGCCGCACTGGACCTCTTGAGCCGCGAAGGATTTGCCGGTCTAACCGTGCGGCGGGTAGCCGCCGAGGCCGGAGTCGGGGCGGCGACCGCCTACACATACTTCTCGTCGAAGGAGCATCTCGTCGCCGAGGTGTTCTGGCGTCGGCTGGCCGCGGCCCCACCCGCGGCGCACGACTCGGGCGATGCGGCCGCGCGCGTTGTCGACGTGCTTCGCGAGATCTCGCTGTTGGTCGCCGACGAGCCCGAGTTCGCTTGTGCCGTAACGAATGCGCTCCTCGGCAAAGATCCAGACGTCGAGGTGCTGCGGCTGCGCATCGGGCGCGATATCCGCGATCGGCTCGCCGCCGCGCTCGGGCCAGATACTGATCCGGACATCATCGACTCGCTGGACATGCTCTATTCCGGAGCGCTGGTGCGCGCGGGGATGGGCTACGCGTCATACGCGGATATCGCGCAGAGGTTGGAGAAGTCGGCGCGGCTGATGTTGCGCTAGCGAGGGCCGAGGATCGCGGTCGCGGCCGCGGTGGCGGGCTCGACTATGCCTTGCACGTCGCGGTCGTCCTCGACAAACAGCGCGGTCAGTTCCCGCAACCCGCCCAGCAGGATCAGCGCGAGCGGGCGGGAGATCGGCGCCAGGCTCGCGCGCCGGAAGCCGGGGCTGTCGGTGAGGTCGACGAGCATATCCGTGAGCGCCTCCATGGCGAGCCGATGCAACGGCCTCGCCACCGCCCCAAGGGCGGGCGCCTCGCGGATCCAGCTCAGCGTGATCGCCGGGCGTGACCCGATGTGGTCGACGTAGGCCCCGGCCGCCTGACGGATCTGTTGCTGCCAGTCCGCCTCGGGGTCGACCGCCGCCTGGATGCTGGCGATCAGGTCCTCGTTGTTTCTGCGCAGCAGCTCGATCAGGCACTCTTCCTTGCTGGCGAATTGCTCGTAGAAGGTGCGCTTCGACGTGCGTGCGTGCCGGACGATGTCGGCGACGGTCGTGTCGCGATAGCCGCGCTCACCGATCGATGCGGCCAGCCCGTCGAGCAGCCGGTCTCGGAAGGCGTCGTCGACCGACGCCGCCTTGTCGAGCGCTGTCGTCATTTCGCCTCCCTGAAGCCCTTGCGCTTATCTGGTACCAAGCGGTACCGTACTACAAACACCCACGGTACACCGAAGTACCAGGGAAACGGCCAGGAGTGATTCACCCATGACTGAGACCGCAGTGACCGCCGAAGCAACAACCCCGACGACTGTCGGCAAGATGCCGCCGGTCGTGCGCCTGCCGAAGGCCGTACAGATGGTCCTGATGTCGGCCTTTCGCCGCCCGTTCTTGCAATACGCGTTGAAGCGTTACGGCCCCGTCTTCGCCATCAATGTCCCGTTCTTCGGCCGCAGTGTGGTCGTGTCCGATCCCGCGCTGGCCCGGCAGGTGTTCCTTGCGAGTACCGACGACCTGATCAACGTGCAGCCGAACCTCAGCAGGATCTTCGGACCGGGTTCGGTATTCGCATTGAACGGCAAGGAGCACCGGGCTCGCCGCAAGCTGCTGGCCCCGCCGTTCCACGGTCAGAGCATCAAGAACTACGAAAAGGTCATCGAAGAGGAGACGCTGCGCGAGACGGCGATGTGGCCGGAGGGCGTGGAGTTCCGGACGCTCGAACCGATGAACAGGATCACGTTGAATGTCATCCTGCGCACCGTGTTTGGGGCCGAGGGCGCTGAACTCGACTTCCTGCGCGAGATCATTCCGCCCTGGGCCAAGCTGGGGTCGCGGATGGCCACCCTGCCGGAGCCGCCGTTCAGCACCGGGCGGCGCAGCCCGTGGGGCCGGTTGGAGGAGTTCCGCCGCAACTTCGACCGCACGGTCTTCGCGCTGATCCACAAGGCCCACGCCGACCCGCACCTCGACGAGCGCACCGACATTCTGGCGCTGCTGCTGCGTAGCACCTACGAGGACGGCACCCCGATGTCGCGCCAGGACGTCTCGGACGAACTGCTGACGCTGCTGGGCGCCGGGCACGAGACAACTGCGTCGACGCTGGGTTGGGCGTTCGAGCGGTTGCGCAGGCATCCTGACGTTCTCGCCAAGCTGGTCGACGAGAACGACGACGGCGGAAACGAGTTCCGCCAGGCCTCCATTCAAGAGCTGCAGCGGAACCGGACCGTGATCGACTTCTCCGGGCGGCATGTTCAGGCGCCGCACTTCGATCTCGGCGACTGGCGAATTCCCCACGGCTATACGGTGATGATCGCGATCGCCAACGTGCACGCCAACGCCGATGTCTTCCCGAATCCCGAGCGCTTCGACCCGGACCGCTTCGTCGGCACCAGGACACCGACGGCGTGGATCCCGTTCGGTGGCGGCACCCGCCGCTGCATCGGAGCCGCGTTTGCGAACGTCGAGATGGACGTGGTGCTGCGAACGATCTTGCGGCACTTCGTGATTGAGACCGACGACGCCCCAGAGGAGAAGATCCATTTCCGGGGCATCGCGTTCACACCGAAGGACGGCGGGCGCATCGTCGTGCGCCGCCGCGAGTCAGCGGCCGCCTAGGCTTGCTGTGTCTCCCGCTTCGGCAGTTTCCAGCCCGGCCGCGGGAAGTGGCAGGTGTAGCCCGTCGGGAAACGCTGGAGGTAGTCCTGATGCTCCGGCTCGGCTTGCCAGAAGTCACTCGCCGGGGTGACCTCGGTGACCACCTTGCCGGGCCACAGCCCTGACGCGTCGACATCGGCGATGGTGTCCAGCGCGATGCGCTTCTGCTCATCGTCGGCGTAGAAGATCGCCGACCGATAGCTGGTGCCGACATCGTTGCCCTGCCGGTTGCGCGTCGTCGGATCGTGGATCTGGAAGAAGAACTCCAGCAGATTGCGGAAGTCCGTCTGCGACGGGTCATAGGTGATTTCGATGGCCTCGGCGTGGCCCGGGTGATTGCGGTAGGTCGCGTTCGCGTTCTCGCCGCCCGTGTAGCCGACGCGAGTCGATACGACGCCGGGCTGCTTGCGGATCAGCTCCTCCATGCCCCAGAAGCAGCCGCCGGCCAGGATCGCCTTCTTGTATTCAGTCACGCTGATTCCTCCTTTGAGGCCGACTTACTGAACAAAGCCTTGTAATCGCCATAGCCCTCTGCCTCGAGATCGTCGAGGTGGATGAATCTCAGCGAAGCCGAGTTGATGCAGTAGCGCAACCCACCCTCGGCCCGTGGTCCGTCGGTGAAGACGTGACCGAGATGGCTGTCGCCGTGTGCGGAGCGCACCTCGGTGCGGATCATCAGGTGGGAGAAGTCGCGCTTTTCGACGACGTTCTCGGCATCGATCGGCTTGGTGAAGCTGGGCCAACCCGTGCCGCTGTCGAACTTGTCGACCGAGGCGAACAACGGCTCGCCCGACACCACGTCGACGTAGATGCCCGGGTCGTGGTTGTCCCAGTACTCGCCGGTGAAGGGGCGTTCGGTGCCGTTCTTCTGCGTCACGTTGTACTGCTCTGGCGAGAGCGCGCCGACCGCCGCAGGATTTTTGTTGTATTGATGCGACATAGTGCCTTTATAACCGCGTGGCGTGCCTGATTAATCCGCGGCTGTCGCTACCGTAAATACATGCGGTCAGTCGTGCTCGCTGTCTGCGTGGTGCTCGCCGCGTGGAGTGCCCCGTCAGCGTCGGCCGACCCGGTCGCGCCACCCGAGGCAACCGATGCCGAAGGCGTCGCTTTCACGGACAACCCGGCGATCGTCGATCCGCATCCGATGCCGGTCGAGTCGTGGAGTCGGGTCGGCAACGATCGCGCCGTGGCGGTGCATTTCACGACCGGCACACCCGCCTGTAACGGCGTGCATGCGACCGCTCACGGGACGGCCGACACGGTCACGATCGACCTGAAAGGTGGTTCGTTGCCCGCGTCCGCCGGCCGCATGTGCATCATGCTTGCGGTGACCGGCACGCTCGTCGTGCCGCTGCAAAGCCCGCTCGGCGACCGACAGGTGCTCAGCGCGGCATAGGCCCCAAGCGGACCTTCTCCACGATCGCGACGATCTTGTCGGCGACAACTTGGGGCTGATAAAGCATCACGTCGTGCCCGCTGCCGGCGACGATCAGGTTGTCCGCCCAGAGGGTCTCGGCCAGCACGCTGTTCGCTCGGTGAACCTGGAACTTGGTGTAGCTCTGGGGCGTCAGGTCAGTGGGCGGCGGGAACTTGTCGGAACTGAGCACGACAGCGGGCACCCTCGGCAGCGGTGGCGCAGGCGCCGCCTTGAGCCGAGCGAAGGCGTCCGCGGCGAGAAACCCTTCACCGTGCGCATTCGGCGCCGGTGCCCGTGCCTCCCGGTCGAACTCGGTGTCCTGATCGGGTCTGCCCAGCCTCGGTAAGTACTCCGACGTCGGATCCACGAACACGAGACCGCTGACGAACTCGGGGTGGGTCCGCGATAGCAGGTCGGCGATGAGCGCGCCATACGAATGTGACACCACGACCATCGGTGTTGAAAGGTCCGCGGCGACAATCAGTTTCACGATGTCGTTGACGTCCTGCTGGACTGTGTGCGGTTGAGGGACAGGGGTGGACCGCTCTGGTCCGTCGGGTCGCGTGTTGGGCCGGTCGTAGGCGCAGACGCGGGTGGTCTTCGCGAGGACGTGCACCACGACGTTCCACTCCGCGGCGTAACTTCCCTTGCCGGGAATGATGAAGGCCGTCGGCGATCCGGTGCCCTGACAGTTCAGAAAGAGTTGGCGGCCATTGCCGATGTACACCAGCCCCGCGAAGTCGGGTTCATGCGGATTCGGCGCGCATCCGGCGAAAACAGCGAGCGCGAAGGCAAGCCCGAGCAGGGCCTTCACGTGTCTGACGATACGACCGACGCTCGACAAACGTAGGTAGAACGTGTTCTAGTTCTGGTTGTGACGAGCAAGACGTTCACCCGCGACGAGCTGGCCGCGGCGTTCGAGACATTCGAGGCGACGGTCGATCGGGCCGCGCAGAGCCGCGACTGGGATCCCTGGGTTGAGCAGTACACACCCGACGTGACTTACGTTGAACACGCAGCGGGCACCATGCACGGTCGCGACGAGGTGCGGGCCTGGATCTGGAAGACCATGGAGACCTTTCCCGGCAGCTACATGACGTCGTTCCCGTCGCTGTGGTCGGTCATCGACGAGCCGACCGGCCGGATCATCTGCGAGCTGGACAACCCGATGCGCGACCCGGGCGACGGCACCATCATCAGCGCCTCCAACATCTCGATCCTGACCTACGCCGGCGACGGCCACTGGTGCCGTCAGGAGGACATCTACAACCCGCTGCGGTTCGTCTCGGCGACAAGGAAGTGGTGCCGCAAAGCGCAGGAACTGGGCACGCTTCCCGACGAGGCGGCGGCCTGGCTGCGTCAGTTCGGAGACCTGAGGTGAGCGCGAAACTTGTCATCGGGGCCAACGGCTTCCTCGGCTCGCATGTCACCCGACAGTTGATAGCCGACGGTCATGAGGTCCGGGCGATGGTGCGGCCGAACGCGATGACAGTTGGCATCGACGACCTGCCCGTCACCCGATTCCACGGGGACATCTGGGACAACGACACTCTGCGCGAGGCGATGACCGGTGTCGACGACGTGTACTACTGCGTGGTCGACGCCCGTGGTTGGCTGCGTGATCCCGCGCCGCTGTTTCGCACGAACGTCGACGGCACGCGCAACGTACTGGAGATCGCGAAAGACGCTGGGCTGCATCGGTTCATCTACACCAGCAGCTACGTCACCGTCGGGCGCCGCCGCGGCCACATTGCCAGCGAGGACGACACCATCGTCGACCGCGGGCTGACGCCGTACGTCCGGTCTCGGGCGCAGGCCGAGAACATCGTGCTCAAGTACGCGACGCAGCACGGCTTGCCCGCCGTCGCGATGTGCGTGTCGACCACGTACGGAAGCGGTGACTGGGGCCGCACCCCGCACGGCGCGATCATCGCGGGCGCGGCATTCGGCAAGCTGCCGTTCGTGATGAGCGGCATCGAGCTGGAGGCCGTCGGCGTCGACGACGCGGCGCGCGCCATGATCCTGGCCGCCGAGCGCGGCCGCCAGGGGGAGCGGTACCTGATCTCGGACAAGATGATCAGTAATGCCGACGTTGTGCGCATCGCGGCGGAGGCGGCGGGAGTTCCGGCTCCCACCAAGTCAATTCCACTACCTGTGTCGTACGCATTGGCGACCGCGGGCAGCTTCAAGGCCAAGCTGCGCGGGACCGACGAACGGCTGTCGCTGGGGTCGTTGCGGTTGATGCGTGCTGAGGCGCCGGTCGACCATGGCAAGGCGGTACGCGAATTAGGTTGGGAGCCAAGACCAGTGGAGGAATCGATCCGCGAGGCCGCCCGGTTCTGGGTGGGCCTGCGCGACGCCAAACGAAAGAGCAAGACGGCCAATTAGCCGGAGATCGGCAAATTGACCTCCGCGTCAGTCGGGTTGGTCTACAGTCGCGCCGTGGGGGAAGACCAAGCGCCCACTGATGCACCCGGCACGGAGCCCGGGGGCAATCCCAGCGGTGCCAAGATCGGTGAGGCGCTCGCGTCCGAGCTGTCACGCGTCGTCGCCGCCTACACCCAACAGATTCAGGAAGCGCTGCAAACCTGCCTTTCTCAGCTCACCGAGCAGTGGCAGTCGGCGTTTGCGGTGTACGCCGCCGAGTACACCAAGCAATGGCAGGAGGCCATGCGGGCGGTGGCCGTGCAGCAGACGCATGGTGCTCCGGCCTCCGAATCATTCGAGGAGAAGCAGGGGGAGGCCGAATAGACATGCGCGCCGAGGTTTCTGCATCGCTTTGTAGTCCAGAGGATCGTCCCGTCAGCCTGAAGATCGATCCGGTGAAACTGGATGCGCGGTCATCTGGAACACCGACGGTCAGCGCCGACCCCATCGAAGTCGAGCTGCCCGACATCACCGTCACAGTCCCCGAAATCACCGTCGAGTTGCCCAATCCCACGCTCAACGTGACCTTTGGGGTTGGCGACAGCGGCGTCGTCGAATACCTCGAGGGTGTTCGGGCGTTCTTGCAATCGCTGGACCCTTTGGATCCCAGTGACGTCGCCTTGGGGGCCGCCGCGCTGTTGGCGATCGGGCCCGACCTGATTCGGGCGGTTGCCCTGCCGAAACTGGAGCTCGAGGCCGAGCTCGAGTTCGGGGAACTGAAGATATCGGCGGACGAGGCGCTCGCCATCGACACCGGCCGCATTCGCCTGCACGGCGTGCCGGCCACCGATGACGTGCTGCCAGTCAAGATCGCCGCAGACCTGGACGAAACCGGCGTGACTGCACTCCTCGACGGCATGCGGGCGACCCTGACCGGTTGCCTCGTGCTGAACGGTGGCGACCCACCGCCGGCACCTCCGGCCCCGCCCGCCACCGTGCAGGGCGTTGACGTGAAGGTCGACGCGAACAAGAAGCTGCTGGTTCTCATCATCCACGGCCAGGGATTCGGGCCGGTGCAGGGAACGGTGGTGCTCAGTCAGGTCGGGCTGTCGCTGACGCCGGTCCAATTCGTTTCCTGGACCGACCAGGAGATCGAGGTGATCTTCCAACCGATCCCGCCGCCGGGGGCGTATGCGGTCACCGTCACGACCGCGCAGGGGGCGTCGACGCAGCCGCTGCCAGTCACCGTGAGCAATTAGCCGCTGATTCGAAACAGCGCCATCGCGTTGGCGTCCAGAATGGCATGGGCCTCCGCGGGATCGGTGGCGTCGATGATGTACTCGACGGCACGGACGAATGTGTCGCCGTCCTCGTAGGGAAAATCGGTGCCCAGCATGAGCCGGTCGGCGCCGAATGAATCAATGGCGCAACGCAATGCCGGTGCGTGGCAGTGGCTCACGGTGTCGTACCACAGCCGGTGAACGGCATGACTGGGCGCCTCGGGCGTATCCGGCGCCTCCCATGCAACATGATCGTCCGCGC
>Ga0075418_10009481_pt1 | contig 10922 bp, 3 predicted proteins | sample SoiMetdeltSBSDD2_FD_81776 | JGI IMG/M metagenome (GOLD analysis project Ga0075418, IMG submission 81776) | Bulk soil microbial communities from a Populus tree surrounding site in Tennessee, USA - Soil MetaG P. deltoides SBSDD2 | ecosystem: Environmental > Terrestrial > Soil > Tree plantation...
TATGATAATAATAATAATAATAATAACAGCAGTCCGCCGAATTCGGCCACGGACAATTTTGCGAACTTTATGCCAAACGGCATAGCGGGCTTGGTTGCAGCCATGGGCCTGACTTTTATAGCCTTTGAAGGTTATGAGATCATTGTACAGACAGGTGAGGAAGTCAAGAACCCAAAGCGCAACATACCAAGAGCGATCTTTATCTCGCTTGCCATAGTGGTCATACTTTATTGCCTAGTAGCATTTGTCTCAATAGGTGCCATATCACCTCAAGGAATTCCTGCATGGAGATTCATAGGAGAAGGCGGCGAGCTTGGTATCATGAAGGCGGCTGAGATGTTCCTTCCTTATGGCGCTTTAATAGTACTTGTCGGAGGAATGGTCTCAACACTAGCAGCATTGAATGCTACCACATTCTCTTCTGCCCGGGTGGCATTTGCTATGGGTAGGCACTACAACCTTCCACATAAGCTTAGCTCCATCCATCCAATAAACAGAACACCCCATATTGCAATAGTAATTTCTGGAATAATCATGGCATTTGTGGCATATGCACTACCGCTGGCGGATATTGCAGTAGCTGCAGGTGTGATCTTTCTCCTCCTATTCACGCAGGTAAACATTGCAGTCATCACGATAAGGAGAATATACGGCAATAAACTATCGTATGGGTTCAAGACGCCATTTTTCCCAGTGATACCAATAGTCGGCATTTTCCTAAAGTTAGGGCTTGCACTGTATCTACTTGTCACCCAACCCCTCAGTTGGGGGATAACTATACTATGGATATTGATTGGATTTGTACTCTATAGGATGTACACTTTCAAGCAGGAGATTCAACATTATGCTCCTATAGTGACATCGGAAGGAGATCTTAAGAGGGAGGATTATCGTATCCTTATTCCATATACACCGGAAGACCCAGACAGATTGCTAAAATATGCAATAAGAATTGCCAAGGAGACAGCAGGCGAAGTTAATATACTCCGGATCATAACTGTGCCTCATCAGACACCTCTTTCCGCTGGTGTAGCGTTTGCAGACACTGCCAAGCGATCCTTTGAGCCACTGGAAAAAATATTGGATAAGGAGAATATCCCAAGCCATTACCTAGTGAGGGTTTCGCATGATGCGACCGAAGCGATCCTTGCAACTATCGAAGAGCAAAGGATCGACCTTCTCGTCACAGATTTTGAGACACTTCGTCACGATAGAAAACTTTTGACTCTCATGACTTGCAAGGTGCTAGCAATAAAGGCAGAGAATGACACACTCGAGCTAGAGCCAAAACCGAGCCATATCAACATAGAAGATGAGAAGATGCGAGAGCACCACGCCATTGCAGAGGTAGAGAAGAGAAACATGGTCGTAATATATGATGGAAGCGGTCACTCGGATGCGCTTCTTAGAGCTACCAGCTGGCTAGAGCATTCTGGTATGTTTAGAGTGATACTTATCTCACTTGTCAGACGCGAGAACGACAGTAGCAATGCTACCAATCTGGAAAGCGGCAGCGTCTCGATGCATCAAGAGTATTTGAGCCAGCTGGGTGTCAACCTAAAGGAGATCGCACTTCCAGAAGTAAGCCCAAGGGCTACTGACGCTATCCTTACAGCTGTCAGTATTTTCCAACCAGACATTGTCATAATGGGTGCCACAGTCGGCAATCATTCGGTATTTCAGAACCCTGACTTCTTGGCTCTGTTAGATCAGTTTAACTGTCCTGTGGTAATAGCAAGAGATTTCACCATACCCGGTGTGCATAGAGCCAAGTCTGTTATCATGAGATTGCTATCAAGATAATATGTGGCAGCTATTCGAAAGTAATGATGATATAGTTTTTCATCAACTCTCACATAATATCACACTCTCCAGGCTCTTTTGATCCCCTCTTTATTTCTCTTTACGTCTCTGCATTTGCAAGAGATTCAGGCTAGGTGTAAAAAGCGCCCAGTTCAAGTAACAGTCTAACAAAATTCGAATTTAAGAAAATGCAAAATCATCTTGTTGCAGTGAATGTAGTAGTAGTAGTATTCTTTGGAAGTATACGGTAGATCTTTCCTTCGTCAGCAACAAGAGATAGTACATACAAGTATCCATCTGGACCAGTCTCCAAATCTACTAATGCCCCAAAGTTCCTGCCAAAAACTGTGGACATGTAGCCTTGAGGATTGTGCTCAACTTTGTCCTCTAAGGGACCTCTAAGGTAGAGACCATCTCTTTGCTCATTTAAATGGAAGTGCAGAATCCTGCCAGAATTATAGCTTCCGACAAAGATATCATCTTGATATTTGCCTCCAAATAATCTTGAGTCTAAAAACTCAATTGCAGTAGGAACAATAGGGTCTTCCCAAACGAGTTCCGGATCGCTATATTTGCCGCCCAAGCCTTGAATCCTATAGGATAGCTCTTCAACTAGCCCAATAATGCTATATTGTCTTCCAGAAAGACCAGGAAATGTTACCAAGCCTGAAACTTCCGATTGTGAATTTGGTAGTCCTTGAATCTTCCTCCAACCACTATTGAATGCGGGCTCTACAATGTTTATTTCGTCTTCTCCATCAGGTCCAATCTCCGTATCCCACAACTTGCCAGTAACTGGGTCGAAATCTATACCAAAGCTATTTCTGATACCATAAGCATAGAAAAGATCCACCGGATGTTCACCACCGAGGATATTCCCAACAGGTTTGCCATCTTGGGTTAATCGAAGAATGCCAGCGGTCCCATCTGGAAACAGACCCTTTGGAACATTTTGAGTCGTAGTTAGGTGTATAGGCGGCTCCCCGTCTTGGGGGTCTTGTTGGTCGCCTACAGTGATATACAAGTTACCATCTGGTCCAACCTTTATTTTTCCTCCATTATGGTATGATGCAGCTGCAGGCAGATCAAGCAAAAGGGTTCCATTGACTAGTCTGGTAACACTACCATTATTATCAAGTTCATATCTGTAAAGACGGTTTCCCAAAGGGGGTTCAATTCCCCGAAGATCCTCTCCATCTTGTTCTTTGGCCTCTGTATAATAAAGAAAAACATGGGTATATCCTATATCTTGAGCAACATCAATCCCAAGCATTCCCCTTTCGTCCTTTGTTGCAACAGCCACATCTAAAATTGGTTCTTGTAAGACGGTTCCATTTACAACTTTTCTCACCGTTCCATTATTCTTTTCAAGTACTAATATGACATCGTCAGAAAGAAATGCCATATCGGTTGGAACCTCCAATCCAGTTGCCACAGTCTCGACAGTAAAATTTGGATCAGTGATATACGGATCGCTGCCTTGAATATTTGTATCATTAAGATGCAATTCCTGAGCATAAATTGAAACGGGAGTAGCCACTGAATAGTAGTAGGCAATAATTACAGAGATCAATAACAGGGCTACCGTTGTCATTATGATCCTGGATGGTTTGTCACATGTGTTTAACATGTGTATGTAACACACAGTAGAAAACAAGATCATCTATACATCTTTTACTAAAAAGCCTGGATCAAACAAAGCAAACTTTTGGATTGAAATTGTTGTATAACGATAAACAAAAAATCGAACTGGGCAAAAAAAATCCGACGTCTGGTTTTAACTGGAGCAGAAGATATGGAAAATAAACCCGTCTTGTGCGTAAATGAACTATTCATTTCTAAAGAAGTATTTCTGGAGTTGATGTAGCTTGAAGTAGCAAAAAAATTAGAATTAGGCATAAATATATTTAATTGTATAATATGTATCCAATCTATGACACTTTATGTATGCAATACCAAAAGCAAGATAGTTCATAATGCGATTCTAGAAACTCGTAGATGTAAAATAGAAGAGATAAAGACAGAGGAGCGGGAATTATATACTTCGTTAATGAAAGCAATCATGCAAGGCTATACTGCCTGTCCACACTGTATTGGAAACACAAGATAATAGCATCAAAATATCAACCTCTCAAGCTTGACGTTGTCCTACAATTTGACTTGATGTCAACCCAAATTTTATCTTCATAAATGATTAGTGATTAGTTACGATTTCAGTTCTTTCATAGAACACTTGTTACCAAAATTTACTAGATGGCCCTTTTTTCGCCTGCATCTGACAGACATTTCAATTTGTCACAGTGGAACGTGAGATCTATATTGAATGATCGACTGGTTTTTGCTTTTTCTGCTAGAGAAGTACATGACCTACCTTTAAGGCTGAATTCGCAAGGTGTCTACAAGTTTTATTCCTAAAAAATCGAACATCTAAAATGAAAGTATTGCATACTCACGCAATACTTTGATATAAGGGATAATCCTTTTAATCCGCCAGAATTGTAACTGATTTTAATTCATTTACCAGGATGATAAAGGAAGGAACTACCAATTTTTCAGATTTAGTAAAGGGAACTAAACATAGATGGCTATATTATAAAAACAAATAGATTCATGAAAAAGCCTACATGAGACTCTTTCATAACTATTCCAGCTTATACCACACCCCTGCAACGTCATAATTATTGTGAGTGCTATAACCAGGACTTGCAGCATTCTTGTGTGCCTGTTTAGTATTGATGCCATCAAAACTAGTTGCAGGGTCAGAATAAAAGTGACGCTTTATGTGCACCTGATCTGTACTTGTGCCTGTTCCATCCCATTCTACAAGAACTTTGTCATTTGCGGCAAATGTATGAGATGTGGGCGACTCTAATGTGAATGTCTGATCAGTCGTTGTAAGTGTGGCCGCATCTATCGTGCCAAATGTTATGGCTACAGAATCACCGGTTCCCCTTCTAACTAACACGTTAATCGTTCCTGTAGGATTGCCAGCCTTCTTCAAGATTACACTGACTCGCTTTACAGAGTTGCCTATCAGTGTAGAAGCGGATGTCATTATCTCTCCACCTCTGTGAACTCCACCAGTGTTTAGGACTATGTAGCTGTTAACACCAGCCTGAGAATAGATAGTTGTGTAGGTCCCACCACCTCCAGAAAATGCCACTGTTACTGTTATGGTCGTATCGTCTGTATTTCCAGCATTATCTGTAGCCCGTGCAGTGATAGTAGTATTTCCTGAACTTGTAACAACATCAGAAGCTGACCAGGTAGACCAGTTTCCGCTTCCTCCCGGGCCTGTGGCTGTTGCCAGTTTGAATGGGTTTGAACCAACCTTTACTTCCACCTTTTGAATTCCACTTCCACCTGACTCATCTGATGCTGTTCCTGTAACAGCAACTGTCACTCCGCTAGAAGGTCCTGATACTGTATCACCATTTGCAGGTGAGGTTATACCTACAGTGGGATCGGTAGTATCGCCAGGAGGAGGTGATGACGTTCCAGGGATCTTGATTACCTTTGCTACCGAAGGTACTCCAGCACTATTTAGAATGTGGATCATATAGTAGCCAGGCGGCGCAACTTTCGCATTTACTGGTGCTGATACTGTTACATTATTTGAGCCCTTGCTTTGAATCTGAAGCCAGATAAATCTAAGGTCGCTGTTAAAACCATGGGTAAAGGTTGAGAGTCGTATCAAAGATACCTTTTCAATACTTGATGCATCAGGTGTTGAAATATTGATGGTTCCACCATAATTTCCAACTGTAGGATCACTAGAAATTGTAGGTCTTGTGCCATTATAGTATGATGGAACATAGTACTCTGATCTAAGTTCCCAATTGTTTTTTGAATATGATGTTCCCGCCAGCCATACCCTTCCATCCAACAACAATATTGCAGTAGAATGATAATTTCTTGGCACATTCATTCCGCTAACAACAGTCCAACTTCTAGCTACTGGATCAAATATCTCTGCATTAAGGTGTGAAGTAGATAACTGATTCTGAAAAGTGCATCCGCCAAAAAATATTACTTTTCCGTCAGGAAGGTATGTATTTGGAGCATGCCTTCTTGCAAAATTACAGGATGCTATATTTTGAAAAGTAAACGTGGTGTAATTGGTGCTAGGATTGGGTGTCAAAAGTTCGACAACAGTTGTTGCGTTAAATTGAAAGCTCTGGCTCCCTCCACAAACAAGAATCTGTCCTGTTTCTGAAGGGTCGTTATTGAGTGGTAATAGGACCATATTTCCATAGCTTCTGGCAACTGCTAGGTTGCCTCCATTTGTCCATTTTCCAGTCGTCGGGTTCCATGTTCTTGTACTCGCGCTCTGACCAGCTACTGCTACCAAACCTGTGGGCATAAAAAGCGCCCTAGGATACAGCTGAATGGTAATCGGTGCAACACCTTGCCCAGCTCCACCATAACAAGGAAGTCCGGCAGGAGCTAAAGCATTTTGTTCGCCCACGCAGTAAGTACGGCTGCCTGCTGAATCATATTTAATGCTCCACGACCCTGAATCAGGATCATAGATCTCAGTAAGGTAATTGTCACTACCCCATTCATCAAACCCACCTATAGTTAGCACTTTGCCGTCATCCAAGACTATACAGTAGGGATACCATCTGCCATGCTTCATAGATTGAACCTTTGTCATTGAGTTTGAACCAGGATCATATTCAAATGCAGAAGAAAGGCCCTTCCATAATCCATCTGGATCTACAGTATCATAACGCAGAGTACCACCTGCACACAGAACTTTTCCGCTTGGAAGTACCGCTTGCCCCATGCAAAAAAGATCTTCATTTACTTGGTGCTCTACAATTGATCCTGATTCAGGATCGAATATATGCCAAAAGTATGGACCATTCTGAAATCCGGAATGATAGCCAGACCCAGCAGCATACAGTATTTTTCCATTTGTCAGGTTGGCCACATGAATTGAAATTCGTCCAGTATTTGGACCCAGGACAAAGGTTCCTGGCGCGGACTGAGCAGCAGCCTGCGGAAGAACACTACCAGTACCAGTGTAGCCCGGTCCGTTCTTCTTACTGACAGGTAGTAGATTTGAAAATCCTAAGATAGAACCAAAAGCAAGGGTTGTTGCTCCTGCCGCTAATATCTTTAGAAAATGCCGACGAGAAACTTTGTTATCAAACGTCACGTCTATAAACCGGCATATTAACTATTAATAAATTGCGTTTTTTTCCCAAAATATTATCAAACTTTGGTCATACTACTGAATATCGAACTTCAGTCTTACGAAAGTCTTCATTTTCCAGATAATAAATAAATACTTCTCTTGATGTTTTCAATCATGACAAGGCCTCCCTCAATTCTTATTATTGCTTTAGTTTCGGCAGTCGGTGGATTAGTTTTTCTGGCCAATACTGTTGCTGGCAGTAATTGGTTGACAAATAGTCTTCTATCGCCTCCGTCAGATTCACAGGGGCTATTACCTATAGCCAATGCCATTGGTAAGGACCTAATGCTGGATGTCGCTCCGCAACTGCACCCTTCTACATTAGTAGGTGAATCTGCAAAACAAATAAAATTCCTACACTGGATGGACGATACTATTCATTGTGAAGACTGTTTGAGATTGGAAATCCCTAACAATGGAAAGAAGGCAGGTGCAGCATTTTCCTCAAATGATGCGGTGTACAATTTTGAAGGAGCTAAGAAAATAAGATTCTATGTGATGGGCGAAGAAACAGGAGCTAAAGTCAATTTCAAGGCAGTTGGAAATGACAAGGTCAACAATAACGCAGGCGGAGGAGGCAGGAACAATTCATCAAACAATAAAGATCTTTTCACAAATCAAGACTTTGTACTGACTAGCCAAAATGTCACCTTGAATCAAACTTGGGGCTATTTTGAAATGAATTTAGAAGGAGCACAAGAGGAACTTACTAAGGTAAAGTATCCTTTTGGTTTTGAGGTTTCGGAAGGCAAAGGTAATGGCAAGACAATCATGTACATAAAAGGTATAACGTACTCAAGCGAGCCTGTACAATCTCAATATTTACTTGAACCCTCTTCTGCCAATGCTACAGCAACTACATCAGCGATGACAGCCGCAATTACTAGAGCCCCCTTGAATGTGGAACTGGTCGATAATGCTACTGAGACAGTGAGCGCTCCCGCGACAGTAGAGTTTGAGGCAACGGTGTCCGAGGGTCAAGAACCATATTCATTTGACTGGGACTTTAAAGATGGCAGCCCCATAGAGCAAGGTGCTGATGCCAATACATCACATACATTTACCACACCAGGACTGTATAATGTAACAGTAAATGTCCTAGACTCAGGGAATAATACTGGATCGGCTGCTACTTTGGTAGATGTAGTGGAAGATGAAACTACCGAAGATCAAGAGCCACTCAATCAAAGTGAAGGTGTAAACACTGATGATGATGACTCCATCAACGATACAGAGACTAATAACACCAACAACAACACAGAGACTGCTACTAATGCAGAAAGTAATAGTGGGCTTAGCAATTCCCCTCCTGTTGCAAATGCTGGAAGAGATATTGTAGGCGTACCTAATGGGCAGATAATTCTGGATGCCAGCATGAGCTCCGACCCAGATGCAGGAGACACTATAGTTTCATACCTATGGGAACAGGAATCAGGCCCCACTGCTGAAATACGTGACCAGGCTTCAGCAACACCAGTAGTGACTCTTCCAAACGTCGATGAAGATTCTACAATTGTATTCTCTCTGACGGTAAATGACGACAGTGCTGATAGTGAAGAGGAGGATAATGTCTCGATATTTGTAGACCATGTCGAGCCAGTAGCAAACGATATCCAACAAAGAGTACTAAAACCATCAGAGATTGTTGCTTCCCAATGGACTCCGTCAGGAGGTTGCGAAGAAGATTTAGAATGTCTATCAGATGGATCTCATGCTACTTTTGTAGCTGCGGGAACAGAGAATACTGATGGTGTCAATCTCTATTCGTTTGGCGAATTTAGTGGAGAAGAGACAGTGATTGATCCTAATAGTTTGGTAATCGAAAGAGTAGTAGCTGAGATTTATGCGAAGAAATTGGGCAATACGGGATATCTATCATTTGCAGTAGATGACCCCACTGAAGGGGAACACTACTTTACACCCAGCATTTCTATTGGCTCTAACTCATTTCAAAAGTACTATCAGGTATGGGATACAAATCCAGTTACGGGAGAAGCATGGACTTATGATTCTCTGAATTCTCTAGTTGCAGGATTCAAGTATGACGGAGGACAATCTGGAGTAGAAATATCTGAGCTTCAATTGGTGGTTAGCTATAATTTGCCAGTAACAGAAGCAGCAGAGCCGACTATGGAGGCAGATCCAGCGCCATCTAATGAACCAGACTCAGCCGAACAAAACAATGGTGGCGGAGCTCCTGATTCACAGGAGGAGGAAGAGGAGCAAAACGATGAAAATGGTACAAATGGTAGTGAAGATACTGCAGAAGAGGAGGCAGAGGAAGAGCCTACAATAGAACCAGGTAGCACTGATACTGGCGGAATGGATGCTAACGATGGTGAAGGAGGCGACAGCAATGATGAGTCAGAAGAGTAGTAGAGGTTAGATTACTGTCTTGTTTGAATGTTGCTGCAGCTGTTCAATCAAAACAGTAAGCAATAGCCGAGTCACTCTCCCATGCTTCGGAGTTTATGACTCAAAATGAGGAGACTTGAGAGCCTTGAATCTAACATAGATCGTGTACTTTTTCCTGTGACAAGTAGAAAGGCTTCAATTATAGTTTCAGCCATCATTATTATTCTTCTGTCAGTTATTTTATTTTCAGTACGCCAGAACATCTTAACTTACGACAATACTTCAGAGACCGTATATTTCATACTGACTGTAGTTATCGCATATGGAATTGGCTCCTGGCTCCTTTTGGGGTATGTAAGGCAAACAACTAGAATAGCAAGAACAACAACAACGACAACGACAACAGCTATAACGACCAAGACTGCTAAAGGAAGTACACTTCAGAGTAATCCACTCATTAGTTTGCTCCACATAGCTGTGGTTATAGTACAATTCGCAGTGCTAGGAATTATGCTTTATGTGATCTTTGACAGAACTAGTGAATACCTTATGCCATATGTTAATGTCATAACTTCAGGATTTGCCACTATAATCCTGGGGGTATTTGCCTATAAATTGGCAAAGTGGTATAAACTAAGCAATAAAAAACTCGTAGTCCTCCTATACTTTCTCACTGTCCTAACTCTTGCCATAATGATAGCAGCGGATCTCGCATTGAAGTATGTTATAACAACAACAGTAGAGGCATCAGAGCCAGGAGAAGTGTCTAGAGAACGATTTCTCTACAGAGACTTCGAAGGCGGAGAACTCGTAAAGCAAGATATCGAGCCAGATTATACAATCTCTTATATTGTTCCTCTTCAATACCTTGCTGCTTGGCAGATATTGAATAACTACCCCGGCACTCTATCCTTCATTTTTAGATGGGGCGCTACAGGAATTACTTTGAATCATTATCGCAAAAACAAGAGAATAAATCAGATAATATTTTGGTCGATGATTTCTATTCCACTAATACTATACTTGATGGGTAAGTCACCAGACTTATTCAACCTTGATCCTGAGCCTTGGACAAGGCCATTGTTTAGAGGAGGAAATATAGCAATTGGTATTATGTTTGGTATGGCTTTTATTTTGATGGCCAGAAGAGTGCCTGCTGTTAAGGATTATCTTATTATCACTGCCATAGGCGTCATGATAATAAGTATTGCATTTTCTGTTACGAACATTCAGCAAACATTTGGAATAGCAGCACATTCCTTAGTTCTGTTATCTTCCTATATGTTTGCAATTGGTCTATACTATGCGGCAATCTCAATATCTCATGATTCAACATTGCGGAAAACAATCAGAACAGCGATTAGCAATACTTCAACAGATTTGCTTCAGAGTGCAGGAATGGCTGAAACTCAGCAGCGCTTGGAAAAGAGGGTATTAGAAATAGCAAAGATTCAATCAGATAATTTGGTTCAGCAAAGTGGAGTGCACCCCTCCTTGCAAGAAGAAGATATAAAGAAATATCTTGAAGAGATATTGCCAAAAATACAGAGATCTTCAGAGA
>Ga0075418_10009483_pt1 | contig 10921 bp, 5 predicted proteins | sample SoiMetdeltSBSDD2_FD_81776 | JGI IMG/M metagenome (GOLD analysis project Ga0075418, IMG submission 81776) | Bulk soil microbial communities from a Populus tree surrounding site in Tennessee, USA - Soil MetaG P. deltoides SBSDD2 | ecosystem: Environmental > Terrestrial > Soil > Tree plantation...
ACGTGCGTTGGACGCGGATGCCGTGAATGTCGTACAACTTAGGGGTAAACAGGACCGTAGCTCTGGTAGTATCGCGACCACAATGACCAATCTAGAAGAGACCTCCGGCCCCGCAGCGGGCCTCGAGGTCGCCCAGCGCTGGTTGCCGGCGCTGCTGCTGCTTTTTGTCGGGTCCGGCTGCGCGGCCCTCATATACGAAGTCGTCTGGTTCCAGCTGCTTCAGCTCTCCATCGGATCGTCTACGGTTTCGTTGTCGGTCCTCCTCGGCGTGTTCATGGGCGGGATGTGCCTCGGTAGCCTCCTCCTGCCCCGCTATCTGAACGCCCGGCAGCATCCGCTCAAGGTCTACGCCTATCTGGAGATCGGGATCGGGATCTGCGGGCTGGTTGTGCTGTTCCTGGTGCCCGCCCTCGGCAACCTGTATACGAAGATCGCCGGCTCCGGTGGGATCAGCATCGTGCTCCGCGCCCTGGTGGCCAGCATCTGCCTGATTCCGCCGACGCTGCTGATGGGGGCGACCCTTCCGGCGATCGCGCGCTGGGTGGAAACAACGCCAAAAGGCGTGTCGTGGCTCGGGTTCTTCTACGGCGGCAACCTGGCCGGAGCGGTTTCGGGAAGCCTGCTCGCCGGGTTCTACCTGCTACCCAACTACGACATGCCAACGGCCACTTACGCCGCCGTTGCGCTCAACCTCATCGTCGCGGTGCTGGCGCTCGGGATCGCGGCGCGGACTCCGCACCTGGTGGTCACGGACGAGGCTGATGCCAGGCCGTTGACGGCGCAGCCCGGCGCCGCCAGGGTCGTGTACGTCGCCATCGCCCTCTCAGGGCTGACCGCTCTCGGAGCGGAGGTCGTCTGGACGCGGCTGCTGTCGCTGATCTTCGGCGCCACCGCGTATACGTTCTCCTTGATTCTGGCCGTTTTCCTCATCGGCCTGGGCATCGGAAGTACCCTCGGCTCGGCGCTGGCCCGCAACGTTCCCAACCCGCGCACCGCTCTCGGCTGGTGCCAGCTGGGCCTGTGCGTGACGCTCGCCTGGGCGGCCTATGCGACCAGCGGCTCCCTGCCGTACTGGCCGATCAATCCGTCCATCCCGAGCGGCTGGCCTTCCACGCTCCCGATTGCGAAAGAGATCCCCTGGCTGATGTTCCAGCTCGACCTGATGCGCGCCATCTGGGTGATGCTGCCCGGGGCGATCCTTTGGGGGGCGAGCTTTCCGCTCGCGCTGGCCGGCATCGCGGCTCGTGGTCAGGATTCGGCGCGCCTCGTGGGCGGCGTTTACGCCGCCAACACTGTGGGTGCCATTTTCGGCGCGCTCGTCACCGGCCTGGTGCTGATCGGGTTCTTCGGCAGCCAGGTTGCGCAGCAGGCGCTGATCGGCGTGGCGGCGCTGTCGGGGCTGCTGCTCCTGACCGCTCCTGGAGCGTCATCGATTCCCGCGCCCGCGCTGGTGATCGTCGTCGCGATCGGCGCCGGCCTGTTTGCCCGGTTCGTGCCCGAAGTCCCCGGGATCCTGATCGCTTACGGCCGGTACGCGGCGACGTGGGTGGGTCAGAACGAGATCATCTACAAGGGCGAGGGCATCACGGCGTCGGTCGCCGTCTCGCGCACGCCGAACGGCGTCCTCAACTATCACAACGCCGGCAAGGTCCAGGCGTCCAGCGAGCCGCAGGACATGCGCCTGCAGCGCATGCTCGGCCACATCACGACGCTGGTGCCCAAGTCGCCGAGCCGCGTGCTCGTCATCGGTTGCGGCGCGGGGGTCACGGCCGGCGCCGTGTCGGTCGATCCGAAGGTGACCAACCAGACGATCGCGGAGATCGAGCCGCTCGTTCCCAGGGTGGTGTCGAAGTATTTTTCCGAGCACAACTTCAGCGTGGTCACCAACCCGAAGGTGCACGTCCAGTTCGACGATGCGCGCCACTATCTGCTGACGACGAAAGAGACGTTCGACGCCGTGACGTCGGATCCGCTGGACCCGTGGGTGAAGGGCGCCGCGACGCTCTACACGCGCGAGTTCTTCAACGAAGTGAAGCGCCACCTGAACCCCGGCGGCGTGGTCACGCTCTTCGTGCAGTTGTACGAGAGCAACGAGGCGGCGGTGAAGAGCGAAGTGGCGACCTTCCTCGAGGCGTTTCCGCAGGGCGCCGTCTTCGCCAACACGGCCAACGGCCAGGGCTACGATCTCGTGCTCTTCGGTCAGCTTGGCGGCGGCAAGATCAACGTCGACGCCGTACAGGCCAGGCTGAGCGATCCAGCGAACGCGAAGATCGCGCAGTCGCTGCGGGAGATCGGGATCAATTCCGCCGTCGACCTGTTCGGCACCTACGCCGGCAGCACCTCCGACATGAAGAAGTGGCTGAGCGACGCGGCCATCAACACCGACCGCAACCTTCGGCTCCAGTATCTGGCGGGACGCGGGTTGAACCTGTACCAGAGCGACCTGATTTACCGCAGCATGATCCGGGACAGCCGCTACCCGGAAGATCTGTTCGAAGGCTCTCCGCCGACCCTTCAGGCGCTCCGCGCGCGCATCGACGCGGCGCTCGGCGGGGCGCCGCAGTTCTAGCAGGCCGTAGCGCACCTGGGCCTGCGAGGCCACAGAGCGATTCTCTGCTCTGTGCCTCGCCGGTCCTGGCGCCGGCGACCGTCAGACGACGGTTCCTGCCCGAATCACCCCGCTCTTGGGGACCACGATGATCCCGCCCCGGATGTAGTACCCGTCACCGTCGGCATGCGGGACACCCTTCTCGTTGACCAGATGGGCGCCGTCGCCGATGCGCGCGTTCTTGTCGACAATCACGCGGTCGAGGATCACGTCGCGGCCGATGCCGAGCGCCGGAATGTCACGGCGCGCGGTGCTGTCCTCGTACCAGTCGGCGCCGAGCAGGACGGAGCGCGACACGCGAGAACCGGCGCGCATGTTCGTGCGGATGCCGACGACCGACCCTTCCACCTCGCACCGATCCAGGTAGCAGCCATCGTCGACGATCGAGTTGCGGATGTGCGAGTCGGTGATGCGCGATCCCGGCAGGTGCCGGAGGTGCGTGTAGATCGGCCGCGACGGGTCCCAGAACCGGAAGGGAGCCCGCGGGCGGCACAGCATGATGTTGGCCTCGTAGAACGACTCGATGGTGCCGACGTCCGCCCAGTAGCCGCGATAGAAGAACGCCTTGACGACGTAGCGTCCGAGCGCGCCGGGAATGAGCTCGCGGCCGAAGTCGAGGCCCGACTCGCGCTCCAGCATGTCGAGCAGGATGTCGCGCGAGAAGACATAGACGCCCATGGACGCCATGAACGGCTGCTCGTCGGTGTGGGTGGCGAAGGTCGAGCCCTCGGGAATGCTGCGGCCGATTTCCCGCAGCCGATCCGGCTTCGGCTTCTCCTCGAACGCGACGATCTTCCCGTCGGGCACGAAGCGGAAGATGCCCATCTGCGTTGCGGTCTTCTCGTCCACCGGCTGCGCCGCGATGGTGATATCGGCTCCCTGCGCGGCGTGTGCGTCGATGAGCTCGCGGTAGTCCATCCGGTAGAGATGATCGCCGGCGAGGATCAGGTAATAGCGGGCTTCGTAGCCCTTGAAGTGGCGCGCCGCCTGGCGGACGGCGTCGGCGGTGCCCTGGTACCAGTTCGGGTTGTCGGGGGTCTGCTCGGCCGCGAGGATTTCGACGAACCCGCCCGAGAACCGATCGAGGCGGTAGGTGCCCGAGATGTGGCGGTTGAGCGATGCCGAGTTGAACTGCGTGAGCACGTAGATGCGGCGGATGTCCGCGTGCAGACAGCCGCTCACCGGCACATCGATCAGCCGGTACTTGCCGCCGATCGGCACAGCCGGCTTGGAGCGGGTGGCCGTGAGCGGAAACAGTCGCGACCCCTGGCCGCCACCGAGGATGATGGCGAGCGTGTCGTTTAACATGGCGGTTCATTCTAAGGGGGAGGGTGCGAGGGTGCGAAGGTGCCGAAGCCCTGCCGCGCGGTCGGCGCGAAGCGGCGAAGGCGGGGAGCCCCTCGAAGCGGAGTTGTCGACTAGAATTTTGCCTTCTGGGTACCCGGGGCGTGACACAGGAGTGGATCGAGAGAATCCGGCGTGCGAATGATCCGTCGATCCATAGGTCTGAGCTGACGTGCCCTCGGTAACCAACTCGAGAGAAAACGGACGCGCCGCCGGTGCGACGTGGTGGCGCACGGTCAGCCGATGGGCGCTCACCCTGCACATCTACGTCTCGATGGCGGGGTTCCTGCTGCTGTTCCTGTTTTCGCTCACCGGCCTCACGCTGAATCACGGCGACTTCGGGTGGAGCGAGCCCGCGCTCGTGAAGCGAACGCTCATGCTGCCGCAGGCGCTCGTCGATCACCCGAGCGAGGCTGCGCTCAGCGCGTACGCGCGCGACGCGCTTGGCATCCACGCGCCGGTAAAGTCCTATCGCGAGTATCCGGACGAGATCGAGCTGCTGTTCGCGGCCCCCGGTTCACGAGCACAAATCCAGATCACACGTGAGGATCGGACCGCGCGCGTGGAGATCGAGACACGCGGACTGTTCGGAGTCATCGGCGACCTGCACAAGGGGCACGACAGCGGCCGCGTCTGGTCCTGGGCAATCGACTTCACAGCCGTGCTCTTCATGTTCACGGCGGCCACCGGAATGATCACGCTGGCGTCGCTGCGCGCACGCCGGCGCACCGGCTTTGTGCTCGGCGCGCTCGGCATCGTGGTGACGCTGGTGGTCTACTGGCTCTGGGTGCCGCGATGAAACGATTGACCTGGACGTGAACAAGGCGACCTAAAGGTCCGCCTTGTTCCGTGATCTCAGAACGAGAACCCGTACGCGACGTGCAGCGTCCGCTCCGGTCCGAGGTTGTTCGAGAGGAACGGCGTGCCGTCGTCGGTGAACATGCGCCGGTGAATCGTCGCGTACTCCTCGTCGAACAGGTTCTCCAGCCGGATGCTGATCCGGTGACGACGTCTGCTGTCGAGATACACCCTGCCGGAGAGGTCGACGATCAGGTAGTCGCCGCCCGGCACGTCACCGAACCCGGACACGACGTCGAACGTCTCGCCCACGTTGTTGAACGTCACCATGGCGCCGAATGGCAGCCGCAGCGGGTGGTAGTCGACCGTGGCCTGCAGCTGGTTCGACGGGATGCCGGGAAGCACCGAGTAACCGCCGGCCGTGCCGCTCTGACCTTCTGACTTCGTGTACGTGTAGCCCAGCGACGCGGAGAAGTCGGTGCCGAGCGCCGTCGATCCGACCAGGGAGATCCCTTTGACCCTGACCGTGTCTTCGCTGTTCTGCGGCACCTCGAGGTCGTCTTCGTTCAGTTCGCCGATGATCAGATCGTTCACCCTGCGATAGAAGCCGATGACCTCGACGCTGAAGGTCCGGCTGCCCGATCGGATGATGTTGGTGCCGATCGAGCCGTTGACGTTCGTGCTCGTTTCCGGCTTGAGGTTCGGGTTGCCGATGCAGCACGAATCGTCAATGGCAAAGAGCTGATAGGCGTCCGGGTAGCGGAACGACGTGCCGACGGTCCCTCGCGCGAAGAGCGCTCCGTTGATGTCGTAGCGGCCGCTGACGTTCCACACCGTGCTGTTCTGCGAGTTCGTCGGCGCGTTGAACCTGATGCCGGCGGCAAACGTCGCCTTCGGGATCAGGTCCCGCGTCGTGCGCACCTGCCCGAACACGGCGTTGACCTTCTCGCTGTTCGGGGCGATGAGCAGCACGTCGTCACGGCCGGAGTAGTCCTGAAAGTCGTACCCGGCGAAGTACTCGAAGCCGCGGTGCGGGGTGAGCCGCGTGAGCACGTTCACACCGTAGTCCTTGTATCCCCAGAATTCGTCGACGCTGATCACTTCGCGGATGCCCGGGTCGTCGATCGAGTTCTGCGACTCGTTGTAGAACGAGTCCCAACGATGGTAGTAGCCCTTCGTGAAGAGCTGGACGACGCCGTTCGGCGTGTAATCGAGCTTTCCGCTGGCGATGTGCTCCGTACGATCGTTGTAGCGCGCGGCCGGGCCGCCAGCCTGCGATGCGCTCGACCGGGCGGGCCGCAGCGTGTCGAGCGAGACGTCGCTCCGCTGGTACATGCCGCTGACACGCAGGTCCTTGGTGAAATCGTAGGCGTATTTGGCCCCCAGGGTCAGCACGTCATACGAGCGCAACCGGTCCGAGGTGCTCGGCTGGTACTCGCTTTCGGGAAACGAGTGATAGCCATCGGCCTGATCGCTCGAGCCGTAGAAGACGAAGCGATGGCCGTTGCGGCTGTCCCTGGCGAACACGTTGACGTGCCGACCCTGGTTGCTGTCGAACGCAGCCTGCATCCGGCCGTTCGTGGTCTCCGTAAACGCCTTGGTCACGATGTTCACCACGCCGGCGACAGCCTGCGTTCCGTAGAAAAGTCCCTGACCCCCTTCGAGCACTTCGATGCGCTCGATCATGTGGGCGGGCAGCGTGTCGAGCGGGGTCGTGTCGTTGTAGAGGCGGTTGCTGATCCGCACGCCGTCGACCAGCCACAGAATCTCGTTCGTGCGTGATCCCTGCAGCGCTGCCGTGACGTAGTCGAACGCCCCCGACTGCGGCGACAGGAACAGCCCCGGCACCAGCGATTGAAGCGTCTGGCCGACGTCGTCGTAGCCTCCCTGCTCGATCTGGGCGGCGGTGATGGTCTGCATCCGCGTGCCCGTTCGTTCGATTTCCTGCGGAAGCTCCTCCTCCAGCTTGGGCGCCACGACCGCGACGTCCTCGGTGAGGGCGGCGATCGCGAGGGTGACAGTCAACGGCTGCAGCGCAGGACCGACGGTAATCGTCTGCGTGGAGCTTTGAAACCCGGGGGCCTCGATCCGGAGTGTGTAGGAACCCGGTGCAACGCCGGCAATTGAGAACGTGCCGTCGGCCGCCGAGCGCGTGCTGTTCACGCGCTGGGCGCCGGCCGAAAGGGTGACCTCTGCGCCCGCCACGTTGCCGCCTTGTGGATCGACCACGCGGCCGGTGACGGACGACTGTGCGAGAGCCGTCGCGGAGAAGAGGAGGATCTGAAACACGACAGCCAGGGACTTGCGCGGGATCTGCATTTCGGGCAGCACCTCGATTGGAGACGCGAGCTCACCGCTGCGACGAGCCGAATCGACGCTGGCCGCACGCGTGAGCAGCGGGTTGTTGATGTGTCGCGAATGTAAACCGAGGTGGCGGGCGCGTATTCTGAAGAGTTTCTGAATTCTTCGTCAGGTCAGGCTGACGCTACTCAATATCCAATGCCCAATGCCCAATGTTCCTTCGGCGTTCTCATTCGGCATTCTGCATTCGGCATTGTGGATTCAGGTCAGCATTCACCGAGCCGTGGTCGTGCGCTGCACTGCTCCGGTGACGGCGGGTCCGTGCTGCCCTTCGGGGGCCACGTCGGCCCACGTGGCCAGCCCCTTCGCACCCCGGCGCAGGCGCCTGATGCCCATCACCATCCCGAGGACGCTCGAGGTCAGGCCGCCGGCGAGCAGGACGATCATCACGATGTCCCACAGCGGGCGCTTGTTGTACCAGAACGCGAAGTCGAGGCTGTGCAGGCCGTTGTACACCCAGCGCTCGACGCGGTTGAGCCGATTGACCTGCGCCAGCACCTGGCTCATCTCGGGATCGACGTAGACCCATGTCTCCGCCGGGTCGGCGAACTTCACGCGGAGCACGGGTAGCGGCGTCAGCCGTCCGCGTGAGTAGTAATAAGAGTCGTAGTCAGCGAGCAGCGTCGATTCGACGACCGGCACGTCCGGCACCTCGGCCCGCAGCCGCGCGACGAGCGCATCGGCGCTGAACGGCTCGTGTCGAATGGCGAGCGTGTCGGCATCCACGAGCACGCGGCCGGCTTCGGCCCGCCCGGTCACGTAGTAGGGTTGATGCAGCCGCTCGCGCTGCTTCGCAACAGCCGCAGCCTGCGGCGCCTGTCGCACCACGTAGTAGTGGCCATCCTGGATGCGTGTGAACTCGACTTCCCTGATCGCGCGGCCGCCGAGCAGGCTGTTCCATCTGTCTGCGTTCATGGCCGGGAACCTGGACAGATCGAGCGGCCCGCCGGTGAAGACGTCGCGCCGCACGTCCAGACCCCTGGCGTTGGTCCATTCGAACGGCTCCATCGAGATCAGGCCGCTGAACGCCCACGTCAGCGTGAACACGCCGAAGACGGCGCCCGTTACGTAGTGCCAGCGCATCGCGCCGGAGTAGGGGATGGCGGCGGCGAGCCGGAACGGTCGTGTCTTGCGGAACTGCGTGACGGTGAGCGCCAGACCGAGCGCCGCGAGCACGCACACGGCGCCGGAGGTCCACACCACGATTCGGTACCACAGCGGTTGATTCAGCCGCAGCGCGGTGAAGTACATCCAGTGAGGAATCGTGCCCATCCACGCGAGCAGGCGGCTCTTCTTCGTGGTCAGCGTCACAATCTCGCCGCTTCGCGGCTGGACGTAGATCTCAGTGCCGTTCCCATCGTCGACGATGAACTTGTGGAGCGGCAGCCCGCGCTGCTCGAGCGTCCATTGATCGGCACTCGTGATCGTTACTCCGGCGCTCACGCGATCCGCAGCGAGTCGGAGGAATCGGCTCGCGATCGTCCGCGACTGCGCGAGGCTCAGAGGCTCGAGCGTGTCCCCTGTGTCGGCGAAGACCGTCGTGCCTCCGATGCGATACGCCGGGCGGCCGAGAACGGTCAGCAACATGACGCGTTCGCCCGCGGGATCGTCGCCGAGGCGTTCGACCGCCTCGGCCGGGCTGAGCCGAACCTTCGAGAGGTCGACGTCGGGCATGCGTTCGAGCCTGAGCTCCGGACTCAGGCGCGGCAGCCCTCCCGCATACATCATCACGAAGCCCGAGGCGAACCACATGATGGCCAGCAGGCACAGGGCGATGCCCAGGTAGCGGTGCGACTGAATCAGAAGCCTGCGCAGCAGTTTCATGATGGAGTCCTCCGGCCCGCGCAACGGCGCGAGACCGCGAGCCCCATTGTCGGGGAACTGCCCGTCGGAGGGCAAACGGGGAAGGAGTAGTGTCCGCCTTCAGGCGGACCCTTGTCGCTTCAGAGCAGGAACAGCGTCGCCAGACCCAGGAACAGAAAGAAGCCCATGGCGTCGGTGACGAACGTCAGCAGCACGCTGGAGCCGTGTGCCGGGTCGCGTCCGCTGACGTGGAGACCGATCGGAATCGTGACGCCCGCCAGCGCGGCGATGATCAGGTTCAGCACGACGGCGCCGGTCATGACGACACCGAGCGCGAAATTCCAGTACAGGCCGACGGCAAACAGCCCTACCACGAGGCCCCACACCGATCCATTCAGCAGGCTGATGAGGAATTCCTTGGTGAGCAGCCGCCGCGCACCCGCCGGCTGAATCTGGCCCACGGCGAGCGCGCGGATGACCAGCGCCATGGTCTGGTTGCCGGTATTGCCGCCGATGCTCGCCACGATCGGCATGAGCGCCGCGAGCGCCGCCAGCTTCTGAATGGTTCCTTCGAACTGGCCGATCACGCGGGAGGCCACGAAGGCGGTCAGCAGGTTGATGCCGAGCCATGGCCATCGATTGCGGGCGCTGTGCCATGGTGCGGCGAACAGGTCTTCATCTCCGCTCAGGCCGGCGCGCTTCAGGGCGCGCAGGTTCGATTCGTCCCGCAGCGCGTCCATCGCCGCGTCCACGGTGAGCCGGCCCACGATCTTGCCACGCTCGTTGACCACTGGCGTCGACACGAGATCGTAGCGCTCGAACGCCTTCACGGCATCGCGGGCATTGTCCTCCGGGCCGAAGACCGCCACATCTTCCGCCAGCGCTCCGACGAGCGGCGATGCCGGATCCTGGAGGACCAGCGTCTGCAGCGGCACGGTGCCCCGCAAGACATTCCGGACATCGGTGACGAAGATCCGGTCGGTCTGCGGGGGAAGCCGACCTCGCCGCCGCAGCTCCGCGAGCGCCTGCTGCACGCTGAGAGATTCGTGTAGGGCCACCCACTCGCGCGTCATGTAGTGACCGACCGAGTCTTCCGCGTACTGAATGGAGTCCTCGAACACCGATCGGTCGGCCGAGGCCAGTGCCCGCCTGACCTCCGCGATCACATCGTCCGGGATGGCGTCGGCGACGTAGCCGACGTCTTCGGGATCCAGCGTGGCGAGCGCCGTCAGCAGGCGCTCTCGCGGTGTCACGTCGACGAGCGACTCGAGTACCGCGCTCGAGACCTCGACGAGCACTCGCCCCGCCTGGGCGGGCGGCACCTGCTCCCAGACCACGCGGCGATCGTCGAGCGGCAGCGCCTCGAGCACATAAGCCACGTCCGCGACATGCATCGACCCGACGCGCTTGTTGAGCTCGGTCAGGTTCTGGCGGTGCTGCAGTTGCTCGAGGAGATCGCGGCGCGGCCCTTCCTGCCGCTGGGTCAGCGTCTCGAGCAGACGATGGCGATCCAGCAGCTGAGAGACTTCCGAAAGGCTTGCCTGAAGGCGTGACTCTGATCGCAGCGGCATGGCGGCATCCTACCTCGCGGTTCCAGCGCCCGGCCGACCGAGGCGCCGGATCAGTTTGCTGTGTCGACACATGACGTTTGCCTGTCTGTTCGATCGCCGTGCGGATCGTGAGACGCCTCTGTCGCGGCGTTGGCATACCGGACCTCTAGCATCCGTTCACGGCAGGCTCCGCTGTCGCCACCTCATGGCTACGGCGAGACAGGCCGCCTTTCACTCGAACAGAAGGAGTCGTCCATGCGCCAGCACGTCACCGCCTGGGTCGTCATTGCCCTGCTCGGCATGGCCACCGGTGCGCTCGCACAGCCAGGCCAGAACGGATTTGGAGACGGCAAGGATAACCATCGTGACAAGGACGAGAACGAAAGCGTGCAGCTCGGCCCTCGCCCGTTCTTCCTCATCAACGACATGAGCGAAGGTCCCCTCAAGAAGGAGCTCA
>Ga0075418_10009484_pt1 | contig 10921 bp, 8 predicted proteins | sample SoiMetdeltSBSDD2_FD_81776 | JGI IMG/M metagenome (GOLD analysis project Ga0075418, IMG submission 81776) | Bulk soil microbial communities from a Populus tree surrounding site in Tennessee, USA - Soil MetaG P. deltoides SBSDD2 | ecosystem: Environmental > Terrestrial > Soil > Tree plantation...
CCGTCGGCCGACCTGGTGATTAACGAGCGCATGGCTTCGCGCGCGCACGGCAAGATCGAGCGCCGCCTGGACAAGTTCATCCTCACCGACCACAGCGCGAACGGCACTTTCGTCACGGTCGAAGGCGACAAGGAGATCGTTCTGCGGCGCGAGGAGTTTACGCTGCGCGGGCACGGCTGGATCGCATTCGGCCAGTCGCGCGCCGGCGCGACCGACGTCGTCGAGTTCTTCTGCGAATAGTGTAAGAAGCGGTGCGCGAAGCGGAACTTTGCCCGCTCACGCGCGGCTTTTTCCTTGTAGGTCCTTTGATCCGTCTCGATAATGTCCTTCAATCGGACAAGAAGGGCGGGCGCAGGACCCGCTACGGGGAGATGGCGGAAGCAGCCGAACTTGGAGCCCTTGGGCGCTACACGATCGAGCGCACCCTCGGCAAGGGCGCGATGGGCGTCGTCTATGAGGGCGTGGACCCGAAGCTGAATCGCCGGGTCGCGATCAAGACCATCCTCAAGAGTCACCTCGATCCGGAGACGGCCAAGGATTATTCGCTGCGCTTCTCGCGCGAGGCGCAGGCCGTGGCGCGGCTCAACCATCCGCACATCGTGCAGGTGTACGACTTCGCCGAGGAAGGCGACGTCGCCTACCTCGTAATGGAGCTGATCGACGGCAAGGAGCTCAAGCAGCACTTCGACGCCGAGCAGCGCTTCGAGCTCAAGGAGGCGGTGCGCGTCATGAGCGAGCTCCTCGACGCGCTGGATTTCGCGCATAGCGCCGGCGTCATTCACCGCGACGTCAAGCCCGCCAACGTCATGCTCGACGCCCAGGGGCGCACCAAGCTCACCGATTTCGGCGTGGCGCGCGTACAGGATCCCGACCGCAGCCAAATGGAGCGCACGCAAGCCGGCACCATGATCGGCACGCCGGCATACATGTCGCCCGAGCAGATCACGGGCTCCGCGATCGACCACCGCTCCGATCTTTTCTCCGCCGGCATCATCCTCTACCAGTTCCTGACCGGCGAGAAACCCTTCACCGGCGGCGGCGCCTGGACCATCGCCAAGAAGATCGTGCAGGAAGATCCACCGCGGCCCTCGTCGTTGAATAGCGCGGTCACGCCGCACTTCGATGCGGTGGTGAAGAAGGCGCTCTCCAAGCATCCGGGCACGCGCTATCAGTCGGCGAAGGACTTCGCCGCTGCGCTCAAGCGCGCACTCGACGGTGACACCGAGGCGGAGGACGTCGACAGGACGCTCGACGGCGAGCCGGCCCCGCCGATCGCCCTTGCGCCTGCGAGCGCCGCTCAGGCGGCGAGCACGACGCAAAGCGGCACCAATCCGGAGCTGGAGCTCGAATTCTGGCGCTCGATTAATGCGGGCACGGATCCGAAGGATTTCGAGCTTTACGTCCAGCAGTTTCCGAACGGAATCTACACGGCGCTCGCGAAGCGCAAGATCACCAGGCTGCGCGGCACCTCGGAGGAATCGACCGGCATCGAAGGGAGGAAGGAGCTCGAAGAAGCGGCGCGCCGCGAAAGCGAGGCCATTGCCAAGCTTGCCGCCCGCAAAGAGAAGCTCGAGCGCGAGGTCAAGAAAAAGGAAGAGGAGCTCAAGCGTCGGCAAGCCGAGGTGACGGCGGCGACTGCAGCACGCCGGCGTACGCCCATGGTCGTTGCGGCGATCGCGGCCGGAGCGCTCGCCGTGGCGCTGGGCGGGTACGCATTCCTCGCCGCTGAAGATGCGAAGCAGCAGGCAAAGATCGCCGAGATGCTCACGGAAGTGCAAGCGGCGAAACGCAGGGTCGAGGAAACGAGCGACGCGCAAAGGCGGGCCGCGGAGCGCGCGCGGGCCGATGCGCGACGCCAGGTCGCGGAAGCGCGTGCGGCCGTGGAGAAGGTGAAGGCCGAAGCCAAGGCCGGAGCCAAGGCCGAAGCGAGCGGCGAATCGTTGTTCCGGCAGGCTTTCGCGCTCGAGCGGCGCGGCAAAGGCGGGGACGCGGTCAAGGTGTACGCGCGCGCCGCGGTCGCGGGCAGCGGTAAGGCGGCCAAGCGCCTCGGCGAGATCTATGACCAGGGCATCGCCGGCGTGTCGCGAAATAACGCGGAGTCGCTGAAGTGGTACAGCGCCGCGCGTGTGCTCGGCGAGGACGTGCCGGTTGCCAAGAATCGGTCCTATACCGGGCGCTATGAGCGCCCGGATGCAGGCCTCCCCGAACGCTGACACGCGCCGCTTCGTACTGTATATTAATACAGTATGGCGGCGCCTCTCGAAGACATCCTGCGGCAGCATCCGGTGTGGCGCGGCGGCGCGCCGGCCGCGTTTTGTCCGGTCTTGTCCACGACTTACCCGGATCTCGACCGCGCGCTGCCCGGCGGCGGGTGGCCCACCGGGGTTCTCACCGAGCTCCTTTGCAACCACGAAGGCATCGGCGAGCTCACGCTCGCGCTGCCGCCGCTGGCCGCGCTGACCTGGGCGGGAAAGCGCGTGGTGTGGCTCGCGCCGCCCCACCTGCCTTACGCGCCGGCGCTGGCCGCGGCCGGCGTCGATCTGGCGCAGCTCGCCATCGTGCGCACCGTGGCGCGCCGCGACGCGCTCTGGGCTGCGGAGCAGGTGCTGCGCGCGAAAAGCTGCCACGCGTTCATCGCCTGGTTTCCGCGCATTGCGTACGAAGAGCTGCGCCGCCTGGCGGTCGCGGCCGAAGGAAGCCAGGCCTGGGTGGCGTTCTTTCGCCCGCGCCAGGCGGCGGCGGAATCGTCGCCTGCCGCGTTGCGCGTTGCGCTCGAGCCCGACGGCGATGCGCTCGCCGTGCACATCGCCAAACGCCGTGGCGCGCCCGCAGCGGCGCCGCTCCGGCTGCGAATCAAGAGACCTTTTCATGCTTTGGGTCGCACTGCACTTCCCCGGCCTGCCGACGCAGTCGCTCGCGCCGATCGGCGCATGGGCCTGCCAGTTCACGCCTAAGGTTTCGCTCGAGCCGCCGCGCGAGGTCCTCCTCGAAGTGCAGGGCAGCCTGCGCCTGTACGGCGGTTTTGCGCGGCTGCGCGAGAAGCTCGCCGCCAGCCTGAATGAGATGGGACTCGGCTTTTCGCTCGGCGTGGCGCGTACCGCGCGCGCCGCGCTTTGGCGCTCGCGTGGCGAAGGCGAGAGGCTGGAAGCGCTGCCGGTGGAGGTGACCGGCCTCGACGTCGAATTCCTGAGCAGTATCGGCGTAACCACCGTTGGCGCGCTGCTCGCGCTGCCGCGCGCCGGTCTTGCCCAGCGCTGCGGCGCACAGGCGATCGAAGCGCTCGACCGCGCGCTTGGCGTCGCCCCCGAACCGCGCGAGTTCTTCGCGCCGCCGGCGCGCTTCAACGCGAAGCTCGAGTTGCCGGCGGAAGTGACGCACGCTGAAGGGCTTTACTTCGGCGCTCGGCGCCTGCTCGTGCAGCTCGAAGGACTGCTCGCCGCGCGGCACGAAGGAGTGCACGCTTTTCGCCTGGTTCTCCTGCACGAGAGCGGCGCCACTTGCGTCGAAGTCAATCTTGCATCGGCCACGCGCGATGCCGAACGCCTCGGACAGGTGTTGCGCGAGCGCCTCTCGCGCACCGCGCTCATGCAACCGGTGCAGGCAATCGTGCTCGAAGCGGGCGCTTTCGCCTCGCTCGCCGGTTCGAGCGCCGGCATGTTCGGCGATGCCGCCTTCGAGTCCGAGGATTGGGCGCGCCTTATGGAGCGGCTGCGCGCGCGCCTCGGCCACGCGGCGGTTTACGCACTCGCGGCGCAGGCCGACCACCGTCCGGAGCATGCCTGGCGCCGCATCGAGCCGGGCGAGTGGGATCCGCGCGAAGCGGCGGCGCCGGGGCCGAGACCGGTTTGGCTTTTCGAACCCAAGAGAATCCCTGAAGGGCAATTCAGTGCGCTTGTCGGACCCGAGCGCATCGAGTCGGGCTGGTGGGACGGCGATGACGCCAGGCGCGATTACTTCGTCGCGCGCCTGCCCGACGCATCGATCGCCTGGGTATATCGCGAAGACGGCGAATGGTACGTGCATGGCCTTTTTGCCTGACTACGCCGAGCTGCACTGCCTTTCCAACTTCAGCTTCCTGCGCGGCGCGTCGCATCCGGAGGAGCTCGTATCGCGCGCGCGCGAGCTCGGCTACCGGGCGCTTGCGCTGACCGACGAGTGCTCCTTCGCCGGCTCGGTGCGCGCGCACCTGCAGGCGAAGGAATGCGGTCTTGAGCTCGTGCACGGCACCGAGCTCCTCGTCGAGGGCATGAAGCTCGTCATCCTCGCGACCGACCGGCGCTCCTATGGCGCGATTTCCTCGCTGATTACGCTCGGCCGGCGGCGCAGCAAGAAAGGCAGGTACGCGCTCGGACGCGACGACGTCGAGCCGCTCGCCGGTTGCGGCGCGCTGGTGCTGTGGGTGCCTGGTGAAGACGCGAGCGCCGGCGCCTGGCTCGCCGAGCGGTTTCGAGGCGCGGCGTGGATTGCCGTGGAGCTCCACTGCGGGCCGAACGACAAGGCCAGGTTGCAGTCCCTGCGGGAGACGGCGAAGCGATACGACCTCCCGCTCGTCGCCTCCGGCGACGTGCACATGCACGTGCGCTCGCGCCGCCGCCTGCAGGACGTGCTCACCGCGACCCGCCTCGGCAGACCGGTCGCGCAATGCGGACATGCGCTCTTTCCGAATGCCGAGCGGCATCTGCGTTTGCGCATGCGCCTCGCGCAACTCTACCCAGCCGAGCTCCTCGCCGAGACCGTCTCGATTGCGGAGCGCTGCCGTTTTTCGCTCGACGAGCTGCGCTATGAGTATCCGGCGGAGCTTGTGCCCGAGGGCGAGACGCCGGCGTCATGGCTGCGCAAGCTGACCGAGGCGGGCTTGCGCTGGCGCTTCCCCGACGGCGTGCCGCCGAAAGTGGCCGAGCTCGTGGAGCACGAGCTACGCCTCGTCGCCGAGCTCGGCTACGAGCCGTTCTTTCTCACCGTGCACGACATCGTGCGCTATGCGCGCGGCGAACGCATCCTCTGCCAGGGACGCGGCTCGGCGGCGAACTCGGTGGTGTGCTATGCGCTCGGCATCACCGAAGTGGACCCGGCGCGCATGAATATGCTGTTCGAACGCTTCGTCTCGCGCGAGCGCAACGAGCCGCCCGACATCGACGTCGACTTCGAGCACCAGCGGCGCGAGGAAGTGATCCAGTATGTGTATCGCAAGTACAGCCGCGAGCGCGCGGCGTTGGCCGCGACCGTGATCTGTTACCGCACGAAAAGCGCGCTGCGCGATGTCGGCAAAGCTCTCGGCGTGCCGCTTGCTGAAGTCGACCGCGTGGCGAAGTCGCACGCCTTCGTCGAGGATCGCATCGAGGGTGCAAGCACCTGGTTCGAGCTCGCGCAGACGTTGCGCGGCTTCCCGCGCCATCTTTCCCAGCACGTCGGCGGCTTCGTCATCTCGCGCGGCCCGCTCGCCGAGCTCGTGCCCATCGAGAACGCCGCCATGCCCGAGCGCAGCGTGATCCAGTGGGATAAGGACGACCTCGAGGCGCTCGGGCTCCTGAAGGTCGACGTGCTCGCGCTCGGCATGCTGTCGGCCATCCGCAGGGCGCTCGAGATGATCGGCAAGCAAATGCACGAGGTGCCGGCCGAGGATGCGGAGGTCTACCGCATGATCCAGAAGGCCGACACGATCGGCGTGTTCCAGATCGAGTCGCGCGCGCAGATGAGCATGCTGCCGCGCCTGCGCCCGGAGAATTTCTACGACCTGGTGATCGAGGTGGCGATCGTGCGCCCGGGGCCGATCCAGGGCGGCATGGTGCATCCGTATCTGCGTCGCCGGCGGGGCATCGAGCCTGTGGCCTATCCGAGCGAGGCGGTGAAGCGGGTCCTGGAGAGAACGCTCGGCGTGCCGATCTTCCAGGAGCAGGTGATGGAGCTCGCGATGGTGGCGGCCGGTTTCACGCCGGGCGAGGCCGACCGCCTGCGCCGCTCGATGGCGGCGTGGAAGCGAAGCGGCGGCCTCGAGCCGTTCGAGGCGCGCCTGAAAGAGGGCATGCGCGCGAACGGCTACAGCGACGAGTTTGCCGGTTCCATCTATCGCCAGATCCTCGGCTTCGGCGAATACGGCTTTCCCGAGTCGCACTCGGCGAGCTTCGCGCTCCTCGTCTATGTCTCTTCGTGGATCAAATGCCATCATCCGGCGGCGTTCTGCGCCGCGCTCCTGAACAGCCAGCCCATGGGCTTTTATGCGCCGGCGCAGCTCGTGCAGGATGCGCGCCGCCACGGCGTCGAGGTCCGCGCGCCGGACGTGCAGGCGAGCGATTGGGACTGCACACTCGAGGGTAGCGCGCTGCGCCTCGGACTGCGCATGGTGAGCGGCCTATCCGAGAAGGAAGGTCGGCGCATCGCCCAGGGCAAGCCGTACGCATCGGTGCACGAGCTACGTTTGAATAAGCGCGACCTGCGCGCGCTCGCCGCCGCCGGCGCGCTCGAGTCGCTCGCGGGACACCGGCGCCTCGCGCGCTGGATCGCGGCCGGAGCGGCGCGCCGCGATCCGCTCGATGCGCCGGGCGCCGAGCGCCTGCCGGCGCTTGCGGCGCCCGCGGAAGGCGAGGAGATCGTGGCGGACTATGCGAGCCTCGGTCTCACCCTCGGCCGCCACCCGCTCGCGCTGCTCAGGTCCCGCCTCGCCAGGAACAGGCTCATCACGGCAAGCGAATTGCTACGCCTTCCGCATGGCCGCCCCGCCCGCGTATCCGGACTCGTCACCTGCCGGCAACGTCCGGATACGGCAAGCGGCGTGGTATTTGTCACGCTCGAGGACGAGACCGGCTGCATGAATATCGTGGTGTGGCAAAACCTGGTCGATGGCCAGCGCGCCGAGCTTCTGCATTCCCGCCTGATGGGCGTCGAAGGCGTGGTCGAACGCGATGGCGAAGTTGTGCATCTTGTCGCACGGCGCCTTGCGGACTACAGCGCACTGCTCGGGCCGCTCGCTGCCGCGTCACGCGATTTCCACTAAGATGGCTGCATTGGCTGAGATCCTCAGACTTCTAAGCAGCACTCGCACGCGGCGCCCCGCACGCGTCTCGCCGTTCCTCGATGCGCTCTTCGCGCGGCTGGCACGCTGCGCGAAGGATGAGGCCGAGCCGACCGAGGAGCGCATCTGGGATGTCTGGATGCACCATCCGCATGCCGCCGCCGCGCACGAGCTCGACCTCGCCACCGGCGACATCGCCGCGCGCCGCTACGACATCGCCGAGACGCGCCTCACCCGGCTTCTGCGCCGCGCGCCCGATTTCGCCGAGGCCTGGCACAAGCGCGCCGCGCTCTACTACATGCTCGGCCGCGACGCCGAATGCCTGCACGACATCGCTCGAACGCTCGCGCTCGAGCCGCGTCACTTCGGCGCCATGCTGCACTTCGCGGAGATCCGGCGCTCGGCGCGCGCCGCCGCGGAAGCGAGCTTTGCGCTGGTCGTAGCGCGCGCGATCCATCCGCATCTCACAATCCCTGACTAGCGCGCGGGGCGGGCCCACTATAATTCCGCCATGAGCGCGGACGATTACAAGGTTCTCGTGGCCAAGGACATCGCCGATCTCATCCCTGTCTTCATGAAAAACCGGCACAAGGAGCTCGAAGCATTGCGCGTCGCGCTCGCCGCGGCGGACTTCGAGCAGCTGCGCCAGCTCGGCCACCGCATGAAGGGCGTGGGCAACTCCTATGGCTTCAACCACGTCTCGATCCTCGGCAAGTCCATCGAAGACGGCGCGAAGAGCGGCGACCGCGCCGCGCTCGCCGCCACGATCACCGAGTACGACGACTATCTTTCCAAGGTCCAGATCGCGTACGAGTGATGCGTAGCTGATGCGCATCCTGCTCATCGACGACGACGAGGATCTGCGCAACCTGCTGTCGCGCTACATCCGCGGGCAGTGGCCGGATGCGCAGATCGACGCCTACGATCCGCTCGAGCGCTCGATTCCCGACGAGAGCTTTCCGCTCGGCTCGTACGACGTGCTCGTGCTCGACTACATGCTAGGGCGCGGCGACGGCCTGGAGTGGCTGAAGGTACTCAAGCAGCGCGCCGACTGCCCGAAGGTTCTCTTCCTCACGGGCGCCGGCAACGAAATCATCGCGGTGCGGGCGATGAAGGCCGGCGCGGACGACTACCAGCGCAAGCAGGAGCTGACGCGCGACCGGCTGATCTCGTCTATCCGTGAGCTCACCGCCACCGAGGTCGAGCGCACCGTGTCGCCCGAGCTGGCGGCGCGCATGGCGGGCCATTCGCTCGGCGCCAAAGTCCACATTCCCGGCATCAAGGTGCTGCACCTCATCGGAGAAGGCGGAACCGCGCGCGTCTACCTCGCCTCACGAGAGGACGATGACGAACCTCTCGTCGTGAAGATCCTGCGGCAGGAGATCGTGCTTAACAAGAAGGCGCTGGAGCGCTTCATGGAGGAATACAGCATGGTCGAGCGCCTGCAGAGCCGGCACGTCGCGCGCATCATCGGCCACGGCGCCCACCAGAACAACGTGTATCTGGTCATGGAGTTCTTCGAGGGCGGAGATCTCAGCAAGCGCCTCGCCGGGAAACCGGTGCCGCCGCCCGAGGCCCTCAAGCTCTTCCGCGAGCTCATGTTCGCGCTCGGCGACATCCACGAAAAGGGCATCCTGCATCGCGACCTGAAGCCTCAGAACCTGATGTTCCGGCGCGACGGCAGCCTGGCCATCGTCGACTTCGGCATCGCGAAGGACATTTCGGCGGCCGACCGCACCGGCGCCGGCGAGGTGCTCGGCACGCCGCGCTACATGAGCCCGGAACAGGTGCAAGGGCGGGCGCTCGATCTGCGCACCGATATCTATAGCGCCGGTGTACTGCTCTATCAAATGCTGACCGGAAGGCACCTCTTCGACGGCGAGACCGCGATGGAGGTCGCGATGCACCACCTCAACACCCAGCCGGCGCCCTTGCCCGAGGACCTGGCGCACTATCAACGCCTGATCGACAAGCTGATCGAAAAAGACCGGGACGCGCGCTTCCGCAACGCCGACGAAGTCATCGGCTTCCTCGCTCGAAACTTCGAGCAGGAAAAGCCCGAGATCACGCAAAAACTACACTAAGGCAGCGCCGCCCAGATTGCCCGCAGCTGCTCGGGCAGGTCCTTGGGGGAGAAGGGCTTCGAGATCGTGCCGGCGGCGCCGAGGACTTTCAGCTCGTCCAGATCGCGCTGCGAGGCGCGCGCGGTAATGAACACCACCGGCAGGCCGCTCGTTTCCGGGCGCAGCTTCATCTGACGAAAGAGCGTCGGTCCGTCCATCACCGGCATCATCCAGTCGAGCATCACGAGGTCGGGCCGGAATTCCGCCATCACCCCGATCGCCTGGGTCGGATCGGTGACCAGCGCCACAGTCATTTTGCCGATGCGCTCGAGCGAGGTACGCACGATGCGCTGGATGTCCTCGTCGTCCTCGACGTAGCAGATGCGCTGGAGCGGCCGGTCGGGCATGAAAGATCCTAAGTGGGATGCCGGGGGAGCTCGAACCAGAAGGTGGTGCCGCCGCCGGCGCGGTCCTGGAAGCCTATGCGGCCGTGCATCAGCTCGACCAGCCGCTTGCAGATGGCGAGCCCGAGGCCGGTGCCGCCTTTCTGGCGCGTCGCGGTCGAGTCGGCCTGGGTGAAGCGTCCGAAGATGCGCGAGCGGAAATCCTCCGGTATGCCGCCGCCGCGATCGTGCACCGCGATGCGCACGTTCGGTCCCGCGTCCTCGGTGGTGATGTCGACCACGCCGCCCTCCGGCGAGAACTTCGCGGCGTTCGAAAGAAGGTTCGTCATCACCTGCAGCAGGCGCTTGCGATCGGCATGCAGCTTGCGCTCCGGCGTGTCGCCGTGCGCCTGGAAGCGCACGCGGAAGCGCTCCGCGAACCCCTTGTTCAGGACCATCGACTCGCGCACCAGCTCGTCGACCGCGAAGAGCTCCGGCGCGAGCGTGAGCTTTCCCGACTCGATCTTCTCGATGTCGAGGATGTCGTTGATGAGGTCGAGCAGGCGCTGGCCGTTGCGCTCGGCGACCGCGGTGAGCTCAGCGACCTCCTTGTCGACCTCGCCCATCACGCCGCTCGTGACGAGCTGCAGCGAGCCGATGATCGAGGTGAGCGGCGTGCGCAGCTCGTGGGAAAGCGTCGAGGTGAACTCCTTCTTCATGCGTTCCGCTTCGAGCTGGGCGGTGACGTCACGCCCCTGCGCGATCACGGCGATCACCTGGCGCTCCACGTTTACGAGCGGGGTAATCGTCCACTCGCAGACGAGGTCGACGCCGTCGCGCCGCGGATGGGTGAGCTTCAGACCCGCGACCGACTCGCGGGCGCCGACCAGGCTCTGCCAGACGCGGTCGAAGTCACCGTGCAGGTCGGGGCGGATCAGCTTTTTCGCGCTCGCGCCGACGAGCTCGGCGGCGGCAAAGCCGAAGAGGATTTCGGCCGCGTGGTTCACCTCGGCCACCGTGCCGTTCGGCTGCAGCTCGAGCACGGCGATCGGCGCGCGCTCGGCGAAGAGGGCGAGCTTGCGGCCGCTCGCCTCGACCTGGCGGCGGGCCTCCTCCAGCTCGACCAGCTGGCGCTCGAGGCGCTGGTTCAGGAGGCGGTGGTCCTTTGTCAGCTTTCCGTAGGCCTGGCGCAGCCGGTAGCCGGAATGGAAGACCTGCGTAAGCCGGTAGGCGATCGCTACATTGATCGCGTAGAAAAGCGGCACGAGCAGGGCGATTTCCACGAACAGGCGGTTGCCGAACGTAAGCAGCACGTAGAAGAAGGGCCCGAGGATGCCCGCGGCGTACAGCGCGAAGATCGGCCAGGAAGCGGCGTACACCGGAATGCCGACCGATGCCATGCCGGCGAAGAGGAAGGCGAGGAACACCTGCTGCTCATCCGAGAGCGAGCGGAAGAACACGCCGCC
>Ga0075418_10009485_pt1 | contig 10920 bp, 8 predicted proteins | sample SoiMetdeltSBSDD2_FD_81776 | JGI IMG/M metagenome (GOLD analysis project Ga0075418, IMG submission 81776) | Bulk soil microbial communities from a Populus tree surrounding site in Tennessee, USA - Soil MetaG P. deltoides SBSDD2 | ecosystem: Environmental > Terrestrial > Soil > Tree plantation...
ACAGCGGCTTCAGCTCGCCTTGGGGATTCCACTCGGTGTGCAGCCGGGCGTGGTGTGCGGCGTCCCGGTACGCGGTGAGGACGACGAGCAGTGCAGGGTCCTGGGTAACCTTCAGGCGCGGATAGTCGTTGGGCGCGCGCTCGGCCACAAAGTGCCCGAGGACCTGGTGGCCGCGCTCGAGCAGTTCGGGGCGCAGGCGCTCCTCGAACGCGTGGACCAGGCGGTCGAGCCGACCCGCGGCCCGGTAGAAATCGGCGACGACGAGGCCGGTGGTCGGCGAGACGAGACCCGCCGCCTCGGACGCGCGGTCCTCGAGCGACAGCCCGCCGGTCAGTCGCTCGATCGAGTCCAGGGGCTGGAGCAGGTGCACGTCTTCGTGATCTCGGATCATGGCGTTGGCCTCGGCCCGCCGCGCCTGCCAGAAGGCGCCGTCGTAGAAGTCGTCGAGACCACGCCGCCGCGTCTTCATGTCGGCGAAGCCGCGGATCCACAGGAAGCAGTCCGGGTGATCGACGACCGCGAACTGCCCGAGCACGTGCATGGCCTCGTCCCGCTGGGACAGGAGGAAGTGCTCCTCGAAGTAGCGGATGAAGTCGGCTCGCCGGCCGTCCTGCAGGACGTAGTTGCGCAGCTCGATCACCTGCATGGCGGCGCCTCCTACCCGTCCTCGCGGGTGCTGACCATGATCCAGTTCTTCTCCCAGGTGAGGCCCTCGTCGGCCGAGAAGTCCTGCTCCCAGCGAGCGTGGGTCGCGCTGATCTCGGACCAGGTGAACCGGACGATGATCGGTCGCCCGTCTTCCTCGTCGCGCCCCTCGAAGCGCCCGATACCGTCGGCGAACGCGCCGATGACCGGCGGCGCGAACATCCCCAGGCGATTGCTCGTCCAGTACAGCCGCCAGGTCGCGGTCCGAGGGTCGTAGAGACGCACGGTCATCCCGACGAATCCTGGCCAGTGATCGGTCGTGAGCACGTCCGTGTTGCCGAGGCCGCCGGGGAGCATCCGGGCGTCGCTGCAGGCTTCGAAGACCTCCCACTTCGTGCAGCCCTTCAGGCGCTCGACCAGGCGCTCGTTCCGCACCCGCCAGTGCCCAGTGTAGAAATCGAAATCGTGCGAACCGTCGCGGTCGCCGTCAGCGGGGCGCATCGCCGTCCTCCTTCCTCGTCGTCACGCGCTGATTGTGGACTCGGCGAGGCGGCCGGCCGAGATCCACTTTCGCGCGCGGATATAGGGCCACTTGCGCGCGGGGCCCGCTGGTATCATCGATCGAGCCTCAGAGGGCTCTTTGGATATGGCCACTCTGCCGCCCACGTCGCTCTTCGTCCGGCTCGATTCTCGGCTGCGCCAGGGCTTGCAGCAGCAGATCTACGCGAGCATCCGTCGCGCAATTCTCGACCGGGTCGTCGCCCCGGGCGCGCGGATGCCGTCGTCCCGCGCGCTGGCCGTCGATCTCGGGGTGTCGCGCACCACCACGTTGCTGGCCGTGCAGCAGCTGCAGGCCGAAGGCTATCTCACCGCCCGGCGCGGCTCCGGCACCTCCGTGGCCGTCGAGCTCCCGGACGATCTCCTGCAGCGGCGCGGCGTCGCGCTGCCATCGAAGGCCAGACACCCCGCGCTGTCCCGACGCGGGGCGGCGGTGGTGGCCTCGCCCCACGGCGCCGAGCGGCTCAGCGGGCCGCCACGCGCCTTTCGCCTCGGCACGCCGGCCGTGGATCTCTTCCCCCTGAGCGCGTGGTCGCGACTGGTGAATCGACGCCTGCGGTCGGTGACCGGCGCGCAGCTGGACTACGGCGACCCGGCGGGTTTCCGCCCGCTCCGCGAGGCAATCGCCACCCACGTGCAGACGGCGCGGGGGACACGCTGCGACGCCGAGCACGTGCTGATCGTGGCCGGCGCGCAGCAGGGGTTCGAGCTCGTGTGCCGGCTGCTGCTCGATCCGGGCGACCGCGCCTGGATGGAGGAGCCCGGCTATCCCGGCGCCCGCAGCGCGCTGCGGGCCGCCGGGGCGCGCATCGTGCCGGTGCCGGTCGACGCCGAGGGCCTGGACGTCAGCGCGGGAGCGCGGCGGGCCGCCGATGCGCGGCTCGTCTACGTGACGCCCTCGCACCAGTACCCGCTCGGCGTGCCGATGAGCCTGTCCCGGCGGCTGGCCCTGTTGAGCTGGGCGCGGGCGGCGCGCGCGTGGGTGATCGAGGACGACTACGACAGCGAGTTCCGCTATGGCGCGCGGCCCATCCCGTGTCTGCACGGGCTCGACGTGGATGGGCGCGTCATCTACGTCGGCAGCTTCAGCAAGACGCTCTTTCCGGCGCTCCGGCTGGGCTTCGTGATCGTGCCGCCCGATCTGCAGGCCGGTCTCGTGGCCGCGCGGGCCGCGGCCGATCAGCACCCGCCCACGCTCGACCAGGCCGTGCTCGCCGACTTCATCGTCGACGGTCACTTCGCGCGCCATCTGCGCCGTATGCGGCTCGTGTACCAGGAGCGGTTGGAGGCGCTCAACGCGGCGGCGGAGCGATGCTGCCGCGGCGTGTTGCGTGTGCGACGAGTGCGGACCGGTCTCCACGCGCTGGCCGACCTCGAGGGTGTCGATGCCGTCCGCGTGGTGAAGGAGGCGGCGGCGCGCGGGGTGGAGGTGGCGTCTGCCGCCGCCTACTGCGCGTCTCGCACCGCGGCGCTCAACGCGCTGGTCCTGGGCTTCGGCGCCGTGCGACCGGAGGCGCCGCGGCGGGGGATGGAGCGGCTGGCCGCCGCGATCGAGGCCGCGCGGCGTCGTTGACGGGCCGGGTCGCGAGACTTACCCTCGGCCCACGCAATCAGGGAGGCGGCGATGGCCAAGGCCGGGTTCCGGATCATGGACAGTGACATCCACGTGCTCGAGCCGCACGACCTCTGGGTCCGCTACATGGAGCCCGGGTTTCGCGAGCAGGCGCCGCGCTTCGCACCCATCGAGGGCTCGGCGTACGAGGGCTGGCAGTTCGACGGCAAGGTGTTCCCCGCGTTCGTCGACCGGCCGGACCGCCGGCGACTGGCGCGCGTCCGCAAGGACAAGGCGCGCGTCCGCCATCTCGCCACCGGACGCTACCGCGATCCGGCCGAGGACCTGCCGGGCGGTGACCCGCAGGCCATGCTCCAGGCCATGGACCGCGAGGGGATCGACGTGTCGATCGTCTTTCGCACGATGGCCTCGCACCTCATTGCGGTGGACGGCCTGGATCCCAAGCTCTCCGCCGCCGTGTGCCGCGGCTTCAACAACTGGCTCGGCGATTTCTGCGACAAGGACCGCACGCGGCTGAAGCCCGCGGCGCTCATCCCCCTGCAAGACACGACGCTGGCAGTGGAGGAGGCCCGGCGGGCGGTGCGCGATCTGGGGGCCGTCGCCCTGATCCTGTCCAACCATCCGGTCGACGGGCGGCCGTGGTACGACACGCACTGGGATCCGGTGTGGGCGGAGGCCGAGCGGCTCGGTGTGCCGATCACCTTCCACGGCATCCAGATGGCGTACCAGGAACACCTCGGTCGCCGGTTCATGGATAACTTCGCGCTCGCGCATGCGGCCGGCCACCCGATCGAGCTGATGCTGGCGCTCGGCAGCCTACTGACGGGCGGCGTCTTCGCGCGCTACCCCGGCCTGCGCGCGGCCTTTCTCGAGGGCAGCTGCAGCTGGGTGCCCTGGTGGCTGTGGGTGCTCGACGAGCGGGTGGAGAAATTCGGCGACGACGAGCGCTTCGCGTTGACCATGCCGCCCAGCGAGTACTTCCGTCGCCACTGCTGGGTCTCGGTCGAGCCCGACGAGGCGCTGGCCGCACAGACCTTCGCCACGCTCGGCGACGACAACATCGTCATTTCCAGCGACTGGCCCCACGACGACTCGGCGTATCCGCATGCCGTCGACGAGTTCCTGGCCATCGAGGGCGTGAGCGCGGAGAGCAAGCGCAAGGTGCTGTGGGACAACTGTGCGCGTCTGTACCGTCTGGAGAGGAGACCATGACGCCTCAGAAGAAGATCGCGTACGTCCAGGCCGCGTGGCACACGGACATCACCGACCACTGCAAGCAGGCGTTCGTCGCCGCGCTGGCCAAGCACGGCTACGACGCGGGCCACATCGAGTTCTTCTCCGCGCCCGGTAGCCTGGAGATCCCACTGATGGCCAAGAAGCTCGCCAAGACCGGCCGGTACGCCGCCGTGTGCGCGAGCGGTTTCGTCGTCGACGGCGGCATCTACCGGCATGACTTCGTCGCGCAGGCCGTCCTGCAGGGGATCGTGCAGACGTCACTGGAGACCGAGGTGCCGATTCTCTCCGCGGTCCTGACCCCGCACCACTTCCACGAGCACGCCGTGCACCAGGACTTCTTCCGCGCCCACATGGCGACCAAGGGCGAGGAGCTCGCCAGCGCCTGCCTGGCGATCATCGAAAACCTCGCGGCGGTCTGACCCGAGGCGTGTGATGAGGAGCGCCCCGGCTTCGCCGGGGCGCTACGAACGCCCGGGGGGGAATGGGGGGCCATTTCGGAGCCCCCCATCTCCGAGGAAATCGAGGGCGACGGCGACGTGCATGGCGACGCCGTGGGGGAGTGCGGACTCGTTGACGATCATGCGGTTGGAGTGGTTGGGCGGCGCCGGGCCCTCGGCGGGCTTGGTGCCGAGGAAGGCGAAGGCACCGGTCACGCGCTGCAGCACGTAGGAGAAGTCCTCGCTGCCCATGATCGGGGTGGCCATGGTCTGCACGTGCTGCGGGCCGAGCAGCTCCGTCGCCACCCGCACGACGCGATCGGCGAAGACGTCGTGATTCACCGTGACCGGATAGCCGCGGATCAGGTTCACCTCGACCTTGGCGCCGTGGGCCGCCGCGACGCCCTCGGCGACGCGCTTGACGCCTTCGAGCACGTTGTTGCGGGTCTTCTCCGACACCGTGCGAATGGTGCCGAGCAGGCTGGCGGTCTCGGGGATGATGTTGCGCGTGGTGCCGGCCTCGATCTTGGCCACGGTGACCACGGCGGGATCGAACGCGTTCACCCGGCGCGTGACCAGCGTCTGGAAGGCCTGGACGATCTCGCAGGCGATCGGGATCGGGTCGAGGCAATCGTGAGGCGCGGAGGCGTGGCCGCCGTCGCCGCGCACGAGGATCTGGAACGTGTCGCCGGAGGCAAGCATCGCGCCGCCGCGGGTCGCGATGACGCCGGCCGGATGACGGGCGCCCACGTGCAGCCCGAACGCGGCATCCGGCTTGGTCTCGCCCTCGAGCAGGCCCTCCTCGATCATCACCCGCGCCCCGTGATAGCCCTCCTCGCCGGGCTGGAACATGAACACCACGCGACCGGGCAAGGTCGCCCGGCGTGCCACGAGCATGCGTGCTGCGCTCACCAGCATTGCGACGTGGGTGTCGTGCCCGCAGGCGTGCATGGCGCCGGCGACCTCGGAGGCGAACGGCAGCCCGGTATCTTCCTGCAGGGGCAGGGCGTCCATGTCGGCGCGCAGCAGCATCGTGGGGCCCGGCCGGCCGCCCTCGAGCGTGGCCACGACCGAGGTCGTCTTCTGGCCGGTGCGCGTCTTCAAACCGAGACCGTCGAGCGCCTCCAGCACCGTCTGCTGGGTGCGGGGCAGGGTGAGGCCGATCTCGGGGTGGCGATGGATGCGGCGGCGGAGTGCGACCGTGTCGTCCAGCAGGCCACGGGCCTCGTCGAGCAGCGTCGCGTGATTCCCAGTCATCGTCGTCTCCTGGCGCGAAAGGCCTAGAGCTTACCGCAAATCCGGTACAATCGACGGCAACCGGAGGGCGCTCGATGAACATCTTCAAGGCCATGGCGGTGAAGGATGTCGAGGAAGCGAGCCGGGTGATCCCGGTGATCGACGTCGCGCCGGCGTTTCGCGGTGTGCCGGGTGGGCTCGATGCCGTCGCGGCCCAGGTGCGCAGGGCGAGCGAGCAGGTCGGCTTCTTCTACGTCGCCGGCCACGGCGTGCCCGAGGCGCTCATCGACAGCGCCTTCGCCGCCTCACGCGAGTTCCACGCCCTGCCGCTATCGGACAAGCTGGCGCTCAAGCTCAACCAGAACAACATCGGCTACCTGCCGGTGAACGAGAGCATCCAGCGCGCCTCCACGGTGCACAAGGCCACCCGTCCCAACTTCAACGAGAGCTTTTTCATCAGCCACGAGCGCGGCCCCGCCCACCCCGACGTGGTGGCCGGCACGCCGCTCCGCGGCGCCAACCAGTGGCCGGCGGGGCACGACCGGATGCGCGCGGCGATGGTCGGATACTTCAAAACCATGGAATCGCTCGGCGCGCGGATGCTACCGGTGCTGGCACGCTCGCTCGAGATGCCGGCCGGCTTCTTCGCTCCGGCGTTCGCCAACGAGGCGCACATCAACCTGCGCTTCCTGCACTATCCGCCCCAGGAGATCGACGACCCCGAGCAGTTCGGCCAGGGCCCGCACACCGACAACTCGTTCATCACGTTCCTGGCCCGCGAGGACACGCCGGGCCTCGCCGTGCGGCTCCCGAGCGGCGAATGGCTATCGCCGCCGCTGATTCCGGGGACGTTCCTGGTCAACCTGGGCAACGTGATGAAGCGCTGGTCGAACGACCGCTTCCTGTCCACGCCCCACGGCGTGGTGAACGACTCGGGCCGCGACCGCTACTCGATCGCGTTCTTCTACAGCCCGAACATCGACGCGACGATCGAGTGCCTGCCCACGTGCACCTCGGCCGCCAATCCCCCGCGCTATGAGCGCGCCCTCTACGGCGATCTCGTCAAGGCCTTCTACAGCGCGAATTACTTCCACCAGAAGGATCACGCCCGAGAGGGCTAGTTACAGCAGGGGCCCGGCTTTTTACAGCAGAGCGGGGCGGCCGACGACTTCGGCGACGATGCGGACGAGTGCGGCGGGGGAGACCGGCTTCGTGACGTGGGCGGTGAAGCCGGCGGCGAGGGCGCGGTCGCGGTTTTCCTCGCCGGCGTAAGCGGTCAGGGCCACGGCGGGGATGCGGCCGCCGTGCTCGCGCTCGCGCTCGCGGACGCGACCGATGAGATCGTATCCGTCGGCGCCTGGCATCCCGATGTCGCTGATCAGCACGTCGATGTAGGTCCCGGCCAAGATGTCGAGGGCGGCGTCCGCCGAGTCCGCCTCGCGGACCTCGGCCCCGCAGTCGGCCAGCACCGTCTTGACCAGGCGGCGCGAATCCTCGTGATCGTCGACCACCAGAGCCCGCACGCGATCGAGCCTGGGCAGAGCAGCGTCCTCGCGCGGGCGCCTGCTCTCGCCGGGCGTGCCCGCAGCGACCGGCCGCGCTTCGCGCGCCAGTAGCGGCAGGTACACCGTGAACGCCGCACCCTGATCCTGGCCGGCGCTGGCCGCCTCGACGCGGCCGCCGTGCAGAACGACCAGCCGCCGCACGATCGCCAGTCCCAAGCCGAGCCCTCCGTGTCGTCGCGTGCTGCTGCTGTCGGCCTGGTGGAACGACTCGAAGATGTGCGGCAGCATCGCGGCGTCGATGCCCTGGCCGGTATCGGTCACCGTCAGGCGCGCGGCGTTGTCCACACGGTCCAGGTGGACCTCGATGCGGCCGCCTTCGGGGGTGAACTTGGCGGCGTTGCCGAGCAGGTTCAGCGCGATCTGCTCGAGGCGGACGGCGTCGCCTGGGACCCAGGCCGCGTCGGGATCGATCGCCACCGAGACCACGAGCTTGCGCGTCTCGGTGTCACGCCGGACCGACTCGAGCGCGTGCTCGATGACCACCCTCAAGTCGACCGGCCGCTTGTCGATCTGAAGCTTGCCCGCCACGATGCGCGAGACGTCGAGCAGATCGTTGATGAGCTGCGCCTGCACGCGCGTGTTGCGCTCGATGCTGGCCAGCGCCGAGGCCGCCTCCTCGCCGGACAGTCGGCCGGAGCGGAGCATCAGCACCCAGCCGAGCATGGCCGTCAGCGGCGTGCGCAGCTCGTGCGAGAGCGTGGCCAGGAACTGATCCTTGGCGCGATTGGCGCCCTCGGCTTCCGCGTAGAGCCGGGCATTGTCCACCGCGATCGCGGCGCGCTGGGCGAGATCGCGAGCCATCGCGAGGTCGGCCGGGCCATAGCGCCGCTCGGGGCGGGTGACGATGAACGAGATGGTGCCGATGGCGCGACCGCGCGCGGTCATCGGCACGACCATCGCGGATTTCGGCGAGAGCTGCTGCATGATCTGCAGGCCCTCCAGCCAGGCGGGTCCGATCTCCGGCAGCAGCAGCGGCTGGCCCTCCTTCACCTGGTCGAGGGCCGGCAAGAATGCCTGCAGCTCCACCGAGGTGGCCAGGCGCTCGAGCATCTGGGCGACGCCCGTCCCCTCCGGATCCGTGCCGGCGGTGTGCAGGCGGCGGCCCGCGATGGGCTCGGCCAGGTGAACGACGCACCAGTCGGCGAAGCCGGGCACCGCGAGGCGGACGAGGCTGTCGAGCGTGGCCGTCTGATCGAGCGACGAGGCGAGCAGGTCGCTGGCGCCGGCGAGGAAGCGGGCGCGCTCGGCGGACGCTTCGGCCTCGACCCGCGCCGCCTGCGCCATCTCGAGCAGATGGTCCCGCTCCTCGGTGACGCGCTTGCGCTGGGTGATGTCGAGCATCAGGCCCTGCACGTGCCGCACGCGACCGTCGTCGCCCGTCACCGGCCGCACGATGTTGTCGATCCAGATCAGCCGGCCGTCGGCCGTCGCCATGCGGTATTCGAGGCGAACGTCACGGCCGCTCCGCGCGCGGTCGCGGAGCACGGAGAGCACGGCCTCGCGATCGTCGGGATGAATGAGGGTGAGCCAGAACGCCGGCTCGTCCAGCCAGCGCCGCACGGGATAGCCGAGCAAGTCTTCCGCTCGATGGCTCACGAACGTGATCTCGAGCGTGGCCGGGTCGGCCTCCCACACGATGCCGTCGAGTCCCTCGACGAGGCCGACGAACCGCGTGCGGCCCTGCTGCGCGCTCCGGTACTTGCGCCCCTGATCCACCGCGGTGGTGACGCGGCCGGCCAGCCCCTGGGTCATGCCGAGATCGGCCGGCGTGTACGGCCCACCCTCTGCGCGCACGAGAGTGAGGGCGCCGAGGACGTGGCCGCGTCCCACCAGCGGCACGATCATGGCCGAGCGAATGCCCAGCGTGGTCACCAGGCGCGTCTGCCGCTCGCCCACGGCCATGCGGGCGATCGCGGCCTCGTCGGCCTCGGCGATCAGCTCGGCGTGGGCGCCGGTCAGCACGCGCGCGAGCGTCTCCGGCAGCTCGGCCGCCCGGAGTGGATGCCCCTGGAGCTCGCGCGCCACCAGCTCGCGCGTCGCATCGGAGTGAGCGACGACCAGTCGACGGATCTCGCCACCGTCCTCGACCAGGTCGATCATGCACCAGTCGGCCAGCGTCCCGGCGAGGAGTCGGGCGAGGCTGGCCAGCGTGGTTTCATAGTCGAGCGAACCGGTCAGCATCCCGCTGGCCTCGGCGAGCAGCACGGACTGACGAGCCGCCTGCTCGGCCTGACGACGCTCCACCTGGGCGCGCCGCAGCTCCTCGGCCCGCTCGTCCTCGGTTCGCTTCTGCTCGGTGACATCCCGCACCACGATCAGACACACCGGTCCACCCGGCGCGTCGATGCGCGCGATGGCGGCGTCGAGGGCGAACTCGGTACCGTCGCGGCGGAAGCCGATCGGGCCGGCCGCCTCGACCCCTGCGGTGATGGCCCGCAGGCGGCCGCGCGCGCCCTCGAGGTGTGTGTCGAGCACGCGGAGGAAGCGCTGGGAGAAGAACCGATCGGCGGCGCCGCCCACCGCATCGCCGGCGGTGCAGCCGAAGAGCACTTCCGCGGCCCGATTGAATCGGATCACCCGGTGGGCCGCGTCCACGCACATGATCGCGGTGGGCGCCCCGCTCAGCATCGCGGCCAGCTTGCTCTCGCTGGCCCGGAGCTTGGCCTCGAGCTCGCGCCGGGTGCCGCCCGCCGCGACCAGCGCCTGCGCCAGGTCGTCGAGCTCCTGGACGGGGAAGGGGCCCAGCGTCGGAACTTCCCCCTGAGCCAGCGTGTGGGCGCCGTTCTCGATCGCCCGGACGATGCGCCGGACCCGACGGGACACGAGCAGCGCGAGGCCGACGGCGATCAGGATCAAGACCCCGGCGGCGATGTACCAGCCCCGGCGCGGGTCGCGACCGAGCAACATGAGTGTCGCCACCGCGCCGAGCGGGAGGCTGGCAAGGAGCAATAAGAGGAGGTGCGACCTCAGGGACAACCTTACGACGGGTGCCGCCAATTGCATGCGCCCCGCGCTGAGCAACATTCGCACCAATCGTGGCGCGTCAGAAGTTGAGTAGTAGCGGGCCCTTGACATGGACGCCACCGTCATGGACGGCCGCTTTCCTGACACGGAATGACAGCACGCCGACGCGGCCGACGGCCGGGACGGTGCGCGAAGCCCCGGGGGGGGGGGCCCCCGCGCTCAGCCGCGCGGAATGCTGTTGATCCCGGGCAGCCGTCCCAGGAAGTTGCCGCTGACGCCGCCGTCGACAACGAGGTCGTGGCCGTTGACGTAGCGGGCGTCCGGGCCGAGCAGGAACGCGATGACGTCGGCCACCTCCTCGGGCGTGGCGATCCGGCCGAGCGGGACCAGCGCCTGGCGCTCGGCGGCGACCTTCGGATCCGCGTACACCCGGGCGCTCATGCCGGTGTGGACCATGCCGGGCGAGACCGAGTTCGCGCGGATCCCGTCCCGCCCCCACTCCTGCGCCAGCACCTGCACCAGCATGATGAGGGCCGCCTTGCTCGGCCCGTAGGCGGCGAGGCCGGCATGCGGGTGGCCGCCGGACATCGACGCCACCGCGACGATCGCTCCCCGGGAGGCCGTCAGGGCGGGATGGGCCGCCTTCGCCAGCAGCCAGGCAGCGCGCGTGTTCACGGCGAACAGCCGGTCCCAGTCGTCCACGGCG
>Ga0075418_10009487_pt1 | contig 10917 bp, 7 predicted proteins | sample SoiMetdeltSBSDD2_FD_81776 | JGI IMG/M metagenome (GOLD analysis project Ga0075418, IMG submission 81776) | Bulk soil microbial communities from a Populus tree surrounding site in Tennessee, USA - Soil MetaG P. deltoides SBSDD2 | ecosystem: Environmental > Terrestrial > Soil > Tree plantation...
ACAAGAGCGCGCAAAGGGAGCCCCAACAGTTCAATCAACTGCTGCAGCTCCGGCGGCGACTGCCTGATTAATTCGCGATGCCTAACCTCCTGGACATTCGCCGGCGGATCAAGTCGGTTAAGAACACGCAGCAGATTACGAAGGCCATGAAAATGGTTTCTGCTGCGAAGCTCAAACGGGCTCAGGACAGAGTTGTCACAGCTCGCCCGTTCGCTAACAAGATGATCGAAGTTCTCGGAGAATTGGCGAAGCGAACCGATGAAGACTTTCACCATCCATTGCTCGATCTTCGTGGCGATGAAAGATATGTATTAGTGCTCATCACTGCCGATAAAGGACTGTGTGGCGCCTTCAATACAAACCTGGTAAAAGCAGGTCAATCCTTCATCAAAGATAATCCCGGAAAGAGCGTTGAGATACTGGCAATCGGTCGTAAAGGTCGCGACTTCTTCCGTAATCGTAATGCGGTGATGGCCGGTGAACATATCGGTCTAACCGGAAAAGGACGCGTTGAGTTCTCGGAAGCTCTGGACGTGGCCAGATCCATAATCAAGCACTACTCCGAAGATGAAGCCATTGATAAAGTCTTTTTGATTTACAACGAATTCAAGTCGGTCTTGCAACAGCGCGTTGTGCTTGAGCAGCTCTTACCGGTCGCCCGGACCAAGGAAGAAGAGCCGGAAGCAAAGTCGCCGGAGGCAGTCTCGTTAGTCGATTACATTTATGAGCAACCACCAGCCGAAATGTTTGGGCAACTGTTACCGCGTTTGGTGGAGACACAGATCTTTCGTGCACTGCTGGAGTCAGTAGCTTCCGAACAAGGTGCGCGAATGACAGCGATGGATTCCGCCTCGAAGAACGCTAGCGAACTGATTGACAGTCTGACTTTGAATATGAACCGGATTAGGCAAGCCGCAATTACGAATGAGATTATCGAAGTAGTATCCGGTGCGGCAGCGTTGTAAGCGCAAGTTAAGTTTGAGTGGTTTCGACGATGGGAAGCGGACAACCGCTTCCCATTATTCTTGAGTGAATCGCTTTCTACCTATGCGAGACCAGTCTCTTAAGAGGTTTCTTAGTCGTTACGTTCCGCTTCTCGTTTGGCTGGTCTTTATATCGATTGCTTCTTCGGGCGGTTTCTCTGCATCGAATACTTCCCGGATCATTGGCCCGCTAGTCCTCTGGCTGTTTCCACATACATCTCTCGAACGACTCGAACTAATTCACATGGTTGTGCGGAAGATCTCGCATTTTCTGGAGTACGCAGTCCTGGGCTTTCTAGCCGCTAGAGCTTTTCGTACGTCGCCGTCCGTCGGATTACGACAACGATGGTTCATCCTCGCACTGGGACTTATTGTTGTTTACGCTTTCCTGGACGAGTATCACCAAAGCTTTGTTCCGTCGCGCAGCGCGTCCATCGTTGACAGTTTCATCGATATCCTCGGAGGCTTGACCGCCCTACTTGTATTGCGCCGCCAACGCGCTGCAGGCTCATCAAATTGATTCAATTCAGCGTATAATCCGGACAAGCTACTTATCTTGTGGAAACGAATGAGACTTAAAAAATGGGAATACTTGACCGATTAAGCCCAAGCTCGCAGTTCATTGAGGTAATTGAGTGGCTGGATGAAACCAGCAACACCCTCGTGTATCGATTTCCAGTGAAGGACCAGGAGATCAAAAACGGAGCGCAACTGATTGTACGCGAATCGCAGGCGGCCGTTTTTGTCTCGGAAGGTCAGATAGCGGACATGTTTCCGCCAGGTCGTTACACCGTCGACGGTGGGAATACGCCCATTCTTTCCAAGCTTGGTGCGTGGAAATATGGATTCAATTCGCCATTCAAGGCGGAGGTCTATTTCGTCAATACCAAGCAGTTCACTGATTTGAAGTGGGGCACTCCCAATCCAATCATGATGCGCGACGCCGATTTCGGCATGGTCCGTCTGAGAGCTTTTGGCATTTACACAATACGGGTTGCCGATCCGAAGGCCTTCATCAAAGAGATCGCGGGCACAAACGCGCGCTTCGTCACCGAAGATATCCAGGGACAACTCAAGCGCACTCTAGTAGGCGGTTTTAGTGACGGACTTGGCGAGTCAAAGATTGCCGCTTTGGACCTGGCTTCCAACTACGACGAACTAGGGAAGTTCACGAGAGAGAAGCTAAATGAAGAGTTTAAGACACTCGGCCTTGAGCTCACGAAGTTTGTCATCGAGAACATCTCGCTGCCGCAGGAAGTGGAAGCCGCAATGGACAAGCGAACGTCGATGGGTGTGATCGGCGACGTCGGAAGATACGCTCAATTTCAAGCGGCCGATGCAATGCGCGATGCCGCGCAGAATCCTGGAGGAGCAGCTGGAACAGGTGTCGGACTAGGCGCGGGCTTCGCTATGGGTAATGCGATGGCTGGCGCGATGTCTGATGCGATGAAGCCGTCGAAAGGAAGTGGTGGAACCGGAGTCGCCTGTCCTAAGTGTGGAGCGGGTAACACGCCGGGCGCGAAGTTTTGCAATGAGTGCGGCGCTAAGATGGAACTGGCAACTCAAACAGTTCCCTGTGTGAAATGCGGCTTGCCTTTGGAAGCGGGTGCAAAGTTTTGCAACGAGTGCGGCACGAAACAAGAAAAGTTGAGTTGTCCGAACTGCAAGGCTGAACTGGCGCCTGGCACTAAGTTTTGCAACGAATGTGGGCAGAAGCTCTAACCATCAGGTTATTGCAGATTGCAGATTTCAGATTGTTTCTCGGGACTCAATCCGCGATCTGAAGTCTGCAATAGCGTTACCCGTTTGGATGCGGTAGCCGACCGCATGCTATCCTTTTTCCTCCCCTTGTAGAAAAGTTAGCTCGAGAGGATCGACTCATGCTAAGAGCGCTCAGGCGTCCACGCCGTGTTGTCATCACCGGCATGGGGTGTGTCACACCTCTGGGCATCGGGCGCCAAAACTTTTGGGATGCGCTAGTCAGTGGAAAAAGCGGGGTCCGCAAAATTCAATCATTTGACGTTTCAGACTCACCTGTACAAATAGCCGCCGAGATACCCGACTTTGATTGGGAATCGCACATCAGTCCTAAAGATCGGAAGCATGTTCCTCGCACAGTTCCGCTCGCCCTAGCAGCCGCTCGAGAAGCACTCGAAGACGCGCAGATTTTTCCAAACGATCTTTCGCTAGACGATCGACGTGGCATCGGGGTCGAACTGGGGACGGGTGGAGGAGGGTTGGCATTTACAGAGCAGCAATATGAATACTGGTACATTGGGCCAAAGAGCAAGGGAAGCGTTTACACAATACCTGCTTCAACTCACGGAGGTCTCTCAAGTGAGTTGTCGATGGCCTTCGGTCTCCGCGGTTTATCCCACATTGTTTCAACTGGCTGCACCAGCTCGACTGATGCCATGGCATACGCCGCTGAACACATCGCGGTTGGTCGACAAGACGTAATGTTATCGGGTGGAGTTGATGCTCCGATCGCTCCCGGAATTCTGGCGGCGTTCAACCTGATGACGGTTCTGACGAACGAATGGAACGATGAACCTCACCGCGCATCCCGACCATTCTCGCGCAATAGATCGGGAATTGTGCTGGGTGAAGGGGCGTGGATCTACGTACTGGAAGAACTCGAGCACGCAAAAGAGCGAGGGGCGAAGATCTATGCTGAAATCACGGGATACGGCGCGACTTGTGATGCTTACCATCGAGTTCGGCTGGCTGAAGATGGTGACGAGCCGGCTCGCGCTATGAAACTGGCATTGGCAGATGCCGGTCGCGACGCACGCGATGTCGACTACGTTAATCTGCACGGCACGTCTACGTTATTAAATGATCGCATCGAAACCGGCGCCCTGAAGTTAGCTTTTAATGGCTACGCCGCTCGGATACCCATGTCGGCGACGAAGTCGCAAGTCGGCCATCCACAAGGTGCGAGCGGCGCCGCAGGTATCGGAGCAGCATTATGTGCGATGCACACACGTAAGATTCCTCCTACCATCAACCTGGATGAACCAGATCCTGATTGCAACCTTGACTATGTCCCCAACCAAGCCCGTGAAGCAGATGTGCGCGTTGCGCTCTGTAACTGTATCGGCTTCGGGTCGAAAAATAGCGCCCTCATAATCGAACGAGCGGGCTAGTCAAGTGAGCGATTAGAAATCATGCTTCAGCGATTCAAACAGCGAAATTACAAACCCGAACGCATTGATATCGGCGACTACACGTTTGAGGAATACGAACGCTGTATTGTCGAACTCCAGCTAGTTAATCGTTGGCTCGGAGATGCTCGGGTGTTGCGCGATACGCTCCTGCGTGACGTGACTGCGCAAAACTTAGCAGCCTTCTCCGTGCTTGATGTGGGTGCCGGCTCGGGTGAACTACTGCGCGTCGCCTCAAATTGGGCCCATCAAAACAAGCGCAGCTTGCGAGGAGTCGGCCTGGAGTTAAACGCACGATCAGCGCAAGCAATAATGGAGGAGTCAAACAGTTCCATAAATGCGGTCCGTGGAAACGCTCTGGAACTACCTTTTGCCGACGCACAGTTTGATTACGTTATCTGTTCACTCTTTACCCATCACTTTGTCGATAACGAAGTCGTCGATATTCTTCGTGAGATGTCCCGAGTCGCCCGCCGAAGAATCTTCGTAATCGATCTCCATCGACATCCAATCGCTTACTTGCTTTATACGACTGTCGGAAAACTCTTTCTTCACACCAGTCTGCTGCGTGAAGACGGCGCCCTTTCAATACTCCGGAGTTTCACTGCCGATGAGTTAAGTGCTTTAGGACGCCAAGCGGGTTTGCAGCAGATATCCGTAACGAGGCACTTTGCGTTTCGGCTCGTGCTGAGTGCGGTTGCCGATGGAGCAACGGCGTATACAGCGCCAAGAATTCGCACAAATAAGGCGGCTTGATTACCGGTGTTGCCTGCGAGAAAAAACTACGACGTTATCATCGCAGGCGCTGGGCCAGCTGGGTCGAGCGCGGCGATTCATCTTGTCAATCATGGCGTCCGAGTCTTGCTTGTCGAGCAAAAGAGCTTTCCGCGCGCGAAACTATGTGGCGAGTTTATTTCACCCGAGTGCCTACCGCATTTTGAGAGGCTCGGAGTTCAGACTGCAATGCTGTCGGCTCATCCGGCGCCCATAACCGAGACCGTTTTCTATTCTCATAATGGCCGACGAATCGTCGTTCCGAGTCGTTGGTTTGGCAGCGTAGTGGCGTTGGGACTAAGCCGTTCCGAAATGGATAACAATCTGTTGAAGCGCGCCAAGTCACTCGGTGTCGATGTTTTGGAAGAGGCCATGGTCAATGACCTGATAGAGGACGGCAACGTAGCGTGCGGTGTAAAACTCAAAATGAATCTTGTCGAAGAGGAATATCGAGCGCCCGTTGTTGTCGACGCAACCGGCAGAGCAAGAGCATTAGCGCGTCGCGTGGATTCTCATCACGGAATAAAACCAAAATTGGTTGCGTTTAAAGCCCATCTTCGAAACACGCTTGGTTCAACGACGGCCTGTGAGATCTACTCTTATCCCGGTGGGTACGGCGGGTTGAGTACCGTTGAGAACGGACTAAGTAATCTTTGTTTCATTGTCGACGCGTCCCTAGTGAAGCGAGCCCATTCCGATCCAGAAACGGTGATGCGCCAGAACGTGATGCTCAACCCCAGGGCAGCTTTGACACTTGAGCGAGCGAACGTTTGTACAGATTGGCTGAGCGTCTCGCTCGAGAGTTTTGGCCGGCAACACGCAAGTCCGAAGATTGGACTACTGGCTATTGGCGACTCTGCCGCGTTCATCGATCCTTTCACGGGCAGCGGAATGTTAATGGCCCTGGAGAGCGGGCAGTTGGTGTCTGAGGTAATAGTTCGACACCTGTACAAATTAAGGCGAGAGTCCGGCATCGCTTCACTTTGCGCAGACTACGCGACCGCTTACCGACAGAAGTTCGACTCGCGCCTCCGCGTTTGTGGTCTCCTGCGGCGCATGGCTTTTAGGCCCACCCTCGCTCAATTGGCGATCACGGTTTGCAGTGCAAGTGATCAATTCAGAGGTTGGCTGGCCCGTGCGACTCGGTCCAGTGTTAAGGATGGCTTTGCCCCAAATAGTTCGTAACGGCACCTCTCGTTCACACCGGGGGCTTCAGAGTCTGTGTGAAAACTCCTTCAGTCAAAGGCAATCGAGGAAGAGCTAACCACAAAGACTCCAAGACACTAAATGAAAAGAGGATTTTGTTAAGCTTATTAAAGTTTCTTCTTTGTGCCTTCGTGTCTTTGTCGTTAGTAATCCGGGTTTTCACACAGACTCTGAAACCCGGTGTGAGTGCCTATTACCAAACATCATAGTGTCATAAACCCGGCAGATAACTGCTTGCCACACAGACTCTTTTAGAGTAAAAAGGCTGAGCAGTTGAGGTCTCTCCGTCATCGCTTCATTCTCCGGAGGAACTACAACATTCAGGACGCACTCCCAGGCGCCCATAGCAATTATGAGAAAGACTTCTCGTCCAACTGCTCAACGGAAAGATCAATATTCTTAAAGTCAACCCACACGAGTTACAGCGTTCGTAAACTAGTTAAGGAGAATACGACGATGTTTGTATCCCTAAAAACCTGGCTCAACAGATCAATTCATTTGAGTTTGCTTGTCACAATCTCTCTTACGTTTGCGAACGTCGCCTACGGGCAGACACAGTCGGCGGCCGCTGACTTGCAAGGAGCTGTGAAGGATTCGACCGGCGCGGTGGTGCCGAACGCAACCGTCACGGTGCGAAATCCGGCCACCAATCTCACCCGCACCGCTACCAGCAACGATGAAGGTTTCTATCGAATCGTTAACCTAACGCCTGGGGACTACGAAATTACGGTTGAGGCGCCGAATTTTAAGAAGGCGGTATTAACGAAAGTAAATGTGACCGTGGGCCAAACAGCGACGGTTGACGTTAACCTGGAACCGGGTCAGATCACAGAGAGCGTAACGATCTCGGACGCAACATCGGATATCGTCGAAACCTCAAAGACCGCTGTCGCAACCACGATTGATCAGCAGCGCATCAACAATCTCCCGATCAACGAACGCAACTACCTTTCGTTCGCACTTACCACCTCTACAGTCGGTCGTGACAATGGTCGTCCCATCGGACCGGCGCCGACGACTGGTTTGAACTTTGGTGGACAACGCGGCAGATCTAACCTCGTTCAGGTAGACGGTGCTGACAATACAGACAACTCTGTCAACGCGTCGCGCTCAACGGTTAGTCAGGAAGCCGTGCAGGAATTTCAGGTGGTCACGAATTCTTTTGCGCCGGAGTTTGGTCGTTCGGCGGGTGGCGTGGTCAACGTGGTTACAAAATCAGGTACGAATGATCTGCACGGGAACATTTTTGGGTTCCTTCGTCATCGCAGTTTTCAGGCTCGAAATGCTTTTGCGCCAATCGAAGATCCACCATTTACACGCACTCAGTATGGACTCACTATTGGTGGTCCACTCGATCGGGATCGTACGTTTTTCTTCTTTGCCTTTGAACAACGTCGCCGGAATGAATCCGGATTCTTCACGAGCGATGTCACGCGGGGCATTACGTCATCTGCAACCATCCCGGTTATCGCAGGTCTTAATCCAATCGCACGAACGTTCAACAATCTGACTGCAGCACAAGCTGGCTTCGTAAACACCCTTGTGGCGTCGGGAAACCCGACAGCAATTTGTGGAGCACGCGCGTACGCGTTTTTTGCGTCCAGTGGTGGGACGACTGCTTTAACCGGAAGCAATCCATTGTTGTCACCTAATGATGGCAGCGTGTGTCCGGCAATTAGCCCGATCCTTCCGGGCGCCATTGGACCGCGCTTCATCCTGTCGGGGGCACCCGTTCCCACCGGCACGACAAACGCTGCTGGTCAACTAATAGCGTTCCGTCCACTCAACACTTTGCAACGTGTGTTTCCGATCACTGATCGGACGACGTTCAATTCGATCCGTCTAGACCACCTGATTACCAAAGCGCATCAGTTTAGTTTCAGGTTTGGTTACAATCCAAGCACCATCAGTGGCATTCAGGTCGAGTCACAAAACCAGTCGCTGGGACAAAACGATTTTTCGCGCACCGGTATTCAAACGCTTCGCGACTTCTCCGCTGTCACCACACTAACTTCCACAATATCGAATCGGGCAATCAACGAAGCCCGTTTCAACTTCGGTGAGCGGCGAGCAACATTTAAGTCGCAGAATGGCGATGCCGTGGCCTTTAATATTTCCGGCACGGCCTTCATAGGTCGCGAATTGTTCTCACCGGTTATTCGAACGGAAACACGTTACGAGTTTACCGACAATATCAATCTCGTTGCCGGTAATCACAACTTCAAATTTGGCGGCGACATCGCCTTCGTGAGAATTCCGGAAGCAATTTTTGAATTGAATTTCGCCGGCTTGTTCAACTTTGGTGGGTTGGCGGCGACCACTCTCAACGCTGCGTTCGCCGGCGCTCCTGACTTTACGCCGGTTCAGCAGTACGGGCTTGGCTTTCCGGCCAATTTCATTCAAGGTTTTGGGAACCCTGTCAGCAGTATCGGCAATAAGCCATTGGCATTCTTTGCACAAGACTCATGGAAGGTTCGTCCCAATGTCACGTTGAACTACGGTGTGCGCTATGACTACGAAATCACAGAACAAGTTCCAACGCTGCCACTAAGGGATCCATTGTCGGGGATCAATTTGACAGCTGACCAAGTCCTGGCGGCCCAGGATGCGATGGGTGTGCAACAGGGCTTTCCGCGAGACAAGAACAATTGGGCACCACGTTTGGCAATCGCATGGGATCCCCAGAACAATGGCAAGACCGTCGTTCGTGCAGCCTTCGGCATCTTCTACGATCACCCATTGCTGGCCATCGCTTTCAATTCCGATATCGCGGACGCAGTTCAACAACAACAAGGAATCCTAACGCCCGGGAGTCCCAGCCAAACAGCGCTGCTAAACGCGGTTCAAGTATTTCAAGGGACAGTATGCCCTCCAGGTGGACCTGTAACACCGATTTGCCCGGCTGGAGTGTCTACGCCGGGTGTCGCAGTTGGCTCCCAGTATCAGTTTGGTCGGCAACGATTCAACGATCAAACGTTCCCGGGCTTTGGTCCGGTGCTTCCCTTCACGCTGCATGTCCAGAAGGATTTTGAATACGCCTATGCCAATCAAGGAAACTTCACGATCGAGCGTGAGCTGACAAAGGACATGACCCTGTCAGGCAGCTATATCTACGTCGGCGCTCATCACCTGCCTCATCCACTCGACATCAATGCACCACGAACGGATCTTCAAATTCAGAATTTCTTCCGTCTTGCCGGCCGCAATCCGGTTAGCACGACAGAGCCACTGGCGTTCTCGATTCCGACGTCTGGTGCCCCGTGTCCCGGCGGTGTACCGCTTCAATGCTTCACGCTAGCGACTCCGACCGGGGCACCGGCGTATCCAAACGCGGGCCAAACGTTCGCGATTATCGTTCCAGGAATGATTACTGCGCCGCTCACTAATCTGGGAAGCAGAGTGGTCAACGCCGGTGTAGCTAACTTCTTCCGTCCAAGTGCGCCTAACTACTTCCTCGCGCAAGCGTTGTCAGGCGGTTTAGTTTCACCTGCAGTTCTGAACGGAGCCTTAGTTGGTTCGTTGCGAACTCCGGGAACGATCTCTCCGTTCGGTTCTATCAACGCCCAAACGTCCGACGGCAACTCGGTCTACAACGCTTTGAACATAGACCTAAAGAAGCGCTTCTCGAAACACTTCCAATTCCTAGCGTCGTATACCTGGTCACACTCAATTGACGACTCTTCGGACTTGCAAACGCTTTTGCTGCCTCAAGACAACCGCAACTTCGGAGCTGAACGTGCCGATTCGTTGTTTGACCAGCGGCACCGTTTTGTGTTCAGCAGCGTAATTGCTTCGCCCGGCAGTTGGAGGCAAGCAGATGGTTTCCATCGATTCTTATCGAACTTTACAGTGGCTCCGATTTTCGAGATATCGTCAGGCCGGCCGTTCAATATTCTGAGCAATCAGGATACAAACAACGACCAGTCGAACCAGACTGACCGTCCTACGGTTCTCGCAGACGGCACGCTGTGCGTTGCTGGAACACCTGGTTGTGTGGGCTTGATTACCGGCGGAGTGTTCACCAGCGGCAGTCTGGCGCGCAACTTTGGAATTACTCACCGGTTTATGTCTGTTGACCTGCGGGTTGCGAAACTGGTGCCCCTGGGTGAACGTGTACGACTCGAGTTGATTGCTGAGGGCTTCAATCTGTTCAATCGCTTCAACGAAGCCGCCGCGTCGCCGTTTATCGATGATGTAAGGGCAACCAACCTCCGTGCGGGCAACGGCCGCTTCTTCAGCAGGTCGACAGCGGCTTTCGATCCGCGTCAATTCCAGTTTGGTTTGAAGCTGAATTTTTAGAGGAATTTGTCCGATAAACTTCAGTTTGTCGTGGTGCCGACCATCGGGTCCCTTTTGGATTCGAATAGCGCCAGGGGGTAACGAACGACAAACTAAAGTTCATCGGACATTGGCAAACTTCCGCGCCTTCCCGGCATCCGAAGGAAGTCTAGTGGTAATCCGGAGTTTGAGCTTTCAAACCTAACCCTCTCCCGAATACAATCGTCATCCATCATGAGTAGATCTACCCTGATTCGACAAATTCTTGGCGTCAGTGCCGCTTTTCTCCTAACGGCATCCAGTTTCGCGGCCCAAACTACGAGGCCCCGGCGAACGGGCAAACAAACGCAAAAAACAACGGCGTCAGCTGAAAAGCCAGTCTCCGATCCATTGTTGAAGCCTCAGCCAGTGCAATCACCGACCGCGAGGAAGACCAGTCCCAACGATCCGTTGCTGACGGTTCAGCCCGTTAACCCAGTGGCAAACACCGTAGCGCCAGCTGACACGCA
>Ga0075418_10009488_pt1 | contig 10917 bp, 6 predicted proteins | sample SoiMetdeltSBSDD2_FD_81776 | JGI IMG/M metagenome (GOLD analysis project Ga0075418, IMG submission 81776) | Bulk soil microbial communities from a Populus tree surrounding site in Tennessee, USA - Soil MetaG P. deltoides SBSDD2 | ecosystem: Environmental > Terrestrial > Soil > Tree plantation...
TCTCGAGCACGACCTCGACGAAGCGCTTCTGCTGATCGAGCTCGCGCGTGCGATCGGCGACGCGCGCCTCCAGGCGCTCGTAGAGCCGCGCGTGCTCGACGGCGATGGCGGCCTGGTCGGCAAGCGCCATCAGCAGCTCCTGTTCGGCCCTCGAGAACTCGTGGACGTCGCGGCGAAACACGAGGATGGCGCCGATGGCGCGATCGCCGATGCAGAGCGGCGCGACCAGCAGCGAGCGCAGGCCCTGTGCGCGCGAGAGGTCCGGGTAGACATGGCGCGGGTCGTCCCAGAGGTCGGCGCTCTGCATGATCCGGCGCTCGGCGACCGCCATGCCGGTGATGCCTTCGCCCTCGCGCACACGAACACTCGAGACGACCTCGTCAGGAAGGTCCAGGCTCGCCACGGACGACAGGATGCCGTGCTCGTCGCGCATCATGATCCCGCCGGACGAGGCGCCGAGCACGGCGCGCGCCTGCTCCATGATGACGCGAATCGTCTCGTTGAGCTCGAGGCTGGCGCTCACGGCGCGGCCCGCCTCGAACAGCGCGCGTGTCTCGCGCGCGCCGCGTACGCTCTGCTCGAAGAGCTGGGCGTTGTGGATCGCGATGCCGGCCTGCTCGGCGAATGCCTCGAGCAGCCGCTGATGATGCGCCGAGAAGGCGGCCGGACGCGTCGAAAACGCGGAGATCACACCGAGCAGCGTGCCGGCCACGCGCAGCGGCACGCAGAGCATGGAGCGGATGCCCTCGAGCTCATCGACCTCGCGCCGCGCCGAGCGCGTGTCGCGCCGTACGTCGTCGGCGCGGATCGCCTCGCCCGTCTCCGCACAGCGGCCCATGAGCCCGTCACCGATCGGCAGCGCCAGCGCGCGCCAGTCCTCGCTGCGGTAGCCGTGCGCCGCCGCGTGCACGAGGCGGGTGCGGGTGGCGTCCAGCAGTCCGATGCCGCAGCCCGTGCTGCCGATGAGATCGGTGACCGAGCGGCTGATGCGGTCGAGCACGGAGGCGACGTCGAGCCGCGACGTGATCAGCTGGCTCGTCGCGTAGAGCGCGGCCAGCTCCTCGGCGCGGCGCCGGCTCTCATCGAGCAGCCGGCGCTGCTCGATGGCGGAGGCGAGCGGCCGTGCCAGCTCGGCCGCGCCCTCGACGTCGTCGTCGTCGAACGCCGCCGCACGGGCGTCGGCGAGGCCGACGGCGCCGAACACGCCGCCCTGGGTCACGAGCGGAACGACCATGGCCGACTGCCAGCCGCGCTCGGCGAACCTGGCGCGGCTCGCCGCAGGCACCCCGGTATCGTCCAGGTTATCGATCCGGACGGGCGCGCCGGTGGCCACCACGCGCTCCAGCAGCGTGTCCGCCACCGGATATCGCACGTCGCGCACGATCCCGCCCGGCGCCGTGCGCGCGGTGACGTCGAGCGCCTCGAATTCACCGCGCTCGGGGTCGCGCAGCAATACCGCGATCGCGTCGAAGTCGACCAGCCGCGCCAGCCCATCGGCGAACGCGCTCAGGATGTCGTCGAGTGAGTCGCTCGAGCCGAGCATGCGCGTGAGCTCGGTGAGGAGCGTCATGCGCAGCTGATGGCGCTGCTCGCGCCAGCGCTGCTCGATGGCGCGTCCCAGGTCGCGTCCCAGGCTCGGCGGCAGGGTCGCGCGTCGGGGCGGCCGGCCGCCGCGCCCCAGCAGCGTGAGCCGGCCGATCGGGTGCTGGGCCGTGCCGAGCCGCACGCGCAGCGCGTGATGCGGCATCGGGGCGGCGTCGCGCGGCTCGTCGCCGGCGTCGCGCAGCCGCGCCACCGCGCGGCGCGGTCCCGCGGTGACGACGATCGGCGCCGCCCGCCCGGGGGTGAATTCCAGGACGCCGCCCGTGGCGCCTGTGAGCGCGACGAGTCGGCGCAGCACACGCGCCAGCCCGTGCTCGAGGCGCGCGGCGTCCGCGAGCGAGCCGACGACGGCCGCGACAGCGCTTCGGGTCATGGCGGCGTGAGGACTTTCCCCGGAAGGCTACCGGTGTGCTCGCCGTGTTTCACGACGAAGCGGCCGTTCACGACGACGTGCTCGATGCCGTCGGGATAGCGATGCGGATCCTCGTACGTCGCGCGGTCGGTCACGCGCCGGGCGTCGAAGACGACGAGGTCGGCGCGCGCGCCGGCGCGCAGGATGCCGCGGTCGCGCAGCCCCAGCCGCGCGGCGGGCAGGCCCGTCATCTTGTGCACGGCGCTCGCCAGCGGCAGCGTGCGCTGCTCGCGCGCGTACTCGCCGAGCACGCGCGGAAACGTGCCGTATGAGCGCGGGTGCGGCTTGCCCTCGCCAAGCGGACCATACGGCGCCAGCGAGCTGCCGTCGGAGCCGATCATCACGTGCGGGTGCACGAGCGCCGCGCGCAGATCGGCCTCGTCCAGCTGGAAGAGGATCATGTACGCCTTGCCCGACTCGTCGACGATCAGATCGATGGCCGCGTCGATGGGATCGATGCCGCGGGCGGCGGCGATCTGCGACAGGCGCTTGCCCTCCGCGTCCTTACGCTTGGCGCAGTAGGAGATCATCACGTTCTCCCAGCCGACACGGCTCACGATGCTCTCCGCTGGCGGCGACGCCACGGCGGCATGCACGCGCGCGCGCTCGGCCGGATCGGTGAGGCGCTTGAGCATCGCGTCGATGCCGCCCTCGAGCGCCCAGTCGGGCAGCAGCGTGCGCAGCGTCGTGCTCGACGCCGTGTACGGATAGACATCGGCGCGGACGTCGAGGCCCTCGTCGCGGGCGGCGTCGATCAGCGCCAGCGCGCGCGGGACGTTGCCCCAGTTCGGCCGCCCGGCGGCCTTCACGTGACTGATCTGGACCGGCAGCTCGCCTTCGCGGCCGACGCGAATAGCCTCGGTGACCGCGGCGAGCAGCGTGGCCCCCTCGCCGCGGATGTGGCTGGCATAGAAGCCGCGCTGTCGTGCCGCCACGCGCGCAATCGCGACGATCTCGTCGGTCTCCGCGTAGGACCCGGGCGCGTAGATGAGCCCCGTCGACAGCCCCCACGCACCGTCCTCCATCGCCGCCGCCATCAGCCGCTGCATGCGTGTCAGCTCGCTCGCCGTGGGCGCGCGGCGCGCGAAGCCCATGGCGGCGATCCGCAGTGTGCCGTGGCCTACCAGATGAACGACGTTGAGCGCCGTGCCCTCAGTATCGAACGCGCTCAAGTAGTCTCCGAAGCTCGGCCACTCGAACGTCATTCCTTTGGGGACATAGAGGGCGAAGCCGCGCAGGTCCTCGCGAAACTCCGGCGACACCGGCGCGGGCGAGAACCCGCAGTTGCCGACGACCTCCGTGGTCACGCCCTGACGGATCTTCGATTCGGCGCGGCGATTGGCCCAGAGCCGCCAGTCGGAGTGCGAGTGCATGTCGATGAAGCCGGGCGTGAGGACCTTGCCAGTGGCGTTGAGCGTGGTGCTGGCACGCTCGCGGCTGAGATCGCCGACGGCGGTGATCGTCTCACCGGTGACACCGACGTCCGCGCGCGAGCCGGACTTGCCCGTCCCGTCGATGACCGTCGCGCCCTCGATCTTGAGGTCCAGCATTACCTTATCGCTCTTAAGCTACTGATCATGTTGGGCGCGGCGGTGCTGGCGCCGGGTCGAGCACCCGCTCGCACCAGAGTGCGGCGCCGAGTAGCCGCGTATCCGCAGTAGGCGCCTGAACGAGCTGCAGCGCGAACGGCAGCCCTGCCGTCGACAGTCCCGTCGGCAACGAGATCGACGGCGCTCCGAGCGTCGACCATGGTTGGCACAGCGATGCGTCCCCAGTCCACTCGAGGCCCGCTGGTGCCGGCGCGGGCGCCGTGGGCGACAGCAGCGCGTCGTGCTGCGCCAGCAGCGGCGCCACGTCGTTGCCCACCCGCGCGCGCGTGCGACTGGCAGCCACGTACTCGGTCCCAGGACGCTTCAGGCCGCGTGCGACCATCTCGGCCGTGCCGCGGCCATAGTCGGCAGCGTGCTTGGCGAACGCGGGCGCGTGATAGGTCGCGGCCTCGATCTCGAGAATCGAGAGCGCAGCGTCGGCGAGCTCGGCGAACGACGGTGGCATGCGCACGTCCTCGACGCGAGCTCCCGCCTTCGCGAGCCGCTCGACAATCGCCTCCAGATGCTTGCGGAGCTCGGGCTCCGCGCGCGTAAACAGCTCGCGCGCGATCGCCAGCCGCGGCGCCTCGACCGCCTCCGGGGTCAGCGTGCGCCCGGCCATGACGCCGAGCACGAGCGCGGCGTCCTCCACCGAGCGCGCGAGCGGGCCGATGTGGTCCAGCGAGTATCCGAGCGGCACGACGCCGTCGAGCGGCACCAGCCCGTTCGTGCCCTTGAGACCGACGACGCCGTTGTAGGCCGCCGGCCGCAGGATGGAGCCGACGGTCTGCGAGCCGAGCGCCACGGGCACCTCGCGCGCCGCCACCGCCGCCGCGGAGCCCGACGATGAGCCGCCGGGCGTATGCGCGGGGTTCCACGCGTTGGTCGTCGGCGCGGGATCACGATACGCGAACTGCGTCGTGTGCGTCTTGCCCAGGACGATCGCGCCGGCCGCGCGCAGCCGAGCGACGCACGTCGCGTCACGGCTCGGGCGCGTGTGCGCGAAGGCTCGCGCGCCCGCCGTCGTCGGCATCTCGGCGACGTCGATGATGTCCTTCACGCCGATCGGCACGCCGTGCAATGCGCCCAGCGTGGCGCCGGGGCGCACCGCGGCGTCGGCAGCGCGGGCCGCCGCGCGCGCGCCCGCCTCGTCGACGTGGATCCACGCCTTGAGGACGGGATCGACGGCGCGGATGCGGTCCAAGCAGGCGTCCACCAGCGCCGCCGACGTCACCTGCCCGCCGCGAATGGCCGCGGCCGCCTCGCGTACGCCGAGCTCAGTGAAGGGCATCGAGGACCTCCGCGACCACCTCGAAGCGTCCGAACGAGGGCATGAGATAGGCGCCGGCGTGACGGCGGCGCACGTCGGCGACGAGTGCCTGGGCCATGGCGATGCCGGCGCGCAGCGCTCCGTCGCCGGCATCGCGCAGCCGCGCACGCGCCGCCGCGGGCACGGTGATGCCGGGCACCTCGTTGTGCAGGAACTCCGCGTGCCGGAACGAATGCAACGGCAGAATCCCCACGAGCACCGGCACGGGAATGCGCCCGGCGCGCGCCAGGAACGCCTCCAGCGCGTCGAGGTCGTAGACGGGCTGGGTCTGCAGCCAGCGCGCGCCGCCCTCGATCTTGCGATGCATGCGCTCGATCTCGCGCTCGGGATCCTCGGCGGCCGGGTTCAGCGCGGCGCCGACGCAGAAGGCCGTGGGGTCGCCGATGGAGCTGCCGGTCGCGTCGCGGCCCTCGTTCATGTTCTTCAGGATGCCGATCAGGCCGACGCCGTCGACGTCGAACACGGCCGTGGCGTTGGCGTAGTCGCCAGTCCGCGGCGGATCGCCGGTCATCGCGAGGATGTTGCGGATGTCGAGCGCGTGCGCGCCGAGCAGGTCCGCCTGGATCCCCATGAGATTCCGGTCGCGACACGTGAAGTGCATGTTGACGTCGAGTCCGGTGTGATCGCGGATCAGCAGCGCCGTGGCGAGCACCGACATCCGTACGCGGCCGAGCGAGCCGTCGTTGATGTCGACGATCTCGACGCCTTTCTCCTTCAGCAGCTTGGCCCCTTGCACGAGCTTGTCGACGGTGTGGCCGCGCGGCGGGTCGAGCTCCACCGTGACGACGAACTCTCGCGCGTCGAGCTTGCGCTGCAGCAGCGTGGGCGGCAGCGTGCGCGCGATCCCGATCGGCTCGGCGGCGGCCGGCCGTGGCGCCGGGGCGCGGACGACGACGCGTCGCTCCGCGGGAATGATGCGATCCACCGCCTCGCGCATCGCCGCCGTGTGCGCCGGCGTCGTGCCGCAGCAGCCGCCGACGAGCCGCGCCCCCGACTCCACCATGCGGGCCGCGTAGCCGGCCATGTAGGCCGGCGACGACAAATAGATGAGACGCTCGCCGATGCGACTGGGCAGTCCGGCGTTGGGCTGGATCGACAACGGCAGCCCGCCGGCCTCCGAGACCATGCGCTCGAGCACGTCGTACAGCGTCGAGGAGCCGACCGAGCAGTTGGCGCCGAGCGCGTGCACGCCGAGCGCGCGCAGCTCGCGCGCGACTTCGGCCGGTGAGCGGCCCATGAACGTCACGCCCTCGTCGGTGAACGCCATCTGCGCGATCACCGGCAGATCGGTGATGCCGCGGATGGCCTCGACGGCCAGCGCGATCTCGGCCAGGTCGGAGAACGTCTCGACGACGAACGCATCGACGCCGCCCTCGAGGAGCGCTTCCGTCTGCTCGGCGAACGCCTCGCGCGCCTCGTCGGCGGTGACCGTCCCGAGCGGCTCGAGGTACTTGCCGAGCGGCCCGATCGAGCCCAGCACCCAGACGTCGCGTCCGGCGGACTCGCGCACGTCGCGCGCCAGGCGCGCCCCGCGGCGATTGATGTCGCGCACCTGGCTCTCCAGGCCGTGGATCGCCAGCTTGAAACGGTTGGCGCCGAACGTGTTCGTCTCGATGGCGTCGGCGCCGGCGGCGATGTAGTCGGCGTGCACGGCCTGCACGATGCGCGGGCTGTTGAGGTTCAGGACGTCGAAGCAGGCGTCCAGCGGCACCCCGCGCGCGTAGAGCACGGTGCCCATCGCGCCGTCGCAGAGCAGCACGCCCTGCGTGAGACGCTCGCTAAACGCGTGCGGCATGCGTCTGCCTCAACGCGGCGACGATCCGCCCGACGACCTGGTCGACGCCGAGCCCGGCGGTGTCGATGGTGACGTGGGCGCGCGCGTAGTAGGGCTCGCGCGCGCGATAGAGCGCCTCGATCTCCTCCGGGGCGCGCTCGAGCATCGGGCGGCCGCCCAGCCGCCGCGCGCGTGCGAGCAGGTCCGGCAGCGCCCCGCGCAGCCAGACGACGGTGCCGAGCTCACGCAGCGCCTCCATGCGACCGTCGCGGCACGGCGTTCCGCCGCCGGTCGCGATGACGTCGCCGGACTTCAGCGCAAGCTCCTCGAGGACCTCGCCCTCCAGACGGCGAAAGGAGTCCTCGCCGTCCTGGCGGAAGATCTCGGGGATTGAGCGGCCGTCGCGCGAGACGATCATGTCGTCGGTCTCGACGAAGCAGCGGCCGAGACGCCGCGCGAGCAGACGCCCGCACACAGATTTTCCGGCGCCCATGAATCCGACGATCACGACGTTGTCGCGCGGCATGCCCCCGCCATCCTATCACCGCGGACGCGGGGCCTATTGCAGCCGGCCGAGCCGCCGACTGCGGACCCGGCCACCCGCCACGCGCGCGGCGGGCGGCCGGGGTTGGGTTCAGGCGCGAGCGCGCAGCGCGGCCAGCACGCGGTCGGGCAGCAGCGGGACCTGCCGCACGCGGGCGCCCGTGGCCGCGAAGATCGCGTTACTGAGCGCGGGCGCGATCGTCGTGGTGCCGGGCTCGCCGAGGCCCGTCGGGAACTCCGTAGACGGCACGATGTGGACCTCGACCTCCGGGACCTCGTCCATTCTGAGGACCTGGTAGTCGTGGAAGTTCGACTGCACGAGGTTACCGTTGGCGACGGTCCCCCGCTCCTTGAGCGCGTTGCTGATGCCGAAGAGCAGCGAGCCCTCGACCTGTGAGCGCGCGCCGTCGGGGTTGACCACGATGCCGCAGTCCACCGCGCAGACGACCTTTTGGATGTGGACCTTGCCGCTGCTCGGATCGACGTGGGCCTGGACCACCGAAGCGGTCCACGTCGGCGTCTTCTTCTCCTGGGCGCTGACGCAGGCGATCCCCCGGCCCGTGTTGGCGGGGAGCGGCGTGCCCCACCCTGCCTTCTCCGCTACTAGCTTCACCACCCGCGCCAGCCGCGGAGCGCCGTTGAGCATCGACAGGCGGTACTGCACCGGGTCGACGCCGGCGAGCTTCGCGAGCTCGTCCATGAACGTCTCGACCGCGAAGAACGTGTAGTTCGGCGCGACGGCGCGCACGTAGCCGACCGGGATGCCGGTCTCGACCGCCACCGCGCGAACGATTTGATTCGGGACGTCGTAGACGTGATCGGCGCCGTTGAGCGCGAACTGGTCCAGTCCCGTTTTCTTGTCGACGAAGTCGGGGCCCCAGCGCTTGCCCGGATGCGACGCGATGACCGTCTTTTCCCAGGCGGCGATCTTGCCGTCGCTGCCGAGTCCGGCGCGGACCACCTGCAGCGTTGCCGAGCGGTAGAAGTCGCGCTTGAGGTCTTCCTCGCGCGAACGGATCAGCTTCACGGGACGCTTGACCTCGCGCGCGATGAGCGCCGTCTCTACCATGATGTCGGGCTCGAGGCGCCGCCCGAACCCGCCGCCGAGGTAGTGCTGGTGGATGCGGATCTTGGAGGCGTCGACGCCCAGCGTGGCCGCCAGCGTGCCGACCGCGAACGTCTGGAACTGGCTGCCCGTGTAGATGTCGTAGGCGCCGTCGGCGAAGCGCACCACGCAGTTCATCGGCTCCATCTGCATGTGCGCGACGTAGTCGGTCGTGTAGGTCGCCTCGTGCCGCCGCGCGGCCCCGCTCATGGCGCCCTTGGCGTCGCCCTGCTCGTGCCACGCCGCGGCGTTCGGATCCTTCGCGGCCTCGGCGAACTTCGCGAAGATCGACTCGGTGCTGACGTTGGCGTTCGGTCCAGGCTCCCAGCTGACCTTCAGCGCGTCGCGTGCCTTGACGGCGGCCTCGTACGACGTGGCGACCACCGCGACCAGCTGCGGCAGCGTGACCGTCGCGACGTAGCCCTTCACCCGCTTGGCTGCGCTGTCGTCGACGGCAGTGCGCTTGGCGCCCTCGCGCACCGGCGGGTAGACGACCTTCGCGTAAACCATGTTCGGCAGGAACGTGTCCATGCCGAACTTCGCCTTGCCGTTGACCTTGTCGGGGATGTCGAGCCTCGGAATCCACTGACCGACGACGCGGTACTCCGACGGCTTCTTCAGCGTGAGCGCCTTGACCTCGTCTTCGGTGAACGTCTTGGTGATCGGCAGGCGCGCCACGATGTCGCCGTACCGGAGCGAGCGCCCGGTCGGCAGATGCCGCACGACGCCGCGCTCGGCCACGCAGTCCGCCGCGCTCACGTTCCACGACTTCGCGGCGGCGTCGATGAGCGCCAGCCGCGCGGCCGCGCCGGCGCGCGAGAGCGTGTCGAACGTCCAGTTCACCGACCAGCTGCCGCCGGTGAGCATGAGCCCGAACTTCGGGTCGTTCGTCGGGTAGTCGATGCGGACGTCCTTCCACTCCACTTCGAGCTCTTCCGCCACGATCTGCGCCAGCGCGGTGCCGACGCCCTGGCCCATCTCGGCCTTGGTGATGTGGACGGTGACGATGCCGTCACGGGTCAGCGTGAACGCCGGGTTCGGGTCCCACGCGTCCGCGGCCTCGGCCGTGCCCGGGCCGACGAGCGGCAAGCGCACCGTCAGCGCAGCACCGGCGGCGCCGGCTGAAACGAGGAACGCGCGTCGCGTAACAGGCGCGCTCATGACCGTCCTCCCTGCGCCGCGCGCTTGATCGCGCGCTTGATCCTCGGATACGTCGCGCAGCGGCAGATGTTGCCGGACATCGCCGTGACGATGTCCTGATCGCTGGGGTTCGGGTTGCGTGCGAGCAACGCCGCCGCCGACATGATCTGTCCCGACTGGCAGTATCCGCACTGGGGAACCTGCTCGGCGATCCACGCGACCTGCAGCGGGTGTCGGCCGTTGGGATCGAGCCCTTCGATGGTCGTGATCTTCTTACCCGCGGCCTGGGCCACGGTCGTCTGACACGAGCGAACCGCCTGGCCGTCGAGGTGGACCGTGCACGCGCCGCACTGGGCGACGCCGCAGCCGAATTTCGTGCCGGTGAGCTGGAGCCGCTCGCGGATCACCCAGAGCAGCGGGGTACCGGGATCGACGTCGACCGTCTGAGACTTGCCATTGATGAGCAGAGTCGCCATGGCGCCTCCTGCGCGTTGGAGGTAGGGAAATAGTCGGCGGCGAGCCTAGCATGAAACGACGGGTCCGACGCAAGCATCACGTCAGTCGCGGCGGCCCCGGGCTGCGGACACCGCCGCGACCGGCGTCACGCGGCTTACGTCTGTTCGGCTCGGCGCGGGTCGACCCAGAGCGTCCGCACGACCTCCCACGCCCCCGCCACGAACGGCACCGCGACGAGGCCGCCGACGAGCCCGCCCAGGCGGAAGCCGGCCAGCAGCGCGACGAGCACGGCGAGCGCGTGCAGCCCGGTGGCGCGGCCGACGAAGTAAGGCGCGAGGAGCTTGCCCTCCACCGTCTGGCACGCAACCATGACCGGCACCGTGATCGCGGCGCGGACGACGCCGTCGTTGAGCGCGGACAGCACGGCGAGCACGGTGGCGATGGTCGCCCCGACGAACGGTACGATGTTCAAGACGGCGGCGAGCGCGCCGATGAGCAGCGCGTACTTCACGCCGACGACGGACAGCGCGACGGCGATGAGCACGCCGACGAAGAAGCTCGAGACGAGCTGGCCGCGCACGTAGCCACCGATGCGGTTGAGCACCGCCGGCGCCAGACGCGTGGCCGTCGCGCGGTACTCGACGGGCAGTAGCGCCACCAGCGTGTGGCCGATCTCCCGCGCGTCGATCACCAGATAGGCGGCGACCACGAGGACGCCGAGCACCTCCAGCACGGCCCCGACGGCGCCGGTGGTGATCCGAAAAGCATTGCCGAGCAGAACGGAGGCAATGCCGGCAAGACCCTCGACCTGATCGGGCTTCGGCGCGGGCAGCGAGGCGCCCCACTGCCCGAGCCAGAAGTCGACGATGCCGAGCCAGCCGCGCACGTTCGCGATCAGCTTGGGTAGCTGGTCCATGAACTGGATCCACTGCTCGCTGAGCGCCGGCCAGACCAGGCGTCCCATCA
>Ga0075418_10009491_pt1 | contig 10916 bp, 11 predicted proteins | sample SoiMetdeltSBSDD2_FD_81776 | JGI IMG/M metagenome (GOLD analysis project Ga0075418, IMG submission 81776) | Bulk soil microbial communities from a Populus tree surrounding site in Tennessee, USA - Soil MetaG P. deltoides SBSDD2 | ecosystem: Environmental > Terrestrial > Soil > Tree plantation...
GCACCGTCGTGGACATTGTCGTGGCGCGGAGCCCGCAATGAACAACGGGGGGGGCATCCGCATCGCGCCGAGCGTGTTGTCCGCTGATCTCGCGCGTCTCAAAGAGCAAGTCGAGAAGGTGCTCGATGCGGGGGCAGACTGGTTGCACGTGGACGTGATGGACGGCCGCTTCGTCCCGAACCTCACGTTCGGCGCGAACATGATCGAAACGCTGCGAAAGCTCACGGACAAGCCAGTCGACGTGCACCTGATGGTCGTGGAGCCTGAGCACTACATCGAATCGTTCGCTGCGGCGGGCGCATCGGTATTCACTTTTCATCCCGAGGCCACGATTCACGTGCAACGGCAGCTGGACGCGGTGAAGAAGCAGGGAATGCTGGCGGGGCTCGCGCTGAATCCCGCGACGCCGCTCGCGCATGCCGAGGAAGTGATCCGCGATCTCGATCTCCTCTTGATCATGACCGTGAATCCGGGGTTCGCTGCGCAGAGTTATCTGCCCGGATCCAACGACAAGATTCAGCGTGCGCACGCACTCCGCACCACCCACCAGGCTCGGTTTTTCCTCGAGGTCGATGGCGGCATTTCACGGCAAACGATCGCGGCCGCACATCAGGCCGGCGCCGATACGTTCGTCGCCGGAAACGCGGTGTTCGGCAGCGCGGACCCCGGTCGCGAGGTGCAAGAGCTGCGGCGCCGCTGCATGGTGACGGTATGACCAATCGCCAGCAGTGGACCCTCATTTCGGGCGTCGTGATGACGGCGGTTTTCGGCGTGGCGCTCGCGGTCAAGTTGCGACCGCAGTTGAGCCTGATCGAGGTCGGCTCGACCGCACCCGACTTCAACGCGGTCGAGCTGCCCAGCGGGCGGCCCACCTCGATCGAGAACTATCGAGGCAAGGTCGTGCTACTCAACATCTGGGCGACGTGGTGTCCTCCCTGCAAGGTCGAGATGCCCTCCATGGAGCGCTTGCATCGCAAGCTGGCGGGGACCGATTTCCAGCTCGTTGCGGTGAGCGTAGACGAGCAAGACTCATCGGTGGTGAACAAGTTCGTGACGGACATGGGACTGACATTCCAAGTCCTGCACAACCAGGACGGGACGATCCGGCAGATCTATCAGACCACCGGCGTGCCGGAGAGCTTTGTCATCGATCGCGACGGCGTGATCGTGAAGAAGGTCATTGGCGCCGCCGACTGGGATGCGCCGGTCAACGAACACCTGATCCTCCGCCTCCTCGATGCCGCGCGCTAGCCTGTTCCAGGTCATCACCCGCAGCTGGCCGATCAAGGCGGCGGCGCTGTTTCTTTCCCTGATGCTGTACGTCGCGGTGCAGCTGCAGCAGCCCGTGACGGCGAATTTCGACGTTACGCTCAACGTACAGCTGCCGCCGGGGCGCGCCCTGGTTCAGAAACCTCCCAAGGTCTACGCGCAGATTTCCGGCAAAGGCACGCAGATCCTGAAGCTTCGATCGCTTGCGGGCGATATCACACGTCGTGTTCCCGACACCCTGACCGCTACGACATGGGCGATCCACCTCGCTCCCAGCGACGTCGAGCTGGAGCTGCCGAAGGGAGCCGACGTGCGTGTCATCGAGATTCGGCCGAGCGAGATCACGCTGGCGCTCGACAGTGTCGCCCGAAAAGACGTGCGCATTGTGTCGCTCGTGACCGTGACCATGGACTCGTCGCAGCTGCTACAAGGCGGGCTTTCGATGACGCCGAACACGGCGCGGCTCGTCGGCCCGGGAAAAAGTCTGGCGGCCATCGAATCGGTAACGACGGTGCCCATGGAGATCGCCAGTGTTTCGGGGCCGTTCAGTCGCACCGTACCGATCGACACAATGCCGCTCGGCATCGTGCGGATCGCGCCCAAACAGGTGACCGTCACCGGCGAGCTGACCGTCGTCGCGGAGCGCTCGTTTACCGGCGTTCCGGTGGAGACCGGTGCCGGCGCGATCACCAATTACATCGTCACGCCGGCGCGCGTGTCTGTGTCCGTGCGGGGGCCTGAGGCGCGCGTGCAAGCGCTGACGCGCGATTCGGTGCGCGTCGTCGCGCACATCACGGGTGCGAGCGGCGCTGGGGCCGCCGGGGTCAGCGTGGCGAGGATTACTGTCATCGGGCCGCGCGGCCTCACCGCGCGCGCCGTACCCGACTCCGTCACCCTGCGACGTCGCACCACGTCCCGCCGTGGGTGACGTCGTCCTCGGCATCGAAACATCCTGCGACGAGACGTCGGCCGCCGTCCTCGTGAAGGGCGAGCTCGCCAGCCTCATCATCCTGTCACAGGACGTGCATAAGGTCTTCGGCGGCGTCGTGCCGGAGCTCGCCAGCCGCGCACATCTCACCGCGCTCCCCGCCGTGGTGGATCGCGCGATCGCGGAGGCGGGCGTCGCGTTGTCCGCGGTGGATGCGGTGGCCGTGACCGCCGGACCGGGCCTCGCCGGGGCGCTGCTCGTTGGTGTCGTGTACGGCAAGTCGCTGGCCTTAGCGGGTGAGCGCGCGCTCATCGGGGTCCATCATATGGAGGGCCACTTGTTCGCCCCGACGTTGGAGGATCGCGATCTCGCGCCGCCGTTTGTCGCACTCCTGGTCTCGGGCGGCCACACGCTGCTGCTCGATGTTCCCGCTTGGGGTCGCTACCGCCTGCTTGGCGAAACGCGCGACGATGCCGCGGGTGAGGCGTTCGACAAGGTTGCGACGCTGCTCGGCCTCGGCTATCCCGGCGGGCCGGCGATCGAGCGGCTCGCCCAGGAAGGCGATCCGGGCCGGTTCCATTTTCCGCGTCCGATGCTCAACGAAGGATTCGAGTTCTCGTTCTCCGGTCTCAAGACGGCGGTGCTGCACGCGGTACGCGCCTCGGACAACCTGGATCGCGATCGCGCCCACATCGCCCGCGGCTTTCAGGACGCGGTGCTGGAGGTGCTGGTCACGAAGCTCGCCCGCGCGATCGAGGCAACGGGGTACAAGACCGCGGTGTTGGGCGGAGGCGTGGCGTGTAGCCGGGCACTGAGCGGCTTAGCAGCTCAGCGGCTTCGCGGTCTCGCGCGGGTCGCGGTTGCCAGCCCGCGCCTCAACGCCGACAATGCTGCGATGATCGCGCGTGCCGGCTGGCACCGCCTGGGTCTGGGCGAGCGCAGCGACTGGACACTCGACGCTCGCGCCGACCTGCCGCTTCCTGGACTGGAAATGACCGAAACTACGCACGCGCCACGCACGGCTGCCCAATGACCGTTTATCCCTTCTCTCTTCACCTCGGCCCACTCCAGCTCACCGGCTATGGTCTGATGATGATGGTCGCGTTTCTCATGGCCGGATGGGCGATCCAGCTCGACCTGCGCCGGCGCGGGCTCAATGAGGACTACGCGGCCGATATCATCATCGCCGGCGTGATCGGCGGTTTGGTGGGGGCGAAGCTGTGGTACGTCGTGCTGACCGGCGAATCGGACGCGCTGTTTCGCCGCGGCGGCTTCGTATGGTATGGCGGCTTCCTCGGGGCCGTGGCCGCGATTCTCCTCAACGGTTGGCGCAGGCGGGTGCCGGGCCGCTTCACCGCGGAGTTCTGCGCCGCTCCCCTTGCGCTGGGCTACGCGATCGGACGGGTGGGCTGTTTCCTGGTGAACGACGACTACGGCGTTCCTTCCAACCTCCCGTGGGCGATGAAGTTCCCGGACGGCCTGCCGCCGACCACCGTCGCCAATCTCCAGTCGACTGGCGTGCAGTTTCCCCCGGGGACGGATCCAATGCAGGTCGTGGCGGTCCATCCCACGCAGTTGTACGAGACGGCCGTCATGTTTCTCGTGTTCATGTGGCTGTGGCGGCGACGCGCGCATGGCCACGGCGTGGGCTGGCTGTGGGGGTGTTACCTGGTTTTCGCGGGAGCGGAGCGATTCCTAGTCGAATTCGTACGAGCCAAAGACGACCGGCTGCTGGATCCGTTCACCTTGGCGCAGGTGACCAGCATCCTGCTCATCGTGGTGGGAGGATTGCTCATGTACTGGTGGCGGGCCCCCGCCCCCGCCGGCCCTGAGGCCGTACCCCAATCCCTACGACTGAATGAGCCCGCTGTCCGCGCGTGAGGGTTTGGGCCGCATGGCCCAAATCAGCGCGATGATAGCGAGCGCGAGCAGCACGCCCTGCACCGCCAACGACTCGACCGTGGGATAGATCCCGAAGACGGGCAGGCGCGGCGCGTTTTCGATGACGGTCAGCGGAATGACTTGCGCACTCTGGAGCGCCGCGATGCCCTTCCCCGCAAACACGAACGCCATGTAGTACAGCATGATCCCGGTGACGGCAAAGAACGGCTTCATCGCCACGCGCAAACCGAGCTGGTTGATCGCGTAGTACACGAGCACCAACCCGACGGCACCGACGGCGATGCCCGCGATGACGGAGACGCCCCCGCCCGCTCCGGCCGAGGTAAAGAGCGCCTTGTAAAACAGGATCGTCTCGAAACCTTCGCGATAGACCGCCAGAAACGCGACCGCGCTGAGCGCCACACCGGAGCCGGACGAAAGAGCGGTTTCCATCTTGCCCCGCACGAACGCGGTCCACTTGGCCGCCTCGACTTTGGAGAGGAGCCAGTAACTCACGTAGAAGAGCACGGCGGCGGCGAGCAGCATTGTCGCGCCCTCGATCGTCTCCCGCTGTCCCGGCGTGACCGTGAACAGCAACTCGACGAGCACCCACGTCAGCACGCTCGCTGCGACCGCGAGCCAGGCACCCCGCGCCACATCGCGGCGCCGCTGCACCGGAGCACCCGCCTTCACGAGGAACGTCATCAACGCCGCGACGATGAGAATCGCCTCGAAGCCTTCACGCACGAGCAGGAAAAACGACGCGACGAACAGGCTCATCGGCGACGGCCGGTCCGCCACGACGCGTTCGGCGCGCTCGAGTCCCTCGAGTAGACGCTCACGGATCGTGTTCCGCTCGGCCTGATCGGCTTTGACTGTGCGCGTACGCAGCCAGGCGAATGCCCCTTCCAGCTCACTGGCAAGTCCTGGATTCTTCGCCCGCACGGGCGCTTCCACTTGCTCGAACGTCATGTAGGCATCGACCGCGATCTTGTCCGAGCGCAGCAAGAGCGCGGAATCGATCTGACGGCGGACCGCTGCGAACGTCGCGGCCGTCGCCGATCCACCGTATTGCAGGGCAGCCACGTAGGAAGCCACAGCCCAGCGATCTTCGGGCGAGAGGTCTCCAGCGAATTCCGGCATCGCGGTGCCGGGGGTGCCAATCGCGATCCGGCGATAGATGTCGACCAACGACATGTCCCCCATGATCGCCCGATCTGCCAGATTCGTGGGCGGGGGACCTTCCAAGGTCTTCGCTTTGGGACCGTCGCCTCGCCCGCCTTCCCCATGACACTGGGCACACCGCTCGCGGAATACGTCGGCGCCGCGTGCAAGCGATGGGTTCAACGGCAACGGTTCGAGAACGTCGGGGCCGCCGGCGGCGAGGGTGATGTGCGTGACCAGACTGTCTGTCGCGCTTCGGATTGAATCGGGCGGAGCGAGCTGCTCGAGTAGCTCCGCGATGTGACTGAGGGAACGTCGCGTGCCGGCCCGGGCCGAGGTCGGCAACGCGTCGATATCAAACTGCGCCTGCTGAATGAAAAGCTTGGCCTCGTCCACCTCGTTGGGCTGGGTGATCCGTCCGCCGGCAGGAACGACCCCCAGCGCGTACTCTTTGGCGGCAAGCGACGCGGCGGCCACGATGCGGCGCGCCGGGCCCAAAGAGTCAGCCGCCTGCCCCGCGAGTGACTGTGCAAGGCAGGCGGTGACCACGAAAGACGTCGTCAGAAACCGCACGGGCACAATAGTAGAGTGATTTTGTCGGGAATTCAATCTGTTGATAGCACTGCAATTGCGACGGCGGCCTCGTGCGTGTGCGACAGCGACAGGAGCACTTTCGTGACCCGTAACTCCGTCGCGCGGCTCGCCGCCAGACCGGTCAGCTTGACGTCGGGGCGACCGTCGGGCGCCCGAGTGACTTCGATGTCGCGCCAGCCGATGCCCCGCGCTGCGTCGCTACCCTGCAATGCTTTGTAGACCGCCTCTTTGGCCGCGAGCCGGACCGCCACGTGCTCGGCCGGGTCGGGACGGGAGCGGCAGTAGTCGGCTTCCGCCGGCGTGAGCAGCCGATCAAATACGTGCGCGCCTTTGTCGGCGAGCATCGCGCGCGCGCGCGCGACTTCCACCAGGTCGACGCCCACGCCGACCGTACTCACGGCGCGGATCGAGCGACGAAGAGCCGCCGTCGATAACGTTGGCCGTCCACATCCACCACCACCACATAGCCACCATTGACCACGCGCCGCGTTCCTCCGTCCAAAGTCAGGTCCCAGACGTATTCGTTACTCGGCGCGTTCACCCTGGCCTCGAACAGACGCTCACCGGTGAAGGTGAACACCGATATGCGGGCACTGCCAACGGTAGTAGGCCACGAGATCACGACCTGATTGCTCCGGACCGGGTTCTCGGATACGTCGGCGGAGCCTGCGGCAGCCAGCTGCGCGAATGCCATCGTCACATCGGAGGCAAAACCAATCGCGTCGAGCCACCAGGTGAATTGATTCGAGATGAAGCGAACTCGCGCGCCCGAGCGGCCCGCGGCCTGGGGCAGGTCGACGCGCAGCGGATACCAGTTCGGGCCATCGCCGACGATCATGGCCACGTCACTCCACGTGCGCCCCGAGTCGCCCGAGAACTGAATGACGCCATTCTGCTCGGGTGTAAACGACGAGCCGTAGTGTTTGGTCCAGAGCTGCAGCCAGACCGCGGTGCGGCCCTGCAGATTGGTCAGCGGCGACGTCAACGTGTCGACGCGGCCGCCCGTGAACCACGAGTAGCTGCCCGCCTGACGCACGGTATCTCGCCCCCACCCGCCCTCGTGCCAGCCGGCGTCGACCTGTTCCGCGCCGCCGAGGGACAGGAGCTCCGCCATGACGTTTGATCCTTCCGCGTGCAGCGCACGCACGATGTCGAGATGGAGGTCGGTGCGCCAGTCGGTCCGCAGCACGCCGCGTCGCAACGAATCTGTCTGCGCGCTCCGGTGGACGACCGCTCCAGTCGCGGTCCGCAGTGTCAGCGACAGCGGGCGCGGCGCGCTGGCATCGAGATTCAGCCACGAGTCCGGCCAGAGCGACGTGAACCGCGGGGCACCGGGCACGAGTCCGGAGGCGCCCGGGGCGCGCGCCAGATCGCCGGATGCGTCGATCAGCGAGCGCGCGAACGGGAGGTTGTCGCGGAAGACTTGCTCGACCATCGCACTGTCATCGGGGAATTCGAAGCCATAATACAGTCCCTGCACGCAGCAACCGCTGGTGAGCTCCGTCGTGAATGCAATCGTGCCGTGTGTTCTGTAGGCCCAATCCGTGTACTCGCCATTCGTCGCATAGAGATTCCAGCCGGGGCCGGGATGGTAATGATCCCGCGGCGAGCCGGGCACGTGGTCGATCACCGCGGGAACGAGATCGGTGCCGGCCAATGCCGCATAGCGAGCCAAGTCCGGCGCCAGCTCCCCCGCGCGAAAGCCCCACGGATGAAGCACCAGGGCGCCGTAGCTGTGGTATGACACCGCGACCACCGGTGGATGCGCCGCATGAAATGCCACGACCGCCTGCGTCTCCGGCTCGGAGGCGGCGGCGGATCCGCGGTAGGTCTCCGCGTACTCCAAAGAGCTCGAGCCGAGCTCGTCTAGGCCCCAAAACCCTGGATAATTCCTGTTGGGATCGACGCCGTAACTGCCCCCTGCATTGGGACGGCGGTTCTTCCTCCAGTAGCGCTCGTGCGTGAAGCTGTATTGGTATCCATCAGGGTTCTGAACCGGCAGCACCCACACGTCACGTGCAGCGAGTGAGGCTCCGCCGGAGTCGACAAGCCAGCGGATCAGCTTCATCGCAACGGCTGTCGAGATCCATTCCCGCGCGTGATGCGTGGCCATGAACAGCACGTTCGGCCGTGCAGGGTCATCGGCGGCCGCACCGATCTTTGCGACGAGCATCGGTCGCCCCTCGTACGACGCGCCCACCGAGTCCAGGTGAATCATCGTGTCTGACGCGGCCCACGCGTTCAGCGTCGCGCGGATACCGCTGACCGGCTTGTCGAATGAGTGAAAGTTTCGAAAGGTGTCTTCCGCCACTCTCGTCGGCACGCGGGCGAGGGCGGGAACCGCAGGGCGGTAACCGCGTTGCGTCAGCCGGGCTTCCGATTCCGCAGAGACGACGATGATCGCGCGTAACTCGCCGGCGATGCGCCGGACGTCGGCGACCTCAAAGCCCAGGCGCGCGAGCGAATCGAGGCTCGACCTGCCGGCGATCGGGACTTCGACGACCCGCAACTGCGCTGTGGCGCGCGGGGCGGCAAAGCACAGAAACAGAAGAGCTAGAAGCCGAGGCGCGCTGCGAGCCATGCTGGGGCCGGCACGTAGCCGCCGAGAACCAAACCGAGCCACAGGAGCACTGCGGCGAGGGGAAGCCAGATCACGAAAACGGGCCAGAGTCGTGGCCGCCACCCCGCGACCGCGGCGATGTCCCCTATCCAACCGCCTCGTTCCTGGTCGACTGCGATCTCGAGCGCGAGCCACGCAGCCTCGAGACGGCGCGCGACGGTGCGCAGCGTTTCTTGCCAAGCGGCGTGCGACTCCTTTTCGAGCACCGAGGCCTGCGCGACACGCCGCGCGGCGGCGTCGAGCTCGTCGAGGGCGGCGACGAACGCCCCGCCCCCCGTTCCCAGACGCGCCACGATCGCGCGTTTCTCAGCGTTCGTCAGGAGGTGGCGCCGCAGTCTGCGCCCCGGCATCCGCACGCTCTGCGCGGTGGCTGCGAACGCCGCGTCCAGTGCCTCGGCGACGCGGCTCGCCGCGCGCCGCACCGCATGGTCCCACGCGGCCGCCCACGCCCGGCGCCCTGTGGTCTCGAGCACCGAGTCGCGGGCGTCGGCTGCCCGCCCCTCACCGCCGAGCTCGAGGACGCGTGTTGCGAGCTCTTCGCGGATGTCGTCGAGAGGTACCCACGGCACCTCCTGGCGGCGGGGAACGATGATGCGCCCGAGCGAGGGGGCGAGCTCGGGCACGCGCAGCGGCATGAGGAGTTTCATCGGGCCAGCCGTGCCGTCTTCCCCGTACGCTCCTCGTACGCTTGCTTGAAATACGGGAGCGACTCCGGCAGGAATGTTTCGCGCGGCAAACCTGTCGCGGCGATCGCGCGCTCGATCTCGTCCGGTGAGCCTTCGACCTCCAGCAACACATCCATCGCGGGATACCACTCCAACCTCAACGTCGCATCTCCGAGACGGTATTGCTCGACCGCCCGGTCGATGCGGAGCACGATCTTATAACCAAGACGCCGCAGCACGACGAGCGCAGCCTTAGGATCGTCGACGCGCGTCTCCCACTCCTCCCGGTGCCGATAGCCGTCCTTCTTGCCCACCGGTCCCTTCCAGCCCAGCACACCCCATTCCTTTGAATGATCAGCCGGATGGTAGACGCGCAGGCGCACGACTTCGTCCCGCTTCTCGAGGCGTTCTTTGCGATCGAATCGCCGATCCATCATGGCGCCGCGATACGTGAGCTCCGCGCCCGCGGCAAGCAGGACGTGTCGTAGCGCGTCGGGGTCGTCGATGCGCGCCTTGAGCTCGAGCTCGTCCCGGACAACGGTCACGAGAAGAGGGCCTGGAGTACTGCCTGGGTGTCGCCGAGGTCGGCGAACACATGGGTGGCGCCGGCGGCGCGCAGCGCGTGCACGTCGTAATAGCCGGTCGCGACCGCGACCGAGAGCGCGCCCATCGGTTTGCAGCACGCGACATCATCCGGCGTGTCGCCGACGACCACCAGATCCGCGCCGGTGAAGGACCGTCCGGTGCGCTCGGTGGCGCGCCGCGCCGCGACGGCGGGTAAATCAGGACGATGGTGAGAGTCGGAGCCGAAGGCGCCAACCGCGAAGCGCGCGAAATCGAGACCAGCCGAGCGCAGCTTGAGTGCGGCGCCGCGCTCCACGTTCCCCGTCAGCAGGCCGACCAGAGCGCGGCCGTGCGCTTCGTGCGGCTCGAGTGCGACCAGCAGTTCCCTGATTCCGGGATAGACTCTGGTCGCCTGGGTCGGTTTCTCGAGCTCGGTCGTCAGCAATTCGACATAGCGGCGACAAACCGCGGTCACTCGGGTCTCCGAGCGCGCGTCGGGATGCCCGGCCAGCTCCATCAGCTCGCGGACGATCTGCGGATCGGTCTTGCCGTCGAACCGATACCCTTCGATCGGACCGGCCGTCCCCATTTCATCCAGCAGTGCCTGGTGAATGGCCCGCCGTCCCGCCCCTGCGGTCCAAAGGAGAGTGCCGTCGAGGTCGAAGAGGATGAGACGCATGGGACAAACTTAATGCCTAGGGCCTGGGGCCTAGGGCCTAGGGCTGTTGCGCACCTCGTCAATGCGTCTCACCCCAACCAAGCTCTCTCTCATCCGCACCATGCGAGGTTCGTCACCAAACAGGCGGTCACTTCCCACGCCACCGCGCGACAGCGCCGCGTGCACGATCGTGCCCGCGCCCGCCCACAGCGCCACATGCGAGACGCGGCCGCGTTCCGCAAAGAAGAGCAAATCGCCGGCCTCGTAGCCCTTGCCATCCGCCGACATCGGAATCTCTCGACCCTGCCCGAATTGCTGATCGCTGTCGCGCGGGAGCGCAATGCCGCGCGCCCCGTACACCGCCTGCACGAGGCCGGAGCAATCGATGCCCCACTCGGTGCGCCCGCCCCAGAGATAGGGCGCGCCGGCGAACCATCTCTGTGCCAGCTCCGGGAGCGCGAGGTGACGGGCCTCCACACGCAGCTCCTGCTCCCGTCGCACGCTGCCGGCGGCCACGGCGCCGCGTTGTCCATCGGCAAGCTCCACGACGCCGCGGCGCAGCGCGACTCGGCC
>Ga0075418_10009492_pt1 | contig 10916 bp, 10 predicted proteins | sample SoiMetdeltSBSDD2_FD_81776 | JGI IMG/M metagenome (GOLD analysis project Ga0075418, IMG submission 81776) | Bulk soil microbial communities from a Populus tree surrounding site in Tennessee, USA - Soil MetaG P. deltoides SBSDD2 | ecosystem: Environmental > Terrestrial > Soil > Tree plantation...
CGCGCGCACGCCGTACCGCACGCCGTCGAATCGCGCCAGGTTGGACGACGCCTCGGCCGGCGCGATGATGTAGTAGGTGGGGATCGCGAGCTCAGTGTGAGGCAACGATACGTCCCGGACGCTCGCGCCCAACTCACGGAGCTTCTCGAGGGTGGCATCGCATCGCTCGCGGATGCGCGGGTCGAGCGAGTCGGGGAAGTACTCCCGCGGCCGGCCGATCACCACTCCCTCGAGCGAATCGGTAGCGGTGGCCACGTAGTCATCGACCGCCGCGTCGGCGCTCGTCGAATCGTATCGGTCACGCCCCGCGATGACACCGAGCCCGAGGGCGGCGTCCTCCACCGTTCGCCCGAAAACGCCGACCTGATCGAGCGATGACGCGAACGCGACGAGGCCGTACCGACTCACGCGGCCGTAGGTCGGCTTCACGCCAACGATTCCGCAGAACGCCGCCGGCTGCCTAACGGACCCGCCGGTCTCCGATCCCAATGCGACGCGCACGATGCCGGCCGCGACGCAGGCGGCCGATCCGCCCGAGGAGCCGCCGGGAACACGAGCGGGGTCCAGCGGGTTTCGGGTCGGCCCGTACGCCGAATTCTCGGTCGACGAGCCCATGGCGAATTCGTCCATGTTCGTCTTGCCGATAACGATCGCGCCCGCAGTGCGGAGGCGCGTCACCACCGTCGCCTCGAAGGGGCTGACGTAGCCCTCGAGGATGCGCGACCCGCAGGTCGTCGGCATGGTCAGCGTCGCGATGTTGTCCTTGACCACGACCGGAACGCCGGCGAGCGGGCCCGGCTGGTTGCCCTGCCTCGCAAGCTCCACGACCTCGGCGGCCGCGCCTAACGCGGCCTCCCGATCGTCCCAGAGGATGGCATTCAGCCCACTCGGCCCGGCATCGACTTCGGCGGCCCGTCTGAACGCCTGCTCGACGGACTTCTTCGGCTGCGTCGTGCCCGCGGCGTGTTGGCGGGCGAGCTCGGCGGCCGATTGCCCGGGCACCGTCACGGCGACTCCGCGGCCTGATCCTCGTGCGTCGCCAGGCGCGGCACGATGAGAAAGCCATCTCGCATCGCGGGCGCGAACGCCTCACGTGGGCGCGCGAGCGGAATCTGGTTTCCACCATCGACGCGAAGCGGCGTTCCAGCGGCGCCGACGCCGGTGACCGCACCTACCGCCGACGTATCGACTCTGGAGAGCACTTCCATGTGCGCGAGAATTCCGTTGAGCTCCGCCGCCATCGTCGGAATCTGATCGGCCTCCAGACCGAGCCGCGCGAGGGCAGCAACGTGGCGGACTTCCGCTTCGCTGACGGACACTAGTCCCATCCTCGCTCGAGGCCCGCGTACGCCACGACAAGTCGCTTTCGTCCCACCGACTCGTCGTCGAAGTCGATCGTGACCTTCGTGTCGCGGCCGACGCCCGACAGCTCGGCAATCGTTCCGGAGCCGAAGCGCCCGTGTCGCACCCGCTCTCCCTTCACGAAACGTGGGGCGTCCTGCGACGCCTCGGCGTCCGTCTCGGGCGCGAACGCCACCCGTGTCCCGGGACGCCGGGTGGCAGCCGACAGGTGTGGCATGACGCTTCGGCCGGTCGCGCGGAGCTTCATGGTCGATCGCTCTTCGAGCATTCCCGGCGGAATGACACCGAGGAAGCTGGATGGAATCGACGGCATCAGCTCCCCGTTGCGGCGCCGGGAACGCGCGTGCGTGATGTAGAGCTTCTGCTCGGCGCGCGTGATGCCGACGTAGAAAAGGCGTCGCTCCTCCTCGAGCATCGGCGGATCATCGAACGCGCGGGCCAGCGGGAAGAGACCGTCTTCCATGCCGGCGATGAAGACCACGGGGAACTCGAGCCCTTTCGCGTTATGCATCGTCATCATCGTCACGGCGTCAGCCTCGGCATCCATCGTGTCGACGCCGGTGACGAGCGTTGCCCGCTGCAGGAAATGGTCGAGTGGCGTGAGGCCGACTTCCCCACCGTCGTCGGCGACCACTTCGGCCGCACCCTCGACGAGCTCTCGCACGTTGTCCATGCGGTCCTGCGCGTCGGGCTCGGCCTTCAGGTGGTCGCCGTAGCGAATCGCGTCGATGAGGTCCCGAAGCAGCTCGTCGACGGACGCCTCGCGCGCGGCCTCCCGCAGCCGACCGATGAGGGCGGCAAAGTCGGCGAGCGCCGTCCGCGCCGCCGGACGAAGACTCGTGACGAGGTCGGCTCGAACCGAGGCGGCGAGCAGCGGCAACCGCTCGCCGCGGGCGGCCCCTGCGAGCGAGTCGATGCTCGTTTCGCCAATGCCACGCTTCGGCACGGCGATCGCACGACGGAAGGCTTCGTCGTCGTTCGGATTCGCGATCAGCTTGAGGTAGGCCATCAGATCGCGAATCTCCCGGCGGTCGTAGAAGCGGACCGCGCCGACGAGGCGGTACGCGAATCCCTTGCGTCGCAACGACTCTTCCAGCGCGCGACTCTGCGCGTTCGTTCGGTAGAGGATCGCGAAGTCGCGGAGCGTGAGGCCCGCGCCGAGCGACTGGCCCGGCGTTCGTCCGCCGGGAGATCCACGGCGCAGCGCGATCTCCTCGACGATGTAATCCGCCTCGTCGCGGTCATCGTACGCGCCGACGACCGTTCCTCGCTCCCCCGGCGGGCGCGTCGACCGCAGGGTCTTCCCCCGTCGCTCGGTGTTCGGGCTGATGGCGACGTTCGCCAGCTCGAGAATCTGCGGAGTGGACCGATAGTTCTCTTCGAGCCTAACGATCGCCGCCTGCGGGAAATCGCGCTCGAAATCGAGAATGTTGCGAATGTCCGCACCGCGCCAGCCGTAGATCGACTGATCGTCGTCTCCGACGACCATCACGTTCGCGTGCTCGCCGCCGATCAGCTTCACGAATCGATACTGCGCGCGGTTCGTGTCCTGGTACTCGTCCACGAGCACGAAACGAAAGCGGTCCTGGTACTGCGCGCGAACGTGCACGTGCTCCTCGAGGATGCGCACCGGCAGCACCAGCAGGTCGTCGAACGTGACGGCGTTCGCCTGCCGCAAGGTGCCCTCGAGCTCCTTGTACACGGGCGCCACGGCCCTCGAGTGCGCGTCCTTCGCCATGGCCTCGTACTCGCCCACCGCCACGAGGGCGTTCTTCGCGTCGGAGATGGCATCGAGGACCGCGCGCGGCGCGTGATCCTTCGCGGAAATGCGCAGGCGCTCCATGATCCGCTTGATGACCCCTACGGCGTCATCCTCATCGTAGATCGTGAAGCTCGGCGTGCGGCCGACAAGGTGGGCAGCGGTTCGAAGCATTCTCGCGCCGACGGAATGGAACGTTCCGCACCACATGCCCGCCGGCTCGGTGCCGAGGAGGCGAGCTATCCGCTCGCGCATCTCGCCCGCCGCCTTGTTCGTGAACGTGACCGCGAGAATGTGCTTCGGGTCGACCCCATGATGGTCGATGAGGTGCGCGATGCGCGTCGTCAGCACGCGCGTCTTGCCGGATCCAGCGCCGGCGAGCACCAGCATTGGGCCTTCGAAATGGAGTACCGCGTCGCGCTGCGCGGGATTGAGACCAGCTAGCCGGTCGTGTGAAACCGTCGTGGACATCAGTGCAAGATAACGTCGAACGTCGCGCCACGAGGCGACGGCACGAGCAGCAGCAGGCCGCCATGATTCTCCTCGACAATGCGCCGCGCGAGCGACAGGCCGACGCCCCACCCGCGCTCCTTTGTCGAGAACCCTGCCTCGAACACACGCACGCGAATTTCACGCGGAATGCCAGGTCCGTCGTCCGCGACGCGAATGCGCACGCCCTCGGGCACTCTCGCCGACGTGATGTAGATGCGCCCGCCGCGGCCCGCGAGCGCGTCGACCGCGTTCTTCATCAATACCTCCAGCGCCCACTCGAGCAACACGGCGTCGCCGTGAATCGTCAGCGGCTCGTCACCGCCTGACGCGGCGATGTCCACCGCGTGCGCGAGCGTCGGCACGCGTGCGCGAAAGTAGTCGGCCACGTTCGCGACCAGGGCGCGTACATCAACCGGATCTCTGCGCGGAGGACGGCCGATCCGCTCGAAGCGGTGCGCCACGCGCTCGAGCCGGTCGAGATCACCGCGCATGTGCTCGACGGCGGTCGCGGCCAGCGGATCCTCCTCGCGCTCGCTCAGGAGCTCGATCCAGCCGCTGAGCGACGACAGCGGTGTTCCGAGCTGATGCGCTGACTCACGTGCCATTCCCGCCCACACCTTCTCGCGATCGGCGCGCCCGCGCGCACGAACCGCGTACAGCCCGGCGAGGAGGAGCAGCGCGAGCGTTCCGGCCTGCACGAGGGGAATGAATCGAAGCCCGAGCACGAGTGGCGTGTCGCCGATATGGATCGTGCCGACTCCCTGCTCGACTATCGGAGGATTCTGTCGATCGAGCGTGGCGATGTAACGCCGGAGGCCCTCGTTTCCTGCGAGGCGCGGGTCCGCGCGAACGCCGCTCGCCGCCAACTTGTCGAACGGGGTATTCACGGCGCCGGACAGATTTCCCTCGGCGTCGGTGACCAGCACCGGAACCTTCGAGTCGGCGATCTGCCGAGAGAGCTCGAACAACGCGTTCGACGGATCGGACGAGGGATCCGCCAGTGCCTCGAACACGCGTGCGTACATGCGTCCGGAACGCTCCGCCTCTCGGCGGAGCTCGACGACGACGCGCTGCGTGTAGACGATGTACGACCCGAGGAGCAGCACGACTCCAACGGCGACGACGGTGAACGACGCGCCGCGCCGCACGGATCAGCGGATCGAGTCGATGCCGAGATACGGCCGCAACACTTCTGGCACCGTGACGCTGCCGTCCGCCTGCTGGTAGTGCTCGATGATCGACGCGATGACGCGAGGGAACGCGAGGCCGGAGGCGTTCAGCGTGTGAATGAAACGCGGCTTCTCGCCGGGTGCCGGCCGATATCGAACGTTCGCGCGGCGAGCCTGGAAGTCCGTGAACGTACTGCTCGACGACACCTCGAGCCACGCACCGACCCCAGGTGCGTACGTCTCGAGGTCGTACGTCTTCGCGCTCGCAAAACCGGTGTCGCCCGCCGCGAGCAGCTTCACGCGATACGGAAGACCGAGCCGCTCGAGCAACGTCGTCGCGTGCTTCGTCATCAGCTCGTGCTCGCTCGCGGACGTTTCGGGCGTAGCGTAGCGAACCAGCTCGACCTTGTCGAACTCGTGGACGCGCAACACGCCTCGCGTGTCCTTCCCCGCGCTTCCCGCCTCGCGCCGGAAACATGGTGAGTACGCGCAGAACCCTCGCGGCAGGCTGACCCCATCGAGCATCTCGTCCCGATAGAGATTCGTGACCGGCACTTCAGCGGTGGGAATGAGAAACAGGTCCTCATCCCGCAGGCCGTACATGTCGTCCTCGAACTTGGGCAATTGCGCCGTGCCCGTCATCGTCGCGCGGTTCACGACTACCGGAACCCAGACCTCCTCGTAGCCGTGCTCGCCCGTGTGCACGTCCAGGAACAGGTTCATGAGCGAGCGCACAAGGCGCGCACCGGCACCGCGATAGACGACGAACCCGGATCCAGTGATCTTCGCGCCGCGAGCCAGATCGATGATCCCGAGCGCCTCGGCGATCTCCCAGTGAGGGCGAAGGCCGGGCTCCATGCGCGGCGTTCCCCACTCGCGCACGATCACGTTGCACTCCTCTCCGCCGTTCGGTACTTCGGGGAGTGGAATGTTGGGAATCTCGAGCATGATTCGCTCGAGCTCCGACTCCGATGTGGCCAGCTCGGATTCGAGGCGACTGATCTCTTCGCCGAGCGCGCGGCTCTGGGCGACGATGTCGTCCGCGTTCTTTTTCGCCTTCTTGCGGCGAGCGACTTCCTGGGTAGCCGCGTTCCGCGCCGCCTTGCGCTCTTCGACCGCCTGGATGCTCGTTCGGCGTTCGCGATCGAGCGCCTCCGCTCGATCGATGAGCGGTCCGATCTGGTCGAGCTTTTCGCGACGACGCATGCCGTCGCGGAGGGCATCGATCTGGTCTCGCAGCGACTTGAGATCGTGCATGTGGCGAGATCAGTTGATCGGCTTCGCGCCAGGGACCAGGCTGCGGTAACCGCAGTTCGGGTCGATGACCGACCGGAAATAGATGGACCGCCGTCCGGTATCGATGCTATCGACGACGAACTTCGAGTACATCACGGTCGAGAAGGAGAGTGGGCACTCGCTGGCGCTCTGCACCTGCATCACGAGCCCCTGACCCGGCGTCAGTGTGAAGGTCGAGTCGAACTGGTAGCCGGAGGCCGGCGCGCGCTGCAGGGAGTCGAATGCGACGGTGATGCGCTGCAGCCCGACCGGTTTGGCGCCGAGCGCCCCGCCGCAGTTCAGCGCACCGACGACGCAGGGCACGCCGACGAGCCGCTGCGGGTAGATGATGACCTGGTTCGACGCATCGATGTCGAACGCGACGTCGAAGTTGAAGCTCCCGTCAGCGCGTGTGACCGCGCCGGACGAGGCGAGGAAAGCGGCCGGATAGGACGGCGGCGTGCCGGTAAGGGCGAAAACCGTGAGGGTATCCGCGACGACGGAAATCAGGTTGTCGGTGGTATTCGGGTCGTCGCATGCGGACGCGCCGAACACGACGGCGGCGAGGCCGACGGTCGAAACGAGCTGGCGAAACTTCATGAAAATAGCGAGGTCGAGCGGGGTCAAAGGGAATCGAAGCATATCGCCTAACACACGAGACTTCAAGCGATTGCTCGCTTGACAACCCCCTGTGTGGGGTTAAGCTTCGCACGACTTTCTCGAGGGAGCGCGTATGCCGACGATCCGCGAACTCGTCGCCGCCATTCGGCAGCGCGATGGCGTCGAAGCGGCGATCGTCCTCGGTCGCGACGGGCTCCTTATCGACGGCCAGGCAGTTCCCAACCTCGACGCGGAAGGGCTTGCGGCGCACGTCCCGTCCATCATTACCGCTGCCGACGAGTTTGGTGCCGCCAGCCAGCGCGGTCAGCTCGTTACCGGCGTCTTCGAACACCCTCGCGGCCTGGTGGTCGTCTCAGTCCTCTCGGCTGACGCGATCCTCCTCGTGCTCGTGCAGCCGCAGGCGAACGTCGGCCAGCTGCTGTTCGAGCTCCGGCGCAATCGCGAGCACATGGCGGCCCTGGTCTGAGGGGCTACAGGCGAAATGGAGCCGCGCCACGTGCTTGTCGCCGATGACGAGCCACACATCGGTCGCATCATCAAGATGAAGCTCGAGCAGGGGCCGTTCCGGGTCACCCTCGCGTACGACGGTCAGGAAGCGATCGACGTCCTGGAGAATCAGCCGGACGTCGACCTCGTGCTGCTGGATCTCATGATGCCGAATCTCAGCGGGCTCGATGTCCTCGCACGCATCCGGTCGAACGAACGGTTGAAGCACCTGCCGTGCATCATTCTCACGGCAGCGGGACAGGAGACGCAGCATCAGAGAGCGATGGAGCTCGGCGCGACCGAGTTCCTCACGAAGCCGTTCAGCCCAAAAAAGCTCTACGCGCGAACAGCGGAGCTGGCAGGGCTGACTCAGGACGACAGCGCGGGGACCGCGTGAGTCGATGGGCCGTCGTGCTGGCCGGCGGTGTCGGCTCGCGCTTCTGGCCGCTCAGCACCCCGTCACGCCCCAAGCAGCTGCTGCCGCTCGTCGATGACCGGCCAATGCTCGTCGCGACGCTCGAGCGGCTGGAGCCACTCGTGCCGGCGGCGCGAACCCTGGTGCTCACGAACGCGTCGCTGCGTGACGTGGTCCGCGAGCACATGCCTCGCGTTCCAGCGGAGAACGTCATCGCAGAGCCGCGCGCGGTGGGCACGGGAGGTGCGCTCACGTGGGCGGCAAGCGAGATCGCGCGGCGCGACGGTCCCGACGCGACCATGATCTCGGTGCACGCTGACTGGGCCATTGGCGACGACGAAGGGTTTCGCACCGCGCTGAGCCAGGCAGCCGCCGTAGCCGAACGAGCGTACGCGCTCGTCACGGTCGGAGTGGTTCCCACACGACCCGACACGGGCTTCGGATACATCAGGCCTGGATCCCCGATCGGCCACGGTGCGTTCCGCGTCGACCGATTCATCGAGAAGCCCGACCGCGCGAGCGCCGAGCGACTGATCGGCGAGGGTGCACTGTGGAACTCCGGCATCTTCGCGTGGCGCGTGGGCGACTTCCTGAACGAGGTCCGGAAGCTGACGCCGGAGCTCGCGCCTGCCCTTGCATCCGCGAATGGCAGCGCCGACCGCTTCTTTCACGAAGCAACACCCGTGACGGTCGACGTCGGCGTCCTCGAGCGAAGCTCGAACGTCGTCGTGATGCCGGGGTCGTTTCAATGGGATGACGTCGGTACATGGGCATCCCTCGCGCGCGTGCGCGCGCGGGACTCACATGGAAACGCGGCGAGCGGACCCGCGGTGCTCGTGGATGCGGACGAAAACGTCGTGTACGCGGAGGGCACCGACGTGGTGCTCTACGGCGTGCGTGACCTGGTCGTCGTCGTGCGCGATGGCTTGACGCTCGTGACGACGAAGGAATCGGCAGCAGATCTCAAGGCGTTGATCGCGAAGCTTCCGTCACGGATTCGCGACCGCGAATGAACACGCTCGTTTTCTCGGACGACGCGGTGGCGCGCGGCTTCGAGCCGTTCGCGCTCACCCGCCCGGTGTCGGAGCTGCGCGCCGGCACGGAGATCGTTAGGCGTCGTTGGGAGACCGCGCTCGGTGCCGAGGCGTCCGGGTTCATCGGAGCCGCCCATCTCGCGGACTTCGACGAGCTCGATGCGCCGCTCTGCGCCACCGGCACGATCCCCGCCGGCACCATACTGGTGAACGCACGCTGCGCACCTGCTCTGGCGGCAGCGGACCCATGGGCCGATGTCTGGACGTGCGGCGGGCGAGTCGCAGCAGTTCGACTCGCGAAGTCGGTCGGCGCGGTCGCGATCCGGAACGGCGACGCGAACATCGAAGCGCTCGCGGGGGACGACGCCACACGAACCGAGATCGGCGGGTGGTGGCTCGACGACGTATGGGACCTGATTCGTCACCTCGGCGCGATGTTGGCGTCGGACATTCCGCACCGAGTGGAAGGGCTCGACACCATCAGTGGTGCCGAAGCGGGCGGCGCGGTGGTAGGCGCTTACGCCGCGCGCGTCGAGCGGGGGGCATCGATCGAGCCGTACGTCGTGTTCGACGTGACGGCAGGCCCGATACTCGTGCGGCGCGGCGCGACCGTCGCGGCGTTTTCGCGACTGGTGGGCCCGTGCTACGTCGGCGAGGACACGACGGTCAGCGGCGGCAAGATCGCGAACACATCGATCGGCGATCATTGTCGCGTCCACGGCGAAGTGAGCACGACGGTGTTTCTCGGCCACGCGAACAAGTCGCACGACGGGTTCGTGGGGCACTCGTACCTCGGCCGGTGGACGAACCTCGGCGCCAGCACGGTGACGAGCAATCTCAAGAACACGTATGGCTCCGTCGCGTTGTGGTCGCCACAGGGCATGCGCGACACCGGCATGCAGTTCCTCGGGACATTTTTCGGTGACCACGCGAAGACGGCGATCGGGACCCGCCTGACGACTGGCGGTGTGGTCGGTGCCGGGGCGAACGTGTTTCTTCCGGTGATGACGCCGAAGGTGATTCCGCCCTTTTCCTGGGGGGGCACGGTCGACTCGCCGCCGTACGACCTCGATAGATTTCTTGGCGTCGCCGAGCGCGTCATGAGCCGGCGACACGTCGCGCTCAGCGAACGCGCGCGGCGGTGGCTGACTGCGGTACATGCCGCCCGATGGCAGGTAGTATGAAGGTCTGGGTGCTGGGGTCCGGGAGTCGCGGCAATGCGACGGTGATCGACAATGGCTCGACGCGCGTGCTCGTCGACGCGGGATTCTCATCGCGCGAGCTCAAGCGACGGTTTGCATCGGCCGGTATCGCGCCGGAAAGCATTGAAGCGGTGATCGTCACGCACGAGCACAACGACCACGTGTGCGGCGCGGCGCGGTCGGCGCAGCGCTGGAAGTGGACCGTCCACGCAACGGCAGGCACGGTGGGAGGCGCTCCAGAGCTCGTTGCGGCCGATGTGCGAACGTTCGACTCTGGCGCGACACTCACGTTCGGCACGATGAGCGTGCAAACGGTGCCCATCTCCCATGACGCGACCGAGCCAGTCGCCGTGGTGGCCACCGACATCGTGTCCGGTGCCCGCGCTGCGGTGGCGCTGGATCTTGGCCGGCTGACGACGCAGCTGCGCGACGCGATTCGCGAGGTCGACATCCTCGTGCTCGAGTCGAATCACGACGAAGCGATGCTCGCGCGCGGTCCCTATCCGCCATCCGTGCAGCGACGAATCGCTGGAGTTACCGGGCACCTGAGCAATCGCGAGGCGGCGGTCATCGCGCGCGTCTGCGCGCACTCGGGGCTTCAGCATCTCGTGCTCGCGCATTTGAGCGAGCAGTGCAACACGCCGGATCACGCACTCGCGAGCGTGTCGGCGGCCCTGGCGAGGTCGCGGTTTCGTGGGCGTGTGACCGCGGCGCAGCAGGATGCGGTGCATGGCGCCTTCGTGGCAGGTCGACGCAGCCGCGCGCAGCAACTCGCGCTAGCGCTTTGACTGATGACCAGTTTCGAAAAGCAAAGCGGGGACCCCACTCGGGGTCCCCGCTTTGTTTTTCGGAGCGCTGAGCTTAGTACATCCCGCCCATGCCGCCGCCGCCCGGCGCAGCCGGAGCGGGCTTGTCTTCCTTCTTCTCGACGACGATCGCTTCCGTCGTGAGAAGCAGGCCCGCGATCGACGCGGCATTCTGCAGCGCCGTGCGCGTCACCTTCGTCGGGTCGATGACGCCCGAGGCCACGAGGTCCTCGTAGTTGTCGGTGAGGGCGTTGTAGCCGAAGTTCTTGTCCTTCGAGCCACGCACCTTCTCGAC
>Ga0075418_10009493_pt1 | contig 10915 bp, 6 predicted proteins | sample SoiMetdeltSBSDD2_FD_81776 | JGI IMG/M metagenome (GOLD analysis project Ga0075418, IMG submission 81776) | Bulk soil microbial communities from a Populus tree surrounding site in Tennessee, USA - Soil MetaG P. deltoides SBSDD2 | ecosystem: Environmental > Terrestrial > Soil > Tree plantation...
ATCGCGCCGGTCACGTACATGTCGGTGCCGTTGTCCGCAACGATGAGGCCGTGCGTCTGCATGGCGCGGAAGATGTTCTGGACGGTCGTGGGGTAGGACGAGAGGCTCTTCGATGCCTTCAGCCGCAGGCGCGCGCCCATCGTCAGGGCGCCCCCCGTGCTGCCCGCGCGATGCGAGGCGGGCCACACGTACCCGTTGGTCGAGCGCACCGTCACGCGAAGCGCGTGATGAATCGGACCGCGCACCGCTTCGTCATACCGTACGAGCCCGGGCAAAATAGCGAGTCCCGCGGCGTCTGCCGACGTCCAGCCTTCCGGACGGCGGGTGTTCGCCGAGAGATCGAAGATCGCCCCCGAACCAGCTTCCCATCGCTGGCCCGTCCAGCGGGCCGCGAACAGCTCGAAGAGGATCCACCGATCGCGGTCGACGATCAACAGATGACGATCGCCGCTCGTCCCGCCGCCGGCCACGCCTCCCTCGATGTAGTTCGGCTGCGTCTTCGCCTCTTCAGGGATGGGGTAGCCGGTTTCACCGCCGAAGCCGCTGTCGCTCTCGCTCCCGTAGCTGACGAAGGTGACCGGCACGCGGGCCTGTGTGCCGCCGACGCCGACATAAGGGATCCCGTACGGCGGCGGGCCGAAGTCCGGATGCGACTGCCGCGTCCGTCCGATGAAGTCGATGTAGGCATCCGACTGCGGATCGAGCGCAGCGTTGGAGATGTCCTGATTCCACCAGTTGTCGCCCGGGAGCAGACGGCGTCCGCCGAAGTCATCGCCGAGCCGCACATCGGAGGTCGACTGGCCGGTGCCGGGTGTGCTCCCGTTGACCGTCGACGGCGCAGCGGGATTGCCGCCGCAGGCGGCGGATGCGATCGCGGCGGTGGTCACGAGCGTGGCCATCACTCTGCGCCTGCGAGGATTGCTCGCCATCTCGGCGGGCATCCGGCAAGAAGTGGACCTTCACGCAGGTGCGCGCGAATGCCAATGTCGCGTCACTGAACGATCCCACCCGCAGACCCGCCGCTGACAGCAAATCACACTTTTGACTCGAACCTCGAATTCCGAGCCCCGAGCCCCGAGTCCCGAGCCCCGAGTCCCGAGCCCCGAGTTGAGCCGTTTCCACTTCGTGCGGCTCGCCTCTTGCACTTCCTCCGTGCGCCGCGGACGGCCGAGTATTCCAATCGACATGGATCCGTGGCGCGAACATCTCGAGGGACGCCGGTCGTGAGAACCCGATTCAATCGAAGGCAGTCAGCCGTCGTCACTCTGATCACGTGCGGGGTCTCCTGGTTCGTGATCGGCGCGGGCGCCACTTCCGGTGGTGGCGGCGCAACGAGCTCCGGCGAGAGCTGTGTGCGCAACGTTGGCGACCTCAACCGGGACGGCTTCGTCGATTACGCGGTGAACCGATCAGTGAACGGCGCGTCAGTCGTCTACCTCGTCTTTGGTGAGCCCGACGCGTCGCCGGCATCCGCCGATCCCGTTCGCCGTCACGGGCGGGTCGTTGTCCTTCGGGGACCGTTTGCTGTCCCGTTTCGCTGCCTGGACCCGCTGGCCAGCTTCAGTGCCCGTCCGTCGCGAACGGGCGGGAATCGACAGCAGCCCAGGCTCGGCGAGAGCCCGATCGGCAAGCCGGTCTCCTACACGGTCGTCGATCTCGATCCGCTGATGCCGGGCGCGCTCCCCGGCACGTCGAGCGTGGCCGCACGCATCAATGCCAGAGGGGAGATCGTCGGCCACTTCGTCACGCCGGATGGTGAGCACGCGTACGTTTACGACGGGAACGAAGTGCGGGATCTGGGCACGCTCGGTGGCAGCAGCAGCTTCGCCCGATCGATCAACGATCGGTCGCAGATCGTCGGCTATTCGCTGACCGGCGAGTTCGACGCGCGCGGACTCGTGAACGAGGCTTTCGTGAGCGACGGGCACGCCATGAAGAGCCTCGGCATCCGCTGGAGCTCGGCCGAGCACATCAACAACCGCGGGCAGATCGTCGGCGAGATGCTCGTGCAGCCGAACCTGAATCACGCCTTCCTGTGGGAGAACGGTCAGGCGATCGATCTGGGGTCCCTTCCTCCGCTCGGCACGTCGGCGCACAGCGTGGCGCTGGCGATCAACGACAAGGAGCAGATCGTCGGCGAATCGAACACCTTCGTGACGGGCCAGCAGTTCCCGTCGGCCCGCTTCGACGCGGTACACGCGTTCCTGTACGAGAACGGTGCGATTCGCGATCTCGGCACGTTCGGCAAGGTGTGTGCACCATTCTTCGAGGGCGAGCGCTGCCTCGACCGCAGCAGCGCCACCGACATCAACAACTCGGGCCAGGTCGTGGGATTCAGCACCGGTCCCGCGGGCGGCATGCACGCGTTCGTCGCCGACCCCGGTGGGCTGCGGGACCTCGGCACGCTCGAGGGCGGCAGCAGCTTCGCGTACGGGATCAACGATTCAGGTCAGATCGTCGGCGGTTCGCAGAGCCCGGCCGGGGAGTTCTCTCCCTTTCTCTACGATCGCGGAACGATGTATGACCTGAGCACGCTGTTCATCGATCACACGGGGGACGAACCGTTCACGGCGTACGCGATCAACAACTTCGGGCAGATTGCGGGCAACCATCATCTGTTGAACCCGATCTATGACTCCGTCGAGGAGGGGCGGGACTTCTCGTTCATCACCACGCTCGGCGCGATGCTGCGCTTCGAGTACTGGGTCTCGCTGCAGGAGCGGGCAACGCCCTGCCGCGGTCTTCGAAGCCGCCCGCAGCTGCAGGTGCGGATCGGCTCGACCTCACGGCCGGGGCCGTGGCTGCCGGTTGGCGTGCTGCGCGGCTGCGATTCGACGGATTGGGCAAGCGTGTCGCTGAGGATTCCCGACGAGTTGCGGACTGCCTCCGCCCGCATCCACGTGCGCCTGCAGCAGACCGGTCTTCTTCGGGGCGCGCTCGTACACCTTCGACGCTTCAGCATGGACTAGCAGACCGAGCGCCGCATTCCAGTTCACCTCAGGTTCTTGTAGACCCTCTCCTCCACGCCTGCCAGCACCTTCATCGCGTCGTCATCGTAGAAGGGGAGCATCTGCATCATGACGACGACGCCGATCTCCTTCGAGGGATCGACCCAGAAGTGCGTGTTGAAGATACCGGCCCACGTGCCGCTGCCGGTGCTCCTGGTGTTCGGCTTCTTCACCTTGGGATTCGCGAGCTGGAAGCCCAGGCCCCATTTGTCTTCGCCGGCGCCGAGCGGGAACGGCTTCGAGAGTACCGGGTTCGCCGTCGGCTGCGGCTGGACGACGACGGAGCCGGTGTTGCTCTGGAACATCGTCTTGACCGTGCGCTCGCTGACGATGCGTGTGGCGCCGAGGCGTCCTTCGTTGAGCAGCATGCGAATGAAGAGACCGTAGTCAGCGGCGGTTGAATACAACCCGCCGTCGCCCGCGACGTTGGCGGGGAGCGTCGCAGGCACCGGCCGCTCCACCAGCGTGCCGTTGGTGCGCGAAAACGTGGTCACCACCCGCGAGTACTTGTCCTGCGGCAGAGCGTAGGCAGTGTCGCGCATGCCGAGCGGGCGGAGGATCCGCGATTCGAGGAACGCGTCGATCCGCTGGCCGGAGATCGCCTCGACCACCTGACCGAGCACGCGCGTGCTGGCGCCGTACGCCCAGCTCTCACCCGGATCGAAGAGCAGCAGCAACGGCGCGTCCAGCTCGTTCTTGCCGCTCTTCGCCAGGACGGCCGTGAGCGTCGGGCTGGCGAAGGTATACCCGATCCCTGAGGTGTGCGTGAGCAGGTGCTTGATCGTGATGGCGCGCTTGGCCGGGCGTGTCTGGTATGTGCCATCGGCTTGGTTGACATTGGTGAGGACCACGGGGTTCGCGTATTTCGGCAGGTATGTCGATACCTCGTCGTCCAGTTTCAGCCGTCCCTCTTCGACGAGCATCATGATCGCCACCGAGGTGACCGGCTTCGTCATCGACGCGATGTTGAAGATCGCATCCTTCGTCATCGCCACCTTGCCGGCGGCGTTCATCATGCCGAACGCCTCGTGGTACATCACGCCGTCGCGGTTGACCACCGCGACCACGGCGCCCGGGATGCTGCCACGGGCGACTGCCTCCCTGACGAACCCGGTCAGCTCCGTCGCGGCAGGCTGGCCGAACGAAGGCGTGGTTGCGGCGCGGACGACAGGAGCGCGCTGGAGAAGTCCCGCAACGCTGACCAGCACCAATCCCAGGAGCAGTCGCTTCATCGGATGTTCAGCTTTCCCGGCCGTCCGAGCCGTGTGGTGTATGTCCGAGGTCATACGATACTCGAAGCGCGACCGTTTACCAGTCGACGCGGCGAGCGTCTGATGCACGGATCGCCACGAAGTGCCGCGGCGCGCTGCTAGAATGCGGGCCTTCGGCCCACGAAGATCACGAAGGCTGGCTGCGACCCCCCACGAAGGGCACGAAGACGGCATCGACAACGGTAACGGAGTAGCAATCATGACTCGTGCAGCACATCTGACCCTCCTGGTCACTCTGGCGAGCGGCGTCACGCTGTCGGCCGCGGACTGGCCGAACTGGCGCGGCCCGAACGGTACTGGCTCGACGATGGAGAGCGGCCTGCCGGTGAAGTGGAGCGGCACGGAGAACGTCGCCTGGAAGGCGCCGATCGCCGGTCTTGGCGTCTCGACGCCGATCGTCACCGGCAACCACGTGATCGTGACATCGCAGCTCGGTTCGAGCACACGGCGCGCCGGCAACCATCCACGCCTCGTGCAGGGCGGCGATGCGGCGGCCGCAGGCGAGCGCGCGCTCGGTGGTGGTGGTGGCTCCGATCGCGCCGGGCAAACGGATGGGCGTTCCTATTTTCTGGTCGAGGCGTTCGGCCGCGCCGACGGCCGGAAGCTCTGGGAATATCGCGTGGAACCGAGCGGCACACTCCCTGAGGTCCACGACAAGCACAACATGGCGTCGTCCAGTCCGGTCACCGACGGCCAGTTGATCTACGCCTGGTTCGCCACCGGGCAGATCGTGGCGCTCGACCTGAACGGCAAGCGCGTGTGGGAGCGTCATCTCGGCAAGGAGATCTCTCCCTACGACATCACCTGGGGACACGCCAGCTCGCCGACCCTTTTCGAGGACTCGCTGCTGCTGCTCTGCGACCACACGCCGGCGTCCTACCTGCTCGCGCTCGACAAGCGGACCGGCAAGGAGAAGTGGAAGGCGAGCCGCGGGTCGGGCAAGTCGTCGTACAGCACGCCGCTCGTCGTTCCCGGACCGAACGGTCCGGAGGTGATCGTGAATTCGAGCGATCGTGTCGACGCCTACAATGCGCGCACCGGCGAGCCGCTCTGGTACACGGGCGGCACCAACCGGTTTCCGGTGCCGTCGCCGCTCTTCTCAGACGGCGTGATCTATATGAGCCGCGGTTATCGCAGCAGCCCGTATATGGCAGTCCGGCCGGGCGGCCGCGGCGACATCACGAAGACGCACGTCATCTGGGAGAACACGACGGGAGGCCCGTACATTTCGTCGTTGGTGCACGACAACGGGTTGATCTACATGGCCACCGACGTCGGAGCTGTCACAGTGGTGGATGCCAAGGATGGCTCTCGCGTGTGGCAGCAGCGGATCGACGGTGTCTTCTCGGCGTCGCCGGTGGCGGCCGACGGCAAGATCTACTTCGTGAGCGAGAACGGCGAGACCATCGTCGTCCGGGCGGGTCGCACGCCCGAGGTGCTGTCGCGCAACGATCTCGGCGAGCGGCAGATTGCCTCGCCGGCAGTGTCGAACGGGCAGATCTTCATCCGGACCGACGATCACCTGTTCGCGATCGGGAGGCCCGCCAAGTAAAGGTGAGCGGGCCCGAGGGGATCCTTCGCAGCGCGGATCTTCAGATCCGCGGGATCAATCCGGCAACGCCTCCGCTTTCGGCTCGGGCAGGAAGAAGCTGGCGATGAAGCCGATCACGTACGCGCTGCCTCCGACGATCGCCGACGCGTAGGCGAGCCTGATGGGCACCGAGCCGCCAGGCATGAGGGTGGAGAGCGAGACGGTGAGCTGGGCGCCGAAGGTGCCGATCATGCGGCCGCCGATGTTGGCGGCGAAGCTCTCGCCGGTTCCTCGAAGAAAGGTCGGGTAGACGCGCGGCAGGTAGTTGCCCCAGAAGCTGAACTGCGCGACGGTCATGAACCCGACCACGGCGAGACCCCATTGCGCCAGCGACAGTCCGAGGGTCGGCACGAACCAGAAGACCAGTGGCAGCAGTATCAGTCCTGGTACCTGGAATAAGTGCAGGAGCCGGCGGCGGCTGATGATTATCGTCGCGAGCACGGCCAACGCGATGCGTCCGGCCAGGCCGCCGAACTCCTGGATCGACTGTACGACGCCGACCGTCTGCTCCTGCGCTTTCGGCTCGAGCACGCGCACTTCCGCCAGGCCTGGAACGATCCGCGGCATCTGCTGGACCGCGCCAAAGGCGGCCGCATACGCGCACGCCATCATGATCGTCGTCACGATGGTCGTCCGCCGGAATTCCGGCTTGAGCAGCAGCAGGAAGCTCGGTCGCTTCAGCGCGCCGGCGCGCTTCTTCTCCGCCCATACCGGCGATTCAGGCAGAAATGGCCGGATGATCATCAGCGGAATGGCGGGGAGCAGGCCGGACATGAGCGTGTACCGCCACGCCTGGTGCCCGCCGTGAATCTCCGGGAGCACGTGGCTGTAGCTGACGATCAGCGTGTAGGCGCCGCTGACCATGAGGCCGCCTATCGAGCTGAACGCCTGCGTGTAGCCGAGTACCTTCTCGCGCTGAGCCGGATTGGTGAAGAGCTCCGACAGCCAGGCCACGGCGGCGACGAACTCCACGCACACGCCGACGAACGTGCAGCAGCGCCAGAAGAGCAGCCATCCCACTGACGTGGAAAGCCCTGAGGCCAGGGCGCCGAACGCGTAGAGGAGGATGCTGTAGACAAGCACGCGGCGGCGGCCGAGCAGGTCGGTGAGATATCCGCCGAGCAGTCCGAAGATGCCGCCGGCCACCGCCGGCACGTAGACCAGCGTGCCCACCCAGGCGTTGACCGCCTGGCTGTTGGGCGGCGCGCCGAGGAGTTCAGCCAACGCCGGCCGGACGACGAGCGGCATCACCAGCAGCTCGTAGGTGTCGTAGGCGAAGCCGAGGGCGGCCACCGCGCAGATCACCCACTGGAGCGGCGTCAGCCGCCCAGGTGTCACGGTCTGGGTTGTCATAGACCCTCAATACGCTTCAAGGCTGGAAAGTATTTCGCGAGCATCGCCGCGGTGAGCGGCGACCACGTGTATCACATATTTTTCGCGAACCGATGGGGATCCGTCGCAGAACCGAGCTTCAGCTCGGTTACGCTTCGCTCACCGCCCGCAACCATGTTCCCCCGATGAATGGATACTCCCCGATCGTTCGCGCCAGCCCCGCCCGAATCGGGTTCGCGAAGATGTACCTGGCGCAGGTCCCACCGAGGTGATGCGCCGGTGTGCGGGTGTTGAACCGAGCTGAAGCTCGGTTCTGCGACGGATCCCCACCAGTTCAGCGAAGGATCCACGGCCGCGACGCGGGGGTGTATCATCCGCCATCGTGTCTGTGCGAACGCCAGTGAGAAGGCTGATCCTCGGCGTACTCCAGGCGCTCGTCGCCGCGCAGCTCGTGACGACGGGCGCCGCGTCGCAGCAGTGCGTCGATCACTCGAAGGATCCGGCCGGATGTCAGCCGAGCATCTTCGACACGCCGGTCGGCCAGATGCCGTCGGTGCGCGTCGACCGCCAGGGCAACATCGATCCGCGGTCGTCGGAGGCCGACGCGAAGGCAGGGGCGTTCGAGCTCGAGACGCGGCTTCACCTGTTCCGGAACTTCGAGCACCTGCACTGGGTGATCACCGTGCCCTCGGAGCGCGATCCCGCCACCGGCGCCTGGCGCGGCGGCGACCTGGATGGCGCGGGCGATGGGCGGGGCCTCGGCGTGGCGGGGCAGTGCATCTTCGTCGGCCACTCCAACGGCGCCGGCATCAGGCACGCGATCAACATCTTCCGGATGCAGCCCAATCCCGAAAAGCAGCCGCCCGTACAGGTCGGCGAGATCCCGGCGATGGTCGAGGGCAACCAGGGATTCGACGACCGGGAGCTTCGGTCGCTCGTCTACCGCACGTCGCGCGGCGAGGATCGCTACCTTCTGGTGCGCAACGCCGGAACGAATACCGCCGGCAGGATGGAATCGTACCGGATCGACATGACCACGTGCCTGCCGGTGTTCAAGAGCGAGACCACGGACTTCCACTCGCAGTCGCACGAGTTCTTTCTCTGGCACGACCCCGCCAACAGCAATCGCGTGCTGGTCTACATGACGAACTGGACCGGCGGCGTGCCCGACCCGGAGCGTCCAGGCCTGAAGGTGCCGGACCTGATTGCGCTCGCCGTCACCGACGAAGGCACTGGCGAGGTGCTCGCCAAGCCGCGCGTGCTCGCCGGCTTCACGCTGCAGGAGGTGGGAGGTCCGCCGATCGACGAGCGGCCCGACGCGACCGGACTCTTTTCCGACGGGCGGTTTCTCGACTTCAGCGATCTGAAGAACGGCTTCGGCCAGGCGGGCAACTTTCAGAACCGCGAGCAGAACCGGCTGCACTCGGTATCGGTGACGCCGGACGGCGAGCGCGTGTATGTCGCCGGCACCACGGCCGGCTTCTACGTGCTCAACTCGGAGGCGGTGGCGCACAGCACGGACGCACAGCTCGCGGCCGGCACCGCCGGCTGCAACCAGCGGTCGACGATCGTGGCGTCAGGCGGCGTCATCGACGCCGCGAAGCTGCCGCTGCTCGCCAGCGACTGTCTGCGGATGGTCGTCAACGACGACCCGGGACTCAAGGCGTTCCTGGCGTCGAACGCGTCGCCCGAGACCAAGGCCAATCGTTACCTCGTGCTCCTCACCCGGTCGCGGTTCGATGTCTACCCGCCGGTGAACGCGACGCCGACCGGCACGCACAGCGCCGTGTTCGTGCCCGATCGTCCGGCGCGCGTGCGCGGCAACACCAAGGGTCGTCCTTCGTATGTGTGGCTCTCCGACGAGAACGGTGGCTGCCCGCTGAACTACGCCAGGATGGTCTCGGTGGAATCCGAGGCGACCCCGATCATGATTGGCGCCTTCGCCATCCCCGACAACGAGATCGGCGAGTGCCTGTCGCAGGCGACGACCGAGCCGAACGGCCAGCCGCGGCGCCGCAATCCACAGCAGAACCACAACCCGACCGTCTTCAAGAATCTCGTGTTCACCACGTGGTATGCACACGGGCTGCGGGCCATCGACATCTCGAACCCGTATACCCCGCGCGAAGTCGGCTACGCGCTGACCATCCCGCAGGGTGTGGCGCGCACGTACCCCGTCTTCAAGGACGGGTTGATCTATTGGGTCGACAACGACACGGGTCTCCATGTCGCGCGCTACACCGGTCCCCGGCGTGAGGAGCTGCCGGGACCCGGCTCGGGCACCTACGAAGGCAATGCGACGAGCCCTCATCGCTAGCGGAGCTGCCCTCTTCCTTCTTGCCGGCCTGTTCGCGCAGCAGGCGCCCGCGCCCGGTCCGACGGCAGCTCTCGAGACCGCCTTCGTCTGTCCGATGCATCCCGACTACACGCTGGACGTCGAGGGCCGCTGTCCCCGGTGCGGCATGGCGCTCGTCCGCGCCACGCCGTACGACGTGCGCGACTACGGGTTCGAGCTCACCACGTCGCCCTCGGTGGTCAAGGCCGGGCAGCCGTCGCAATGGCGGTTCAAGGTCTTCCATCCCGACACGCACCGGCAGGTGACGCGATTCGAGCGGGTACACGAGAAGGAGTACCACCTCTTCGTGATCAGCCAGGACATGGAGCACTTCCAGCACATTCATCCCGAGGAGCAGCGCGATGGCACCTGGACTATCGGCGTCACGCTCCCGAAGCCCGGCTACTACGCGCTGCTGTCAGACTTTCTGCCGGCCGGTGGTTCGTCGCAGCTGATCGTCCGGCCGCTCGTCACCGCGGGCTATGCGGGAGATCTCCTCGGCGACAGCGCGCGCCTCGTGCCCGATGTGAGCCCGATCAAGACTGTGGAGGACATCACGGCAACCGTGTCCTACGATCCGCCGCTGTTCGTGGCCGGTCTCTACGGACACCTCATCTTCAACCTGACCGACTCGAAGACAGGGCAGCCGATCACCGATCTGCAGACCTATCTCGGCGCGTTCGGGCACACGCTGATCATGAGCGAGGACATGGTGGACTACGTCCACACCCACTCGCTCGACATCCTCGCCACCAACGACGACGACGGCGTGCCGCAGTTCCTCATTCCGCCGGGCGCCGATCTCGAGGCGCTGCGCGGAGGGCCGCAGGTGATCTTCGACGGGTTGATGCCGAAGCCCGGTCGCTATCGCGCCTGGACGCAGTTCCGCCGCAACGGCCGGCTGCATACGTTTACGTCGACGTTCAACGTGGTGCCGGCGCCATGAGTCGGGAATGGTGGCGTAAGGGTCCGGAAGCCGGACGCTACGAGTCTCTGGTTCTTCTCGCGGTCGTGGCGATGGTCGTCGTGTGGATTGTCTCTCCGCGTGAGGCGCTCTCTCACGGGGCTGTGACGACCACGGTGTACTTCGACCGGGAAATCGTTCGCATTCTCAACAACCGGTGCGTCATGTGCCACATGGAGGGCGGCCTGTCGTTTCCGCTCTCCACATACGAGGAAACGTGGCTGCGCGGACGATCGATGCGGACCGAAGTCCTGCGCCGCCACATGCCGCCGTGGCCCGCCGTGCCGGGGTACGGTCGATTCGTGAACGACAACGGCCTGACGCTGCGGGAGACGCAGTTCCTCGTCTCCTGGGTCGAAGGGTTGGGCCCGAGGAACAGCGGAACCGTCTTTCTCAACGTCAGCGATCCGAAGG
>Ga0075418_10009494_pt1 | contig 10915 bp, 12 predicted proteins | sample SoiMetdeltSBSDD2_FD_81776 | JGI IMG/M metagenome (GOLD analysis project Ga0075418, IMG submission 81776) | Bulk soil microbial communities from a Populus tree surrounding site in Tennessee, USA - Soil MetaG P. deltoides SBSDD2 | ecosystem: Environmental > Terrestrial > Soil > Tree plantation...
AGCGACACGACCTGCTCCTCGACCGGCATCGGGCTGTTCAGCGGCTGCTTGAGCAGCTCGACCAGCCGGTAGCCCCGGTCCAGCTGAGCCTGCGACACCTTGTCCAGCTCGGATCCGAAGGCTGCGAACGATTCGAGCTCACGGAACTGCGACAGGTCGCCCTTGAGGGTGCCCACCGCCTTCTTCATGGCCTTGATCTGGGCCGCACCACCGACTCGGGACACCGACTGGCCGGTGTCGAAGGCCGGCCGCACACCCGACTTGAACAGGGCTTCCTGGAGGTAGATCTGGCCATCGGTGATCGAGATCACGTTGGTCGGGATGTAGGCCGAGATGTCGCCGGCCTTGGTCTCGATGATCGGCAGCGCGGTCAGCGAACCGGCGCCCTTCTCGTCGTTCAGCTTCGCGGCCCGCTCCAGCAGCCGGCTGTGCAGGTAGAACACGTCGCCGGGATAAGCCTCGCGGCCCGGCGGCCGGCGCAGCAGCAGCGAGATCTGGCGGTAGGCCTCGGCTTGCTTGGACAGGTCGTCGTAGACCACGAGCGCGTGCTCACCGTGCTCCATCCAGTGCTGCCCCATCGCGCAGCCCGCGTAGGGCGCCAGGTACTTGAACGGCGACGGGTCGGAGGCGCCGGCCACGACGACCACCGTGTAGTCCATCGCTCCGTGCTGCTCGAGGGTGGCCACGGTGTTGGCGACCGTCGACTCCTTCTGGCCCACGGCGACGTAGATGCACTTCACGCCCAGGCCGCGCTGGTTGATGATCGTGTCGACCGCCACCGTGGTCTTGCCGGTCTTGCGGTCGCCGATGATCAGCTCGCGCTGGCCGCGGCCGATCGGCGTCATGGAGTCGATGGCCTTGATGCCGGTCTGGAGCGGCTCGTGCACCGGCTTGCGACCGGTGATGCCCGGGGCCTGGATCTCCAAGCGGCGCTCGGCGACGTTGCCGAGTGCACCCTTCCCGTCGATCGGCAGGCCGAGCGCGTCGACCACCCGGCCCAGCAGACCGTCTCCCACGGGCACTGACAGGATGCGGTGGGTGGCCTTGACGGTCTGGCCCTCCTTGACCTCCGCTGCATCGCCGAGCACGACGGTGCCGATGGACTCCTCGTCGAGGTTGAGGGCCAGACCGAGCACGCCGGACTCGAACTCCAGCAGCTCGTTGACGGCCGCCTCGGGAAGGCCCGCGACGCGCGCGATGCCGTCGCCGACCTCGACCACCCGCCCGACCTGCGCCGTCTCGACGTCGGGCTTGAAGTCCTCCAGGTTCTTGCGCAGCGCCGCCGCGATGTCGGCGGTGTTGATGGTCAGCTCTGCCATCGGATCGTTCCTTCTCCTACAAAGCGTGCTTGAGCTGCTCGAGACGACTACGCACGGACCCGTCGATCACCGTGTCGCCCACCTGGGCGACCGCCCCGCCCATCACGGACGGGTCGACGATGACCTTGAGCTCCACCTTCTTGCCGGTCGCCTTGTTCAACGCCGCGGTCAGCCGCTTGCGCTGGTCGGCCGTCAGCTCGACCGCCACCCGCACCTCGGCGACCTCCTTGTCGGCCTCGGCGGCGCTGCGCTCGACCAGCTGGCGGACGATCGCGGGCAGGTCGCGGGTGCGCCCCGCGCCGACCACCATCGACACCAGGGCGACAGTCACCGGCAGAGCGTGCGCGCCGAGCAGGTCCTCGACGATCTGCTGGCGCCGTGCCGCCGGGATGTGGGTGTCGATCAGCGCTTCGCGCAGCTCGTCGGAGCCCTCGAGCGCGAGCGAGAAGCGGAACAGCTCCTCCTCGACGTCGCGCAGCGTCCCTTCGGCCCCGGCGACGGCGAAGAGGGCATCGGCGTAGGCGAGCGTGCGGTCATCTGCCATGGCGTTCTCCTGCGACTCCTATGAGCTCCGGGCCGCGACCTGGTCGATGTAGTCCTCGACCAGCTGGACCTGCGTCGCGTCGTCGAGGTTGTGCCGGACGACGATCTCGGCGGCACCGATCGCGAGCTCCGCGACCTCGCCCCGGAGGTCGGCCACGGCCTGCGTCTTGGCGGCCTCGATGTCGGCGATGGCCCGCTGCCGCATGTCGGCCAGCTCGGCCTGGAGGCGCTGCTCCTGGTCGCGCCGGAGGCCGTCGGCCGCCTGGCGGGCTTCCTCGATGATGCGGCCGGCCTCGGCCCGGGCGTCGTTCAGCTTCGCTCGGTACTCGGCGAGGACCGTCTCGGCTTCCTCGTGCTGGCTCTGGGCCGCCTCGAGGTCGGTGCGGATGCGCTCGGCCCGGGCCTCCATGCCCTGCTTGATGGCCGGGTAGGCGAACTTGCGCATCAGGAAGAACAGGATCACGAAGCTGGCACCGCCCCAGAAGAGCTCGTCGGTGGCGGGCAGGATGGGGTTCGGCGCCTCCTGGCAGGCCTCGGGATCGTCGGCCGCCTCGGCCGCCTCGATGCAGTGCCGGGTCTCCTCCGACAGGTTCTCTTCGCTGCTGCCGCTGTCCTGGGCCCCCGCGGCCGGTGCCCAGAGCACGAGGCCGACGACGGCGAGCAGCAGTCCGGCGAACAAGGTGCGGGTGCGCACGGCCGACCTCCTCAGCCCGAGATGATGAAGGCGAGGACGAAGCCGAACAGGGCCAGCGCCTCGGTGAACGCGATGCCGAGGAACATGGTGGTTCGCACCATGCCGGCCGCCTCCGGCTGGCGGGCCATGGCGGTGATCGCGTTGCCGACGACGAGCCCGATGCCGATGCCGGGGCCGATGGCGGCCCCGCCGTAGACGATGCCTCGGCCGACGGCGGTGAGTCCCTCGACGAGTTCGCCTTCGGCCTGCTGGGCGAGGAGTTGCAGCACGGGATTCCTCTCCTTCGGGTTGCTCAGTGCTCGGGGTGCATGGCGCCACCGATGTAGACGGCGGCGAGGATCGTGAAGATGTAGGCCTGCAGGAACGCCACCAGCACCTCGAAGGCGGTGAGCGCGATCAGCAGGGCGAAAGGCAGGGCGGCGCCGACGATGGTGGCCTCGAACAGCGCCTGGGTGATCACCGCGAAGCTGACCAGCAGGAGGTGGCCGGCGATCATGTTGGCGAAGAGCCGGACCGCCAGCGACAGCGGCCGGACGATCAGGATCTGGGCGAACTCGATCGGCGCCACCAACCACATCGCGTACCAGGGCACGCCGGGAGGGAAGACCGCCGACTTGAAGTAGCGGAACGGCCCCTGACTCGCGATCCCGACGGTGTGATAGATGAACCAGACCAGCACCGCCATGAAGGCCGGCAGGGCGATGCGGGCGTTCACCGGCATCTGGACGCCCGGCACGATCTCCCAGATGTTGCAGGTGAAGACGAAGGTGAACAGCGTCAGCAGGAACGGCGTGAAGCCCAGGCCGTCGGGACCGATGGTCTGCAGGATGATGCTGTCCTGCACGAAGTCCACCGTCACCTCGGCCGCGTTCTGCACACCCCGGGGCACCAGCGCCTGCTGCCGGCCCCCGATGTAGAGGAACCCGAAGACCAGGGCCACGGAGACCCACATCAGGAAGACGACCTTGTTGACGGCGAAGGGGCCACTGCCGAACCAGGTCGGCCATTCCGTCACGTGGCTGATCGGCGGGAACTCCAAGCCGAGGATCACGGGTGCAGAGCCTCCTTGTCGGCCGGCTTGAGCGCGGGGAAGGCGAGCGTTGCGGACACGTAGCGCAGCTCCCAGAACAGGAGCCCCAAGTGGGTCACGAGGACGGTCACGCCGAGGGCGACGAGGTCGATCCACGGCTGGTTCCGGACCAGCAGCATGACCACCGTCACCAGGCCCATGCGCACGGCGAAGCCGCCCAGGGCCACCGCCATGAGCAGCGTGAGCGACCGGCGGGCCGCCCAGGAGAGCGACACGGCGGCCAGCAGCAGGTTGACCAGCACGATGCCCACGGCCACCAGCGCCGACCAGGCGCCGTCCCCACCCCACAGGACGGCCGCGGCGGCCACGACGGCCGGCGCCACCCACGCCCCCCGCTTGGCCATGTCGAAGGCCAGCTCCCGCTCGACGGCCGGCGCGTCCGGAGCCGGTGCGTGCAGGTCGGCAGCGGTGATCTTCACGACGACGGCCCTTCCCGGCGGGCGCGACCCGGGAGCTTGGCTTCCTCTTCGCGCATCTTGGCGTCGTAGCGCAGGAACAGCTTCCAGATCTCGTAGCAGACGGTGAAGACGAACAGCACCAGCAGCAGCAGCGGTGAGGTCCCCAGCCAGAGGTCGAGGCGCCACCCCAGGAAGGCGAACAGAGCCGGCGTCACGGCGAGCTCGACGGCCATCGAGAGGGCGTCACCGGCGCCTTGGTTCAGTTCACGCCTGACGGAGTGATCAGCCAACTCTCGCTCCTAGCACCCTCGGCCACCCGAGATCGCGGGGACGCTTGTGAATGATTTCGCAATCTAGCGGATTATGTTCGCGACGCGCCAAATCCTTGTCTTTCCATGGCAAGTGGTCGTGATCCGCCGCACCCTAATGGGTCTGCCGATCCCACTCCCACTCTCGGCTGCGGCCGGCCGGGGCCGGCGGTGCGCTGGTCGGGACGCTGGCCGCGCTGGCCGGCGGCTCGGCCTCGCCGTTGGCGCGGCGGCTGCGGATGCCCGGCGCGAACAGGGTGTAGAGACCCAGAGCCAGGGCCGCGATGCCCAGTGGGACGATGGCGTCGCCCCGCCGGGTGTAGGTCGGGTAGAGCACGAGGGCCGAGAGCAGGGCGGTCCAGGTCCACAGGATCAGGACGCTGCGCCGTTGGCCGTGGCCCAGCGCCATCAGCCGGTGGTGCAGGTGGCCCTTGTCGGCGATCGACACCCCCGACCGGCGGGAGGCCCGGCGGATGATGGCCCAGGCCGTGTCGATCATGGGCACCCCGAGGATCACCAGCGGCAGGAACAGCGGCGCGAAGAAGAAGTAGGCCTGGCCGCTGGTGGGGACGTCGGAGTTGCCGCCCACGGCGATGGTGGCCGCCGCCATCAGCAGCCCGAGCTGGAGCGCCCCCGCGTCGCCCATGAAGATCTTGGCCGGGAAGATGTTCCAGGGCAGGTAGCCGAGGCAGGTGCCCAACACGCAGGCGGCGATCAACGGCCCGACGTTGCCGTTGTCGATGATGCCGGTGTCGTTCAAGTGCTCGGTCCACAGCAGGAAGGCACCCGCGGCGATGGCGACGATGCCACCGGCCAGGCCGTCGAGCCCGTCGATGAAGTTGATGGCGTTGGCCAGACCGGCCACCCACACCACGGTGATCAGGGCGGAGAGGTCGGGCGAGAGCGAGAACAGCCCGAAGAAGGGGATCCGGAAGAACAGGATGCTGACGCCCGCGATCGACAGGATGCTGCCGGACAGCACGATCCCGGCCATCTTCGCCGGCGCCGACACATCCCGCAGGTCGTCGAGCTGGCCGACCAGGTAGATCGCGATGGCCGCCAGCACCACCCCCAGCGGCGGGGCGATGGTCTCGAACACCGGGCGGAACTCGCCGCTGAGCCACGCGGCGCCCATGCCGGCGAGGAAGCCGGCCATGATCCCGGCGCCACCGAGCACGGCTGTCGGACGGGTGTGGACCCGGCGGGCGTCGGGTTCCACGACGGCGCCGATGCGGAACGCCAGCCGCCGCAGCACGGGCATGGTGAGGAACGAGACCAGGAACGCGGCCCCGGTAGCGGCGATGTAGCCCCGGTCCACGGCCTGCGCTCCGACGTCCCTGCTAGTGGGCCGGCGGGTAGGGCGCGTACTTCGAGCAGAGCGCCCCGATCTCGTCGCGCACGGCGGCGATCTCGGCGTCGTCCTCGCGGTGGGTGAGCACCCGATGGATGAACGAGCCGATCTCGGCCATCTCGTCCTCCCGCATGCCCTGGGTGGTCACCGGCGGCGTGCCGATGCGCAGGCCGCTGGTGATGTACGGCGGGCGCGGGTCGTCGGGCACGGTGTTCTCGTTGAGGCTGATGCCGGCCCGATCGAGCGCGAGGCGGGCCTTCTTCCCTGACAGCTCCTCGTCGAAGGACCGCAGGTCGACCAGCATCAGGTGGTTGTCGGTGCCGCCGGACACCAGCCGCAGCCCGGACTCGGCCAGCGCCTGGGCCAACGCGACGGCGTTGGCCACGATCTGGCGGGCGTACTCGGCGAACGACGGCTGCAGCGCCTCGTGGAAGGCCACGGCCTTGGCGGCGATCACGTGGTCGAGCGGCCCGCCCTGGAACCCCGGGAACACCGACTTGTCGACCAGCTGGCCCAGCTCGGCATCCTTGGACACGATCGCTCCCGCCCGGGGTCCCCGCAGCGTCTTGTGCGTGGTGAAGGTCACCACGTCGGCGTGGGGCACCGGGTTGGGATGGACGCCACCGGCGATCAACCCCGCGACGTGGGCCGCGTCGAACATGAACAGCGCGCCCACCTCGTCGGCGATCTGGCGGAAGGGCTCGGGCTCGATCAGTCGGGGGTAGGCCGTGGCGCCGGCCACGATCAGCTTGGGCCGGTGCTCGAGCGCCAGGTCGCGCATCTGGTCGAAGTCGATGCGCTCGTCGCTGGGCGTCACCCCGTAGGAGACGAAGTGGTACAGCCGGCCGCTGGCGTTGACCGGAGAGCCGTGGGTCAGGTGCCCTCCCTGGTCGAGCCGCAGGCCGAGGACCGTGTCGCCCGGCTCGAGCAGCGCCATGTACACCGCCATGTTGGCGTTGGCGCCGGAGTGGGGCTGGACGTTGGCCCACTCGGCCCCGAACAGCTCGCGGGCCCGGGCCCGAGCCAGGTCCTCCACCTGGTCGATGACCTCGTTGCCGCCGTAGTAGCGCTTGGACGGGTAGCCCTCGCTGTACTTGTTGGTGAGGACCGAGCCCGTGGCCCGCAGGACGGCGGGCGAGGCGAAGTTCTCGCTGGCGATCAGCTGGAGGGTGGTGTTCTGGCGCTCGAGCTCCCGGTCGATCAGGCCGAACAGCTCGTCGTCGTGGGCATCGGGCCAGGGCATGACGGCTCCTCCGGCGGCGCCTCGCGCTACCGCTCGTTCTCGATCTCGCTGATCTGAGCGATCCTACGCTGGTGGCGTTCCCCCTCGAACGGCGTGTCGAGCCACACGGCGAGGATCTCGTCGGCCAACTCGGGGGCGATGACCCGGCCCCCCATGGCCAGGACGTTGGCGTCGTTGTGCCAGCGGGACATCCGAGCCAGGTAGAGGTCGTGGCACAGTGCGGCGCGCACACCGCGGACCTTGTTGGCCGCGATCTGCTCGCCCTGCCCCGAGCCGCCGATCACGACGCCCCGGTCGGCGGTGCCGCCGACCACCGCCCGTCCGACCGCCGCGCAGATCGGCGGGTAGTCGGCGGGCGCCTCGCTGTCGGTACCGAAGTCGGTGACGTCGTGGCCCAGCTTGGCGAGCGTCTCGACCAGGTGCTCCTTGAGCCGGAAGCCGGCGTGGTCGGAACCGATGGCTATGCGCACGAGCCCCGCACCCTACCGGGGGTCGCGGGGGTCAGCGGCGGGAGGCCGCACCGCCGGCGTCCAGGGCCATGCCGGCTGCTCGGTGTTCGTTGCCCAGCACCAGGTTGAGGAACCGGTTGAGCAGGTCGTCGAGCTCGTCGGCCGTCTGCTCGTAGAAGCCGCGCGGCCTGCCGATGGGGTCGAGGATGTCGTCGAAGTTGGAGTCACCGACCAGGTCGGACGGACGCCGCCCCGCGCCGGCCCGCCCGAGCCACGTGTAGAGCGTCTCCTCGGCGCGGCGGGGGCCGATCTCCTCGCCCCGCCGGACCAGCTCCTTGAGGGTGAAGGCCCGCTGCAGGAGCGCCCCGTAGCTCACGCAGGCCTCGCGCACGTGGCTGCGGCTCATGCCGATGATCAGGTTGGCCGAGCGGGCGATGTCGGCGGTGATCTGGCAGCTCACGTGGCGGGTGATGTCGACACCGCGCTCGGCCATCACGGCGACCGCGTCGGGTGTCGCCGAGGAGCCGCCGGGGAGCAGACCGGCCGAGCCGACCTGCGCGTGGACGCCGGCCTGCTGCAGCTTGGCGCGCAGCAAGCCCTCGGCCATGGGGGAACGGCACTGGTTCGCGGAGCAGACCAGGAGGATCTTGATGCCGTGATTGTAGGGGCGAGAACCTGTCTCTACAGTTGACCGGCGGGTCAAGATCTGGTGACGAAATCCGCGACCCCGTCCTGAGGCCGTTTGGGAGGGCTCTTGGTACTGCCACTCACCGTGGATCCACGCACGCCCGTCGTCGCCGGTGGCGGCCAATGGACCAACCGCGTCGACCGGGGCGAGCCACCCGTCGAGCCCGTGGATCTGATCGCCGGAGCTCTCCAGCGGGCCGCCGAGGACGCTCTGGACGGCACGGGCCCGGGCAGCCGCCTCCTCGCTGCGGCGGACGCCGTGCGGGTGGTGCACATGTTCTCCTGGCGGTACGTGAACCCCGCGGCGCTGGTCGCATCCCGCATCGGTGCCTCGCCCCGGGACACCGCTGTCAGCCCCATCGGCGGCAACGAGCCGCAGGCGCTGGTCAACCAGGCGTGCCGGGAGATCCTGGCCGGCGAGGCCGACGTCGTGCTGATCGGCGGAGCGGAGGCGTGGCGGTCCCGGCAGCAACCGGGCGGCGCCGCGCTCGGCTGGACGCCGCTGGACACGCCGGTGCCCGAGGTGCGCCGGACCGGCGAGGAGGTGCCGCTGAACCACCCGGCCGAGCTGGCGCGGCAGGTCATGCTGCCCACCCAGGTTTATCCCCTCTTCGAGCAGGCCTTCCGCCACGCGCTCGGGCGATCGGTCGCCGACCACCTCGTTCGGGTCAGCGAGCTGTGGGCCCGGTTCAGCCGGGTCGCAGCGTCCAACCCCCACGCCTGGGTGCAGGAGGCGATGACGGCCGAGGAGATCCGGACGCCGTCACCCAGCAACCGCTGGATCTCGTGGCCCTACACCAAGGTGATGAACGCGAACAACGCCGTCGAGCAGGCCGCGGCGGTGATCGTGATGTCGGCCGAGCGAGCGGACGCGCTGGGCGTCCCCCGCGAACGGTGGGTGTTCCCGTGGGCCGGGGCCGAGGCCCACGACACCCACGCCGTCTCGCACCGGTCCGACCTCGCGTCGTCCCCGGCGATCCGGCTGGCGGGTGGCCGGCTGTTCTCGCTGGCTGGGGTCGGGGTGGACGACCTCGCCCACGTGGACCTCTACTCGTGCTTCCCGTCGGCGGTCGAGGTGGCGGCGACGGAGCTGGGGTTGCCGATCGACGGCGACCGTGAGCTCACCGTGACCGGCGGCCTGTCCTTCGCGGGCGGCCCGTGGAACAACTACGTCAGCCACTCGATGGCAGCCATGGTCGGTGTGCTGCGCGAGGACCCGGGCTCGGTGGGCCTGGTCAGTGCCAACGGCGGCTACCTCACCAAGCACGCGCTGACGCTGTACTCGACCGAACCGCCAGCGGCCGGGTTCCAGTGGGCCTCGGTGCAGGACGAGGTGGACGCGCTGCCCCGGCGCGAGCTGTGCGAGGAGCCCGACGGCGGGGGCGAGATCGAGTCGTGGGTGGTGACCCACGACCGGGACGGCCAGCCCGAGCGGGTGCTGGCCACGGTGATCCTGGAGGACAGCGGTGCCCGCGCCTGGGCCGACAACCGCCACCCCGACGTCCTCGCCGAGATGACCTCGGGGGCCGAGCAGATCGGCCGGGCGGTCAAACTCCGCCCCGACGGCACCCTCCTCCTCTGACCCTCCCGAAATTTCGGCAGCAGCGCACGCTAATCGGCGTCTCCTGCCGAAGTTCCGGGAGGGTAGGGGACGTGGAGGGCACCCTGCCGGAGGACCCGCCAGCGGCCGGGATCGTCGTCGGTGGCGTCGATGACGGTCGAGGGGACGCCGCTGCAGGTCCCGGCGTCGAGGACCAGGGCCACTCCCCCTCCGGCCCGGGCGAAGACGGCGTCCACCCCGGCCCCGTCCGGCGGCGTCGGCTCGCCGTGGCGGTTGGCGCTGGTGGTGGCGATGGGGCCGACCTCGGCCGCCAGCGCCTGGACCAGCGGGTGGTCGGGGCAGCGGACGCCCACCGTGCTCGCCGGCTCACCCAGCTCGTAGCCCAACCCGGCCCGACGCCGGAGCACCAGCGTCAGCGGCCCCGGCCAGTACCGTTCGGCGACCTGCCGCACCGGCGGGCCCGGCCGATCGGCCAGGGCCAGCGCCTGCGTGGCGTCGGCGCACAGCACCGCGATCGGCACGTCCGCCGTCCGCCCCTTCAGCTCGAACAGGCGTCGGGTCGCCCCCGGCACGCTCGGCAGAGCAGCCAGGCCGTACACCGTCTCGGTCGGCACGACCACGACCCCACCGTCCCGCAGTGCCGCCGCCGCCTTCTCGACCGCCACCGCCGGCGGCGTCGAGGCCAGGTCGACCATCATCCAGCCCGCTCCCGGTCGCGGGCTGCCGATCCCGGCGACCGGGGCCGAGCCGGACCGGCCGTCGAGGGGCGCCAGCCACGGGGGGCCTCCACCGCATCGCAAGCCAGGTCCGGCACGGCCTGCTCACGGGGGCCGTCGGCGGGGAGGGTCACCATCGGGCGCAGAGGATGCGGTCGCGGCCGGCCAGATCGGGCCAGATCGAGGCCGACGTGCAGCCGGCCGCCCGGGCCAGCTGCTCGGCCCGCCTCGTCTGGTGGGGCGCCATCTCCAGCAGCAGCGTCCCGGGGCGGGCTAGCCACGCCGGTGCCTCACCCACGATGGCGGCGATGTCGTCCAGCCCTTCCGGCCCGGACACCAGCGCCTCGTGCGGCTCCCACGCCCGCACCTCCTCGGGGAGGTCGGCCATCTCCCCCTCGGCCACATAGGGCGGGTTGCTCACCACGACGTCGATCCGGCCCCGGAGGCTCGTCGGCAGCGCAGCGAACCACGACCCGGCGGCCAGCCGGATGCGCGTCGCCTGTCGTCCGAGGCCGGCCAGGTTGGCCCGGGCCACCGCCAGCGCGCCCTCGGCGAC
>Ga0075418_10009497_pt1 | contig 10914 bp, 8 predicted proteins | sample SoiMetdeltSBSDD2_FD_81776 | JGI IMG/M metagenome (GOLD analysis project Ga0075418, IMG submission 81776) | Bulk soil microbial communities from a Populus tree surrounding site in Tennessee, USA - Soil MetaG P. deltoides SBSDD2 | ecosystem: Environmental > Terrestrial > Soil > Tree plantation...
CGGCGGCCGTGCCGGCCGCCTCTCCGGTCGCCACCGTTTCTGTCGTCCCCTCGCCCGCCCCGACGTTCGAGAGCGCCGTGCGGCCCGTGCTGGCGCGACGCTGCGATCCCTGCCACAACCCCGGCGGCCGGATGTACGAGCGCCTCCCGTTCGACGACGCCTCTGTGGTGGCCTCGCACCGCGAGGGCGTGGCCCGCCGGCTGAAGGATCCCGAGGATAAGGCTGCGTTCGAGAGCTGGCTGAAGACCCGTCCGGACGACGGGTCCTAGGCTACCAGGTCCCGGCCAGCCTCCTTGGCGCGGTAGAGGGCCTGGTCCGCCTCGCGGATCAGCGTGGCGGGGGAGTCGACGTTCGCCGAGGGGTAGCTGGCCACGCCCACGCTCACCGTGACGTGGACCTTCCGTTCTCCCGCCAGGAACACGTGCTCGTGGATGGTCCGGCGCAGGCGCTCCGCGGTCTCCATGGCCAGCGCGTGCGTGGTGTGGGGGAGGACGGCCACGAACTCCTCGCCGCCGTACCTACCCACGACGTCCACGGTGCGCACGGTCTCCTTGATGATCCGCGCCAGCTCCTTGAGCACGGAGTCGCCCGCCGGATGGCCGTACTCGTCGTTCACCTTCTTGAAGTTGTCGACGTCGATCATGAGGACGCTGAAGGCCTCCTGGTAGCGGCCCACCCGGCTGAACTCGATGGAGATCATCTCCATGACGTGGCGGTGGTTGTAGAGGTCGGTCAGGCTGTCGCGGATGGAGAGGTTGCGGACCCGCTCGAAGAGCCGCGAGTTCTCCATCACGATGTGGGCCTGGTTGGCCACCTGCCCCAGGAAGGCTTCGTTGCCCGAGGCCATGCGGGTCACGCGCCGCCCGGCCACGGCCAGAAGGCCGGTGAGCCGATTGTTGGTCGTGACCGGGAAGGCGGCAAAGCCGTCCAGGGCCTTCTCCTCCACACCGGTGGGGCCGCCCGGCGGCGTCAAGAGCCGCGCCTGCACGCCGTGGAAAGGGGCCCCGCCGCGCTCGCGGATCACGGCGTCCAGGAAGCGGGCCTTGAAGTCGTCCGCCACCGCGGAGGGGCCCGGGCGGCGCTGCTCCACGACCAGGTCGAGGTCGTCCTCCTCCAGGAAGGCCATGCCGCCCACGGCGAAGTCCACCACCCGGCCCACCAGCGCCATGACGGAGGTGAAGGTCTCGTCGAACTGCACGAAGCCCCGCGCCACCCGGCCGATCTCCGAGAGGATCGTGGCCTCGTAGAGCTTGCGGTCGAGCAGGTCGTTCACGTGCGACAGGATGTCCAGGCTGGTGGGGCGGGTCTGCGCGGCGCGCGGCCGGTCCTCGCCCTGGTCGGCCAGTATGTTCTTGACCAGGTCCAGGATGCGGTGGGGATCGGAGTCCTTGGTGATGTAATAGTCGGCCCCCGTCTCCAGGCCCCAGAAGCGGTCGCCTTCCTGGTCCCGGCTGGTCAGGATCACCACGGGGAGCGACGCCGTGCTGGGCTCCGTCTTCAGCAGCCGGCAGGCCTGGTACCCGTTCATCCGCGGCATCATCACGTCGAGTATCACGAGCTGGATGTCCTGGGTCACCGCCTTGTCGAGGGCCTCGAGGCCGTCCCGGGCGGTGACCACCTGCAGGCCCGCCTCGGTCATCATCTTCTCGATCATGCGGAGGACGAGCGGGCTGTCGTCGGCGATGAGGATACGGGGGGCGTCCACGCTGCCTCCGGGGATGGGGCCCATGTCCAGGCGCGAAAAGTGACGTATCTTAGCACTCCTGGCCACGGGCGGTCGGCGGCGCCGGGAAACTTCGCCGGCCCGCCCACGTACTTCCATAGATGGGCCGAGGAGCGTCGATGACGTCGAGGAAGAAGCGGATCATCGCCGGCGCGGCCGCCGCCGTGGTCGTGGTGGGCGCGGTGGTGGCCAGCGTCGTCCGCGACCGGAAGAGCAAGGTCCCGGTCCAGACCCAGAAGGCCGAGCGGCGGGACCTGGTCTCCAAGGTGTCGGCCTCCGGCGAGGTCAAGCCCAAGCGCTTCGTCAACATCAGCGCCAACGTCTCCGGGCGCATCGTGCTGCTGTTGGTCAAGGAGGGGGAGACCGTCCGGCGCGGCCAGGTGCTGGCCAAGATCGATTCCGCGCGCATCGAGGCGGGGACCCGGCAGTCGGAGGCGGGCCTGGCGGCGGCCCGCGCGGAGCTGACACGCGCCGAGGCCGACCTGGAGGCGGCCCGCCTGGCCTTCGAGCGGGCGCGGGCCATGCACGACCAGAAGCTCGTCTCGGACTCGGCCTTCGATCAGGCCGACGCCGAGCTGAAGGTGCGCAAGGCGATGGTGGAGGCGCAGCGCCGCCGGATCCTGCAGCAGGCGGCCGCGGTGGCCAGCGACCGCGACGACCTCGAGAAGACGACGGTGGTGTCGCCCATGGACGGCGTGATCACCAACCTCCAGAAAGAGGAGGGAGAGATGGTCATCGGGGCCCAGAGCTTCTCGCCCACCGTGATCATGACCGTGGCCGACCTCTCGGTGATGGAGGTCGAGGTCATGGTGGACGAGACCGACATCCGCAACGTGACGCTGGGGCAGCCCGCCGACGTCAGGGTGGACGCCCTGGAGGGCGTGAAGATCAAGGGCGCGGTGACCGAGATCGGGTCCTCCGCCATCCCGCGCGGCCTGGGCCAGGGCGCTCCCACCTCCGCCCCCGCCAGCACCGGCAACCAGGCCAAGGACTTCAAGGTCACGGTCACGCTGGAGTCCCCGCCCGCGACGCTGCGCCCGGGCCTGAACGCCACCGCCGACATCACCACGGCGGAGAAGAAGAGCGTCCTGGCCGTGCCCATCCAGGCCGTCGTCGTCCGCGAGGTGAGCCCCCAGGGCTCGGTGATCGACCCCGGCGGGCTGCAGGCCGCGGAGGGGGAGCCCGCGCCGGTGAAGTCGAAGGGCGAGGAGAAGGAGGGCGTGTTCGTGGTCGGCAAGGGGCAGGCCCAGTTCAAGGCCGTGAAGACCGGGATCATCGGCGAGACGGAGATCGAGGTCAGCGAGGGCCTGTCGCCGGGGGACGAGATCGTGATCGGGTCCTACAAGACCCTGCGCACGCTCAAGGACAAGTCGAAGATCAAGGTCGAGGAGCCGAAAGAGAAGAAATGAGCGCCGAACCTGTGGCCGTGAACGGGAGCCTGATCGAGGCCCGCGATCTCTGGCGGACGTACTCCATGGGAGCGGAGGAGATACACGCCCTGCGCGGGGTGAGTTTCACCATCGGAGCTGGCGAATACCTGGAGGTGAGTGGGGCGGCGGTGTCCGGCAAGTCCATCCTCATGAACCTGGTGGGCTGCCTGGACACGCCCACCCGCGGGACGTACGTGCTTCGCGGCAAGGTGGTCTCGCAGATGAACGACGACGAGCTGGCCGCGGTGCGCAACCGCGAGATCGGCTTCGTCTTCCAGACCTTCAACCTGCTGCCCCGGGCCACCGCGCTGCACAACGTGGAGCTGCCGCTCGTCTACGCCGGCGTGGCCAAGGAGGAGCGGCTGGAGCGGGCGCGGCGGGCGCTGGAGATGGTGGACCTCGGCGACCGGGTCACCCACCGCCCCAACGAGCTGTCGGGCGGGCAGCGGCAGCGCGTGGCCATCGCGCGCGCGCTGGTGATGGGGCCCTCGATCCTGCTGGCCGACGAGCCCACCGGGAACCTCGACTCCGCCACCGGCGAGGAGATCATGCGGCTCTTCGACCGCCTGCACCACGAAGGCAACACCATCATCCTGGTCACGCACGAGCGGGACATCGCCGAGCACGCCCGGCGCACCCTCTTCATCCGCGACGGCCAGATCGCGAGCGACACCCCGAACCCGCCGAGGGCGTAGTGCCCTTCTCCGAGGCCGCGCGCATCGCGCTGTCTTCCCTGCGGGCCAACAAGCTCCGCTCGTTCCTGACGGTCCTGGGGATCCTCATCGGCGTCTCCTCCGTGATCGCGGTGGTGGCCATCACCGAGGGCCTGGACCGCTACATCGCGGACAAGGTCCTGCAGCTCGGCAGCCGCGCCTTCGCGGTCCAGAAGATGCCGGACATCATCACCAGCGCCGAGCAGTTCCTGAAGGCGGCGCGGCGGCGCGACATCACCATGGAGGACCTGGCCGCGGTGCGGGCGGGCTGCCACTCCTGCTCCGAGGTGGGGGGCATGGTCTACACCGGCCGCGACGTGAAGTACCGCCGCACCACCCAGCCCGGGGTCATGGTCACCGGGATCACCGAGAACGTCCAGCGCATCGGGGCCATCCGCGAGCTGGTGGCGGGCCGCCCGCTTGTCCAGGACGACGTCGACCGCGGGCGGCCGGTGGCGGTGGTGGGACAGGACCTGGTGGACGCCTTCTTCCCGGGCGGCATGGAGCCGCTGGGCAAGGAGGTGCGCCTGGGCAGCCAGTCCGTCCGTATCGTGGGCGTGGCCGAGAAGAGGGGGGCGGTGTTCGGGGAGAGCCAGGACAACTTCATGTGGATCCCCATCACCTTCTTCCGCAAGGTCTACGGCACCCGCTCTTCCGTGATCATCCAGGCCGAGGCGGAGTCCATGGCCCTGTTCGAGCGGGCCCAGGACGAGGCGCGCGTCATCATGCGCGTGCGCCGGCACCTGGGCTTCGGGAAGCCCGACGACTTCAACGTCGAGACGGGCGAGAGCGTGATGGAGCTGTGGCAGACCGCGACCCGCGGGATCTACGTGGTCACGGTGGTGGTGACCGGCATCAGCCTGGTGGTGGGGGGCGTGGTGGTGATGAACATCATGCTCGTCTCCGTGACCGAGCGCATCCGCGAGATCGGCGTGCGCAAGGCCCTGGGCGCGCGGCGGCGCGACATCCTGCGCCAGTTCCTGGTGGAGTCGGTGGTGCTCTCCGTCTTTGGCGGCGTGCTGGGCCTCGTGGGGGCGGCCCTCTTTTCGTGGGGGCTGGCGGCCGTCCTGGGCAGCATCATGGCCACGACCTTCACCGCCCCCATCCGCCTGTGGGCCGTGCTCCTGGCCCTGGTGGTCTCCACGCTGGTGGGCCTGGTGGCCGGGGTCTATCCCGCGCGCCGCGCGGCGGCCCTCGACCCCGTCGTGGCCCTGAGGAGCGAGTGAGCCTCTCCCGCCGCATCGCCCTTCGCTGGCCGGTGCTCTTCGGCATCCGCGAGGCCATGGGCATCGGTCTGGCCGCCCTGCGGGCCTACAAGATGCGCGCGTCCCTCACCATCCTGGGCGTGGTCATGGGCATCACCACGGTGACCGGGATGAGCTCCATCGTGGCCGGGCTCAACCGGTCCATGGCCACGCAGATCGAAGGCTTCGGCTCGGCCGTCGTCTTCGTCCGGCCGTGGGGACCCGGCGAGAACCTGACCGGCGAGCAGCGCCGCCGGCGCAAGGGCCTGACCCACCGCGAGATCGACGCCATCGGCGCGCGCTGCGCCACCTGCCTGGACATCTCGCCCATGGAGATCCTGCGTTACGAGACGATCAAGTACGGCAACGCCAAGGTGCAGAGCGCGAACTTCCTGGGCACCACGGAGGCCTTCGCCACCGTGCACGACGTCTACGTGGAGCGGGGCCGCTTCCTGACCGCCGCCGACGTGAGCCGCGGGTCGCGGGTGGCGGTGATCGGCCAGGAGATCGCGGAGACGCTCTTCCCGTTCGTGGATCCGATCGACAAGGAGATCCAGATCGACAGCCTGCGCTTCCGCGTCGTGGGCGTGGTGGAGAAGAAAGGCAAGTTCCTGGGCCTCAACCGCGACCAGGACATCCTGGTCCCCCTGGAGTCCACGGGCAAACGGGACACCGTCTTCTTCAACTTCCTGGTGGCCGACGTCAAGGCGGCGTCCGCCGCGAGCATGGAGCAGACGACCGACGAGATCCGCGAGATCCTGCGCCGCCAGCGCAAGCTCCGCTTCCGGGCCGAGGACACGTTCAAGATCTTCAGCCAGGACACCCTGACCGACCTCTACAACCAGCTCACGGGCGGCATCTACGTGGTGATGATCGCGATCTCGTCCATCGGCCTGGTGGTGGGCGGGGTGGGCGTGATGAACATCATGCTCGTCTCGGTCACCGAGCGGACGCGCGAGATCGGCGTGCGCAAGGCCCTGGGCGCGCGCAAGCGCGACATCCTCTGGCAGTTCCTGACCGAGGCCATGACCCTGACCGGCGTGGGGGGCGTGCTGGGCATCGTCATCGGGGGCCTGGTGGCCTGGCTCGTGGACTGGCTCTCGCCGTTCCCGGCCGTCCTCCAGCCCGCCTGGGTGGTGATCGCCTTCATGACGTCCGTGATCGTGGGCCTGAGCTTCGGCCTCTGGCCCGCCTGGAAGGCCGCCCGCCTCGACCCCATCGAGGCCCTGCGTTATGAGTGAGGCCGCGGGGGAGGAGGCCCCCGCCGGCTTCTTCGCGACGCTGGCCGGCGTCTACGCCGCCCCGGGCCCGACCTTCGCCGCCATCGCCCGCCGGCCCCGCTTCTGGGCGCCGCTCCTCGCCTTCGTGGCCGCGGGCTTGTTGTTCAACGCCGTATGGCTGCACAACGTCGATGTCCGTGAGTTCGCGCGAGCCCAGATCGAGGAGTCGCCCCTGGCGAATCGACTGTCTCCCGAGCAGCGGGCGACGAGCATCGAGGAGCAGGCCCGGCTCTTCCCGCTCCGCAGCTGGCTGGGCCCACTCGTGGGAATGCCGCTGACGCTGGCGGCTGTCGCGGCGATCTACGTCTCGGTATTCCGTTTCTTCTACGGCGCGGACGTCACCCTCAAGCAATCGCTGGCCGTCGTGTTCTGGACCTCTCTGGCCGGCGCGCTCGTGACGCTGCCCCTGGGGCTTCTCGTGATGCACCTGAGAGAGGACTGGAACGTCGATCCCGCAACGGCCCTCCAGGCCAACCTCACGCTGCTCCTCGACAAGGCCTCGGTCCCCCGCGCCGCCTACTCGGTCGCGGAGAGCCTCGACCTCTTCTCGGCTTGGCTGCTGACCCTGCTGTCCATCGGCTACGGCGCCGCCTCGGGCCGCCGCGCCGGACAGGCCGCCATCGGCGTGGTCGCGGTCTGGGGGACCTACGTCCTGGGCAAGGCGGCCCTGGCCGCGGTTTTCTGAGACGGCGCGCGGTCGCGCAGACCTGCATGCGCTCGCCGGCCAGCCGGTGTCACTGCGGCACGTACACCGTGATGACCTCGCGGTAGGTTCGCGAGGCGGGCCAGTGGCCATCACCCGGTGCGTTGTGGCAATCGCCGTACAGTCCCTGCGCGTCGACTGTCTTGCACGCGTACGGACTGGCAGGCGGCGTGTAGTCGGCGCAGTCGCCCGCGTAGGTGAAGCCGCAGTACGTGCTGGCGGGGTTGTCCGGATCCGGCTCGGCGCAATCGCGAAGCCCGAGTCCGCCAAATTCGCCAGCCGCTTGATCGGCGCCGCGGCAGGCGTTCCAGTCGATCGGATCATCCTCGTGCGTGAACAGATTGCCGTAGAAGGAACCTTCGTTCAGCGTGTAGAGTTCGGCTTCGTCCGTACTGACCGCGAGCGCAGGGTGATCGCCGCGCAATGAGATCGCGTCGGCCGTGTCGTACGCGTTCGTGCGCGCGAACATGCAGGCGCTGATCCAGCGTTCGTCCTTCGCGCCCAGTCGGTGATCGATCCAGTCCGGCGTGAGGCCGAGCGCGCCAGAGAACACGCACGTCCCGCCGCTGCATGTGTAATTCGAGTCGGGCGGCGCGGTGTCGGGAGCGTCGGGAATGGTCGCCTGGATCGTGATGCCGTCGGGCAGCGCGCAGCCAATCAGGTAGCTGTAGACGTCGCGGCCGCCCTCCGTGCCGAGAAGCTCCGCAGTCGCCTGGGTCGCTTCGAGCTGCGTGGACGACAGCGCGTTCGAGGCCAGACGATTCGAGGCGAGCCGGTTCGAGGCCAGACGATTCGAGGCGAGCCGATTGCTTGCGAGACGATTCCGGCTCCTGGCGGCCTGTGCCGAATCGCCAACAAACACCGACCCCGCGGCCAGGACCGCGATCACGGCAAGTTTCAGGGTCTTTGGCATGAGTACCTCCGCCTACTAGATCGGAATCCGCACGCAAAAGACGACAGCGGGTCAGGGAGTGGGTAGGGACTCGAGCTGCCGGCCGACGAACACGTTATTCGGAGCCTTCCTGTGCCAGTGCTTCCAGAGATCCGTGCGGCGGCGCTCGATCGACGCGGCCTCGTCGTGCCGGCTCAGGCGATGGAGAACGCCGGAGAGGCGCAGCCAACCATAGGACATCGCGGTGGCGTCGCGGAGGTCCTCATGGGTCCTCGGCCCCCACGCCTCGATGCCCGCGAGGAGCTTCTCGTAGGTCGCCGCGGCCTTCTCTGGTTGCCCCGTCTCCGCGTAGTGATCGCCAAGCGCCTGGAGGGCGTGATGCCGTTCGGTCCAGGGCTCCACCCTCAATGGCGATTGTGCGCCCGGATGCTGCGCAATACCGAGCGCCGCATCGATCCGCTTCATCGCTTCAGCGTCTCGATGAAGGGCGCGGGCTGCATACGACGAGCCGGCCAGCAGATCCGCCTCTTCGCGCCGCGCGGTCGGGTTGGCCTGCGCCTCCCGTATCCTGCGCAGCCCGGTCTCGTACACCTGAAGCGCGCGGCCGGGATCGCTGCGGCGCAGGAGGTTTCCGAGCTCGTACGCGGTGATGGCAGCCAGATGACGGCTCAGGAAGTCGTCACGGTCCACTTCCGCGTGGCGGTCGGCAATGCTCAGCGCGCGTTGAAATGCCGTCAGCGCATCCGCCGTCCGGCCGACGTTTGGCCGCTCGTCCCCGCCGAGTATCAACCCGTTCAGCCACAGCGCGTCGGCGAAGTTGGCATCCCGGGTATTGTGGCCATGCTCCGCAATCTTCTCGGCGGCCGCGGTCCACTCGGAGGCTGCTGCGAGTGCGCCATCCAGATCGCCCGATCGCCATCGTGCCCGGGCCAGGGCGTACAGAAAGCCTCCTCGACCTTCAGTGCGGCGGTTGGCGGGCATGAACTCGTCGGTCATGGGCAGGCCGCGGCGCACGATGGTGAACGCCTTCTCGAAATGGCCTGCCGCCGCGTATGTATCCGCGACGTTCACGAGGAAGTACGTGATGCCGGCTTCGTAAGGGGTCGGATGATCGAGATGCAGATCGAGAAAGCGATCGAAGCGCTCGACCGCTTTGTCCGCCTGGGCGATCGCTTCCTCCGGCCGCGTCATGAACATGGCCAGCATCATGCGATCGTGCGCGATCGCTCCCGACCGCGCCAGCGCGATCGGGTGGCGAGCGTTCCGAGCGAGTACGCCCTCGGCGAAGCCTTCGGCCCGCAGGAGGCTGTCCTTCGCCGGCTCGAACTGGCCGAGGTTCGCCGATGTGGGATCGCCCTGCACGTGCGCCAGCATCGTCCAGGCCAGGGCGATGTCGAGCTCCAGATCGATGTCGCCGCCGGTCTCGACGCCGAGCGCCGTCAGGTACTCGAGCGAATCGGCGGCGATCCGGGTCCTCACCTGGGTGGAGCCGGGCAGCCCCCGGATGTGCTCATTGAGCGTGATGAAGCGGTTCGCGAGCTGCCGCACCTGTGCGAACCGCCGCTCGGCCGCCGTGCGCTCCCTGTTCACCACGTAGAGCTCCGCAGACAGGCTGATGACGGTCAGGGCCGCGGCGGCGACGGGCATGCGATGGCGGCGCAGGAACTTCCGTGTGCGGTACCAGCGATCCCCCGCGCGCGCCTCGACCGGCCGGGAGTCGAGGATCGCGCGGACATCGTTCGCGAACGATTCGACGGAAGCGTAGCGTTCCTCCGGCTCGATGCGGAGCGCCTTGCGCAGGATGTAGCGGGCGTCACTCGGAACCACCGAGCCGACGGCCTGTGATTCATGCGGCGCGCAGCCGGTCAGCAGCTTCTGCAGCACCGCACCGAGCGAGTAGATGTCGGTGGCTGTCGTCTGCGCCGCGCCTCGGACCTGCTCCGGGCTCGCATAGCCCAGCGTGAGCAGACGTTCGATCGTTTGAGTGGGTTCGGCGCCTTCATCGAGCAGCTTTGCGATGCCGAAGTCGAGCAGCTTGGGTTGACCTTCCGGATCGACCAGGACGTTCGACGGCTTCAGGTCGCGATGGATGATCAGGCGCCGGTGGGCGTACGCGACCGCGTCGCAGACGCGGAGGAACAGGCGCAGGCGGTCAGGCCATCCGATGCGCGCGGCATAGGCGTCGATTGGAGTTCCCTCGACGTACTCCATGACCAGGTACGGCCGCCCGTCGCTATGCCCGGCGTCGATCACGCGAACGATCGCGGGATGACTGAGCGAGGCCAGGAGTTCCCGTTCCCTGAGGAAGCGCATCCGCCAGTTCGCGCTGGCGGCGACCCGGAGGAGCTTGATCGCGACGCGCTGCTGGATTTCGCCGTCGCCGCGTTTGGCGAGCCATACGCTCCCCATTCCGCCCTCGCCAATCAGCTCGACGAGCGCGTACGGGCCGATCACCTGGCCGGAAGACCCCGTGGAGAGCGGCGCCGGCAGGTGCTCGAGGAACCCCCGGTCCACGACCAACTGATGCTCTCGCAGTAGCGACGCCACATCGTCCGCGAGCGCCGGGTCGGTTTCGCGGAGCGCGGCGATCCACGCGCTTCGCTCCGCGTCGGCCATATCCAACGCCTGATCGAGGTAGGGACTAACGGCCCGCCACCGGCTTGCCGAGAGGTCCACGCCCGCGGGACTGTAGCACCGGCGGTGACCCAACAAAAATGAACGATCCGCCACTCGGGTCTTGCCCGAGGTGGCCTGACTACGTCCTGGGAAAGGCGGCCTGGGCCGCGATCTTCTGAGCCCGCCGCTTGCGGCCCCGCGCCCCGGGGGCTATGATGGTCCTTCCGCAGTGCGCCCCTAGCTCAGCTGGATAGAGCAACAGACTACGAATCTGTAGGTCGGGCGTTCGAATCGCCCGGGGCGCACCATTTCC
>Ga0075418_10009499_pt1 | contig 10913 bp, 13 predicted proteins | sample SoiMetdeltSBSDD2_FD_81776 | JGI IMG/M metagenome (GOLD analysis project Ga0075418, IMG submission 81776) | Bulk soil microbial communities from a Populus tree surrounding site in Tennessee, USA - Soil MetaG P. deltoides SBSDD2 | ecosystem: Environmental > Terrestrial > Soil > Tree plantation...
CGCACGGGTGCTCGGTGCCGTCCGCGGTGACCACGCCGCCGGGCGTGACCCGGCTGATCCGCTCGGTCACCAGGTCGACATTGTCCCGCGCGATCAGCCGTTCGACCTGCGGGGCGATCCGCGGTACGAACTGGATCGCGCTTGCGCCGGTCCCGATCACCGCGACCCGGCGGCCGGTCAGGTCGTGGGTGTGGTCTCAGTTCGCGGAGTGGAACGCGGTACCGGCGAACGAGCCGAGCCCCGGCAGGTCCGGGACCCGGGCGTCGTGCAGGGCGCCGACCCCGGTGACGAGCGCCCGCGCGGTGAGCGCGTCGTCACCGTTGACCTGCACCGTCCAGCTCCCGTCGGAGTACGACGCGCCGGTGACGTCGGCGCCGTACCGGATGTGCGGGGTGGTACGACGGGATGTCGCACGCGCAGCCCGGGTAGGTGTTGTCCCGCCAGGTGCCGCCGAGGTCGTCGTCCTTCTCGAGGATCACGAAGTCGTGGATCCCGGCCTGCTTCAGCTTGATGCCCATGCAGATGCCGGAGAACCCGGACCCGATGATCGCGACCTCGGTCTGCTCCACGCGGCCGACGTTACCCGCCGGCTCGCTGCAGCCGGTACCAGCGCGCGCTCGCGTCCTGCAGCCGCGGCGGCAGCGCGGCCTCCTCGACATCGGTGAGCTTCCAGCCGCCGAAGATCTCCTCGATGCGCTCCTGCGCGATGCCCGGTGGCAGCGGCCGCTTTGTGCCGGACTCGAACGCGAACAGCAGCAGCACCGCGTCCGGCTCGGAGACCAGCGCCGCCTCGCGGGCGTACTCGGCCTTCTGCTCGTCGTCGAGCAGGTGGAAGCAGCCGACGTCGAGCAGGAATCTGAACCCGTCACCGACAGCCGCGGACATCCGGGTCACGTCGCCGACCACGAACTCGGCGTCCATGTTCCCGGCCCGCCCGCGGGCCTGCTTGATCGCGCGCGGCACGAAGTCGACCCCGGTCACCCGCCAGCCGTGCTGGGCCAGCCGGACCGAGTGCGCGCCCCGGCCGCAGCCGACGTCGAGCGCCTTCCCACGCGCCGGGTCCTCCCGTGCCAGCAACCACTCGATCTGGTTCAGTCCAGGCTCGCCGACCTCCTCCCACGGCGTGAACCCGAACCGGTACATCAACCGCCACACCAGTGCCATGATCCGCCCCCTCACTAATTCATTAGAGTAACACTCCTCCGAATTGCGGTACAGGTCAACCCCCTTGCCGCGCAGGGTTGGGGGAGTCAGGCGTGGAGCAGCGTGCGGGCGAGGAGGTCGGCGTACCAGTGCTGCCAGGTGTCGCCGGACCAGCCGCGGTCGCGGACCAGGGAGCGGTAGAGCTCGTGGTCCATCAGGGTCGAGATGACGTCCGCGGCCGCCGGTACGTCGAGGTCGTCGCGCAGCACACCGGTGTCGGACAGGTGCTGGGCGAAGCGGGTCTGCCCGAAGAGCCGCTGGTCGGTCAGCGTCTTCCACAGCTCCGCGACCTCGGGGTCGGAGTCGGCTGCGGCTCGCAGTGCGACCAGTACGTCGACGGTCCGTTCGTGCACCTCGCGCAGGTGCGCGGCGAAGATCTCGAGCTTCCGCCGGCCGTCCGGCTCGTCCTCGATCCACTGCACGAACGGCCGGTCCATCACCGCGACGGGCTCGTCGTCGCCGGCGATCCGGACGTCGACCAGCTCCTTGAGGATCGCGCGCTTGGTCCCGAACACGGCGTACACGGTTTGCGGCGCGACACCGGCTGCGGTCGCGGTCTCGGCGATCGTGGTGCCCGCGTAGCCCTGGCGCACGAACAGCTCGGCGGCTGCGTCGAGGATGCGGCGACGGGTCCGGCGCGCCTGCTCCTGACGGCGGCTGCTGTCGTACCGCCGCGGGACGCGGGTGCCGGTCATGCCGCGAGCGTAGCCGACCGGCACACGTTCCGTGTCCTCGACGTACCGTCGGACGACGGTGAGCACCCGGTCGGGAACTCCTTGTGTGCAAGGGATTCCGAGTCATCTCTCCGGTAATCGGAGACCCGTTGACGACTACGGTCCGTGAGGCGCACGCTCAACGCATCCGAGGGGGTTCGGCTGCGACGCGGGCAACGTGTTCCTGCCCGCCTGAAGCGCCCGGTGGCGACGCCCTGGGCGGAGCGTCGCCACCGGGTCTGTTCGCTCACGCGCGCTGCATCGCGGACCGGGTGATCGCGTCCATCGCGCGGTCCGGCACGAACCGCTGCAGCCGCAGCATGATCCGGGCGTTCCGCGGTGCCACGTAGCGGGTCTTGGGGCGGCGCGCGGTGGCGGCGTCGGCGATCGCGTCGGCGATCACCTCCGGGCCGACCCCGAGCCGCTCGATGGCGGACCGGTGGAACCGCATCAGTTGCTCGGCCTGCTCGGCGTACGCGGTGTCGCCGGACACCTTGGTCAGCGTCTCGTGCGCGATCCCGCCCCACTCGGTCCGGATCGCACCTGGCTCGATCACCACCACGTCGATGCCGAACGGTCGCAGCTCCATCCGGAGCGCGTCGCTGAGTCCCTCGACGGCGTACTTCGTCGCGTGGTACCAGCCGCCGAGCGGCTCGGACCCCTTGCCGCCGATCGACGAGACGTTCACGATCCGGCCGGTGCGACGCTCGCGCATGAGCGGCGTGACGAGCTGGGTCAGCCGGGCCAGGCCGAACAGGTTCACCTCGACCTGGTAGCGGGCCTCCTCCATCGGCACGTCCTCGACCGCGCCGTACGAGCCGTAGCCGGCGTTGTTGACGAGCAGGTCGATCTGGCCGGTCTCGGCGATGATCCGGTCGACCGCGGCGGTCATCGAGGCGTCGTCGGTGACGTCCAGCCGCAGCACCCGGACGCCCATCGCCTCGAGGTCGGCCATGCGTTCCACCCGGCGGGCCGCGGCGTACACGGTGTAGCCCAGGTCGTGCAGCCGGCGGGCGGTGGCCTCGCCGATCCCGGACGAGGCGCCGGTCACCAGTGCGGTCTTGCTCATCGTCGTTCGTCTCCTTCAGAGTGAGTTGCTAACTGACTAGTTAGTTCAGTAGAGCACCGGTGAGTCGAGTTGTCAACCAACTGGTTAGTTTGGGATAATACCGGCATGGTGAGAGACGCAGCGGAGACGAAGAAGCGGCTGCTGGAGGCAGCGGTCGCCGAGTTCGCGACGTACGGGATCGCGGGTGCCCGGGTGGACCGTATCGCCGCCCGGGCCGGCAGCAACAAGTCCTTGATCTACACGTACTTCGGGAACAAGGACGACCTGTTCAACAGTGTCTTCGAGTCGCTCGTGGTCGGGTTCGTGGAGCAGCTGCCACTGGTCGCCGACGACCTGCCCGGGTATGCGGCGAGCCTGTTCGACCACTACCAGCAGCGGCCGGAGATCCTCCGGCTGGCGACGTGGTACCAGCTCGAGCGGGCACATCTGGACAGACCCCCGGCGGCCGTGACCGCGGCCAACGCGGCCAAGGTCGCCGCGATCAAGCAGGCCCAGCGCGACGGCCGGATCAGCGACCGGATCGGCGCCGCCGAGCTGCTCGGCCTGGTGCTCGCCATCTCGACGGTGTCCGCCCTCGCGCACCCGGGGGAGACCGCTACGCCCTCGAAGGCGGAGCTGAAGCGGCGCCGGGACGCGGTGGTCGTGGCCGTCGAACGGCTGGTGGCGCCGGAATGACGACGCGAACCGTGCCGTTGTTGCCCTGCGCATCGATCGACGAGATCGCGGACTTCTTCCGGCCGCTCGGCTTCGACGTCACCTACCGCCAGGTCCGGCCGAACCCCTACCTCGCGCTGCGGCGCGACGACCTCGAGCTGCACTACTTCGGCATGGACGGGTTCCGGCCAGAGGACTCGTACGGAACCTGCTTGGTGCTGGTCGACGACACCGAGCCGCTGTTCGAGGCGCTCGCGGCCGGGCTGCGCGCGTCGTACGGGAAGCTGCCGCTGAGCGGGTTCCCGCGGATCACGCGGCCGCGGCGGCGCAAGAACGCCGGCAACCTGAGCGGGTTCAGCCTGGTCGACCCTAGCGGCAACTGGATCCGGGTTATCCGGGACGCGCCCGCGCAGTCCTCCGGCGGGCGGCTCGCGGATGCGCTGGCCAACGCCGTCGTACTGGCGGACTCGCATGGCGACGACGCGCAGGCATACAAGATCCTCGCCGGCGCGGTACGACGTGTCGCCGACCCGGACCGGGTCGAGCTGGTCGAGGCGCAGGCCTACCTCGCCGAACTGGCGGTACGACGCGGCGAGACCGACCAGGCTCGGGAACACCTGGCCGCGCTGTACGCGGTCGAGCTGACGGAGCAGGACCGGGAGGCGGTAGCGCAGTCGCTGGACGCTGCCGACGAGCTCGCCGGTTCGCTGCCGGCCTGACCGGCGGGCGAGGCTCAGAGCGCCGCCACGATCGGCGACCCGGAGTCCATCTGCCGGAAGATCCACGCATTGGGGCTGTGACCCCGCGCCTGCATGCGAGGATCTGGCCATGCCGATCGACCAGCACCTGCTCCTGGTCTTCTTCCTCACTACAGTCATCGCGATGATCACGCCCGGCCCGGACATGCTGTTCGTACTCGGCTGCGGGATGCGTGGTGGCCCGCGCGCCGGGCTGCTCGCCACTGCGGGAGTGGCCACCAGCGAGGCGGTCCACATCGCGGTCGCGGCGGCCGGTCTGGCCGCACTGTTCGCCGCGGCGCCGACCGCGTTCACGGTGGTGCGGATCGCCGGCGCGGCGTACCTGATCTACCTCGGCCTGCAGCTGATCCGCCACCGCAAGGACGGCGGTGACGAGCCGGTCGTCGGCAGCGGCATGTCCGGCCGGCGGGCGTACCTGAATGGCCTGCTGACGAACCTGCTCAACCCGAAGATGGTGACGTTCACGATCGCCTTCCTGCCGCAGTTCATCGACCCGACGCTGGGCCGGGTCTGGCTGCAGTTCGCGATTCTCGGCCTGATCCTGATCGTGCTCGAGTTCCTGGTCGACGGTACGGTCGGCGTGCTGGCCGGCCGGATCGGCACCTGGATGCGCCGCCGCCGGGCCGCCCGCCGCCGGGTCGACGTCGCCACCGGCGGGCTGTTCATCGGCCTCGGCGTGCGCCTCGCCGTCGACCGCTGAGTGCGGTCTGGCTAGCCGCCGTCGGGGAAGTTCCTGGTCACGTGGTGACGACGATCTTCCCCGGTCAGCAACGCGTTCGAGCGCTCGATCTGGTCGCGGTAGAACGCGAACACCGCGTCGGGGTGCCGGGCGATCGTGTCGTCGGGCCAGGGCAGCGGTTCGGCGGATCCCAGCGCGACTTCCTGGAACCAGTGCCGCTCGGCGTGCCCGAGATGTTCGATCATTCCGAGCGATGTCCAGCCGGACGGGAGCACAGCGGTGGCGAGCTGTTCTTCGTCGAGGCCGTCGACGATGGCGAACGCCCTGGCTCATTGAGCGTCGAGGAAGTCGATCACCATCCGGTCGACCGCGTCGGCACTCAGGGCCAAGAGTCTTCCGCAGGGGCTATACGCTCGGCGACATGCGGTCCACGAGTGTTGCCATCAGCAAGGATCTGGCCCCGTCGGGGACGCTGCGTGCCTCGATCAACCTCGGCAATCCGGTACTGGCCCAGGGCACGCCCGCGGCACCCACCGGCGTGACGGTCGACCTCGCGCGTGAGGTCGGCGCGCGGCTGGACCTGCCGGTGGAGCTTCGCTGCTTCGACGCTGCGCGGAAGTCCTACGAGGCGATGCTGGCCGGCGAGGCCGACCTGTGCTTCCTGGCGATCGAGCCCGCGCGTGAGGCCGAGGTCGCGTTCACCGCGCCGTACGTCGTGATCGAGGGCGTGTTCGCCGTCCCACAGGACTCGGCCATCACCACGACGGCTGACGTCGACCGTCGGGGCATGCGGATCGGCGTGAAGCGTGGCTCGGCATACGACCTGTACCTCTCGCGCACGCTGCAACACGCGAGCGTCGTCCGCGGCGAGGATGGAGTCGACGCGTTCCGCGCGCAGAGCCTGGAGGTGGTGGCCGGCATCCGGCAGCCGATGACCGCGTACGTCGCCGCCCATCCGGACGTCCGGCTGATCGACGGCCGGTTCATGCAGATCCGGCAGGCGGTGGGTACGACGAAGGCGCGGCGGCCGGAGACCGTCGAGTTCCTCCGGAACCTGGTCGAGGAGCTGAAGGCCAACGGGTTCGTCGCCGAGTCGCTGCGGCGCTCGAACCAACCCGACGCCACGGTCGCGCCGCCTGCGTGAGCGTCAGCCCGCGGACCGTTCGAGGGCGTCGAGGTCCCGCTCGGCGTACAGGCGGTGCTGCCACTCCTCGTTCAGGATGCAGAGCAGGCACTCCCGGACCGGATAGCTGTTCGGCTCCGGCCAGCCCGGCCCGGAGACCGGCTCGGTGTGGCCGTCCAGCTGGTCGTCGGTGAGGTCGTCGAGCACCTGGCGCATCGAGGCCATCCGGTCCTTCCGCAGGGCCAGCACCTCATCCAGGGACGGGCGTACGTCGCGGTCGCGCGGCACACCCGGGGCGTCGTCCATTTCGTCGAACGGCAGGTCGAGCGGGTCCCAGGGCGTCGGATCCCCGAGAATCGCGCGCCTGATCCACGCATCGGTGGCGAACACCAGGTGGCGCTGCGTCTCGATGAACGACCACTCCCCGTCCACCCGTTCGTGCAGCTGCTCCGGCCGCATCCCGCGGGCCTGTGCGACCGTTCCGTCCCACAAGCGCTCGACGAGGTCCCACGCCTCGCGGAACCCCGCGGCATCGGTCGGCCGCATCTTGGGGCGGTCCGGGTACCGGCGGTCGAGCTCCGCCTCCACAAGCGGTGCGACGTCCACCCCGTTGATCGTGAGGTGCTGGATCTCCCCGTCGATGCGCACGTCGCCCAGCTCCACGCCGCGCATCACCGTTCCGCTGAGCCGGACGCCCTCGTACCGTGCGCCGCTCAGATCGACATTGCGGAACCGGGCCCCGCTCAGATCGACGTGCTCGAACACTTTGCCGGTGAGATAGTGCTCGGTCATGGCCATCACGGTAGATCAGATCCCGGACGATCTCTTGCCGTGAATCAACGGCCGTGACCGGCTTTCGCCCCGGTCCACTCCCTCGAACAGCGCCGCCGCACGCCTGGCGATGTCGTGCGCCGGTAGCGCTATGGCGGCGGGACTTCCGGCCATCCGGTTGGGGCCGGTCGCCTCTGCGATCCCGCCGGGGCCGGAGAGACGTTGATCTCAGGCCGCTCATACCGGACGAGGTGAGCAACATGACGGCTCCGATCGTGGTGTCCGGGCTGATGAAGGACTTCGGATCGACCCGGGCGCTCGACCATCTGGACCTGACCGTGTCAGCCGGGGAGGTGCACGGTTTCCTTGGACCGAACGGGGCGGGGAAGACCACCACGATCCGTGTCCTGCTCGGGCTGCTGAGACGCGACGCCGGCGACGTCTGGTTGCTGGGCGGCGACCCGTGGAGGGACGCGGCCACCCTGCACCGGCGGCTGGCGTACGTGCCAGGGGAGGTGAACCTGTGGCCGAACCTCACCGGTGGTGAGGTGATCGACCTGCTGGGAACGCTGCGCGGCGGTCTCGACCGCGTGCGGCGGGCAGAGCTGCTGCAGCGTTTCGCGCTGGACCCGACGAAGCGATGCCGTGCCTACTCCAAGGGCAACCGGCAGAAGGTGGCGCTGGTCGCTGCGTTCGCGTCAGACGTCGAGCTGTACCTTCTCGACGAGCCGACCTCCGGCCTCGACCCGTTGATGGAGACGGTGTTCCAGGACGTGGTCCGCGAACGGCGTGAGTCCGGTCGCACCGTGCTGCTGTCCAGCCACATCCTGTCCGAGGTCGAGGCGCTGTGCGACCGGGTCACCATCGTGCGCGCCGGCCGGACCGCAGAGTCGGGCACCTTGCACCAGCTGCGGCACCTGACCCGGACGTGCGTGGTCGTGGAGACCTCGCGGTCGGTCGACGGGCTGGCCGGCCTGCCCGGGGTGCACGACCTGAGCCCGGACGGACCGCGGACGCGGTTCAGCGTCGACCAGGACGAGCTCAACCACGTGCTGGAGCGGCTGGTCGCGCTCGACGTGCGGTCTCTTGCGAGCTCGCCGCCCACCCTGGAGGAGTTGTTCCTGCGCCACTACGGCGACGAGATCGCGTCCGGGCGCACGGACACCGAGCTGGCAGGTGTGCGGTGAACGCGTTCGCCGGCACCGGCCGGATGATCCGGCTCGCGCTGCGGCGCGACAGGTTCACCGCACCCGTCTGGGTACTGGCACTGGCCGGCTTCCTGGCCGCGACCACCGCACTGTGGGCCGAGGAGCTCAGCACCGTCGCGGACCTGATCCAGGAGATGCGGGTGACGGCCGCCAGCCCCGGGATCCGGATGCTCGGCCTGGCGTCGGGCGCCAGTGTCGGTGCGTACACGATGGTCCGGGACTTCCTGCTGGTCGCGGTGCTCGCCGCCCTGATGAGCACGTTCGCGGTGGTGCGGCACACCCGGCAGGGCGAGGAGACCGGCCGCGCCGAGCTGATCGGTGCGGCCGTCGTGGGCCGCCACGCCCCTTTGGCCGCCGCACTGATCGTGACTGTCGCCATGAACGTCGTACTGGCCGCGGTGATGGGCCTTGCAATGGTCGCCGCCGGACAGCCCGCGGCCGGATCGTTCACCGCGGGCGCCGCCGTCGCGGCCGTCGGCCTGGCGTTCGCCGGCGTCGCCGCGGTCACCAGTCAGCTCACCTCGAGTACCCGTGGCGCCAGTGGCATGGCCGCCGGTGTCCTCGGCCTGGCGTTCCTGACGAGCGGGACCGGCAACATGGCCGGGCACCCGGACCCGAGCGGTCTGTGGGTGCAGAGCGCCTGGCCGGCCTGGCTGTCGCCGATCGGCTGGGGTCAGCAGATGCGGCCGTTCGGTGGCGACAACTGGTGGCCGCTGGCGCTGGCGGTCGGACTGTTCGCTGTCTGTGCGGTCGCCGCGGGTGTGCTTGTCGGACGCCGCGACTTCGGGCACGGCATGCTGCCGCAGCGCACCGGCCACGCGCAGGCCGGCCGTGCGTTACGCAGCACGCTCGGGCTGGCATTGCGGCTGCAGCGCGGCGCGCTGCTCGGCTGGGCCGTCGGCCTGTTCGGCTTCGGGTTGGTGATGGGCGGTCTGGTCGGTCAGGTCAGGGACTCGACCGGCACTTCCCGCGACTGGTACACGCGAATGGGCGGCAGCGACGCGATCCTCGATGCCTATCGCGCCTCGATCATGCAAATGGCGGGTATGGCGGCTGCGATCTACGTCGTCCAAGTGCTGCTGCGCCTGCGCAGCGAGGAGGCTGACGGGCCACTGGAGCCGGTGCTTGCAACCGCGACCAGCCGGTTCCGGTGGGTGGCCGGTCACGCTGTCATCACGGTGCTCGGTGCGACCGCCGTGGTGCTGCTGTTCACGCTCGGCACGGCGCTGGCAGCGGGTGGCGTGCTCGGCGACCCGGCCGGGCAGCTGAGAATGTTGCTCGCTGCAAGCATCGTCCAGCTTCCGGCGGTCCTCGTGATCGGCGCGATCGTGATCGCCGCGGTCGGCCTGGTTCCCCGGTACGCCGGTGCGGTGTCCTGGGCGGTGCTGATGGCGGCCATCCTGGTCGGTCCGCTGTTCGGTGACACCCTGAACTTGCCGCAGTGGGTGCAGGACCTGTCCCCGTTCACGCACGTCCCGAAGGTACCGGCGGTTCCGCTCACGGCCGCTCCCGTTCTCGCGCTGCTCGCGGTCGTCGCCGCCCTCGCGCTGACGGGCCTGGTCTCCTTGCGCCACCGCGACCTGGCCCTGCCGGCCTGACAGTCACGGCACCCGGCGGTGGCCGCGAAATCCGCCGCCGCATTGACTCTCAGTCAACGCTTCGAGTGGGAAGCGGACGATGGCGCTGTGGCAGCGGCGAGGAGTAACGTCCCCAAGGTGAGGACTGCGGACCGCGACGCGAGGGAGCCGCCGCCCATCTGACTCGGCGGAATGCGTCGTCAAGGAGGTCGCTGCAGCTGCGGCCCCGGCCCATCTGGGCTGCATGCCGGCCTACGAAGCTCAGAAATACTTGCGGGCACGCAACCCTCGCCGCGTCGCACCGCGAGGGGGGCCTCGTGCGAACCATCAACAGTCAAAGGGCGGCTCTCCGAGAGCCGACGCCCACACCACGCCGACCATTTCGATTCGCGGATATGGGAGTTCACGCGGAGTGCTCGGTGGCCGCCATCGTGCTCCTGGCTGCGGCGCTACTTGCCAGCTGCTCCGTCAACGTCAGCAGCGGCGAGCATACGGTCGACTCGCGCAGCATGGCGGAGAGGGTGCGCACGTACCTGCGCGAGCAGGTGCCCGGCGTGCAGATCGGCAGCGTCACCTGTCCCGAAGGGGTCAAGCTGGCCGAGGGCGCGACCTTGCAGTGCACCGCCGAGGTGGCGGACAGCCAACTGCCGGTGACGGTGACCCTGAGCCATGTGAGAACCGACGGCGACATGGAGGAGTACGACTACACGATGGTGCCGGTCAAGGTCCTCATCGACACAAACGAGGTCATCCGTCAGATTCGGTCACGGCTGCCGGCGCAGGCCGCAGGTGCCACGGTCGGCTGCGGTACGCCGCGCGTGCAGGTCATCGACGTCGGCGGGACGATCGCGTGCACCATTTCACTGGGGAGCAAGCGCCAGGTCGTGCGGACCGTGGTCGACGACCTTCAGGGGACGGTGCATTTCGTGCCGGCCACAGTGTGGCCGGTGACGCGACCGCCGACCCCGGCCGGGAGGATCGGTGACACGTTGACGGTGTACGACGAGGTGGGTAACGCCCAGCTCCAGGCCACCGTCACGCGGCTGAAGTTCTCCACCGGCGATGAGTTCGACCGCCCCCAGCACGGCCTATACACGGGCGCGTACGTGAAGCTACGCGCACTCGCTGACGGGCAGGACCTCATCGAGTTCACCGCGC
>Ga0075418_10009500_pt1 | contig 10912 bp, 8 predicted proteins | sample SoiMetdeltSBSDD2_FD_81776 | JGI IMG/M metagenome (GOLD analysis project Ga0075418, IMG submission 81776) | Bulk soil microbial communities from a Populus tree surrounding site in Tennessee, USA - Soil MetaG P. deltoides SBSDD2 | ecosystem: Environmental > Terrestrial > Soil > Tree plantation...
CACGACAATCCTCAATTGAACGTTCGTGACTGGACAGGAAAAGATCCCGTTCGAATTGTACTCGACCGCTTCCTTAAATTAAGTGACAAGCTTCATGTCTTTGACAGGAAGCAAAAGACCATCCTCTACAACATTCTAAAGCACGAAGAACATCCGAACCTTATCCTGGCGCGTGTAGAGGAAGAAAACCTCCTTGATAACCTTATAACTGATCTGTTCAAAAGAAACATACAATCCGTACTAGTCGAAGGTGGCGCCACGACGCTAAAACTTTTCATCGAACACGGCCTATGGGACGAAGCCCGAATATTCCAATCACCGCGTCTTTTCGAAAAAGGAATCCCAGCTCCCACTGTTCATGGCCGGCTTCGCGAATCACATACGATTCATTCGGATACATTGAGAATAGTTTATAATCAATGAGCAGTGAGCAATGATCAATGATCAATGCCTGACCAAGGAAGTACTACCTCGAATTCGGATCGTTCGGGCGGACGCTTAAAAGTCCGGGTACACTCCTTGCTAACGTAAACATCAGGATCTCTGAACAACCTCTCCCCTACCCTCAACAAGCCTCAAAAGGAATCGCCGCCTCTGATATACGTGGTTAGCGTCTGAGAATTTGTGCATTTTATACAAAATCAATGGAGGTTGAATGAAGATTGTTACTTTTTGAAAAAATAATAACAACTCTTTATTCTAAATTGCAAGGACATTCTTAATACAAGCCGTATACCTACTTTGGGATATTTATTCGTTTACGGTTATTAAGATGTTTGTTCTATGAATTCATATTTGACAGCCGTTGTTTGTTAATATCAGTTTTGTCCGGATGTTGTATCCAACTAAGTAAAAAACAAACACTTAATCAAGAATTAGGAACATTTGTCCCAGTGCACGCTGTTTATGAAGGTAGTGATACAATTCAATCAAACGATTCTACGTTTGTAAACCGTACAGCGATTATTTTATTTTCTGATGGTTCGTTAGTCACAACAAATTTATTTGAATTTGATGATGTAAGCAAAAGAATCCAGGATAGAAAGCGATTTGAAATATACGGTGGAGGTTATCCTTTTCTTTGGGGGAAATACTACATCAATGCAGATACAATTCACATTGAGCATATCGTCGATATAAACTCGGGTGGAGGTTTTTGCAGATTTAGATCTCTTCGGTATTATGGTCTTGTAAAAGAAGATCGTTTAAAGATTTTTCCCGGACCTGAAAGAATCTATAATGAAGGAGTGACTCCATTTGTCTATCCTAAGGATGGAATTTTATACGAGCATAAGGGAACTATAACGAATGATGTCATTGATCCATCGAAGGCAAAGTTTTTCCGATAAGCCGAGTATGGAAATAGTTTTCTATCAGGTTAAGGAACGGAAAATGGTTCATGTGCAATGAAGCCATCCTGCCAACTCCCCGTAACTCGCAACCTTATCCTAAGTTCTAATTTGCACTTTCTGCGTGCATTCTTTTTGCGTTTTCTGCGGTGAAAAAGTCGGGGCACGCCTTGGGCAACCAGCAGTCAACAGTGAGCAATGAGCGTTGATGATTACATCTGGTAACCCTGGCATTTTTTTTCTTCCTCTGCGTGTATTCCTTTTGCGACCTCTGCGGTGAAAAGTCGGGGCACGCCTTGGGCAATCAGCAGTCAACAGTGAGCAGTGAGCAATGAGCGTTGATGATTACATCTGGTAACCCTGGCATTTATTTGCGTCCTCTGCGTGTATTCCTTTTGCGACCTCTGCGGTGAAAAAGTCGGGGCACGCCTTGGGCAGTGAGCAATCGGCAGTTAGCAACCAGCAATGAGCAATCATCTCCACTAGATCCGAACTTTTATGGTAGTCGCAATGATTAATGCAACAATCCAAAGGGGCCAGAAAAAGAATCCAGCAACCGCCAGCGGTAGTACAACTGTCATCAGGAGATAGGTTAAGAATCCGAAATCTCCCTTCAATTTCTTGCCGCAATGAGCGCACCTAGCATCATCGTCACGATTGAGATTAGCACAATAGGGGCAGGTATTCAATGAAATTTTATTAAAATTGGTAGATGCAATATAATCAGAGGTGGCCAATTGATCCCCCCCGTAAGTGCAACCTCTCGCCTATACAGCAATTGCGCTCACCTTCCGAAAGAAATCTATCACTAGCGCATTAGGTGAATCTATTGTTGAATCTAAAGACGGCTGAAACAACGTTCCGTTAAAAAAGCGATGGTTCTTCAATTCAATGGCACGAACATCACCCTCCATGGAATGTGCTGTGAATGCAAATGGCCCCTTGAATTTTTCCTCATAGATGTTATTGAACCCATAACTACAATAAAAATGTCCTGCAAATCTTTCAGTCTTCAACACATTATAAATCCATGACGACTTATCCGTTACCAAAACCTCCTCTTGCCTGCCTTTCAATGAACAACTCAACTTTGAAATGATCGGCGATACCGCCGCCGGACTGGTTTCCTCATGAAGAGCACTCGCGAGATGAAGAACATTCCTCGCATACTCCAGGATCATATATTGAAACCCTCCACACGATCCCAGCAACGGGAAATTATTTTCTCGCGCCCATTGTATTGTACTCAGCACAGCTTCATCATTTACATAAGGCGATCCCGAAACAATCCAGCATCCATGAAACTTATTTCGATCGAAGCCTTCGAGACGTAATGCACTTGTGGGAATCCAGGGAGCTTCAATCAAAAAATCGAGATGCCTGCGACAGTGCTCTATGGCGTTGTTTAATGCGAGATGCGTGTGTATCTTTTCACTGAAGTCACCAACCAACGCTATACAAATGCGTTTCATAAGTACTATTGAACCCTAAGATTGAAGATATATGAAAAAAGTAAACATTGAAGAAAAACTCGACACCTTTTCCGATCATTGGAATCCACGGATCATCGGAGAGCTTAATGGTCAGTACGTTAAGGCGGTGAAATTAAAAGGTGAATTTGTGTGGCACCATCATGACAATGAAGATGAACTGTTCCTCGTTATTAAGGGAACTTTAAAGATGGAATTTCGCGACCGGATAGAGGAAGTTAACGAAGGAGAATTTATTATTGTATCCCGGGGTGTGGAGCATAAGCCCGTTGCAAACGAAGAAGTCCATATATTGCTGTTTGAACCTGCTTCGACGCTAAATACCGGCAATGTTGAAAATGAAAAAACACGTAAGACGCTCGAACGCATTTAATTTATAGATAGAAAGTATGGCAGAAGAACTGGTAATATCAACGTCCGCAGACAAAGGGGAAAAATATCAAACCTTACTTCCTCAAATTGAAGGGCTCATTTCTGGTGAAGGGGACTTGATCGCCAATTTATCGAACATAGCTGCAGCTCTTAAACAAACCATGGATTTCTTCTGGGTTGGTTTTTACCTCGTGAAAGAAAATCAACTTGTTCTTGGTCCATTCCAGGGCCCTATCGCCTGTACGCGTATAGAATATGGACGAGGTGTTTGTGGATACGCCTGGAAAGAAAAAAAGACCGTCATCGTTCCGAACGTGGAAGAGTTCCCTGGTCATATAGCCTGCAGTTCGGCTTCACAGTCCGAGATTGTATTGCCAGCTTTCAAAAACGGAAACGTCGCTCTGGTCCTGGATGTCGACAGTGATAAATTAAATGATTTCGACCGAAGAGACCAGGAAGGCCTTGAAAAATTGATGCGAATTATCGAACGCATCCTATAAGATAGTTTTCGCATGAATGTATCTGAGCTCCTTTCGTTCTACAAAAAACGTAGCAATCAATTTGAATCAACACTTGAAGTTGCGAAGAAAGGTATAAACAACATCTCAAACCTGAGGCTGGCTACAGCGGTTGGCTTTCTTATCGTCACCTATTTTGCATTTACGTCTCCGATTCTCTGGATTGCATCAACTCTATTGCTCGTCGCGTTCATTTTGCTCGTTCTGCGGCACAGCAGGATGTTCGAACAAAAGACACATCTTGAAAACCTGCGGCGAATAAATGAACATGAAGCGAAATCATTGACAGGAGACGCTTCCGGTTTTGCGAATGGATCTGAGTTTATTGATCCACACCACCCCTACACGCACGATCTCGATATCTTCGGGGACGGCTCATTGTTTCAAAGTGTGAGCAGGTGCAACACCGTGCGCGGCAAAACACGAATGGCCGGCCGTCTTTCGGACGCACTACTTGACCATGATGATATTCTGGCCAACCAGGTTGCAATTAAAGAACTCGCTGAAAAAACAGAATTCCGTCAGCATTTCCAGGCTGCAGGATTGGAAATGAACGAACAATCTCACGACTATGACGAGTTATTAGCATGGCTTAAAGTTCCGTCTATTCTCTATACAAAGGAGTGGTTCAAAATTCTTCTGTACGCCCTGCCAGCCGCTACACTATTATGTATCGTCGGCGCATTCTTTTCCCCGCTCTTGAAATCGCTGGCTATTTTGCTCGCTATCATTCAATGGGGAATTTTGGGACTCTATATTAAAAGAGTGAATGTCTTTCACGAATACATCAGTCGAAAGAAAGCAATTCTCGAAAAGTACGCCCGCCTGCTTCATTTTCTTCAAACTGAAGAATTCACATCTCCATTGATGCAGAAGCTGGCAGCAAGCGCCACCGAAGCGGACGTAAAAGTAAAAACTCTTGCATCACTTGTCAGTTCTTTTAATGCGCGACTGAACGCTATGACCAATCTCTTTGTGAACAGTCTGCTGATGTTTGACCTTCAATACGTATACAGGCTCGAAAAATGGAAGGATGAAAACGCATCGAATCTCAAGATCTGGCTCGATGTAATCTCAGAGGCTGAAGTACTGTCCAGCTTTGGAACGTTCTCATTTAACCATCCTTCATTTGTTTACGCCAAAATAGAAAAGGACCTGGTAGTTGATGGGGATGGTATTGGACATCCATTGATCGTTGAAAATGAATGCGTCACCAACGATCTGCAGATTGACAAAGAGCAATCTGTCGTCATCATTACAGGTGCGAATATGGCTGGTAAAAGTACGTTCCTTCGATCGATGGGCGTAAACCTTGTTCTTGCGCTTAACGGTGCCGTGGTATGTGCTACCAGCTTCAGGTGTCCTGTAGTTCAGATGCGAACGGGAATGAGAACGGCAGACTCCTTAAAAGAACACCAATCATATTTTTATGCGGAACTGAATCGCCTTAAATCGATAATGGATGAGTTAAGGTTGGATAAACCACTGTTCATTCTTCTCGATGAAATTTTGAAAGGAACAAATTCCACCGACAAACAACTGGGTTCGATTGCATTGGTCCGTCAGCTTCTGAAGCATCCGTGCCTTGCGTTGATCGCCACCCATGATCTGACATTGGGTGATCTCGAGAATGAGTATCCCCGCCAGATCAGGAATTTCTGTTTTGAGCCGATCATCGAGAACGATCAGTTATCCTTCGATTATAAACTAAAACCTGGCCTCGCGCAGAAAATGAATGCCACTTACTTAATGAAGAAGATGGGAATAATCCCATCGTGATCAAATCTTACAGACCGTCATCCTGAGGTGTGGTTTGCAATCAATGTAACGATTATGCACGGCATCTAAGAACACATCTAAATGAATGTACGTCACACCGAAGGATCTCCATAACGAGCAAGAGATTCATATTTGTACAGTATAACCTATTCTGAAGGAGATTCTTCGCCATGTCCGCTCGTCCGGTTTCTGTTGATTATTCTATAAGACCACTAATCGTTATTCATTCTCCTCACCACAGCTCAGAATGACGTTTTTTTTAGCGTGCGCTCAGCGTGAATTCCTGTCCGCCATCACGTCTTTGCGGTTAACATGCCCATGCCCCACCCTCACACTACCGCCGACGCCATATTTCCCAATATGATTTCAAACACCAATTGACTAAATTCGGGAAGACTCATAATTCAATCCATACCTAAACTTCACCATGCAAAATCGTCGAGACTGGCTTAAGTCCACCCTTTCAATAGCCGCGGGATTACCTATCGGCATGTCATTGTCCGAACAACTAATGGGCGCTCCGGTAAGTGAGATCGAACGTCAACGCTGGGGAAAACCTCGTGCCACCGGCATCAAGGTCAAATTGAACTCCAATGAAAATCCTTACGGTCCGTCCGAAAGAGCGAAGCAAGCCCTTCAACAAATCATAGTAGAAGGAAATCGTTACGCCTTCGATGTTCAGGAAGAAATGAAAGCCATCCTCGCGCAGAAAGAAGGCGTGACTCCAGCACACGTAGCTATCGGTGCCGGTTCCGGCGATCTGTTATGTCAGGCCGGAGCAGCGTTTGGTGTTGAAGGAGGCCGAATTGTTTCCGCGTTTCCCACCTTTCCGTTGCTGATGAACTATGCAACGACGTTTCGCGCCACGTGGGACAAGGTAAATCTTAACGACAAACTGGAACATGATTACGACGCGCTGGCCGCGGCTGTGACGGACGAAACAAAGTTGGTTTTTGTTTGTAATCCAAATAATCCCACAGGTACGTTAGTAGATCCCGCTCGTGTAAAACAGTTCTGCGAAGACGTTTCAAAGAAAACAACGGTATATGTAGACGAAGCTTATCTGGAATTCCTGGATCCAAAAGATCAGATTTCCATGGTTGATCTGGTGAAGGCGGATGCGAACGTTATTGTATCAAGAACATTCTCCAAGGTCTACGGATTAGCCGGACTGCGTATCGGATACGTTGTAGGTAAACCCGACCTCATTAAGAAAATCGATAAATATCACATGGGCATTGCAAACAATCAGCCCGCGCTCGCCGCTGCAAAAGCCTCTTTGGGAGATACGGCCTTTATGGAGATGGTCCGTAAAAAGAATGCTGAAGCTCGCAAACATCTTACGGATTACCTCGATAAAAAAGGAATCTGGTATGGGAAGTCGTATACAAATTTCCTTTTCTTCCCTGCGAAGAATGATGCTGCGCAGGTGTTGACAAAGTTGGAGGAACGAGGAATTGGAATACGTGTTTGGGACTACAATAATCAGCAGTGGTACCGTGTAAGTATTGGCACGTTGGATGAGATGAAGACGTTCACAAAAGCGTTTGATGAGATGGTTTGAGAGAACCGGAAAAGTTGCTAAACAAATCCTTCACATTCGTTGAGTGCTTAGATGGGTGGGCCCCAATTGATCCAGAAACTAATTTTCAACTTAATGGAAATGAAGACGATCATTCTTCTTTCATTCGTCATATCTCTATTATCCCTTTCAGTAAATGCCCAACCCAATATTCTTTTTGTGCTGGTGGATGATATGCGCTGGGATGAGTACGGCAAAGCAGGGCATGCCTATATCAAAACTCCCAACATCGACCGCGTCGCTGCGGAAGGGATCATGTTTCTCAACGCTTTTTGTGCCACGCCGCTGTGCTCACCCAGCCGGGCCAATTTCCTCACAGGCCAGTATGCACATACAAACGGAATTACCGACAACACTGCGAGAGACGCACAAAGTCACCAGCTACCCACATTTCCCCGTGCATTGGATGCGGCAGGATATCACACAGCCTTCTTTGGAAAATGGCACATGGGCAACGATGATTCACCACGTCCGGGTTTCGATCATTGGGTGGCCATGCAGGGACAAGGTGAAGCTATCGATCCTCCACTGAACATCGATGGTGAAAGGAAAAAATTTAGCGGATATGTCACGGACATACTCACCGACCATGCACTTGAATTTATCCGACAAAATCAGAAGGCGCCTTTTCTTGTATACCTCTCCCATAAAGCGCTGCACCCCAACCTCCTCCAGCGAAATGACGGCAGCATCGTCAATATCGGAGAAGGCGGTTTTATTCCGGCCGACCGGCACAAGGGTATGTATGGCTCAGCAGTCTTCAAGCGCAGACCGAACTATGGTATCGTCCCGGCAGACAAACCTGCCCTCATGCGCAAAATCGGCGAGTTGCCTCTGCTGGGTCCGGCGACTGCTACGTCCGAGCAGACCATCCGTGAACGTAGCGAAATGTTGATGGCTGTCGATGAAAGCCTTGGAAAGATTATGGACCTGCTTGCCTCGTTGGGTCAGTTAGACAACACGATTGTGGTTTTTACAAGTGATCATGGCTATTGGTATGGAGAACATGGACTTAATGATGAACGCCGGCTGGCATATGAAGAATCGATTCGCATCCCGTTGCTGATCCGTTATCCCAAGACAATAAAACCGGGAAGCACGTCAGGCCTCATGGTTCAAAGCATAGACCTCGCGCCCACGCTTCTTGAAATGACAAGCACTCCTACAACCAATAGGTTCGATGGCATTTCGCTTGTTCCAATTTTCAACGGACGAATGAGAGAATGGAGAACTTCCCTTTTCGTTGAGTACTACAGCGACACCGTGTTTCCGCGGATATACAAAATGGGTTACAAGGCCGTGCGCACTGAGCGATACAAATACATCCGCTTTGAAGAACTGGAAGGTATGGATGAACTTTACGATCTGCAGAAAGATCCGTATGAGATGAAAAACCTGGTACAGTCACGTGATGCAGCACCAGTGTTAAGCAACATGCAGAAACTGCTTCAAAGGTAGATCGTCTGCGGATGACAGTTTTGCTTCTTGATTTAGTTCGGTCACGTGGGACAATTTGCAGCAGGTCGCAACGCCAAATGCACCAACGTTGCGTACCATATTGACCTGCCGATATTGATAAATTGTAATTTTAAAGAACCTAAAATGGCAAAGTCTGCGCTCTTAAGATTATTCGCAACATTTTTATTGTTAATTCCGATACTCAATTGTTCAACTAAAAACGAAATCCAGGTAAAAAATTACAAAGGGATTAAAGTCCCAACAGATTCAATTGACAGGTACTTCGAATCAAGAATGAAAGAATTAAACATTCCGGGACTTTCATTTGCCATTATTAATGACGGAGAGGTTGTATACCATAAGGCTATTGGATATTCCAACCTCGAAGAAAAAACACTTATTACCAACAAAACAATATTTGAAGGAGCGTCAATGTCAAAATCGTTATTTGCTTTTTTTGTCATGATTTATGTCGAAGAAGGTAAACTGGATTTGGACAAACCTCTGTTTGAATATTTACCCTATCCTGATATTTCGCATGATGATCGATATAAAAAAATAACGGCTAGAATGGTGCTTAGCCATAGGTCGGGATTTCCTAACTGGAGGGAAAACGAAGAGGACAAAAAACTAAAAATCAAGTTTGAACCAGGAACCGGATATGAGTATTCAGGAGAAGGATATCAATATTTAGCGATGGTTCTAAAACATATTGAAGGCACAGACTGGAATGGTGTGGAAAAAGCCTTTCAGGAAAAGGTTGCTAAGCCATTAGGATTGGAACATACGGTTTTTATTCAAACGCCATATACGAAGGAACACAAAGCACAACCTTACGATGAAAATGGGAAAAGGATTGATTGGAAAAATGACTATTGGTATAAAAAAAATGAGAATACATTTGTTGCCGCAGCCTCAATACATACAGAACCCATAGACTTTGCAATGTGGATGATTACCGTAATGAAAAGAGAGCTGTTATCTGAGGAAAGTTATAAGGAGTTGTTTAGACATCATTCTCAAGTTCCCAACAATGGTATTGAGGTCTTCTATACCTTAGGTTTTTTTACTTTAGGCAAACCGCTGAACAACTTATATATTCATCCCGGTGATAATGATGGTTTTACGTGTTATTATGCGTTAGATATAGAAAAGGATTGGGGGTATGTACTTTTTACAAACTCTGAAAATGGAGGCAGTCTAGGAGGCGAATTCTCTGTATTCCTCGACAAAGAAAAGTATTAGGTAAATATTTAAGGATAACCGAGATTCACATTGGAATAAAAAGAAACACACAACATTGTGTATGAAGTCATAGGCCGCACGAGGCGAACTCACAAACCGAAGCTGTGATTCATACATTAAACGTTGACGCTAATTACAACAAACAAAACATTAAATATGACAGACGATAAACTTGCCGTTCTAATTGACGCAGACAATGTCCCCTATGCAAATGTAAAAGAAATGCTCGAGGAGATTTCAAAAAATGGAACACCAACTATTAAGCGCATTTATGCGGACTGGACTAAACCTACTGTTTCTGGATGGAAGCATGTTCTTTTGGAGAATGCCATCACTCCCGTTCAACAATACAGTTACACAGTTGGAAAAAATTCTTCTGATAGTGCACTGATAATAGATGCGATGGATATTTTATACTCTGGAAAGGTGAATGGCTTTTGTATCGTATCCAGTGACAGTGATTTTACACGATTAGCGACGAGACTTCGAGAAGCCGGAATGACTGTGATTGGTTTTGGCGAAAAGAAAACTCCGCAGGCTTTCATCTCTGCTTGCGACAAGTTTATTTATATAGAAATTTTAAAGACAGTAAATTTAGAATCTGATAATACAACTAAAACAACGGAAAAACCTAAACAGAAGAAAGAACCTTTAAGTAAAGTTGACTCGGAAACTGTTAGACTGATAACAGAAAGTGTAAATGATCTGGCTGACGAAAGCGGATGGACATTTTTAGGAAGTTTGGGACACCATATTCTCAAAAAGAAACCTGACTTCGACCCACGCAATTATGGTTTCCAAAAACTGCTGCCCTTAATAAAGGGCGTCAACAAGTTTGACATTGACGAAAGAGAAACAGGAGTAAATAACATCAGGCACATATACTTGAAAACAAAAGTAACTACCGCCAATAAAATGCATAGGAAGTGGCGCTGAAAAGGAGGACATTCTTATTTTGCTTAGTGCCACTTATTCTAATCGTTGGGAGCGATTACTTAAATTCATTAGAATATAAACAAGCATGGGACTTCTTGACTTTTTGAAAGAGACCATCGGCATTGACCCAGGTAGTCATAGTCTAAGGATAATTAAAGACGGAGAATTAATTTTCAACGAACA
>Ga0075418_10009501_pt1 | contig 10912 bp, 10 predicted proteins | sample SoiMetdeltSBSDD2_FD_81776 | JGI IMG/M metagenome (GOLD analysis project Ga0075418, IMG submission 81776) | Bulk soil microbial communities from a Populus tree surrounding site in Tennessee, USA - Soil MetaG P. deltoides SBSDD2 | ecosystem: Environmental > Terrestrial > Soil > Tree plantation...
CACCAGACGACGACATTGATTTCCTGCGCGGACTCTAGCTCGCGACAGGCCTATCCAGATCGCTGGATCTGGTATGCGCGCTCGATTGCATCCTCGAACCGCTTGGTGCTCTGCTGCGCACTCACATCTCCGAAATAGTGGTACGCGAGACCACGTAGTTGCTCCGTTGCCGCCGGATCGCCTTGCAGTGCGCGGATTCTGGACACCACATCTCCGGCCTCGGCGGCACCCAGCAGCGGCAGCGCATCCAGCAGCGGTGAGGCCGGGCGGTAGGCGCTTGGCGACGGCTCGGTGATCACCAGCGGCTTGCCGGTTGCCAGCCAGTCATAAGCAACCGCTGAGATATCGGTGATGCAGGCATCGGCGAAATCCCACTGCCAGCCATAACTCTCGCGATCAACAAGGTGCCGATTGCCGGCCTTGGCGAGCAGGCCGCGGACAGTTCGATCAGCATCGCGATGCTCAGGGGAGGCATACCCGGTTCTGGCATGCGGGCGGTAGATGATGCGGATCGACGGGTCAGCGAGCAGAGCTTCGATGATCGCCACGCCGTGACTGGCCAGCGACCCGTACGCAATGCTCGGCCGATCACCCTCCCACGTGGGCGCGTACCACACCCGCAGGCCGGACTCGCGGGGCCAAGGCGGGGCGCCCGGATAGCTGTAGTCAAGCTGTGGCCGGCCGACTGCCAGTGTCCGCTCGGTGGCGTCGAATCCGCGCAGCGCGCGATCGAGACGATCGCGACCCGCGTCGCCGCCGACGAAGGTCAGGTCGTATGCCTTGTGTTGGTTGGAGATACTTCCGCCCTTGTCGCTTTCGCCGTGCCCAATCTGGATGTGCACCGGGCTGGGGAATCGCAACATGCGGAAGTTCGCTTCGATCTGATTGAGATAAAGCACAACCCGGACGTCTCGATCAGTGACCAGCTCTTCCAGCGCACGGCTGCCCCGCGAAAAGGCGAGCGGGAGGCTGCTGCCTTGCAGCACCAGATCGCCGGTGTCCGGGCGGTCAACGATCACGAACACCGGACGCTGCAGCGCCAGATGTTCCAACGGCAACCGCCATTGCTCGAACTGGTAGAAGTTCTCCGGCCCGGTCGCGAAGAACACTGCCACGGCCGAATCGGGGACCGCAGCGCGCTCGCGCGCTCGGCCGGCAAATGCGGGACCCGCCAGCCGGTTGCGCAGCAGTGAGGCGGCTTGGCGAACGGGACCGATCGTGGCGGCAAGCCGAGCGCGCGGGTCGATCATCGGCTCCTAGGTCGGCTCAAGTACCGGCGCCTCGCTAAACGGCGGACTCGGTGCGATCGCCGCTCCACTCGGTATGGAAGGTGCCTTCCTTGTCGACGCGCTGGTAGGTATGCGCACCAAAGAAGTCGCGTTGCGCCTGGATCAGAGCGGCCGGCAGCCGCTCGGCGCGAATGCCGTCGTAGTAGGCCAGCGAGGAGGAGAAGGCCGGCGTCGGAATGCCATTCTGGGCGGCCCCAGCCACTACTCGTCGCCAGGCAGCCAGGCTGTTACTCACGGCCTCGGTGAAGTAATCGTCGGCAAGCAGCAGCGCCAAGTCGGGATTGCGCTCGTACGCCTCGGTGATCCGATTCAGGAAACGTGCCCTGATGATGCAGCCGCCGCGCCAGATCCTGGCCATGGCACCGCGGTCGATGTTCCAGTCGTACTCGGCACTCGCGGCCGCGATCTGGTCGAATCCCTGGGAATAGGCGACCACCTTGGAGGCGTAGAGAGCTTGTCGCACATCCTCGACAAATTGATCTCGATCTCCCGTGCTCCACTCATCCGTCCCACCGGGAAGCTTGGCCTGGGCCGTCTCTCGTTGCGGCACTGATCCTGACAGCGCGCGGGCCATAGTGGCCTCCGCAATCCCGGTGATCGGCACACCAAGATCAAGAGCGTTCTGCACGGTCCAGCGGCCGGTGCCTTTCTGTTCGGCCCGATCCAGCACGATGTCAACGAACGGCCTGCCGGTCTCGGCGTCGGTGTGCCCGAGCACGTCGGCCGTGATCTCGATCAAGAACGACTCCAGATCACCTTCGTTCCAGGTCTGGAAGATCTCGCTGATCTCAGGAGCTGATGCGCCAGTACCCTGCCTGATCAAGTCGTACGCCTCGGCGATCAACTGCATGTCGGCGTACTCGATGCCGTTGTGAACCATCTTGACGAAGTGACCTGCGCCGTTGGGCCCCACGTACGTGCAGCACGGCACGCCATCGACCTTGGCGGAAATGCTCTCCAGCAGAGGACCTAGTGACTCGTACGATTCGCGCGAGCCGCCGGGCATGATCGACGGGCCGTTGAGCGCGCCCTCTTCTCCGCCTGACACACCGGTGCCGACGAAGTGCAGGCCCATTCCAGACAACTTCGCCTCACGCCGGATCGTGTCGGGGAAGTGTGCGTTCCCGGCATCGATCACAATGTCGCCATCCTCCAGCAACGGAGTCAGCTCATCGATCACCGCGTCAGTCCCCGCGCCGGCCTTGACCATGATCAGTACCCGGCGCGGTCGTTCCAGCGAGGCGACGAAATCCGCCATGGATTCTGATGCGATGAACGTTCCCTCTGAGCCCGCCTCAGCCAGCAGCGACTCAGTCTTGGCATAGCTGCGATTGTGGATCGCAACACTGTGGCCATGCCGAGCGAAGTTTCGGGCGAGATTGCGGCCCATGACTGCGAGGCCCGTGACGCCGATTTGAGCAAGTTCAGCCATCGTTGGAAACTCTCCTTTGGAGCGTTGTGAGACGATCGTGCAGCGAGCGGGGTCGCTGTGCCGTTGGCTCAGCGTATCGGCTCCCGAATCTCAACGGTCGGGCGCCGGTGGCTCCTGTCGGAACCTTGCGCTGGAGGGAAGGAATGCTTCAGCCGCTAGGCGTCAGTGCCGAAGCGGAGGCTGTCTACGTCGCGCTTGGGCCTTTGCCGTCGGCGTCGATAGCGGAGTTGGCGCGCCTCACGTCGTCAACGACGGAGCAGGTGGCGGAAACCCTCGAGGAGTTGAGGAAGCTCGGGCTAGCCACAGATTCCTCGCTCGGGCACTGGCGGGCATTACCCCTGCTCGATGTGGTCAATCAGCTCAAGGCGCAACGCCTGTCCGAAATCGAGCGGGCAAGCGTGGCGGCCGAGTCCTTGCACAGCCACTTGCTTGCCGCCGGCGCGAACCAGGTCGACGACGTCAAAATTCTCGTCGGGCGAGAGTCCATCGTCGCCGCTCATCGCGAGCTGCTGGATTCCGCACGCCGCGAGATCTGCGCCTTTGACAAGCCTCCGTACGCGCAGGCACGGCTCAACATCACCGAGGAAGCGCTGAGTGTGGAACCTGAATGGCAGGCCCTGGAGCGCAACGTGACCTTGCGGGTGGTCTACCACCCTGGTTTCGATCCTGATCGCCTGACCGAGCTCGGCCTGTTTGCCAACAAGGGCGAGCAGTCCCGCACCTCGCCCGTTCCGATGAAGCTGATCTTGGTCGACTCCCATATCGCGCTCATCCCTTCCATGCGCTCGTACAGCCCAGGTCATGAGCTTCGTGCATCCATCGTGCGGCATGCGCTTCTTGTCGAGGCCTTGCAGTGGCTCTTCGAGGCGGTGTGGGACGCCGCCGTGCCGATCATGACCTCCGTCAACAGCGAAACCGATCCCCGTCGCCAGATGTTGATCTCCATGTTGATGACCGGCTCCACCGACTCGGCGATCGCCAATACGCTCAACATCAACGTGCGCTCGGTACGGCGATGGATCTCCGAGCTGATGGACGAATTGGGGGTTTCAACCCGCTTGCAGCTAGGTGCCGCACTGGTACGGTCGGACGGCTTGCGCGGCGATAGTGCGCGCGCGGGCCAGGCATTGTCGGCTCTTTGACGGCTGCGAGCCGGGAGCCCTGATACCCAAAGCCACGCCCGCGGTCCTTAGGAGAACCGCGGGCGTCGCCCAGGGGGAGGAACTCCGGGCGGAACCTCGGGGAAAAGTTCCACACGGGCTGTGCTGGTTAAGCCACGCTCACTCGCGGCCCAACCACCGGGAACGTCAGGTATCCCGGCTTCCTTTCGGAAGATCTGGTGCTCGCTTTGCTCAATGCAAACACTATCGGACTTTCCACCCGATTTCACTACCCTGTCGACGCGATATGTCGTGGCGCGGATTTCACCGTCAGATATGGCGCGATGCGCCAGGGATGGCAGCCATAGCGGCGTGGGCCGGTTTTCGGCCAAGATCAGCTAGCAGCAGGCACGCACCCCAAGCCAGTGCGAAAAGCCAAGCGGCGGCGCTATTCAGCGCCGCCGTCTATCTGGCCGTCAACTATCAGAGGGTGTGCCCGCGAAGCGTGTGTCCGCGCAACGTGTGACCCCGAAGCGTGTGTCCGCGAAGTGTATGACCCCGAAGCGTGTGACCCCGACCTAAGGTGTGACCGCGATGGGTTAAGGACTGCATGAGCTTTCCCTTCTTGCTGTCTCGCCGGACCGGTTCTTCGGCGGCGAGTCTCTCGACCAATGTCAAGAAGGACGCTATGCAGGCGCTATGTGCGAAGTCACGCAAAAAGGGCAGCAGGAAGAGGACATGTCCTAAAGTGGACATGCCAAAATCGCGTCAGGTGCTATGCGCACTCTTAAACGCGTACGCTTGTGGGTGCGACTCACGCACGCACATCATCGGTCCATGGCCCCCGTGGCCACAGAATCGCCCCATTCGCATGGTGGCCGTCACCGATTGCGCGCCGTCAATCGACCCACGGAACAGACTTAGCGCCTGAGCGACATGGCCCATTCCCGAGAGTCAGCCTGAAACGTACGACGGCATGCCGTCAAGAACCTTGCTCAAAATTCTTCCCCCGATAGTCCGTATAACCGAATGTAACCTGCCTGTGAGCATGCTGCAGGCGGTCGCAGCGGATTCAGTCAAGGAGCCGTGATGATCTGCACCTTCGTCCCCCCGTATCTGCTGCAGCGCATCGCCTTGCGCGCCGGCACTCGTCATGCCTCCACCTCCGGGAGCCAGACATTGCAGGTCGATGACCGCTTACGTGCCCGACGTGAGTCGCCACCGGGTCAAATGGCCGCTCCACCCCTGCCCAGCACCAAAACGCGGGTAGTCCACACCGCCAACAACACCGAGTCGCTGCCTGGAGAGGCCGTTCGAAGCGACGGCGATCCGCCGGTTGGTGATCCGGCCGTCGATGAGGCTTTCGACTCGTCCGGGGAGGTTTGGAATTTGTTCGACGGCCAGTTCGGGCGGCAATCGATTGACGGTCGGGGCGGCACGGTGTCGATCACGGTCCACTATGGGCGGGATTACGACAACGCGTTCTGGGATGGGACTCAGCTGGTCTTTGGCGACGGAGATGGCCAGATCTTTGAACGCTTCACTAAGCCAATGGATGTAATGGCTCACGAGTTCACGCACGGTGTTACGCAGTTCACCGTCGGATTGGCTTATCAGGATCAGCCGGGTGCCCTGAACGAGAGCGTCAGCGATGTCTTTGCCTCAATGGCCAAACAGCGCATGCTCGGCCAAACTGCTGCCGAAGCTGACTGGTTAATCGCTGCGGAACTTTTCATGCCTGGCATCAATGCAAAGGCGCTGCGATCGATGCTGGAGCCGGGAACGGCGTACGACGATCCTCAAATTGGCCGGGATTTGCAGGTCGGTTCTATGGCGGACTATGTCGAAACTGACGCCGATAGCGGTGGCGTACACATCAACTCAGGAATTCCCAACCGTGCCTTTGCCCTCGCCGCGCTGGACATCGGTGGATATAGCTGGGAGAAGCCCGGCCAGGTTTGGTACGACACCATGGTCAACGGCCAGTTGAGTGCGCAAGCCGGCTTCGAGTCGTTTGCGCAGGCTACGGTCACCTCTGCGGGGCGCCTCTTCCCGAACGACGCGTCGGTCGCCGAGAAGGTTGAGGCCGCGTGGGTCCAAGTCGGTCTACTCGATACGGGCGTTGATCTCACCGCATACCAGGCAACCGGCCCCGGCCTCGGCGGACCCGCGGGATCGAGCGACCAGCCAGCGACCGTTGCCGTGTGCCGCAGTGGTGGCTTTGCCGGCACTATGAAGGTCGGGCAGTTGGACCTCAATGCCGATCCCGAAGGCCCGGAGGTCCGACATCTACTGATGCGTGTCGGCATGCAGCGCATCACGTCCACTCGACCGGCTCCTGATCGGTTCGTCTACACCGTTGAATACGGTGATTGGCGTCTTACGGTGCCGGAGCAGGACCTCACACCTGAGTTGCGCCGGCTTGTACAGGTCGTGCTCAATCGCGGCGGCAATTAGGTCGATCTGCACTGACCGCGGCGCGCAGCAGGGGTCCACGAGAAGGCCTCTTCGATAGAGTGACAAGCGTGCCGACGGGGAGAGCGCGCGACCGAACCTATCCGCGCTCAGTCGGCGTGCTTGGGCAGGGATTCCTGGCCGAGCCGGTCTTGCGGCGGCTCTTGCGCGCGCTGCCAGAAGCGACTCACATCTCGACGTACGGCCGGAATCCTGACCTCCTCACTCAGCTCCAGCGGCTGGGAGCACATCGGGCTGCAAGCGCAGCAGATCTCGCAGCGCGCAGTGAATACGTCCTCGTGGTGCTGCAGAAATTGGAAGATCTCGAGGCCGACTTGAGCGGACCGAGCGGGCTCCAGGCCGGGGTGCACAGTCCGACCATCCTCGCTGTCGGAGCGATCTCCACTCCAGATGACCTCCGCAGTCTGGCGAGCGAACTGGTCGAGAAAACGGCCGGTCTGCTCAGGCTCGTCGATGCCCCGCTGAGCGGAACGCCGGCAGCCGCCGCCCGCGGTGAACTGTCCATCGTGGTCGGCGCGACACCCGGCCTCTATCGAGACTCATTGCCCGTGTTGGAGTTGCTGGGAACCTGCGTACGCGTCGGTGGTGTGGGCAGCGCCCAGATTGCGAACGCTTGTGAGCAATACGTCATAGCGGCCACCGCCGCGGCGCTCAGCGAGGCGGCGGTCATCGCCGAACGCGCCGGCCTTGACCTCTCTCGAGTGCTGCAAAGTTGGGAACTCTCGCTGGCAGGGAGCCGAGTACTCGGAGCAGCGCGAGGCAAACTGCTCAATCGGGACTTCGAGCCGGATCTACCCGCGGGGGCCGCGCTGGCGCCACTGGAAGTCGCGACTCAACAAGCATGGCGGACCGGCACTTCAGCACGGCTGCTTGGCAACGTACGGGAACTCTTTGAGCTGTTGGATCGAGCTGGACTCAGCAGTCAGGATCTGACGTCGACATATCAGTACCTGGCCGCACAGCACCCCGAGCGCCGGGAAGCACAGGGCTAATTGGGGCGGCACTCGGGGTGCGAGCGAGCGTTGGGAAGGCGGGCCAGGGCGGGCAGCCACTTGCGCGCCTTGCCGGCCCCGGGTTCTGCGCTCAGGTGAGCTGAAGAATCACGATCACCAGAATGATGATCACGAGGACACCGATGATGGTTCCGATAATTCCCCGGTTCATGGGCAGGACCTCCTTTCCAGCTCTGGAGGTACCCGCGTGCTGCAGACCGAAACAGCTAGCGTCGCGCGACCGCTCGGGCTGTGCGATCTATGGTCAGCTGACGCAGTTCCGGGTTCGCCAAGGCGAGAGCCGCGACAAGCAGGATCAAGAGCCCTCCAATCAGAAATGGGACTCTGGCATTTGAGACGTCGGTCAGCAGCCCGGTGAGTGCATAGGTGACGGGGACCGCGGCCATGCTGGAGAAGGACAGGGCACTCATGACCCGGCCGATCTGACCGGTCGGAGCCAGCTGCAACACAGCGGAGGTGACCAGCGTGCCGTAGAAGCCGGCGCCCAGACCAGAGGTAAGGCCGAGAAGTCCTGCGGCAACGAACGATGCGGACAGAGGTAGCCCCAACGTCGGCAGCAAACCCAGCCCTACGACGCTGAGTCCCATAGCCGTCAAGCCAGCAAGCGCCACGAATCCGGTGTGGTGGACGGTCTTGCGCCACAGCAAGAATCCCGCCCCCGCGGCCGCACCAAGACCGAAACCGCCAAGAACCCAACCGACGGTTCGAACGCCCCAGCCGGTCTCATTGGCCAGCAGCGGCACCCCGGCGATCATCGGCCCGGAGAACCCCAATTCTGCGACGAATACGACGATCAGTAACGTCGCCAGAGTCCGGTAGCCGCGGATCAACCGGATCCCGGCTCTCAAGTCGGCCCACACCGACATCCCCGAGCTCGGTTCAGCGTCGGGAACGTCCCGGCCTGGAGCATCCTCTTCGGGGAGGGCCATGCGCGTCATGGCCAGCAGCACGACCGAAACCGCGAACAACCAGGCGTTCACCCAGAACGCAGCCGCCGCGCTGGCAACGACGAGCAGCCAGCTGCCCAGTGGTGCGCCGGCGAACTCGGCGCCACGCGCCACGATCGTCTTCGCTGCGACGACGCGAGTGATCGAATCCCGCCGGACCAGGTACCGAGGGGCACTGTTGATGGCGGGCAGGAAGAAGCCGTCGACCACCCCGAACATCACCGCGAGCAGACCGAGCAGCAGCGGCTTGACCTCACCACCGGCGACGACGATGGCGAAGACGACCATGATCAAGGTGCGCAGCACATCTGAGGCGATGATGGTCAGCTTCGGCCCGATTCGATCGACGAAAACCCCTCCGACGAGCAATAGCGCGGCCTGCGGGATGGCACCCGCCACCAGGATCAAGCCGACGTTGGCCGGCGTCGTCGTTTGTACAGCGACCCAGGCGAGGGTGACCAGGTAAATGTGATTGCCGATCAGTGAGGTGGCGAGGCCGACAAGCCACCGGAGCACGTGAGGCAATGGTCAACTCCGCTCAGGCGAGGGATCGATCCGTCACGATCTGTAACCCTCGACTGTCGTAGAGCCGGTAGCCATGCCAACATCATCGCGCACCCCAGATGTGGGAGCGCAAGCAGCGCTTGGGTCAGGGCGCCCAGCCGAGCAGCGTGGCACCCGCGCGCAGGCCGCCGAACAAGATGACCGCAGCAATGACCGGCAGCAGCACGACGCGCCACGGGTGCCGGCGGATCCATACACAACCAAGCACGACCAGGATCAGCCAAACCGCAATGAAACCGATGACGGCCCACAGCGGCGCCATCAGACCGGTTGCAATGAACCAGATCGACATTGCAAGCAGCGCGGCCAGCGCCAGACCGCCCAGCACGTAACCGATGATCGAAGGCCTGCTCGGCGCTTCCCCGACGGTCGCCATCGTGCTCACTCCTCCCAGGGCAGCGGCTTGCCTTCGGCGACCGGGGCTACCGGAATGACTACTACCGGCCGCGGCTGACGATGAGCCAGGTGGGCGGCGACAGACCCGGTGAGGAACTGTTTCAGCCCGGCCCGTACGCCACCTCGACGGCTGCCGACGATGATCATCTCGACATCGAGTATGTCGGCCAGTCGAGTGAGCGCGTACGCGACATCACCGGCCAGCTCGCGAAACGACAACTCAATGGAGTCGTCGGCGACGGCGGCGCGAACCTGGGCCACCAGCCCTTGATCGAAGTCGGTGTCCTTCAGCTCCGGCAGGTCCGGATCCAAAGGCAGCGAGGCCACCGAGCCATCTGGCAGCTCCTCCACCACGTATCGCCCGGGATCGACGTGGGCGCAGACCAGCCCGGCATCGAAGGTGCGCGCGAAGCGGGCGGCATGGCGCAGCACAGCGTCGGATTGGCCATAGGTGACCCCGACCAGGATCCGGCGTTCTGCTTGATGTTCCGCCATTGCCTCACTCCAGTGCTCGATCAGACCCTAGCGCCGGTCGCGGACCCGAGCCAGGTGCTTAGCCCGACAATGTATCGCCGCCGATCTGCTCGCCGCAGACAAACCGACATTTATTCAACCGATCGGTTGACAACGGGTGGGTCCAGCAGTTAGTGTTTTCTCAACCAACCGGTTGAATAAGCGAGGCAAGGAGGTGGCCATGAGCGATGATCGACTCTCACGAGTCTTCGCCGCATTGGCCGACCCGACTCGGCGTGACATTGTGGCTCGGCTCTCTGTCGGGGACGCCACGGTTGGCCAGCTGGCGGCCCCCTACAACGTGTCGATTCAGGCCGTGTCCAAGCATCTCAAGGTGCTCGAGGACGCAGGGCTGGTGACCCGCAGCCAGGATGCGCAACGCCGGCCACGACACCTCGAGGCCGAAGTCTTCGACCTCATGACCGCCTGGATCGAGCGATACCGGCGACAAGCCGAGGAGCGATATCGCCGACTCGACGCCGTACTCGCCTCTATGGACGACGACGGCTTTGGCACTGCTCGCGCGACCGGCGCTCGCAGTGCGGAGAAGAGTAAACCCATCATCAACAAAGGAGCAGCATCATGAGCACGAACGCTACGCATCAGACCACGACACGGGAGACGACGATCGAGGCTGATCCGAACCTGCCGACAATCCGCATCATCCGAGACTTCGATGCACCGCCCGACAAGGTCTTCAGGGCTTGGATCGAGCCGGAGCTGGTCGCCAAGTGGCTCGGCCCGAAGAGCACCGAGATGAGGATCGAGGAGTGGAACGCTCGCACCGGAGGCAGCTACCGCTATGCGGCGTTGCAGGACGGCGAGGAGGTGGCCGCCTTCTACGGGTCCTTCCATGAGGTGCGACCGAACGAGAGGCTGGTCCAGACCTTCACATGGGAGGGCATGCCCGACGGCGTCAGCTTGGAGACCATGACATTCGAAGACCTCGGAGACGGCCGGACTAGAACAATCGGCCTCTCAGTGGTCGAGAACCTCGAGGCCCGCAACGGAATCATGGCCAGCGGCATGGAGGTCGGTGTCTACGAGGGTTACGAAAAGCTGGATGCCCTACTCGCCAAGGGCTGAATGATTCCCCGAGCTGCGAGCGTCGGGAATCCCAAGCGCGATGCGCGAGCAGCTCAACACTACGTGTCCAGCGTCTCAGCGGGTTAGGTCCCACTGA
>Ga0075418_10009502_pt1 | contig 10912 bp, 11 predicted proteins | sample SoiMetdeltSBSDD2_FD_81776 | JGI IMG/M metagenome (GOLD analysis project Ga0075418, IMG submission 81776) | Bulk soil microbial communities from a Populus tree surrounding site in Tennessee, USA - Soil MetaG P. deltoides SBSDD2 | ecosystem: Environmental > Terrestrial > Soil > Tree plantation...
GAGCTGTTCGGCTCGGGCCAGATGCAACTGCCGTTCGTGCTGCAGTCCGCCGAAGTGATGAAAACCGCTGTGGCGTACCTCGAACCACACATGGAGAAGGCCGAGGACGACGCAGGCAAGGGCCGCATCGTGCTGGCCACCGTCAAGGGCGACGTGCACGACATCGGAAAAAACCTGGTCGACATCATCCTGACCAACAACGGCTACGAGGTCGTCAACATCGGCATCAAGCAGCCGATCGCCAACATCCTCGAGGTGGCCCAGGACAAGAGCGCCGACGTCGTTGGCATGTCGGGGCTGCTGGTGAAGTCCACCGTAGTGATGAAGGAAAACCTCCAAGAGATGAACACTCGCGGGGTGGCCGACCGGTTCCCGGTGCTGCTCGGCGGCGCGGCGCTCACCCGCAGCTACGTTGAGAACGATCTCGCCGACGTCTACGAAGGCGAAGTGCATTACGCCCGTGACGCGTTCGAGGGCCTCAAGCTGATGGACGTCATCATGAGCGCCAAGCGTGGCGAGGTCCCCGACACCGACAGCCCCGAGGCGGTCGCGGCACGCGAGAAGGAGGCCGAGCGCAAGGCTCGCCACGAGCGGTCGAAACGCATTGCGGCCGAACGGAAAGCCAAGGAGACGCCGGTCGTGGTGCCGGCGCGCTCGAACGTCGCTGCCGATGTTGAGGTGCCGGTCCCGCCGTTCTGGGGCACCCGCGTCGTCAAAGGTGTCGCGGTGGCCGACTACACCAGCACGCTCGACGAGCGTGCGCTGTTCCTCGGCCAGTGGGGATTGCGCGGCGTGCGCGGCGGTGAGGGCCCGTCATACGAAGAGCTCGTCGAAACCGAAGGCCGCCCGCGCCTGCGGTACTGGCTGGACCGGCTGTCGACGGAGGGCATCCTCGCGCACGCGGCCGTGGTGTACGGCTACTTCCCGGCGGTGTCTCAAGGTGACGACGTCATCGTGCTCACCGAGCCCAAACCCGATGCGGCCGAACGGTTCCGGTTCACCTTTCCGCGTCAGCAGCGTGACCGGTTCCTGTGCATCGCCGACTTCATCCGGTCGCGGGAGCTGGCCAACGAGCGCGGCGAGGTTGACGTGTTGCCGTTCCAGTTGGTGACCATGGGACAGCCCATCGCTGACTTCGCGAACGAGTTGTTCAAGTCGGACTCCTACCGCGATTATCTCGAGGTGCACGGCATCGGTGTGCAGCTGACCGAGGCACTGGCCGAGTACTGGCACAAGCGCATCCGCGAAGAGCTGCGGTTCCCCGATCACGTGATGGCCGCCGAGGACCCCGACTCGGTCGAGGACTACTTCAAGCTCGGCTACCGCGGTGCCCGGTTCTCGTTCGGCTACGGCGCCTGCCCGAACCTCGAGGACCGCGCAAAGATGATGGAGCTACTGGAACCCGATCGCATCGGTGTGACGCTGTCCGAGGAGTTGCAGCTTCACCCGGAGCAGTCCACGGACGCGTTCGTGCTGCACCACCCCGAGGCGAAGTACTTCAACACCTAGGTCGTCGTCGAGTGGCCACTTATTGCACGCCGATCGCACCTCGGGCGTGCCTTAAGTTCCCACTGGGCCGACTTCTTCGAGCTGTTCAGCGGAACATCTCGGCGTTCTGCGCGGCCCATTGGGCCACGGACTGAGCCGGTGCGCCGGTCAGGTCGGCGACCAGCTGATTGGCCTGTTGAGGTGTGTCGATCCCGGTCTCGATCTGATCGAGGTACCAGTGCGCGTACTCGCCCATGGCCGGCCGCAACGCGGCCTCGCCGTCGGCGCGGCTGCATTGCTCGAACGTGATGTCGACGCCGATCCCGACGCCGATCTGCTTGGCGATATCCGCACGGGTCAGCGCTTCCGGGCCGGTGATCGGATACATCTTTCCGTGGTGCGATTCGTCAGGCTTGATCAGCAGCGCGGCGGCGACTCGGGCGATGTCATCCATCGAGATCGGCGCCTCGACAACCGCGGGATATGGATCGCGGACCGTCTGGCTGGCCTTGATCTGGTCGGCCCAGATCGTGAAGTTGTCGGTGAACTCGCCCGGCCCGAGTTGGGTATTTACCAGCCCTGACGCTGTGACCTTGTCTGCGTGCTCCTGCCAGTCACCGCCGCCGGACAACGCGACCACATACTCGACATTGGCCTTGCGTATGAGCTCAAGTGTGACGTCAAGTGTGGTGGGCAGGGGGGCCAGATACATGCGCTCGACGCCATCGAACGCGGCGGGCAGCGATTCGGGATCGCCGAGGTATCCGGTGACGGCCGTCACCCCGTCGGGCAGCTTCGCCTTCGACGGGTTCTTGGTCAGTGCGCGGATGTCGTTGGCGCCCAGGTCGATCAGGTGATCGACGATGCGACGGCCGATGTTTCCTGTGGCGCCGGTCACGAGAATTGTCATGATTTTCACCGTACGTGCGAACCATGACAGAATCGCTGACATGCAAGCGGTGCTGTTCGATATGGATGGCACGCTCGTCGACTCCGAAAAGCTCTGGGATGTCTCGCTCGCGGCGCTCTACGAAGAGCTTGGTGGCAGGTTGACTCCCGAAGTGCGCGCGTCGATGGTGGGCGGCTCCGCGGAAGACACCATGCGCACCGTTTACACCGACCTCGGCCTGGAGCTGGATCCGGTCGCGATGACCGACTCCATCCGCTGGCTGCACGACTACACAGCAGAGTTGTTCGACAACGGGTTGCCGTGGTGCGACGGCGCGCAGGATTTGTTGGAAGCGCTTGCCGCCGAAGGGACTCCGATGGCGCTGGTAACCAACACTCAGCGCCCGCTCACTGATCGGGCATTGAACAGCATTGGTCGCCGGTATTTTTCGGCGACCGTGTGCGGCGACGAGGTGCCGCGGGGCAAACCCGCACCCGATGCTTATCTGCGGGCGGCCGCGTTGCTGGATCTGCCGCCGTCGGCGTGTTTGGCTATCGAGGATTCAGTCACCGGAACCGCCGCAGCGGAAGGCGCAGGATGCCCTGTGCTGGTGGTACCTAACGATGTGGCGGTGCCGCGCGGCCCGCGCCGGCGACACATCTCGTCGCTCACCGGCGTCGCTGTTGGCGACTTATCCCGGGTCTTCTCGGAACTCACGTCTCAGTTCGGAGAACGCACCGCCTGATCCCCATTGCGCGGTTAATGTGATTCTCATCACGCAATGCTGCGGAAGGGCGTCACATGACTCACGGACCGGTTGGGGATTCCTCTTCTGTAGTGGAGTACGAAGAAACCGAGCACGCCGGTCGGGTCGTCCGGATCGCGTCGGTGGCCGCACTCGGCGGGCTGCTGTTCGGCTACGACAGCGCGGTGATCAATGGCGCGGTCTCGGCGATCGAGGGCGAGTTCGGCGTCGGCGGTTTCAAGCTCGGCTTCGCGGTGGCCTCGGCGTTGCTCGGGGCAGCCCTCGGCGCCGTCACCGCAGGCAGGCTCGCCGACAAGATCGGCCGCATAGCCGTGATGAAGATCGCGGCGCTGCTGTTCTTGATCAGCGCGATCGGTGCCGGCCTTTCCTATAACCTCGTCGGCACAAACGACGACCATTACCTCGGACTGCCGAGCGGCGTCTGGATGCTCGTGCTATTCCGGATCATCGGCGGGATCGGCGTCGGCGTGGCCTCCGTGATCGCGCCGATGTACATCGCGGAGACATCGCCGCCGCGCATCCGCGGAAGACTCGGCTCGCTGCAACAGCTGGCGATCGTGACCGGCATCTTCCTGTCGCTGGCCATCGACAAGTTGCTTGCGGACATGGCCGGCGGTTCCGGGAAAGTGTTGTGGCTGGGGCTGGAGGCCTGGCGCTGGATGTTCATCATGATGGCGGTGCCGGCGATCGTCTACGGCGTGCTGGCCTACACCATTCCGGAATCGCCGCGCTACCTCGTCGCGAAATACCGCATTCCTGAGGCCCGCAAGGTTCTGTCAGTCCTGCTTGGCGAGAAGAGTCTCGAGCTGACGATCACCCGGATCCAGGAATCGCTGAAAGCCGAGAAGCCGCCCTCGTGGCGCGATTTGAAAAAGCCGACCGGTGGCATCTACGGAATCGTCTGGGTCGGATTAGGACTCTCGATATTCCAGCAGTTCGTCGGCATCAACGTGATCTTCTACTACTCCAACATCCTCTGGGAGGCCGTGGGATTCGGCGAAAGCGCGGCGTTTAACATCACCGTCATCACGTCGGTGACCAACATCGCGACCACGCTGATCGCGATCGCGTTGGTCGATAAGGTCGGCCGCAAACCGCTGCTGCTGATCGGCTCGATCGGCATGGCGGTCACGCTTGGCACAATGGCATTCATCTTTGGCCTCGTAGCAGAACTCAAGACCAACGCCGCAGGCGAACTGGTGCCGGACCTTCCTGGCGCCTCCGGTCCGATTGCCCTAATCGCCGCCAATCTCTTCGTGGTCTCGTTCGGCATGTCGTGGGGGCCGATGGTGTGGGTGCTGCTCGGTGAGATGTTCCCCAACCGCATCAGGGCAGCCGCCCTCGGCCTCGCCGCGGCGGGTCAATGGGTCGCCAACTGGTTGATCACCGTGACGTTCCCCGGGTTGCGCGATCACCTGGGCATGGCTTACGGCTTCTACGCGATCTGCGCATTGCTGTCGTTCGTGTTCGTCTGGCAGTGGGTAGAGGAAACCAAAGGCAAACACCTGGAGGACATGCACCGCGAGGCGTATCACCACGAGGCGCATCCCGCGCCGCACTGACGCCCGCAGCTAAACCGCCGTGACTTAGCTGGTGCGGGCGTGAAACAATCGCGTCCCGTGAAAACCTTCGACGCCCTGTTCGCCGAGCTCAGCGATAAAGCGCGGACCCGGCCGGCCGGCAGCGGCACCGTCGCGGCGCTCGACGGCGGCGTGCACGGGCTGGGCAAGAAGATCCTTGAAGAGGCCGGCGAGGTCTGGCTGGCGGCCGAGCATGAGAGCGACGAGGCGCTGGCCGACGAAATCAGCCAGTTGCTGTACTGGACGCAGGTGCTGATGATCTCCCGCGGCCTGAGCCTCGACAACGTCTACGCGAAGCTATGAACGGGACGTTGCGGGTCGCGGTGCCCAACAAGGGCACGCTGTCCGAACCGGCCGCGGAGATCCTGTCGGAAGCCGGCTATCGACGGCGAACCGATCCCAAGGACCTGACCGTCATCGACCCGATCAACAATGTCGAGTTCTTCTTTCTGCGGCCCAAAGACATTGCGATCTACGTCGGATCGGGACAGCTCGACTTGGGCATCACCGGTCGGGATCTGGCTCAGGAATCGGATGCACCGGTCCGTGAGCGGCTCGCGCTCGGCTTTGGGTCATCGTCCTTCCGCTACGCGGCGCCTGCGGGCCGGGAATGGCGTGTCGAGGACCTCGCGGGCAAGCGGATCGCCACCGCGTTTCCCCACCTGGTACGAAAAGACTTGGCGGGACGTGGGATTGACGCCACCGTGATCCGGCTCGATGGCGCGGTGGAGATTTCGGTGCAGCTCGGGGTCGCCGACGCGATCGCCGATGTGGTGGGCTCGGGCCGAACTCTCGGGCTGCATGACCTGGTCGCATTCGGTGAACCGCTGTGCGATTCGGAGGCGGTGCTGATCGAGAGTGCGACGCCGAGCGATGAGAGCGCCGCCGCCCGAGACCAGCTGGCGGGCCGGGTGCAGGGCGTGGTGTTCGGACAGCAGTACCTGATGCTCGACTATGACTGTCCGCGCACCGTCCTCGACGAAGCCACCGCGGTCACTCCGGGACTCGAATCGCCCACCATCGCTCCTCTCGCCGATCCAGCGTGGGTCGCGGTGCGGGCGCTGGTTCCACGCCGAGACGTCAACGCGATCATGGACGAACTTGCATCGATCGGCGCCAAGGCGATTCTGGCCTCTGACATCCGGTTCTGCCGCTTCTGATTCAACCGGAATATTGACGCGCTGCGTGTTAGCGTCCGGTTGTCCTTTTTGCCGGTCGGGAGGTTCGGATGACGCACGCACTGGTTCTGCTGCTCGCTCTGCTGATCGGTGTGATCGCTGGGCTGCGGGCAATGACAGCGCCTGCAGTAATCGCGTGGGGTGCGTTCCTCGGCTGGATCGACCTCGACGGCAAGTGGTCGGAGTGGATGGCACATCCGATCACCGTCACGGTGCTGACCATCTTCCTGCTGGTGGAATTGGTCACCGACCAATTGCCGAAGACGCCCAGCCGCAAGACACCGGTCCAGTTCATCACTCGGCTTCTCACCGGCGCCTTCGCCGGAGCGGTTATTGGTAGCGCCTTCTTCCATACCTTCAGCGCGCTCGGCGCCGGCATGGTGGGTGCCGTGGCCGGCACACTTGGTGGTGCCGAGGCCCGTCAGCGGCTGGGCGCGGCGCGCGGTGGTCAGGATCGGCCCGCCGCGATCCTCGAGGACGTCGTCGCTGTCGGCGGCGGATTCCTGATCGCGTTCCTCGTCAGCCTCGTCTGAGTCACCTTCCATGACAGAGAAATTCGACGCGATCATCGTCGGCGCGGGTCAGGCCGGCCCGCCGCTCGCTGGCAGACTGACCGATGCCGGACAGACCGTTGCGGTGATCGAACGCAAACTGGTCGGCGGCACGTGTGTGAACACCGGCTGCATCCCCACCAAGACGCTGGTCGCCAGCGCCCATGCCGCCCATTTGGCCCGTCGAGGCACTGAATACGGCGTCGGCACCGGCGATATCAGCGTTGACATGGCAAAGGTCAAGGCGCGCAAGGACAAAATCATGCTCGACGACCGGCATGGGGTCGAATCGTGGTTGACGGGCATGAAGGGATGCACACTCATTCGTGGCCATGCCCGTTTCGAAGGCCCGCACACCATCAGTGTCGACGGCCGGGTACTGGAAGCCGACAAGATCTTCCTCAACGTCGGTGGCCGCGCGGTGGCACCCGACATGCCTGGGCTCTCGGACATCGACTACATCACGAACGTCGGCATCCTCGAACTCGACACCCTCCCAGAGCACCTGGTGATCATCGGCGGCAGTTACATCGCGCTGGAGTTCGCACAGATGTACCGCCGGTTCGGCGCCCGGGTGACCGTGATCGAGAAGGGGCCGCGGCTGACATCCCGTGAGGACGAGGACGTCTCGGCGACCATCAAAGAGATCCTCGAAGCCGAAGGCATCGATGTCGTGGTCGGCGCCACCACCATTCAATTCGCCAGGCACGACAGCGGTTTTCAGGTTGTACCTCGCGAAGGCGCCGAACCGATCGCCGGAACACACCTATTGATGGCGGTCGGTCGCCAGCCCAACACCGAGGACCTGGGATTGGACAAGGCGGGAGTGCAGACCGACGAACGCGGATACATCGTCGTCGACGACCAGCTGCGGACCAACGTCGAGCACATCTGGGCGATGGGCGACTGCAATGGCCGCGGCGCGTTCACGCACACCTCGTACAACGACTTCGAGATCGTGGCGGCCAACCTGCTGGACGACGACCCACGGCGGGTCAGCGACCGCGTCCCAACCTACGCGCTCTACATCGATCCGCCCTTGGGCCGCGCCGGCCTGACCGTCGATCAGGTGCGCAAGTCCGGCCGAAAAGCGTTGGTGGGCAAGCGGCCCATGACGCGCGTCGGGCGCGCCGTCGAGAAGGGGGAGACCCAGGGCTTCATGAAGGTGGTCGTCGACGCCGAAACCGAGGAGATCCTCGGTGCGGCCATTCTTGGGGTCGGCGGTGACGAAGTCATCCACGCGATCCTCGACATCATGACGGCCAAGAAGCCCTACACCGCGATCTCGCGCACCATGCACATCCACCCGACGGTCAGCGAGCTGGTCCCGACGCTGCTGCAGGAGATGAAGCCGCTCCAGTAGCAGACCGGCCGATGTTGAGTTGTCTGGTCACCATGGCCACACGGTGGCCGAGGTGTCGGCACGTCTGCACATCGGACGGGTGGACCTGATCGTGGTTGGCGTCAACGTCGGTCTGTGCACCCGCGCCAAGCCAGAACCCGAGGCGGTTGAGGTCGTTCTCGCTGCCGAGCGCGCTGTTCCACCCGGCGCCCAAACCCAGGCTGACCCAATGCATGTGGTGTTGGGCCGCGAAGATCGCCAGTGACACCAGGGTGTTGACCTTGTCGCCGCTCTTGGCCCCCGAGTTGGTGAAACCCGCGGCGACCTTGTCGCGCCACGTTCCGTTGAGGCAGCGGCGGCCCGTCTGTTCGGCGAACGTCTGAAACCCCGCCGACACGTTGCCCATATACGTGGCACTGCCGAAAATGATGCCGTCCGCGGCATCGAGCACGTCCCACTCGGTATCGGTGATGCGGTCGACGGCGATCACGCTGACGTCGGCGCCAGCTTCTCGAACACCGACGGCGACGGCGTCGGCAAGCACGGCAGTGTGCCCGAACCCAGAGTGGTATGCGATCACCACGGTGGGTGCAGCGATGTCAGAACCATTGTGGTGCATGGAAATTCCTATCTATTCGATTCCGCGACTTCGCGATAGCGCTGGGCCCAGTTCGGCAGCGCCTCGCCGCCGAGGTATGCCTCCAGCCGGTCCAGGAAGGCGTGCGTTCCAGGCAGGAACCCTTGTGCGTTGCGCACGCCGAGCCCGCGGTGGCTGAATCGCAGCAGCGTTCCATCACCGTCGGCTGACAGCTCATAGCGGACCACGCTCTCCTCGACGATGCGCTGGTTCCATTCGTGCTCGAACACATGCGGCGGATCCCATACCCGGATGCGTCCGGTCATCTTCTTCTGCTCCGGCGGTTGCGGCGGACCCGTCGGCACCATTTCGATAACGCCGCCTTCGCGGGCGTCGATTGTCGTCTCGCCCATCCATGTGTTGCGGTGCGCCGGATCGGTGATCGCGGACCACACCGCCTCGATGGGGTAGGGCAGGCGGCGCTCAAATGTGAGCACAGCCTTCTCGCCGTCGATGGTGAGTTGTCCTTCGCGCTCCGTCATTTCGGCTCCTTGTGCGTCTTCTCCAGGTGCCGCTCGAGGGCGTCGAGGTGATCGGCCCAGTAGCGGCGGTAACGGTTGATCCAGTCGTCGATCGCGACGAGGCCGTCGGCGCGTAGTGCGTAGATCCGCCGCTGCGCGTCGGGCCGGACTTCGACGAGGCCGACTTCACGCAGCACCCGTAGGTGCCGGGACACCGTGGGCTGGGTCAGGCCGGGCAGGGTCGCGACGAGCTCGCCAGCAGTCCGCTCACCGTCGATCAGCGCATCCAGCAGCGCGCGCCGACTCGGCTCGGCGACTGCTTCGAAGACGTCCATGGAGCGAGTATTGCACGACATCTATATAGATGCAAGCGCATGCAGCAAACCGGCTGTCGATCAGGGGCGGCGCTGCACAAACAGCGTCTGGGCAACGGTGCCGATAAACCCTTGGCGGTCAAAGATATCCGCGGTTGTCACACCGATGCCGTCCGGTCCGATCGACCCGCGTGCGCGAAGGCCGAAATCGTTGCCTGCGGGTAACCGGTGCAGGTGCACGACGGTGTCGGTGTTCATGAAGACGAACTTCTCCGGGTCCAGCGCAGCGCCGACGCCGTTGACGGAATCGGCGACCATGGCGAGCCGTTGTAGGTCCGTCGTCGGCTCAGAGTCGACTAGCGGAACCAGCGGGCTCAACCAGGCCACCGGAGTTTGCCCGTCGGCGACGCGCTGCCTGCGCCAACGCACGGTCTCGAGATAGCCCGTGGCGCCGTCCCAGCTGTGCGGCACCGGGACCGAATCGCCTTCGACGAGCGGGGGATAGCGGTCGGTAGTGGCGTCGGCGGTGTCGCTGGTCGCGAGCAGCCATGCGGTCACACGGGCCACTGCGCGCTCGGACCCGTCGGGCCTTGGCGCCAATATCTCAGCGGCCATGATCGAGATGCGGGAGCCGGGACGCTCGACCCAGGCCCGCGCCCGGATCCGCGTGACGGGTATCGCGCCGAGAATGTCGAGGGTGAGTCGGCCGACGCGCAATCCGGAATCGCCCGCCAGCTCTTCGATCAGTTTGGTCATCAGCGCGAGCGGCGGTGAGCCGTGCTGGATTTCGGGATCCCAATTACTCCGGGTCCCGTCGGTGGACTCGAACACTTGAAATTCGCCGTCGGCGGCAAGCCGACGGTAGTGGCAGTCGATCACGCAGCAGGCTCCGAGGTGTGCAACACCGTGTCATCGTCGCCCTCGTCGGGAGCCTTCGGCCAGCCGGGGTAGGGCGGGGGAGTGCCACCGAACACCGGGCAGTGGGAGTGGTGCGCGCACCAGTCGCACATCCGCGACGGATGCGGACGGAAATCGCCTGTGGCACCGGCGGATTGGATGGCCCGCCAAATCGCCATCAATGTTTTCTCGAAGCGCACCAGCTCGTCGAGATCGGGGGTGTAGTCGAGCACTTGACCGTCGGACAGGTAGAGCAGCCGCAGCCGGGCGGGCAGCACACCACGCGACCGCAGCAGTGCGACCGCATAGAACTTCATCTGGAACATCGCCTTGAATTCAGCGAGCGCCCGGGCCTCGGGCGGCGCATTGCCGGTCTTGTAGTCGACTACCCGCAGCTCGCCGGTCGGTGCCACGTCGATGCGGTCGACGAAGCCGCGCAGCAGGGTGCCGTCGGAGAGTTCGACCTCAACCCGCTGTTCGCAGCTCTGTGGGTCGAACCGCGTCGGGTCTTCGAGCCGGTAGTAGCCCGACAGCAGCGCGCGCGCCTCGTCGAGCAGGTCGGCCCGCAGCGCCGGCTCGATCTCGGCCGCCAGTTCCGGTCGCTCCGCGACCACCCGATCCCATGCCGGGCCGACGAGCGAGATCGCGGTGTCGCGGCCCCGCTCGGCGGCGGGCAACGCGTACAGCTGCTCGAGCGCGGCGTGCACCACCGACCCGCGTACCTGCGCGGTGGACGGCGGCTCGGGCAGCCGGTCGATCGCGCGGAACCGGTACAGCAGGGGGCACTGCTTGAAGTCGCTGGCCCGCGA
>Ga0075418_10009505_pt1 | contig 10911 bp, 3 predicted proteins | sample SoiMetdeltSBSDD2_FD_81776 | JGI IMG/M metagenome (GOLD analysis project Ga0075418, IMG submission 81776) | Bulk soil microbial communities from a Populus tree surrounding site in Tennessee, USA - Soil MetaG P. deltoides SBSDD2 | ecosystem: Environmental > Terrestrial > Soil > Tree plantation...
ACCGCTTCAGGACACAGTTCAGGGAGCGCCAATAGAGATCCACCTCGACCTCCATGCCCATTCGGCTGAACGCTCGGCGCACGGGTTTGGCAACATTTTCCTCCGCCCATGTTTTTTGCTCTTCCCACGAAAGACGCATCCTCTGCTCTTGCCATGCGAGACCATTTTCGAAACCCGTTTGTAGCGATGCGATCTGGGCTAAGAGCAACATCGACATGTTTGACCGGGTCCGAAGCAGAAATACGATCCGATTACCCGGCGTTACGATGCTCTCCAGCCGTCTTAGCAAGAGGCTAATGTTGTTTTCTGGCTTGAGCACAACGAGAATTGTTTTAGCCATGATATCGATCCTCTTGGACAATTTCCTCGGAGACTGTAATTTGTCTAAAGCAAAGCGAAAGCCAGTTTTTACCGCCCTTCAAAAAGACGATATAACTCGTATTTTCAATAGCTTGAGCGTGTCAGAAGGAACTTGCTTAACCGGTGAGACGTATATCCGCGTAAACTTAGTTGACAGACCGCAACTTTCGTTGACAGTCATTGTGGCGTAATCAATTCAACGCACGAGCTCGGTCGCGGGCACCTGATGATGAGCGGTTTAAATTAATAACCGATCTTTAAAAACATCCGACCCGTGAGGACGGAACCGGAACTGGCTCCCTGATGGAAACGCGCGTGAGCAAAGAGCGGCTGTTTCGCGAAGACCTCTATTAGCGGCTCAAAGTCGTACGCATCCAGACTCCGCCATTGCGCGAGATTGGCGAGGATATCCCCGTCGTCGCGTTACATTTTCTCCCCAAGCATAGGGGTCTTGCTCGTCGAACCCGAAGAAATTCGCGTCCACGGCGATCCAGAGCTAAAAAAATTACTCTTTGGCGGTAACGCCTGGCAACTTTAAAATGCAGTGAAAAGACTCGGGATCGTTGGGAGATGCATCGGTGGAAAATAGAGGATGGTGTTTAGGAGGTCAATTCTAAGTGCGACTTTGCTGCGCGTTGGCGCAGCCTAGCTATTGGGAGAAACACCGAGCTTGCCCGGGGCGGCGAATGCACGATTGGATTAAGCGATCGAACACGCCCTTCAAATAAACCGATAGATAATTTAGATACTTGAAATTTGAGGAAACTTTCTCTTTAATTCCAGTGCGATTGCTCTTTTGATAGGATCTTTCTCGCTGCTATTGGCAATCGCGGTCTTGACAGCATTTGCGAGTTCCTTGTTGAACTCATCTTCCGTCCCGTCAATCTGATGCTGAAGCTGCAATTGTAAAAAACGCGCGAGTTCATCCCCACTCAATGCTTGACTGCTAATCGTCATGGCCCCTACCCCCTTAAGGTACTTTCTAAGCTTCCAATAATTCAAGTATCCTCATTTGTCAAGCAATCTTGGGAGTATCCAATCAATTTTCGCGCCTTAGTTGGACCCGCTTGCAGGCTTCAGGACCACGGCCATCGCAATGTAATAGTGTGACATCCAGTTCTTTAAATTTGTTTTGAATTTCTTCGAAAAATCCCTTTGTTGCTGTATCGCTAAAAGCCTCATAATCCATCTCGACAAAAGCATAAATCAAGCAATCTCGAGAACTAATTTCACCTCCCCCTGCTGCCTGACATGCCCCCTTAAACGCCGGAGCGATAAAGATCCAATTTATGCCCGCGACCATTAACGCGTTTGTAGCTTTATTCCGAATAAGCACAGATATCGAATGCTCAGACTCGACGCGTTCGCTGCCACTGACGACTTCGTAGGGAAGGTTTTTTGGCTGAATAAGCTTGATTTCTTGTTTCTCCAAGGTCATGTCATTCAACTGTATTTTCGAAATCACGCCAGTTACACTTACCATCGTCGCTTTTCCAGGGATTTCGTTCGGTTCGAGTCGAACAGTGGCAGTAAAAAGCGGGCTTTCAATAGTCCAGTCCTTGGCGGCGCCAACGACTGGATCATTCTTTGTATTGCTGATCACGACGGAAAGTACATTCTCGGCAGATATATAATTAAATTTTTCGGGTCTAAGACCCTCTTCGAGCGTCGGTGGCTTCACATTGAAATCCGATCCGACTGATGGTTTTATTTTCATGTTTTTAATTGTTCCCGCTAGCTCGACGGTCTCTTTGGCTTTAATGTTTTCCGGTCCGAGGCGTACAGTAGCGGTATAAAACGGGCTATGGACAGTCCAGGTTCTACCCGCGATAGTGATCGGATTATCCGTGATGTTCTTGATCGCTACAACCAAACGGTTCTCTTTGTTGGAATCTAGGTTAGCCGTAATGACTTCCAGTTGCGGTTCCAAGATCTTTGGGGGAACCAGTTCGAAATGGTTGCGCAACTTTACATCGACTAGCTCCGCCATCCACCCCCGCACTGCCCGACCAGGTATCTCCGTCGGTTCGACGAATCGCAATTTGCCCGTAAAATACGGATGCGTAATGTTCCAATTCCTAGTTGCTTCCTTTGGAAGCGGGGTATCAATTTTGTTCCTGAAGGTCACGGCTACGTAATTCTCAACATAGCCTGGCGAGTCGACTTCTCGTCGGAAGCTAACGCTAATAATATCGATTTGAGGCTTCAGGCGTTCCGGTAGGACTACCGCTAACTGTTGAAAGATCTTTGTCTCGGCGACTGGCCCCGTCGCCTCCGCCATCCCTCCGACAGGAATTTGCCCAGGATCCAATCGCACCGTGCCAGTAAAAAGGGGACTACGCACCTTCCATTCCTTGAGTCCAGCGGGCAGCGCCCCAGGACCTTTATTCAAGATCAACACCGTTACGAGGTTACCTAATTCAGTTTTACTTTTTACGACCTCAATATTAGGCCTCAATTCGTCCGGCGGGATCAGTTCAATCGGCTTAACCAGGGTCAGGCCATCAGTTCTTCCGGTCAAGCGGTGTAGTCCTGGCGAAATTTGCCGCGGCGGGAAACGAAGAGTCCCACTCAGAAATGGAGAATCATTTGGAACATTGGGCAAATCAAATCTATGCCCAATCCCTGGAAATTCTACGAAAGTTCGAGGTCCACGTAGATACTCAGTGATGATATATTCCGCCTGACCGCCTGCTGAAACAGGGTCTGCACCTCCTTTAAGAACGAGAGTCGGAGTGGCGGGCAAACAGTTTGGTCGATCAGATGGGCACTTCGAAGGATCCCATCTTTCGGCGTTTTGATCTTTGGCAAGCCCTATCTTCTTTAGGTATATGTCGCCGATCTTTGCCCGCAGGTGACTTCGAACCCTCGACAAAAATCCATCATTTATCCACATCGCATAGCGAGTTCTCTCGGAGCCTTGTTCTTTGTTCTCGACGCATTCGTCGTCGGTGTCTTCCTTACCAAGCGTTTTACTCAACTCAGGTTTGACTTCTACCGCGATCACTTTGCCGATTTTAACTTGTGCGTCTCTCACAGCTTTTTCAAATGCTTGCCACCCATAAAAATGTATCTCTCGGAGCTTCTCAAAAAAATTGAGACTGTAGCCCTCTAACCCATTTTTCAGTTCGCCGTTCTGTTTGAGCTCACAGTACTGATCAATCACGTACTCCTCATTACCGAATGCGTCCACAATCTTTTTAATTATTCCGGCGTTTTGCCCATTCTCTGGACCGAACAGTTCGTCGAGTATTTTAGCCTTGTCAGTTTCGCTTACGTCTGAGAATTCATCCTCTTGATAGATTTGTTTGAGAGTAGTGCGCCGAATCGCACGAATATCCGATGAAAAATCGTCTTTGTGGTTTGAGACCGGTCCCGCTAAAACCAACTTGCCTACTTTCTCGGGGTATTTCGAGGCGTATTCTTGCGCTAAGACCGTGCCATAGCTCCAGCCAATTATCCCGTCCCATTTTTTATCGCCGAGAAAGTCTTGACGAATTTTTTCGATATCTTCGACAGCGTAGACAGTCTTAAGAAACCGGTCATATACGTTAGATTGGGGAATTTGACTGAAACCCGAACCCCGAAGATGGAAGTAAACGACGTTGTATCCATTCCGACTAAGGAAGTGTGAGAGGGTCTCTTCTTCTTTACCCCGCTGCACTACCTCCCCGGGGCCACCAGCGGAAAAAAGAACGGTCTTGTCTCCAAGTTTCCCATCAGAGGGTTTTCTCACAAAGTAGTACAAATCAAATGACCCCTCGCCCAACCTTCGCGGGTCGAGCGGTGCCGAAATAGACCTTTCAACGTAATCGTTTCCAGGAGGCGTCAGTCCGGTGCGTTCGTTCGAATTCCAGACTGCCAATGGGCGACAGGATCCCAGGACCATGCATAGCGTCAACAGTGGTACAACGTTTCTGTGAAAGTTCATAAGCCACCTCAACTGTTTCTGGCGACAACCAAGGTTATGGAACGATCTCTCATATTAAAAACGTCAATCGGCGTTCAAATTTTGGGACATACACTACGCCTATTCACCAATCGTTGTAGTTGTAATGGGTTGCGCCGGGTCCCGAATAATGTTTTGCAATATCTGATTAAAACATTTCATCATCCCAGCGATAATTGCGTCATTAGAGATATCGGCGTTGTAGTTTACAGTCCCTGTCAACTTAGTTGACGCTTCTCTGAGGTTAAGAATTAAATCAAACGTTGTAAACGTTACGTTTTGGACTGCTCCAGCATGTTTCCAATATAGTGGAGCAAAAGTGAGGCCAGGAATTTCCACAGGATCGACGCTGCGACTCTGATAATTGACTAACACGTTAAACAATGACTCACGATCTATTTTTGGTCCCTGCTCGATTAGAGACGCCAAGTGCTCAAATGAAAATTCTTGGTGGGTGTACGCTGCGAGGCTAGCTTCCTTTACCCGCTTCAAGATTTGCCTATAAGTCATGTCGGGGGAAATTATTGTCCGTAAGATAACGGTGTTTACGAAGTGGCCGATGACGCGGTCCGTTTGCTTTCGACCGCGGTTGGCGACAATGATTCCAATCCGAATATCCGTCTGACCCGTCTGACGATAAAGTAGGATTGCCAAAGCCGTAATTAGAATCATACAGGGAGTAAACGTCTCTTGACGCGCCAGAGTTTTAAGTTCCTGAAACAGAGTTTCTTCAAGCTCGACGGTTTGGCACGAGGTTCGTAATCTCAGCTTCTTTTCTCGTTTGTCAAATGTGCGAAACTCGAGCGGGGCGAGAGGGGTGGCAAGCTGCCTTTTCCAGAATGATAATTGCGAGTCTATTAGACCTTGTTTCAATACTGATCTTTCCCAAAAGGCGTAGTCCGCGAATTGAAACGGGGGATCTGGCAGCGGAGACGGATTTCCGTGGGAAAAGGATTCGTATAAGACCGCCAGTTCAGAACGGAACAACTGCATTGATGCCTGGTCACTGATGATGTGGTGCAGCGTAAGAAGCAGGAGATAGTCGGCATCTGTCAGCCTTAGGAGTTTAACTCTCAATAGGGGACCCTCCGCTAGATCAAAAGGCTGTTCCCTTTCTTCCAGAATTATACTCGCAGCCTGTTCCTCGAGATTAACCGACAATGGGTTCCTCAAATCTATGACTGGCAATTGGAATTCAGGACTATGTTTTATAATCTGAATAGGATATCCCTCCAAAGTGGCAAAAACCGTTCGCAAAGCTTCGTGCCTATTAATGATCTCCTTTAAACTCTTCTCTAAAGCGACAACGTTGAGAGGGCCGCTCAGTTGGTATATGTAAGGCATGTTGAAAAAATGCGTGCCTGGTATCAAACGGTCAAGACGCCACAAGTGCTCTTGGTTCATTGACAACGGCAGTGGCCCGTCGCGCGGTGCTCGGTCGATCGGTGGCAGTTCCGGGGCGTGCCCGTCTCGTATCAGCGTTTCAAGCTCGTGTCGTAGTTTCTCAATGGTAGGGGCGTCGAACAAGATTCGGAGCGGCACATCTTTGTTAAACGCTTCCTGTAACCTCGCAATGATTTGGATCGCGAGAAGGGAGTGTCCACCCAGGGCGAAGAAGTTGTCGTGGACACCTATGTTTTCTGTTTTAAGAACGTCGCGCCAGATGCCCGCGATTAATTCTTCTAATTCCGAACGCAGCGGGATTGGAACGGCGTTGAGATCGCGGAGTGATTCTTCTGGTTGCGGGAACTTCGAGAGGTCGAGCTTGCCGTTGGGGCTTAACGGTAGGTCGTCGAGGAATACGAAAGAAGAGGGGATCATGTACTCTGGAAGCTTTCCGCTGAGAAAGCCTCGTAGCTCGCTGACTGACGTCCTAGGTTCCTCAGTTGAAACGACATAGCCGATGAGTTCGTTGTCCCCGAGTGAGCCACGATCACGAGCCACGATCACGGAATCACTCACCGCTGGGTGCTGATTGAGAACTCTTTCTATTTCGCCGAGCTCGATACGGTAGCCGCGAATCTTCACTTGATTGTCGGCGCGGCCAAGGAATTCGATATTGCCGTCGGGTAAGTAACGGGCCAGGTCACCGGTCCTGTAAAGACGTGAGACGCCGTCGTCGCTAAAAGGATCACTGATAAATTTCTCTTTGGTGAGTACCGGCTGATTCTGATAACCACGGACTACGCCGGCACCACCGACGTAGATTTCTCCCGTGACGCCGATGGGGACGGGTTGAAGCTGGGAGTCCAGCAAGTATATGTGGGTGTTTGCGATGGGACGGCCGATCGTCGCTGGACCATTACCGACGCGGCGGGTGAACGTCGAGTAAGTTGTTGTTTCAGACGGCCCGTATAAGTCGTATACTTTTTCAATCGTGCCGGTTTGATAAAGTTGATTGACGAGGTCTGGTCGCAGTGGCTCACCAGCGAGGTTTACGGCTCGAATGGATTCGGGTAATACCCCTGCCGTGAAAAGTGCCGCCATCGCTGATGGCACCGTATTTACTAACGTGATTCGTTTGTTTACGGCGTCTCGCAAGGACAACGCGTTCTCAGCCAGTATTATCTTGCCGCCCCAACTGAGCGGCACGAACAACTCGAATACGGATAGATCGAAACAGATAGATGTCGAAGCAAATACACCCGCGAGTTCACTTGACCCATAAATGCTCTTCGCCCAGTACAAAAGATTGACCGTGTTCCGATGCTCGATGGCGACGCCTTTGGGCTGCCCTGTGGAGCCGGAGGTGTAGATTACGTAAGCGAGACTTTCGGAATCATTGCGGCTGTTAGGATTCTCTGTGCGTTGTTGCTCGATGATGGGCCAGTCGCGATCGAGGTAAACTACTTCGAGGTGAGGATTGATGATTGAAGATTGAGGATCGCTGTCCTCCATCCTCCATCCTCTATCCTCGACCAACTTCGCATGGGTTAGCAGAACTGAAACCTGCGCATCCTCCATCATAAAGCGCAGTCGTTCATTGGGATACGCCGGATCTAAAGGCAGATACGCTCCGCCCGCTTTCAATATCCCCAGCAGAGCCACCACGATCTCGATGGAGCGGTCGATAGAGATGCCGACGAGCTTTTCTGGCCCGATCCCAAGACTTACTAGGTAGTGTGCGAGTTGATTCGCCTTGCGATTCAGCTCTCGGTACGTGATCTGTTTTTCTTCGAACTCTAATGCGAGCTCATCTGGGGTTCGCTCCGCTTGCTCTTCAAACAGTTGGTGGATGCACTTGTCTTTCGGATAATCGGCTACGGTATTGTTCCATTCGACCAAAATCTGATGACGTTCGGCGTCCGTGATGATCGGGAGCATAGCGATGGGTTGTTCGGGATCGGCGACGATGGCTTCGAGCAGAGTTTGAAAGTGTCCTGCCATCCGTTCGATCCGGTCGCGATCAAACAGGTCGGTACGGTACTCGATGTAGCCAATGTATTTTCCGTCGCGTTCGCGTAGGAAGAGTGATAAGTCGAATGGAGAGCGCGTGGTTGCGACTTCCAACGGCTCGATTCGTAGCCCGGGAATACCGGTGAACGGGGGCGTCGCGTTCTGCAACACGAACATGACTTGAAATAGTGGGTTGCGGCTTTGGTCGCGCTCGGGCTGGAGTTCTTGGACTAACTTTTCGAACGGCAAGTCCTGGTTCGCGTCGGCGGCGACGCAAGTATCTTTGACTCGCGATAGCAATTCCTTGAACGACGGACTTCCAGACAGATCGGCGCGCAACACTAGCGTGTTGACGAAAAATCCTATCAGCCCTTCGACCTCGGGCCGGCGGCGGTTGGCGATCGGCGAACCAACGACGACATCTTCTTGTCCCGTGTAGCGGTAGAGCAGCACCTGAAAGGCTGCGAGCAAGGTCATGAAGGGTGTCACGCCAAAACGATGGCTAGTTTCATTCACTGCACTTGTCAGGTTTTCTGGCAGCGCGATGGGAGCCCGTCTTCCGTCAAAACTCTGACGCGATTTTCTCGGTCGGTCGGTCGGCAGATTGATAATGGAGAGATTTTGGAGGTGCTTCTTCCAGTAAGCGAGTTGGGTGTCGAGCACTTCGCCCTGGACCCAATTGCGTTGCCAAACCGCGTAGTCCGAGTACTGTACCGGCAGGCGTTCGAACGGCGACGGTTTCCCATTCGAAAACGCTTCGTAAAGCGTCCAGAGCTCACGCGTCAATATGCCCATGGACCAGGCGTCGGAAGCGCTGTGGTGGGTCATCAGGATCAGCACATGTTCTTGGTCACCAGCACGGAGCAGCGTCGATCGAAGTAACGATCCGGCAGACAGATCGAACGGGTGTTCTGATTCTCCTTTGATCCGGCGTTGGATTTCGGAGTCGCGCTCGTCATCCGGCCTTCCTTGGAGGTCGACATATTCGATCGAGATATTTCGAAAGGGCTGAACGACTTGTACGGGACGCCCGTCGACCAGGCGAAATGCGGTTCGGAGCGTTTCATGACGGCTGATGATTTCATTGAGGCTCGCTTCGAGAGCAGACGGGTTTAAGTTTCCAAGTAGGCGAAATGCGCGGCAGATGTTGTAGGCTACGCTCTGCGGCTCCAATTGTTCCAAGAACCAAAGCCGTTCTTGGGCAAACGAGAGGGGCGCGAGTTCATTGCTTGCGCGAGACTTGATTGGCGGGGCGGCGGCCCGTTTAGTCGAAGATCGCTGGTGCAGAAGCGTGAGAATGTCCGCTTTGTGTTCGGCGATCTGAGCACGCAGATCGGCTGGCAGCTTGCCCTTCGGCGCGCTTACGTGCAAACGTTCGCCGTCGGCGCTTAGCCTAACACCGAGGTCGTGGAGATACGCAATAAACCCGCCGGTGTCTCTAAATCGAACTCCTCGCGCTGGTCTTTATCCGATTCCGCGGCGGTCTGTCCAATGATGCGAAGCGAGTTGACTTTCTTCGCTAAGCCGATGACGGTTGGGCTTTCTAAAAACGTCGACAGGTCGAGGTTGACACCGAAGGCGTCGCCGATGTGCGCGGCAGCACGGGCTGCCAACAGAGAATGTCCGCCGATGCGGAAAAAATTCTCCTCGATGCCGACTTCGGAGCACCCGAGCAACTTGACAAAAATCTCGCAAAGCTTGTTTTCAACCTCATCGCGGGGCGATGGCTCAACACTAGCTGAGAACTGCACTGAGGGCAGCGACCGGTAATCGACTTTGCCGTTGGGACTCAGCGGCAACGACTGCAAAACGACAAAATGTGCTGGCAGCATGTAATACGGTAGGCGTGTGCTCAAGTACGATTGGAGCAAATCCCCCAAGCTTCGTGATTCTTCATTAGCGGCGACGTAGGCGACGAGGCGCTGGTCCGATTTTGCACTATTAGAATCGGCAATCTCGAAACGTTGCAGTAACACTGCGGCGTCTCTGATGGCCGGGTGTTGCTTGAGGACGGCTTCGATCTCTTCCAACTCGACACGAAAGCCGCGGATATTGACTCGGCGATCGTTGCGGCCGGCCCATTCGATGTTTCCGTCCGGTAGATATCTTCCAAGTTCGCCGGTTCGGTAAAGCCGGTCCTCGGGGTCCTTGGTAAAAGGATTGACGATAAACATTTGCGCAGTTCGCTCCTCGTCGCCGATGTAACCTTCAGCCAGATGAGGACTGCGCACAAAGATCTCGCCGAGCTCGCCGACACCCGCCAACTGGCGGCTTCGATTCAACACGATCAGTTGCACGTCTTTGATGCCGCAGCCTAGCGGAATTGGTTTATTCAATTCGCGATTATCGGCTGCCAACTCATTCGCTATTTCGAAGTAGCCGACCGCGCGTTGGGTTTCGGTGGCGCCGTAGAAGCTGCCGATGGTCGCGTTGGGCGCGAGCCGTTGAATGTTCGCTACCAGTTCCGCGGTTAGAACATCGCCGCCGAAAAACACCCGGCGCACCGACGGCAAGCGAGCGTTGTCGCTGGTTAACAGCAGTTGGCCGAGAGCCGGGGTGAGGTGGAGAACGGTTATGGCATTTTTATCCAGCCATTTAATTAAAGAGTCCGGAGAGCGAGCTTCGGATGGATGCGGAATATACAGCGTCGCGCCAAGCGATAATGCGGTGAAAACATCGCGATGGAGGTGGCTGTATGCCAATCCGGAAAGCATCGCAAAGCGATCGTTCTCTGACAGCCCGAACCCCTCCCTCTGCCACGGCAAAAAGTGAGTTATCGGACCGTGGCGGCAGACCACGCCCTTTGGTTCTCCCGTCGAGCCGGAAGTGAACGCGATATAGGCGGGATCATCTGCATTGACGCTAATGGACACCTTTTTATCAGCGATGCCAGACAAACTTTGTAACAGCTCGCCTTTTGCCGAGGGGATTGTCATTCGGCAAGATAGATCAAGATGATCGAGGTAGCTCGATAGATCTTCTGACAGGGGGGTTATCGTGAGCTGCAACCACCCCTTCGGTCGCGCGATACCCAGGTAGTCGAGAGTTCGGGCCAGTGGGTAAGCGGGGTCCAAAATAAGAAACGCTGCGCCCGATTTGAGAATGCCGAATATCGCGACGACGAGCGATGAATTTCGCTCGGCGTAAATCACGACCCTATCTTTCGGTTTGATTCCCGCGGCGATGAGGGCGGTAGCAAGACGATC
>Ga0075418_10009510_pt1 | contig 10907 bp, 16 predicted proteins | sample SoiMetdeltSBSDD2_FD_81776 | JGI IMG/M metagenome (GOLD analysis project Ga0075418, IMG submission 81776) | Bulk soil microbial communities from a Populus tree surrounding site in Tennessee, USA - Soil MetaG P. deltoides SBSDD2 | ecosystem: Environmental > Terrestrial > Soil > Tree plantation...
AAGAACAAAGCCAGCAATTGGACGCTGTATTTATGGAGAAAATGCAGGGCACCGGCTTACGATTCGATTTTGGAGACGACGTTATTCTGCCAAACTCACGCTATCCACAATCCCCACGATAACCGAAATCACTGCCGCGTCCGGGTTCTTCAACGCCTGGCGCGCGCCATTGCCTTCGCGGTTGACCAGCACAGTATCGCCAATCCCAGCCTGCGTGTTATCGAGCGCGATAAAATCATCCTCCGGAGCGACCGAGTCACCCTCCATAATCAATGGTTGAACGACCAACAGCCTGCGGTTCTTGTAATGCGGGTGGCTGATGGTGGTGACGATTGTTCCAACGACTTTTCCGAGGATCATAATGATTTTTCCAAGCAAACCGATGGTCGAGTACTCCGGCACGTTCTTTGCGGGACGTATCGAGACCACCCGTATGCAAAAGTACTTGTTGTATATAATGGTCTCGGTACGCCTTCGGCTGTCGCCTCAGGCACTCGACCACCAAAGTTGAATTATTATGTAAACCGATTTGCTCCAGCTTTCAACGTGTACTCAAACTCTCCTTCAGGCCTGACTTCCAACTCATCTACAATGCCGACGAGCGCCAGATCAATGGGCACAAATTTTTCGTCTCGCATGGCTAGCGCGGCTTCGCGCGAACGGACCATCACGCATAAGTCACCCGGGCCAGCCTGCACCACATCCGCAGCCACTTGCAGCATGCCAACCGGTTCCAGTTTTTTGTTCAACGGCTGGACGACAAGGAGCTTTACTCCCTCCGTGCCGGGATATTTGATCGTGCAAATCGCAGTGCCGCGCACACGTCCGAATAGCATTATTTCAATCCTGTCGCTTTCACCACGCGATGAATGATGTTTTCGAGCAGTTGGGGGTCCACTTGATTCCCCAGCCGCGCGACAACTGCGGAGCGAATCCGCTGTTCGATACCGATGGTAGAAGATTGAGACGGCCTGGGCTGTGGTGCGGTTTGAGGCGCAGAAGCAGTCACGGGCTTAGCAGGAGGCAGGTCTTTATCTGAAAGATAAGGGCGAATAGGCGCGGCGGGTGGGTTGTCCGCCCGGTCACCGAAGGTCAACCGAATACCCAGACGCTTGGCTTTTTCATAAGCGAGATCGGTCAACACAACGTCAGCACCCATCTGCAAGGACGTAATGCCCTTGTGATGCAATTCTTCGATATCCTGATCGGTAAAAAATTTCTTTGGCATTGTATCTGCTCAAGACGCTATACTCGGCGCCATCCTCTGCGCCGAGAGCAAAGGCAAGGTTATGATTTGCGGAATACCACTTCGCCGTCCACGTCCAGCGAATCGATAATGGACATAATGACCGCATCCACCGGCGTATCTTTGGTGATGTCGGTTTGCCGCGCAGATGACCCGGCAGCCGTCAATACCAGATCACCGATGCCCGCGTCCACCGTATCCACGGCCACATACGGCTTGCCCGAGGGTGTGCCATGCTCATCGGTCTGGCGCAGGATCAGCAGCTTGCGCCCGTGCAACTTTTCATCCTTGATGGTAGAAACTGTCGTGCCAATGACTTTTGCAATCAACATATATGCTCCAGATTTGCCCAGAGAACTCCCCTGGCACTGACCATGATTTTGAATCGCTTAGCAACGCGTAGCAAATCAGGTAAGTGTGCGATCTCTTTGATGAATTTTCAATAACTCTTTGCGGATGCATTGCCTGCCTCACTCTTAACCGGTTCCTGTTTACTGGGACCCTGAATGATCTTTACACCGGCACTTGCACCGATGCGTGTGGCCCCGGCTTTGATCATGTTCTCAGCATCCTCAAACGTGCGGACTCCGCCGGAAGCCTTGACCCCCATCTCCGGACCGACGACCTTGCGCATCAACGCCACATCCTGGGCAGTCGCTCCTCCGCCCGCAAAGCCCGTGGAGGTTTTGACAAAGTCCGCACCAGCTTCCTTCGAGATCAAACTTGCAATCGTTTTTTCTTCATCGGTCAGCAATGCGGTTTCGATGATGACTTTGACAAGGATGTGGTGACTGTGCGCCACATTGACAACACCCCGAATGTCCTTTGCAACCGTTTCCAGATCACGGGCCTTCAATGCGCCAATATTGATAACCATATCGATTTCGGTCGCGCCCTGTCGAATGGCAGTCTCAGTTTCAAAGGCCTTCGTCTCGGAAGAGGTGGCGCCGAGCGGAAAGCCTATTACCGTACAGACTCTTACGGGCGAGCCCTTTAGAAGTTGCGCGCATAGAGGCACCCAGGTGGGATTTACACACACGGAAGCGAATTCATACTTCCGCGCCTCAAAGCAAAGCTGGGCGATCTCCTCCTGGGTAGCATCGGGTTTGAGCAAAGTGTGGTCGATCATCCTGGCAATGCTTAGATCACCCGGAATAACTCCTAATGTGGAGGTCAATCTCTCCGCCCCAGCGCTGACCACGTTTCCCGTTTTATCCATGCACATCTTCACGCAAAGTTGATCGGCACATTCGAATTTGCATTGAAAGGCCTCCGGGTGCGCGGCGCGTTCCTCCTGCTCCGCCATCGCAGCCAGGACCTCATGCGTGATGATTTCTACGATTTGTTCGACGAGTTTTGGGTCGGGTTTCATTAACTTCCGTCCACCGTCATTGCGAGATACCGAGGCGGCAAAGCAAGTTCCAATACCGCGAGCGGATCAATTCTCGAAGACTCACAATGACGGAAATTATTTCAAATACTTCCTCTCAACTGCCACAATCTTATCCACGCGCGGGAGGTGACGTCCACCGGCAAAGTCGGTTGTCAGCCAGACTTTCACGATTTGTTTCGCAAGCGCCGTACCAATCAAACCTGCGCCTAGAGTTAACACATTGGTATCGTTATGCTCACGGCTGTTGTTAGCCGACGAAACGTCATAGGCCATCCCCGCCCGCACACCAGGGACTTTGTTGGCGACGATGCAACTTCCAATACCCGCGCCATCAATCATGATGCCCCGCCAGGCTTTTCCGGCGCTGACGGCTTGCGCCACCGCGTGTGCAAAATCAGGATAATCCACCGCGTCCTGGCTGTTCGTTCCAACATCCTGGACTTCAAACCCCAGCGCGCGGATATCACTTTTTAGTGCCTCCTTTAACTCATACCCGCCATGGTCCGCGCCAATGGCGACGACTTTTTTGCCCGACGGGGAAACGGAGGCCCGCTCAGTCGTTCCCATTACATTCTGGACGACATTCTGCACGATTCGGTGGATTTCCGCGTCATTAAGGGAGTTGGCCATACCGGTTCGCCTTGATTATCTTCTCGATAAAGGATTGCGTCAAGGTAATTGTTACGAACTTGGCATTCAGGCGTCATGGGAGAGCGCTTTTAAGTGCTCATACCAAGAGAAGGGAATACCACGCAATGAATACCGAAGGACTTACCAACTTAATTATCAAAGAACTCAGCAAGCACCACGACCCCAAGGATGTTACACGAAAAGTATGTGAAGAAAGCACATTGAACTGGAATGAGGCAGAACGACTTGTTAACGAAGTAGCCGCTCAAAACAAAAAGAAGATTGCTGCACGTCAAAGTCCCTTGCTGCTATTTGCTAGTATCGTTTTCATTATTTTGGGGGTCGGACTATTCGCTTACAATGTGCAGTTCGTCATGACTTTTTATCAGAGAGATACAGTCGGGCAAATTCTCAGTTTGCAGAGTGGCTATTACCGAATTGGCGAATTGGTGACTGGTCTGGGAATGATAATCGGTGGCTGTTACGGTATGTGGAAAACTCTGGCAGATTTATTGCCAGAATAGACATTACTATTTCCCGAGCAACATAATTTTGTATATAATGTAGCCCGCATTTACATCATCTCTGTCGTCATAAACAAACATACCTAATTCTCGAACTGTATATTGTAAACTGTTCAGTTGCTCCGAGAATTCGGTATATATCTTCCGATATATTTCAATCGGCTGATCACCGATCAAAACTGTCATGTGGAAGTGATAGTCAGGTCCATCAAACGGGGCAGAGACGTTCTTAAAACGGACGGTCAGCTCTTGATGGAGGCGGTTATGGAGATTGCGAAACAACTCGCTCTCCTGCACATTCAGCCATAAGATGCCTGTTTCCAAACCGTCAATAGTTACTTCGATCAATTCCAGCCCGGTCAGGTAGATTTCAAATGGAGAAATACTCGCTGCCAGCTCAGCCATATAATCTTCAAGCGAAGTAAGATTAGCTATGTCAAAAGGCTGCTTCAGGGAAATATGAGGCGGCAAGCGGCAAATATCGATTCCTGTGCGATATTTGAGGTGGATATCCCAGGATAACTTCCGCACTAAATTGTGAGTCTCGGTATCTGTAAGGAAGGCAAAAGCTGCTTTCAAAGTCAAATCCTCCAAGAAATCTTTTTCAAATTGTACAGCAGCAGGCAAAAGTTGGGGAAAAAGATGTACTTTTCTCCTCCAAATTAGGAACGATCCTGTCCGCATTCATCCCTATGCTGAATGTGTGATTCAACACACATTCTAAGGAGCAAAACATGCAAACAGAAAATGACGGACGGAACGACTTTGACTTCCTGGTCGGGAACTGGATCATGCGTCACCGCAGGCTGAAGGAACGCCTGAAAGGCAGTACGGAATGGGAGGAGTTTGATGGCACAGCTGTCGGCAAAAAACTCCTGAATGGGCTCGGACATTGCGATGAAGTGGTCATGAACCGAGAGTCAGGCCCTACCCACGGTTATACCCTACGTCTTTTCGACGTGAAGTCAAAGGAATGGAGCATCTACTGGGCGGCGGGTGCAAGTTGTCTGTTGGACGTCCCTATGATTGGCAAATTCAATAACGGAATTGGCGAGTTCTACTCACATGAAATCTGGGAGAGTAAGCATATCTTCTGTCGTTTCACCTGGTCGAAGATCACAACCAACTCTGCACAATGGGAACAAGCTTTCTCCATTGACGGAGGCAAGACCTGGGAAACCAACTGGGTAAATACCTTCGAGCGAATAAAGGAGTAGAAGATGGCTACACAAAACGACGGACGAAATGACTTTGATTTCCTGGTCGGGACATGGAAAGTGCATCATCGTACGTTAAAAGCCCGGTTGAAAGCCTCGACAGATTGGATTGAATTCGAAGGAGATACGCTGGATCGGAAAATCTTGAACGGTATCGGCAATATGGACGACAACATAATTCACATGCCGACAGGCCCAGTCCATGCGATTACGCTGCGGTTGTTCAGTCCAGCGTCGAAAGAGTGGAGCATCTATTGGTCAACAGAACGCACCGGAATACTGGATGTTCCTATGATTGGCGGCTTCGAAGCTGGAATCGGTCTGTTTTATTCTCAGGAAATCTTTGAAGGCCGGCACATTTATAACCGCTTTATTTGGTCCAAGATCACCCCAACCTCCTGCCAGTGGGAACAGGCATTCTCAGAAGACGGCGGCAAGACCTGGGAAACCAACTGGATCATGGAATTCGAGCGAGTATGAAGGAACGCACCTATTCCCCCATCGTTGAACTCAGGCAGTACACCCTTCATCCGGGCAGGCGTGATGAATTGGTCGAGCTCTTTGACCGTGAGTTCGTCGAAACTCAGGAGGCAGTGGGCATTCAGGTCATCGGTCAATTTTATGACCTGGATGACCCAAATCAATTTGTGTGGCTGCGTGGCTTCAACGATATGTCTGCGCGTGAGCAGTCGCTAAATGCCTTTTACAATGGACCTATCTGGAAAGCCTATCGCGGCGCCGCCAACGTCACTATGATTGATTCGGATAATGTTTTATTACTTCGACTCACGCACCTGAGTTCGGGATTCTCGATCAAACACAAAGACCGACCTCCACGCGACAACCGTGAGGTCCCGGATGGATTCGTCGCGGCTACGATCTATTATTTCCACAAACCAGTGACTGCCGATTTCATTCACTACTTCGAAAACACAATTCATCCTGAGTTAATGGATGCTGATATCACTGTCCTGGCCTATTTTGTCACAGAAGATAGCCCAAACACATTTCCACAACTTCCCGTGCGCGAGGACGAGTACGTTTTCGTCTGGTTTGCAGGCTTTCCAAATCAGGCCGTGTATGAACGGCATCTTGCTAAACTTGAAAAATCAAGAGTCTGGAAAGAGGAAATTTCGAAGTTTCTGAAAAGACATCTAAGAGGCCAGCCGGAGGTATTGCGATTAACGCCCACTTCACGCTCACGCGTAACAGGGAAAGTCTAAACGGCGGGTGTATACTCGCCAATTATGTATCATCCTACCACACGCGTGCTGGCTGTGCTGGCGTTGCTTCAATCCTATGGACGTATGTCTGGCGCGGAGCTGGCTCAACGGCTTGAAGTGAACGTCCGCACATTGCGGCGTTACATCATCATGTTGCAGGATTTGGGGATACCCATCGAAGCGGAACGCGGTCGCAACGGCGCCTATGTCTTATCGGCGGGATTCAAACTTCCGCCCATGATGTTCACGAACGAAGAGGCGCTGGCATTGACCGTTGGATTAATTTCCGCGCGCCGCCTCAACCTCGCCGATACCGACCGCGCTGTCCAAAGTGCTTTTGCCAAGCTGGAGCGTGTGATGCCGCTCGAGCTAAAGAGCCGCGTCCGAGCATTGACCGAGACCATCACGCTCGACCAGAACACGGCCTCATTCACACCACCCAGCGAAGTGATCCTCAGCACCGTGAGCAGTGCTGCGCAATTACAGCAACGCGTCCACGTTCATTATCGTTCCAATCAAGGCGAGGATACCGAACGCGATTTCGACCCTTATGGTCTGACCTATTATTTACAAAGGTGGTACGTAGTTGGCTATTGCCATCTTCGCCAGGACCTGCGTTCCTTTCGGTTGGACCGCATCACACAGGTCAAACCCCTCCATGCACAATTTGACAAACCGGGACATTTCGATCCGCTGGCATATCTCATGCAGGCGATCACCATCATGCCACGTAAATTTGCTTTTGAACTCCTGCTCAAGACAGACATTGAGACAGCTCAAAAAGAAGTCTTCGATGTACTCGGCATTCTGGAGGTAGATAAAGATGGGATAATTATGCGCGGAAGCGTAGAGGATCTGGATTGGCTCGCCCGACAGATCTCCATTTTCTCGTTTGAGTTTGTGATTCGTGAGCCTGAAGAATTGAAAGCTGAGATGAAGAAACACGCGGTAAAGTTAGCAAATCTTGCTTAGCGTTATATCACTGTGAGCTGCACTGTAGCTCACACTGCTAGGGGATCTTGAGACACGAGATTACTTTTTCTTTGCTAAAAATTCGTGAAACTTCTCATGCTTCTCCAGCATTTCGACAAACTGCTGGATGCGCTTTGCGCGCGTCTCTGCCTTCTTCGCCGTTTGGATTCTGAACAGGAAGGAATATCGTTCGGAACTCTTCAGGGTAGCAAAGAAATCTCTGGCTTTCTTATTCTTATCCAACGTTGACTGAAAATCCTCAGGAATGCCAATATTCTTTTGCGAAGCGTACGCCGCATCCCAACGCCCATCTTTCTTCGCGGCTTCCATCGCTTCCAAACCCGCGGTTTGCATCTCTCCGCCTTGGATCAATTTCTCTACCTTCTCGGTATTGATCTTCGACCAGATACTTTTCGGTCCACGCGGCGTGAATTTTTGCAACCAATACTTATCGTCAAAGCCCTTCTTCTGTCCATCGATCCAGCCGTAGCAAAGGGCAACATCCAGGGCTTCTTCATACGTCACGGACGCAATGCCGGAGTCCTTTTTCGCCAGTTTCAACCACACACCCGTAGACCTGGCATGTCCTTTGGCAAGCCAGCTCGTCCATTTCTTTTTGTTTTCAAATGGCAGGATGGGAAGGTCAGTAGATTTCATCCACAATTTCTCCAGTTTCATAACAACCAGGATTCATCGACGGTCGTCTGTTTATGTTTTCTCACCTCCGCAACGAACCAACGGAGAGTTGCGGGGGCTTTCCCCTGTGTACAGCCATCAAGAATCAGAAATATCAAGAAGAGATCCCAATCCTTGATTGAATCGAGCAAAGTGGAGAAACGAATCGAGTCGTAGGCGCCTCTCGCCACGAACTGCTTCCAGAGGGTAAAGTTCAGATCGTGGAACTGGATCATCGCAAGCAGATCAGCCTCCTCGGTAAACTCCGATGCGAATTTTCTCGCCAGCGACGCGTGACTGTTCGGGCTCTCGATCCGCGAGTTTGGAATCGCCTTTGATTTGAATGTATCGTGAACATGAATGAGAAATTTCAACTTCCAGTACTGCTCTTCAGAAATGCGCGGCTCCAGCTTTTCCAAATTCGATTCGAGCTCTGCAATGTGAAGCTTGACCTTTCCCTCCGGGTGGCCTGGACGCGGCTTACCGTACTCGATGCCTTCCAGGTAGCGAGGGTCAGCGAGCACTCGGGACATGACTTCCTGCATCCGGGAATTATACAGCCGGTGCACTATAATCCTCAAAAAGGAGAATTATGGACAAGCTTTCACCCCCTACTTCTGAAGAATATGCTGAATTTTATGCAGGCTACGTTCAGCGTGCCCAGGCAAAAGGTAATGTGCTGGCAGCCTTACCAAGTCAAATCGATGAAATCAAAGCAGCCCTTGGCAGCCTTTCGGATGAACAAGGCTTGTTCCGCGACGCGCCGCAGGAGTGGTCCATCAAGGAAGTGAACGGACACCTCAATGATGTGGAGCGCGTCTTTTCGTACCGGTTGCTGCGTGTGTCCCGAAATGACCCCACTCCGCTCCCGGGCTTCGAGCAGAATGATTACGTGCGAGAGGCCGGGTTCGATCATCACCCTTTGCAGGATTTGATCCAAGAGTTCGAGCACTTACGCCGAGCAAATATCCTCGCGATTCAAAACATGCGTGAAGAGTCCGCGATGCGGCTTGGGACGGCTAGTGGGTTCCCAGTCAGCGCCCGGGCTTTGATTTACATGCTGGTGGGGCATGTGGATCATCACATGGCGAGCCTCCGTGAGAAATATTTGCCGGCAATCACATAGTCCCGCATGCATGGAGAGCATGCGTAAGCAAACTTCAAATCTTGATTCTGTCTTAGAAGCGAACCAATGCAGTTCGAAAAGTTTACTTATCAGAATGAGACCTGCGGTAAATCATCCTGCTGTCGAAAATGAAATCGATGTCTGCTTGAGCATTAGGTTATCAGGGTATAAAATGGTATCAGTAGCAAGAATCTGGCTTTTTGTATGAAATGATTGGCTATCCAGAATTTAGAAGTAAAACTGTCAATGCAAAAGCAGTCCACCACCGAAACAGAAAAACCATACACGCAGCACTACCTTTTCAGGCTAGCGGTCGTAGGCCTTATCACGCTCATTTATTATGTCGCCGGCAGATTTGGTCTGAGCCTGGCATTTGTAAATCCCAGTGCAACCGCCGTATGGCCGCCCACCGGTATTGCGCTGGCTGCATTCCTGGTGCTGGGCGAATATGTGGCACCCGGCATTCTTTTGGGTGCCTTTCTTGTTAATCTTACAACTTCAGATTCGCTCGTCTTCTCGATCGCGGTGGCCATCGGCAATACAATCGAGGGCCTGATTGGGGCCCGCCTCGTCAATCGCTTTGCGCATGGAACCCGGTCATTCAACAAGGCTCCAGATGTTTTCAAATTCGCGTTGCTGGCCAGTTTGCTCAGCACAGCCGTGAGCGCTACAATCGGCGCCAGCAGCCTGGTAGGGAGTGGATTAGCCTTGCCAGAGGATTATTTTGGTATTTGGTTGACGTGGTGGCTGGGAGATGCCGCTGGGGGTCTGATCGTGGCACCCGCTCTCATCCTTTGGGCTGTGGATCCGAAGCTTCGTTGGAGCGCAAGTCGCACAGTCGAGGCTGCATTTTTGCTGGCAACCTTGCTATTGGTGGCCCTGGCAATCTTCGGCAACCAATCCTCCCTAGCAGTTCGGAAGTATCCTCTGGAATTCCTGCTTGTTCCTATCCTCATTTGGGTCGCCTATCGCTTTGGGCAACGAGAAACCGCAACCGTAACGCTGGTACTTTCGGCCATCGCAATTATCGGCACCCTCCAGGGTCTCGGGCCCTTCGCACGGGACCTGCCAAACGAGTCTCTGCTGTTATTACAAAGCTTTATGATCACGGCCGCGATAACCGGGCTCGGCCTGGCTGCGCTCGTTTCGGAACGCCGTGAGGCCGAAACAGAATTGATAAAGGCTAATCAGCAGTTGGAACGTAGTCGGGACGAACTGGAAGAACATAACCGCAGGATGTTTCTCCTCCATCAAATGGGCGACCTCCTGCAAAGTTGTTCAACGGTGGAAGAGGCATATACCATCATTGGCCCATTGGGGCAGCAATTATTTCCAGAGGAAACCGGTGCGCTCTACATCATCAACAATTCACGCAACATGGTGGAGGCTGCAACTGCATGGGGTCCCCTGCCCGCTGAACAAGACACGTTTGCCCTGGAGGATTGCTGGGCATTGAGACTGGGCAGAACTCACATATATAAACCTGACAACGATGTCGTCAATTTGCTTTGCCCGCACCTGAAAAATCGGCTACCTGTCTTTTCACTCTGCATACCCATGACTGCACACGGAGATACAATGGGAATCCTCCATTTTCGGGGCCAATCCAGCGGTCCAGCGGAAACACGCGAAAAGCAATTGTATCTGACCGAAGCAAAACAGCAGCTAGCCATGACGATGGCTGATAGTGTAGTTCTTGCGTTGGCGAACTTGAAATTGCGGATCTCATTACGAGATCAGGCCATTCGTGATCCCCTTACGGGATTATTCAACCGGCGCTATTTGGAAGAGACTCTGGAGCGGGAGTTCAGCCGAGCATCAAGGATGAAGCGTTCCGTGGGAGTGATTATGCTGGACCTTGAGCATTTCAAGAGCTTCAACGACACCTTCGGGCACGAAGC
>Ga0075418_10009512_pt1 | contig 10905 bp, 9 predicted proteins | sample SoiMetdeltSBSDD2_FD_81776 | JGI IMG/M metagenome (GOLD analysis project Ga0075418, IMG submission 81776) | Bulk soil microbial communities from a Populus tree surrounding site in Tennessee, USA - Soil MetaG P. deltoides SBSDD2 | ecosystem: Environmental > Terrestrial > Soil > Tree plantation...
CGTGATGCCGATGCGGCTGGCGTGATGTGATTCTCCAGCGCATCACCACGCAGAGCTACCGCAGTCTCGTCGACGCGGACACCGACTTTCATCCGCAGTCGAACATCCTCGTCGGACGCAACGGGCAGGGAAAAACGAACCTGCTCGAAGCGATCTACTTTCTCTCGACGACGAAATCGTTTCGCACGACGCGCACCGCGAGCGTGTTTCGCTTCGACTCGTCGAGCGTGTTCGTCAGCGGTGTCGTCGAGCGCGATCGTGTGCAGCGCACGATTTCCGTCGGCTTGGAAACGGGCGAGACGAAGCGCCGCGTGCTGATGATCAACGGCGAGAAAGTCACGCTGCCCGCCTATCTCGAAGCGCTCAGCGTCTTCGCCTACTCCGCCGCGCGGCTCGATGCGATTCGCGGGACTCCGGAAGAACGCCGTCGCTTTCTCGATCGCGGAATCGCGACGGTTCATCCCGCGTACGTCGAGCAACTCTCACGCTACATGCGCGTGCTCAAGCAACGCAACGCGCTCCTCGCCGAGGTGGCGCAGCATCGAGAGGCGTCGGCATCGCTCGACGCGTGGGACAACGAGCTGATGGTCGCCGCGAAATCGGTCCATCGCGCGCGTGAAGCGTACGCGAACGATCTTGCTCGGGTGTTCGCGGAAATCGTCCAGCGCCACCGGTATCACGTCAGCAACGTCGAGCTCTCGTACAAGCCGAGCACGACCGACGAGATCGCAAAACGCCGGCGTGAGGAGCTGCGCGCACGCGTCACGCTCGCGGGACCACAACGCGATGTGCTCGAGTTCACGATCGACGGACGACCCGCGGCCGAGGTGCTTTCCGGCGGCGAGCAGAAGATGATCGTGCTGTTCCTCAAGTTCGCGAAGATCGAGCTCTTTCGCCGCCGCTTCGACGAGGCTCCGCTGCTTCTGCTCGACGACGTCGATGCCGAGCTCGACCTCGAAATTCTCCAGGATTTCCTGTCGCGCCTGCCGGTTTCCACGCAGGTCTTCGCCACGTCGGCGAAAGAGGCCTTTCTCGCCGTTCTGGAAGCCGGTCCGCACCGGCGCCTAACACTTGAAAATGGACGAGTTACGGCCTCGCGCGATTTCGCCTGAAAACGCCCGGAAAACGGCAATTTTCCGACTACAATTCAGCGTTTCCAGACGCGGTGAAAAATCTCGCGATTCCGGCCGCCGTGACGGCGCCCGCTCGCCCGCGAGATTACCCGGCTAACGTCCCTTAGAAAGCAATCCTGAATGGCAGAAAACTACACAGCAGAAGACATCAAAGTCCTCAAAGGGCTCGATGCGGTGCGCAAGCGCCCGGGCATGTACATCGGCGACACCGATGACATCAGCGGCCTCCACCACATGGTCTACGAGGTCGTCGACAACGCCATCGACGAAGCACTGGCCGGCTACGCGACGCAAGTGCAGGTCACCATTCATGTCGACAGTTCCGTGACCGTGGATGACAACGGCCGCGGCATTCCGGTCGACCTCCACAAGGAAGAGGGACGCTCCGCAGCGGAAGTCATCATGACCGAGCTGCACGCCGGAGGAAAATTCGACAGCAACTCGTACAAAGTCTCCGGCGGCCTGCACGGCGTCGGCGTCTCGGTCGTCAACTTTCTTTCCGAGTGGCTGGAGATGGAGATCCATCGCGACGGCCACGTTTGGCGGCAGCGCTTCGAGCGCGGCCTCCCGATCGCAGCACTCGAGAAGGGCGAGAAAACCACGCAGCGCGGCACGCGCGTCACGTTCAAGGCCGATCCGGAGATCTTCTCCGTCACGGAGATGAACTACGAGACGCTCTCGCAGCGCCTTCGCGAGCTCGCATTCCTCAACTCCGGAATCCTCATCGCCATCAAGGACGAGCGCACCGAGAAGCACCACGAGTTCAGCTACGAGGGCGGCATCGTCTCGTTCGTGCAGGATCTGAACAAGAACAAGACCCCTCTGCACGAGCAGCCGATTTTCATCAAAGACGAAAAAGACGGCGAAGGCGTCGAGATCGCGCTGCAGTGGAATGACGGCTACAGCGAGAACATCTACACGTTCACGAACACGATCAAGAACATCGACGGCGGCACGCATCTCGTCGGGTTCAAAGGCGCGCTGACGCGCACGGTGAACAAATACGTCGTCGATACCGGAGTGCTCGAGAAACTGAAGCTCTCGCTCGAAGGCGACGACATCCGCGAAGGTCTCACCGCGATCATCTCGGTGAAGGTCCGCGATCCGAAGTTCTCGTCGCAGACGAAGGACAAGCTCGTGTCCTCGCACGTGAAGACGTGGGTCGAGCAGATCGTGAACGAGCGTCTCGCCGAGTATCTCGAAGAGAACCCGCGTGAGGCGAAGCGCATCAGCGAAAAGATCATCGACGCCGCACGGGGCCGCGAAGCCGCGCGCAAGGCACGCGAGCTCACGCGCCGCAAAGGCGCGCTCGACTCCGCATCACTCCCCGGCAAGCTTGCCGACTGCTCCGAGCGCGATCCGCGCTTCTGCGAAATCTTCTTCGTCGAAGGTGACTCCGCAGGCGGATCGGCCAAGCAGGGACGCGATCGCCGCTTCCAGGCGATCCTGCCGCTCAAAGGCAAGATCCTCAACGTCGAGAAAGCGCGTCTCGACAAGATGCTGTCGTCCGAGGAAATCCGGCTGATGATCACGGCTCTCGGCACCGGAATCGGCACCGACGATTTCGATATCGCGAAGCTGCGTTATCACAAAATCATCATCATGACCGACGCAGACGTCGACGGATCGCACATCCGCACGCTGATCCTGACGTTCTTCTACCGGCACATGAAGGAAGTGATCGATCGCGGTCACCTCTACATCGCGCAGCCGCCGCTCTTCAAAGTCACGCAGGGCAAGAAGGACACGTACCTCAAGGACGAGACCGAGAAAGCGCGCTTCCTCATGGGACGCATTGCCGAGGCGGTCGAGATCACGCCGGAAGGTGGGATCGGCATTCGTGGCGAGGCGCTCATCAACATGCTCCAGCGCATGGAAGAGCTGCGCACGCATTCACGCAAAGTCGCGCTGCGCGGCGTTCCGCGGGATGCGCTGGGCATTCTCGTGCGCCAGCACTTCGTCGATCGCTCCGCGTTCCAGGATGCGGCGAAGCTCACCGCCGTGGAGCACGCGCTCACCAGCGCGGGCTTCGTCGACGTGCAGACCGTGCGCGATGACGTCACGGAAACGACGTCGATTCAATTCCGCGCCGGCAACAACGGCAGCGGGAAGACCTACGTGATCAACAACGACCTGCTCGGACAGTACGAGTTCCGCCAGACCGTCAAAGCGTACGAGCAGCTCTCCGCGTTCGGCCTTTCGCCGTACACGGTCAAGCACGGCGAGGACGTCACCGTCTACACGAGCATGGACGAGCTTCTCGACGAGATCTACAAGATCGCGGAGAAGGGGCTGACGATTCAGCGCTACAAAGGCCTCGGCGAGATGAATCCCGATCAGCTTTGGGAAACGACGATGAACCCCGAAACACGGCGCCTGCTGCAGGTCACGATTCAGGATGCCGTCGGCGCCGATGAGATCTTCACGATTCTCATGGGCGACCAAGTCGAGCCGCGGCGCGTCTTCATCCAGGACAACGCGCTCGACGTGAAGAATCTGGATATTTGATGAGTAGGCAGTTTGCAGTAGGCAGGTTGCAGGAGAAGACGTCCTGCCTATCGCTTCTGCCTACTGCCCACTGCCAACTGCAAACTGATAATGGCTGACGACACACCCGAAACACCGACATTCAACGAGCAGCGCTTCCCCGTCAACATCGAAGACGAGATGCGCAAGTCGTATCTCGACTACGCGATGTCCGTCATCATCGGACGCGCGCTGCCCGACGTCCGCGACGGCCTCAAGCCGGTCCATCGCCGGATCCTCTACGGCATGTACGAGCAGGGGAACACCGCGGGCAAGGCGTACAAGAAATCCGCGCGCATCGTCGGCGATGTGATGGGTAAGTTCCATCCGCACGGCGACAGCGCGATATACGACACCGTCGTCCGCATGGCGCAGGACTTTTCGATGCGCTATCGCCTCGTCGACGGGCAGGGCAACTTCGGATCGCTCGATGGCGACAACCCCGCGGCCATGCGTTACACCGAAGTCCGCCTAACACGTCTCGCCGAAGAGCTGATGCGGGACGACATCGACAAAGAAACGGTCGATTGGGTTCCCAACTATGACGGATCGCTTTCCGAGCCGTCGGTGCTTCCGGCCAAGTTCCCGAATCTCCTCGTCAACGGCTCGTCGGGCATCGCCGTCGGCATGGCCACGAATATCCCGCCGCACAACCTCGGCGAAGTGATCGACGCCTGCCTGATGATGATCGACAAGCCGGGTGCGACGTGGCAGGAACTGATGACCGTTCTTCCCGGACCGGACTTCCCCACCGCCGGCTACATCCACGGCATCGAAGGAATCCGTCAGGCGTATTCGACCGGACGGGGCATCGTTCAGATGCGCGCGAAAGCGGTCATCGAGACTTCGAAGAAGGGCGACAAACAACAGATCGTCGTGACGGAAGTCCCGTACATGACGAACAAAGCGCGCCTGCTCGAGAAGATCGCCGAGCTCGTGAAAGACAAGCGCATCGACGGGATCTCCGATCTGCGCGACGAGTCGGATCGCGACGGCATCCGCATCGTCGTGGAGCTCAAGCGCGACGCCATCCCCGACATCGTCCTGAACAACCTGTATCGCAACACGCAGATGCAGTCGACGTTCGGCATCATCTTTCTCGCCATCGTCAACAACAAGCCGGAGGTCATGGATCTCCCGACGATCCTCCGGCACTTCATCGAGCACCGCAAAGAGATCGTCACGCGCCGCACGCGCTTCGAGCTCCGTAAAGCCGAAGAGCGCGCGCACGTGTTGGAAGGTCTCGTCAAAGCACTGGACGTGCTCGACGAGCTGATCGCGCTGATTCGCGCGAGCCGCACACCGGACGAAGCAAAGCAGGGACTCATCTCGACTTGGCAGTTCACGGAGATCCAGGCCCAGGCGATTCTCGAAATGCGTCTGCAGCGCCTGACCGGTCTCGAGCGCGAGAAGCTCGTGCAGGAGTACAAGGAAGTGCTCGCGCTCATCGCGCGCCTCCGCGAGATCCTCGGATCCGAAACGCTGATCCTCGAGATCATCAGCAACGAGCTGCGCGACATCAAAGAGCGCTACGGCGATCCGCGCCGCACGGAGCTCATCCCCGACACGAATGAGATCTCGATCGAAGATCTCCTCGCCGACGAGGACATGGTCATCGCCGTGTCACGCGGCGGATACATCAAGCGCTCGCCGCTGTCGATGTATCGCGCGCAGCGCCGCGGCGGCCGGGGCCGCATCGGCATGCAGACGAAAGAAGAGGACATCGTCGAGCATCTCTTCGTCGCGACGACGCACGCGTACGTGCTCGTGTTCACCGATCGCGGGCGTATGTACTGGCTGAAGGTGCACACGATTCCCGAAGTCGCGGCGAATGCGCGCGGCAAGGCGATCGTCAATCTCTTGCCGATGGAACCGGGCGAGAACGTGCGCGCGCTTCTCACGACGCGCGACTTCACCGAAGGCAAGTACGTCGTGATGGTCACGCGCGGCGGCAAGATCAAGAAGACCGAGCTCGCGGCGTTCTCGAACGTGCGCGCGACCGGCATCATCGCCATCGACATCGGCGAAGGAGATGACCTCTACGCCGTGCGGCTCTCCGACGGCAACTCCGACATCTTCGTCGGCAAGGCCGGCGGCCGCGTGATTCGCTTCAACGAAGGCGAAGTGCGGCCGATGGGTCGCGGCGCCGGCGGCGTGCGCGCCGTCGAGCTGCGCGAAGACGATCACGTCGTGGAGATGGACGTTCTGCCGGCCGGCGCCGTAGTCGAGGACGATGTCGAGACCGAGGCGGAGTTCGATGAGAACGTCGAGATCGCGGACGACAGCCGCGGGTACATCTTCACCGTGACCGAAGGCGGCTACGGCAAGAAGACGCCGGTGGCGGCGTATCCGACCAAACATCGCGCCGGGTTCGGCGTGATCGACATCAAGACCGAGCGTTACGGCAAGGTCGCGGGAATGGCAGTGGTGTTCGAGGAGGACCAGCTCCTGATCATCACCGAGCAGGGGATGATCCTCCGCATGCCGGTGTCGTCGATCCTGGCGAAGGGACGCAACATCCACGGCGTGCGCATCGTAAAGCTGGATGAGAACGACAAAGTCGTTGCGGCCGTGAAGGTCGTCGACAAAGAACAGCCGGAAGAGAGCGGCGGTGGCGACGAAGAAGAAACCGAGCCAGTTCACTGAGTGGCGTGACGAGCGTCAGCCTGTTCGGAGGCCACGGCGTGGCGTCGCGCGTCGCGCCACGCCTTACAATCAGCCCATGGTCCGTCCCTCGCGGGACCGTCTCAATCATCTCGGCCGGGATCTCGTCGACGCGCTGGCGCGTTCGCGCGCGGTCGTTCTGCTGAAGGACCGCGAGGCCGTGCAGCAAGCGGTCGCGCAGGCGCTCGCAGATGAGCTGCGCCGCGAAGAGGAGCGCGAGGCCAGCGCACGACGCCGCATTTCCGCGATGCGCGGCGCGCCGCGCGCGAACACGAAGGAGTACGAAGAGCTCTTCCGGAAATTCGTCGAGGAGGAGTATTTGCGCGAGGGACTCGACTCCTAACCCTCGGCCGCTTCCCTCTGCTGCGCCGTCAGCGTGTCGTCTTCGTCCGCGATCATTCGCCGCAGCCGCTGCGCCTTCATTCGCTCGAAGATGCCGCCCGAATGTCCCGCGGGGATCCAGCTGTTGCCCGCGCACTTCGGACAGCGTCCGCGAAAGGCGATGTTCTTCCCGCAATCCGGACAGATGATGACCAGAGAGTGGGAGAGCTCGAACTTCTGCTCTCCCTCAGCATCCAGACTGTTCAGAAAAGAAGCCAGATGGGTGAACGTCTCGTCCAGTGGCATACGACTCCGGACACCGACTTACTGCACGGGACGTGCCGGAGAAGTTGTCGGTTGTCGGTTGGCGATTGTCGGTAGACCGATGCAATTCTCTCTACCGCCAACTGCCAACCGCCAACCGACAACTCTCTCAAATTCGCATCACGTCGAACTGCTCGTGATGCAGCGATTCGTCGGGCTTGAAGACGAGATGAATGCCCATCGTGCGCTCCACTTCCTCGAAGATCGGATCGCCGGTGTGGAGCGTGCCGTACACGATTGGATTCACGCGCACGATGACATCCTGTCCTTCGTGGAAATCGCGCAGCTTCATCAGCTCGCGCCAGATCTCGAGCGCGATCGTCGTGTTCGACTTGATCCGTCCGCTGCCTCCGCAATACGGACAGGCCTGCGTGAGTGAACGTTCGAGACTCTGACGCACGCGCTTGCGCGTCATCTCGATGAGGCCGAACTCCGAGATCTGCAGGATCTTCGTCTTCGAGCGATCCTTCTTGATCTCGTTCTCCAGCGTCTCGAAGAGACGCTGGCGATTCGTCGGATCCTCCATGTCGATGAAATCGAGCACGATGATCCCGCCGAGGTCGCGGAGACGAATCTGCCGGACGATCTCTTTCGCGGCTTCGAGATTCGTGCGGAACACGGTCTCTTCGAGATTTTTCTTTCCGACGTATTTCCCCGTGTTCACGTCGATTGCGACCAGCGCCTCGGTCTGATTGATGACGATGTAGCCGCCGGATTTGAGCCACACTTTCGATTTCAGCGCCTTCGCGATCTCCGGCTCGATGCCGAACTCGTCGAAGATCGGCTCGTCGCGCCGATAGAGGCGGACGCGCGAAACGAGCTGCGGCTGGATCGTGTCGAGGAACTCGACGATGCGCTGGTATTGATCGACGGAATCGACCCAGACACTCTTGAACTCCGCCGACAGCACGTCTCGAATCGTGCGCAGGACGAGATCGAGGTCGTGATGAATCGCAGTCGCCGCGGACGATTTCTCCGCGCGACGACGGATCTGCTCCCACAGATCGGTGAGATAGCGAAGATCCGCGAGGAACTCCTCTTCCCCGCGTCCTTCGCCGGCGGTGCGCACGATGAATCCACCGACGCCGTTCGGACGAATGCGATCGAGGATTTCTTTGAGCCGCGTGCGCTCCGCTTCGTCTTCGATGCGCCGCGACACTCCGATGTGTGTGACGGTCGGCATGTAGACGAGAAAACGTCCAGGCAGCGTGATGTGGCTCGTGATGCGCGCGCCCTTGCCGGCGATCGTGTCCTTCGACACCTGCACGACGATCTCCTGGCCTTCGCGCAACAGGTCGGCGATCGATGCTTCGTTGCGATGCGGTTGCACGTCGTCGAGATGGAGCTCGTCCGGCGTTTCGCTCTCGTACTCCTCGAGGTCCTCGATGACGTCGGAGACGTAGAGGAAGGCGTCGCGCTCGAGTCCGAGATCGACGAACGCGGATTGCATTCCGGGGAGGACTTTCGTCACCCGGCCTTTGTAGATGTTCCCGACGATCGTTCGATGCCGCGTTCGCTCGACCCACAACTCGACGACCTGACCCTCGTCGAGCACGGCGATCCGCGACTCGTGTCGGGTCGCGTTGATCACGATCTCGCGCGACATGCGGCGCGAATTGTAGACTGCCGCGCCGTGCCGACGACCATCTACTTCTCCGGCTCGATCAGCGGAGGGCGCGCCGATCTCGAAACGTACCGTTTTCTCGTCGATGCGCTGCGTGCCGCAGGACATCGCGTGCTCGCCGGATCGGTCGCGTCGGAGGAGGTGAGCGACCACGGAGACGCTGTCGAGCCGCGCGAGATCTCCGCGCGCGACCGCGGATGGATCGACGAATCCGACGTCCTGGTCGCGGAGGTCTCGATGCCCTCGATCGGCGTCGGCTACGAGATCGCGTACGCGCGCTGGTCGCGACGCATCCCCGTCATCTGTCTCTACCGTCCCGCGTACACGAAGCGCTGCAGCGCCATGGTCAGCGGTGACCCCGGCATCGAGCTCATCACGTATGACGGGCTCGAAGGCCTGGTCCCGCGACTCGTGGAATCCATCCGCCAAGTCCGGCGTTTACCCGACCGCCTGCCTTGACGGAGGGGTGTGGCGGTGCTATTTTCCGCCGCCGCCTTTGAAGTCAGTACTCCGGCATAGCTCAGTTGGTAGAGCAGCGGACTGTTAATCCGCGGGTCGTAGGTTCGAGTCCTACTGCCGGAGCCAGTTCCTTCACGACAGCGTCGAATCCGCGTTCAGCACTCGCATGAGATCCGTCGTCGTGATGACCAGCATGGACGGCGCGCCGAGTTTACACTGCTCCCGTCCATGAGCATTTCCCCATTCCCGACGACGCGCCGCAGCGTCGTGCTGGCGCTGTCGAGCGCCGACGTCGCGGAGCGTACGCGCGCATTCGACACGCTCGTCGGCTGCTACTGGAAGCCGCTCTACAAATACGCGCGTGTTGCCTGGCATCGCACGCGCGAGGATGGGGAAGATCTCACGCAGAGCTTCTTCACGCGGGCGCTCGAGAAGGAGTCGCTCGCTTCCTACGATGCGTCGAAGGCGAGCTTCCGCACATTTCTGCGGCTTCTCTTCGATCGTCATGTATCGAACGAATGGAAGGCGGGACAGAGACTCAAACGCGGCGGAGGCGAGACGCATCTCGACTTCGATTCCGCCGAGGCGGAGATCGGACGCGAGTCGTCGCAGGTCACGACGCCCGAGGAGTACTTTCAATCCGAGTGGGCGCGCAGCGTGTTCGCGCTCGCAGTCGAGCGGTTGCGCGCGCGATGCGACGGTGAAGGCAAGCACGCACAGTTCGCGATCTTCGAGCTCTACGACCTCGATGAAGATCGCGGCGTGTCGTATCGCGAGCTCGCGATTCGGTTCGGAATCCCGGAGACGCAGGTGACGAACTATCTCGCCGCGACGCGCCGCCGCTTCCGCGAGATCGTGCTCGATGCGTTGCGTGAGCTGACGGCGACGGAGCAGGAGTTCCGCGCCGAAGCACGAGCGCTGTTAGGCGGAGCAGCACGATGAGATGGCTCTCCGACGATTCCGTCTCGCGACTCCGCGAGATCACCGAACAGCCCGACCTGACAGGCACGCGTTATCGCATCGTGAAAGAAATTGGTCGCGGCGGCATGGGCGTCGTTTATGAAGCCGAAGACCTCGAGCTCGAGCGATCCGTCGCGCTGAAAGTCACGAACGTGGCTCTGAACGAGAGCGCGGATCTCGCGAGCGAAGCGAAAACGATCGCCCGGCTCGAGCATCCGGCGATCGTTCCCGTTCACGATGCGGGCACGCTCGCCGATGGCCGCCGCTTCTACACGATGAAACTCGTGCGCGGCACGCGGCTCGATGCATGGTCGATGCAGCCACACGGAATGACGGAGCGTCTGCGTCTCTTCGGACGCATCTGCGAGCCGATTGCACTCGCGCATGCGAGCGGCGTGGTGCACCGCGATCTGAAGCCGGAGAACGTGATGGTCGGGGAATTCGGCGCCGTGTTCGTCATGGACTGGGGCGTCGCCGGCGTGGGAACGCCGGGCTACATCGCGCCCGAACAAATGCGCGGTACCGCCGCCGATGCACGCGCCGACGTCTACGCCCTCGGCGCCGTGCTCACGTCGCTTCTCGATGGACGCGAAATCCCGCGACGGCTGAACGCGGTGATCGCACGTGCGACCGCGGACGATCGTGACGCGCGTTACGCGGATGCGCGTGCACTCGCGGAAGACGTGCTGCGTTATCTCGACGGCGAGCCGGTGAGCGCCTATCGCGAAAACGTCTTCGACCGCGCCGAGCGTTGGATGTCGCGCAATCGCGTGCTGCTCGTGCTCGTCGCGGCGTACATCGTCATGCGGGCCATTGTCTTTTTCTGGATGCGTCTTTAAAGGATTTCAAGCCGACGGTGAAGATGTCAGTGGAGGAATGAAAAGATGAACAAGA
>Ga0075418_10009514_pt1 | contig 10904 bp, 6 predicted proteins | sample SoiMetdeltSBSDD2_FD_81776 | JGI IMG/M metagenome (GOLD analysis project Ga0075418, IMG submission 81776) | Bulk soil microbial communities from a Populus tree surrounding site in Tennessee, USA - Soil MetaG P. deltoides SBSDD2 | ecosystem: Environmental > Terrestrial > Soil > Tree plantation...
ATCGGCTTCGTCGAGGACGAGGTATTCGACGTGCTGGAGATTGCCGGTGCCCTGCTGAAGATGATCGAGGAGACGTCCCGGCGTGGCGACGATAATGTCGGTGCCGTCCTTGAGGGCCTGAGTTTGGCGGCCATAGCCGACACCGCCGAAGACGACGGCGACTTTCAATTTGGTGAAGCGGGCGTAATCGCGGAAAGCAGTCTCGACCTGGGAGGCAAGTTCGCGGGTGGGTTCGAGGATCAGCGCGCGAGTGCGGCGGCCCGGTTCGCCGAGTTTGGAAAGGATGGGCAGCGCGAAGGCCGCGGTCTTGCCGGTGCCGGTTTGTGCGCTGCCAATGACGTCCTGGCCCGCGAGAATGAGCGGGATGGAACGAAGCTGGATCGGAGTAGGATCGACATATCCCGCAGCTTTAACTCCGTCCAGGACTCCCGGTGAGAGGCCCAATTTAGAAAAACCCATGCCGCAATGTAATCGAACTGGGCCAATGGCGAAGCAACAAATTAACCGAATCGCAGCCCTCGTTTCGCTGGACTTCACACCGCGACTTTGGTACCCTTAGGTTCGAAGCTCGAATGCGTTAAGGCGTGTGCCGCTTCGCCCCGCCGGTGGTTCCGGAATTTCGACCTCCTTCATCCAACAGGATGGTTCGCCCGGGCAAGTCCTTTGCCCGCGAGGGTGCGGCGCTTGCGGAACAAATCGTGCGCAGCGCGCTTCTGACAGTGTAGTAAACAAACAATAACCAATATGAGTCTCCGACGTATGAGATCAATATTCACTTCCCTGGGCCTGGCGATCACCGTTGCCGCCGCAACGGCTGCCGAGTTTGTTCCGATCCCGTTGACTCCCGGCACCTTCAACTTTGACATGATCGTCGAGAAAGAAGCCCCGCCACCCATCCCCGCCGGCGTCACGGCCACCATGGACGGCGGCACGAACCAAACAGGCAACACCTGGTACGAACAGGGCTACAACACCGCTTCGCCGAGCAGCGGTTTGCCCACGGCAGGCACCACCTTCACGCACCAGAGCAATCCGAACATACAATACACGATGCCGGCCAGCTATACCGCGCCTAACGCCATCCTGATCCGCTCGAACCAAACCACTAGCGCGACCTTCACCCTCGCCACGCCGGCGAGTTTTAGCGGTATTTCCGTTTTGAACGCCGCGGGCAATGGCCCCATCACGGTCAACTACACCATTCGCTACGCGAACTCGACTACCGACACCGGATTCTTCAGCGTCCTGAACTGGTTCAACGGCGCGAATCCCGCCTACACCTCTGCGGGACGTGTCCAACCGGACTCCGGAACAACGTTCAACAACGTTGGTACCACGAACCCACGCTTGCACGGCAATGAAATTACCGTGAACCCTGCCAGCGAAGTCGTCAGCATTGAATTCACCTACCCGGGCGCGGGCGCGGGCGGCGCAAATGCTACCGCTTGCATTTTTGCCATCAGCGGAAGCGCCGATGGCGTCACCTACGCCCCGATCGCCGTCAGCGGCGGCTACACGCACGACATGGTCGTGGCCATCGGTGAATCCGACCCCGTTGCGCTCACCACCGCGACCACCGCCTCAATGGACGGCGGCACCGCCAACACCGGCAATACCTGGTACGAGCGCGGATACTATCCCCAATTCCCCAACAGCGGCCTTCCGCCTGCCGGGTCGATCCTGGTCAGCACCAACCTCCCCGACCACCGTTACCAACTGCCGGAAAGCTACACCGCACCGAACGCCGTCTTCGCGGACGTTAATCAACCCGAAGCCAACCTCACTCTCGAGACGCCGGGGACTTTTACCGCCCTCTCGTTCCTGAGCGCTTCGGCCAACGCCGGTGGCATCGGCATCGACGCGCAGTGCGTCATGCAATACGAGGACGGGACTTCCGAAACCAACACCTTCAGGGGCAAGGATTGGTTTAACGGTGTCGCCCCGGCCTATACTTCAGCCGGTCGCGTCAACCTGAACAACCGCTCCCTGAACAACTTTTTCAACGGCGTCAATCCGCGTCTCTACGAGGCCGAATTTCCGCTCGGCAATACCACCAGCCGCTTGACCAACATCGTCTTCCGCTGGCTCCCCACCAGCCAGGCCAACTCGCGCATCGCGGTCTTCGCCGTCAGCGGCGCCACACAACCAGTGCCTCCCATCATCATCACACATCCGCGGTCCGTCGCTGTGTTCGCAGGCACGCCCGTCACCTTTTCCGTTCTGGCAGGAGGCACGCCCCCCATTACCTATCAATGGCAGAAGGGGACCAATGGCGTTTTTGTCAACCTCGTCAACGGTCCGAACGTTTCCGGCGTCACCACGCCCGACCTCACCTTGAACAGCGCCACGCTCGATGACGCCGGCGAATATCGCGTCATCGTCTCCAACAATGTTGGTCCCTCCACCAGTCTGGTGGCCTTGCTTACTGTTCTCTCCGACCTACCGGATGTCACGGCGCCCAGCGACACCATCACCATTTTCAATGGCACATCGCCCGGCAACGAAACCGTCGCCATGTCCATCGATAATACTACCAGTAAATATCTCAACTTCGGCTTCAACGGCGGAGCGCCCTTTGCCGGCCCTGCGGGCCTGGTCGTAACGCCGGCCGGCGGCGCGAGCGTCCTCACTGCGCTGCGCTTCTATGCCGCCAACGATGCCACTGAACGCGATCCTGCCAATTACATCCTCGAAGGCTCCAACGACGGCGGCAACACCTACAGCCTCATTGTCTCCAACTCCATCACCATGCCGGACGGGCGCAACGCGGCCGCCCTGCAACTCACTCCGACCAATCAGTCCGTCCGCGAAGTCCGCTTCAACAACACCGCGGGCTACACCACCTACCGCTTGAGCTTCACCCGCGTGAAAAACCCGGCTACGGCCAACAGCGTGCAGATCGGTGAAATTGAGTTCCTCGGCAACATCGTGCCCTTGATGAGCATTCGCCCCTCAGCCTTCCCTGGGGAATTCGAAATCAGCTCCACGATGGCAGGCACACTCCAATCCACCACAAGCCTCAACGGTCCCACCATCACCTGGGCCGACGAAGGCCCAATCGCCCCGGGCACCCCGGCCTCAGTCACCCCCTCCGGCCAGCGAAGATTCTTCCGCGTAGTCACGCCGTAGCAGGGGTTCGAACAAATCGACGATACGACAGGCGGGGCGATCCAATCGCCCCGCCCTTTTTGTACCTTTCAGACCGTCCGACCCGCGTGCGATGATCCGGCTGCTGCACTATCAACTCTTAGTAAGTGGGCAGTAAGGCTGGAGCGGACGCAGACTCGGTTGCTATGGTGCTGCATGCCGGAATTGGCTGAGGTGGAGTATTACCGTCGGCAATGGGACGCAGGGCTGGGCAAGAAAGTCGCCCGGGTGGAAATGCATCCGGCGACGCGAGTGTTTCGGGAGGTGGAGACTCGCAAGCTCGCGACGGCGCTGCAGGGACAGCGTTTCAGTGGATCGTGGACACGGGGGAAGCAGATGTTGTTTCGGTTTGGGAAGGAAGCGTGGGTGGGAGTGCATCTTGGAATGACGGGAAGCTTGCGGACGGAGGCGCTGCCGTTCACGCCGGAGAAACACGATCATTTTGTGTTGTTTCTGCCGAAGGTCGCGCTGGTGTTTCGGGATGCGCGGCAGTTTGGGCGTGTGCGATTTGACCAGGGGAAGGGGGAGCCGGAGTGGTGGAGGAAGATCCCGGCCTCGCCGCACGAGAATGCGTTCACGAAGAACGTCATGAAAGCGTTCCTGGCTCGGCATCGCCGGTTGCCGATCAAAGCAACGCTGTTGTTGCAAACGGGTTTCGCCGGGATCGGCAACTGGATGGCGGATGAAATTTTGTGGCAGGCGCGGATTCATCCAAGGCGCATGACTGAGGAATTAAGTGAAGAGCAAGTGGCGACGCTTTGGCGAGCCACGCGAAGTATCTGCCGCAAGGCGCTGCAGACGATCGCGCCGGCTTTCGGTGATCCGCCGGCCGGGTGGTTGTTTCACGAGCGCTGGAGCCGTCAGGGCGAGTGCCCGAAGCACGGGAAGTTGCTCGACTGCGCCACTGTGGGAGGGCGAACGACACTGTGGTGTTCGCGATGCCAGAAGTGATCACGAGCTTCCAGCGCGATTAGCATTCTATCGCTCTAGGGTATCGCACCCGGTTCTGCGAGGTATTTACCTCATTACGAGGAGGTGGGGAGGGCTTGTAGCTTCGTCACGTGAAATCGGAAAACATCGGGAGCTATTGTATTGCTGTTGCGCTTCGCCAGCCGATCACGGCGTTCTAAGCATTTTTTCCAACCATGAACGACAGAGGGTCCAACGCAGAGGAATCCGACGAGGTGCCACATTATTCGAACCGGCGTCGCCGGTCGCATCGTCGTAACAGGCATGCTCAGGCGAATGGGTATCCGCATTCGCACGAGGCAACGCCAGAGCTGCGGCCATTCTTGCTCGATACGTGGGCACTGGCCGGAACGGTGATGAAGCGATGGTATTGGGTTCTGCTGGGCGGCATCGTATGCGGCGCCCTGGCCCTGGGCTGGGCGTGGAAGACATGGAAACCCTATTACATCGCGGTCGCGCAGTTGATCCGTTTCGAACAGCAGAATTCGGCGGAGTTTTTTAAGTATCAGCAGATTTCGCAGCCGACGTTCGTGAGCATTCTGGAATCGCCGGACCTGTTGCAAAAGGTGAGCACGAATGCGTCGCCGCCTGTGACGCCGGATGATATTAAGGGCCGGATCACCGTGGTGCCGGCGCGCGAATCGGACGTGGTGTCGATCATGATGACGGCGGACACGGACGAGCAGGCGACCTCATTGGTGAATTGCTACCTGACGAACGCAGTAGACTTTTTCAAACAACTGCAACGAGAAGATGCCGGCAGAGACAATCACTATCTGACCAACCAACTGGTGGAAATCCAGGACGAAATCAAAGACAAGAAAAAAGCGCTTTTTGCAATACCGCGCGTGGACACGACGCGACCCTTGGGGCCGAGCGGCACGGCTGAATCGCTTTTGAAGGCGCAAATGGAGCTCGATGCGTTGCTCGCAAAGTATACCGAGGAGCATCCTGACGTGAAGGCCAAGAAAAAGGAAATTGCCGCGTTGCAGCAGCGAGTGCAGCAGGCAGCAGCGAAGGCGACCAATGCGCCGCCGATGGTAGCTGCGCCGGGCATCGGCGGGGAGGCGGATTCGGAAGTGCTGCGCAGCCAGATTCAGATTCTCGAAAACAATCGGATTCTTTTGCACACGCGGCAGCGCGAAGCAGAGCAGTTCTCGAAGAATCCACCGGGTTATTGCCGGGTGTTCGCGATGGCCAACTCGCAAGACGTGATGTTCATCGATCCGAAGATGAAAATCGGTTTCTTCGGCATCGCTGGCGGGCTCGGCGGCATGACGATGGTCATTTTCTTAGTGCTGCTTTGTGAGTTGATGGACAATCGGCTCAAGACCACCGCCGATCTGAAGCGTGTCACGAGATTGCCTGTCATCGCGACGTTGGGCGATCTCAAAAAGATGCATCCCGCGGAGCAGGCCAACTGGGCCTTCCGCACGTGGACGGCGATGCAGAGCAAATTGAGCCTTTCGGCGAACCACGGATTGGTGTGCGGATTTACATCGAGCGGAGGGGGTCAGGGGCGCTCGACCTGGATTCGGTTGCTGGCAAAGGCGGCGACGCAATGCGGCTTTCGCGTGCTGACGATTGCGACGCTGCCATCGCCTCCCTTCACGCAGGGGGATGCCAAAGAGAAAGAGAAGGAAGATGAGGCAGAGGTGAAGGCCAACGGCAAACATCGCGAGGCCTCGCCGTTTGGCAGCGAACCCTCGACGGCATTGATGAACAACGTATTGATCACGCCGGGGCAGGTCACAGAGAAGCTCACGGGCGACCACGCTGAGCCTCAGGTGCACATTCCATTGCCCGGTTGGGTTTGGAGTCTGGAGCGGCGCAAACAGTGGCAGGGAGCCCTCAAGCAATGGCGGAACATCGAGAACATCGTCATTCTCGTGGAGCTTCCGCCGGCGTGCGATCCCGAAGCGGTTTTGTTAGCGGAGAATATTCCGAATATTGTTTGGCTGGCGGACGGCAGCAAGGCCGACGCGACGGAGAGCCGCGAGCAGTTGCGGACGCTGCGCGATGCACGGTGCAACCTTGTGGGGAGCGTGTTGAACCGCGCTCCTGCGTCCGCGCGGATGAAGCAGAGGTTTTCTCGTTGGGTAGGCGCCTGGCCATTGCTGTTGGGGATCTGTCTGGCGCCGGAGGTTTTGCGCGCCCAGACCAATTCTCCGGCAACGCCGGCCTCCCCCGCGAGTTCTGCCCCCGCGCCGGTGGCTTTCACGAACGAGCCGGCTTTCTCGGCGAGCGCGATGCGCTATCGCGGCGAATGGCAGAAGCGCTTCACGCTGGGCCCGGGCGACACGTTGACCATTTCGATGTATGGCGAACCCACGCTGGTGCGTTTGGAAGTGCCGATCGGGCCGGATGGCAAACTCAGTTACCTGCAAGCCTCGGATGTGCTCGCCGCGGGGCTGACCGTGGATGAGTTGCGCGGGCGCCTGGATGAGGAGTTGGGGAAATATTATCGCTCGCCGCGGACCATGATCACGCCGTTCGCTTATCGCAGCAAAAAATACTACGTGCTCGGCAAAGTGGTGAACCGAGGCGCCTTCGCGCTGGACCGCCCCGTCTCGGTGCTCGAAGCCGTGGCTCGCGCACAGGGGCTGGAAACCGGCCTGCTGGAAAACCAGACATCGTTTGAGCTGGCCGACCTTCAACGCAGTTTTATCATGCGCGGCAACAAGCGGCTCGACGTCAACCTGGAGAAGCTCTTTCTGGAAGGCGACCTCACGCAAAACGTGCCGCTGGAACCCGACGATTATCTGTACTTTGCTGGAGCGAACTTGAAGGAAGTCTACGTGTTGGGCCACGTGAATACACCGGGGCCGGCGATCTGGACGCCGGGCCTGAGCGTCCTCGGCGCCATCTCCGCGCGCAATGGTTTCACAGACAAGGCATTTAAGTCTCGCGTGCTCGTCGTGCGCGGTTCACTCAACCGCCCGCAAACATTCGTGGTCGACCTGTGGGCCGCGCTGGATGCGCGCGGGCTGGATTTCGAACTGAAACCGAAAGACATCATCTATGTTCACACTCGGCCATTTATTCGTGTCGAAGAACTGCTCGACCTTGCTGCCACGGCTTTCGTGCAATCGGCGACGGCATCCTGGGCGAATCAATTTATCGGGCCGATCATTAAGAGTCCGATCCTTCCTCAACCATGAAAAAATGTGCTTACGTTTTAACGTTCGTAGTGCTGGTGCTGGTTGCGACGGGCTGCCATCACAAAGGGCCACCGTTTAATCCGTACAGCAAGGCGGCTCCGCTCAACGGTGTTGAAGTCACCAATTTGATTGCGGATGAATGGCGCAAACCTTCGCCGGAGCCATTTCGTCTAGGGCCAGGTGACCGGCTCGAAATCGAATTGCTCGGCGATATTCTGACGAAAACAGCGCTCGCGGTTGGACCGGACGGGAAGATTTATTTTTACCTGCTGCCGGGGCTCGATGTGTGGGGATTGACGATTCCCGAAACGAAGGCGCTGGTCGAGCGCGAGCTCGGCAAATTCATTCGCGACGGGGCGCAGGTGAGTGTGACGCTGCGCGAGGTGCAAAGCCGCCACGTCTGGTTGCTCGGGCGCTTCGACAAGCCTGGAGTGTATCCGATGCCAGGCGGCATGAGCCTGCTTGAGGCAGTAGGACTGGCGGGCGGCCCGGCGAGCCTTGGAGGAAACCAGCAATCGAACTTCGCGTACACAAGCGACGACCTGGCGGATCTGCGGCGGGCCTTTGTTATCCGCAAAGGCAAAAGACTGCCGGTGGACTTCTATCGATTGCTCAGGGAAGGGGACCTGACTCAAAACATCTATTTGGAACCCGACGATTTTGTTTATTTCCCGACCGCAGGCGCGCGTGAAGTGTATGTGCTGGGCGCAGTCAATTCGCCCAGGGCAATTACCTACAACGAAGAGATGACCCTTGTGTCGGCTGTGGCCGGCGCCTTTGGCACGCTTCGGACGGATGCTTATGAGCATCACGTTGCCATCGTGCGCGGGTCTCTTTCAAATCCGCGGATTGCCGTCGTGGATTATCGCGCGATTGTCACCGGGAAGGCGGACAACATTGCATTGGAGGCCGGCGACATTGTTTACGTGCCGTTCTCGCCGTATCGCTATCTGACAAAGTATCTCAATCTCATCCTCGATACGTTCGTGGGTTCAGTGGCGATCAATGAAGGCGCGCGCGCCGCCGTGGAAAGCGAAGAGCAGCCCGGCATTTTCATTCCGCTCAATAGCCGGATCATCGTCACTCCGCCTCCAGGGACAGGCGTGCCTTAGTTGCGCTGCCTGACTGGCGGTCCGCGCAAATCGAGCGCTTCATAGGACTAGACCCCATGGAAGGGTGGATGATTCCACCCATAATGGCTTCGCTAGTTAAGACAAAATCACAGCAAAGGAACGAAATGAAGAAATCCAGACTACTTTTGTGCATGTTGGCCCTCGCCGCGCTGGCGATTTTCACCGCGTGCGACGACGACGATGATAATGACGGGAACGGTAACGGCGGCGGCGGCAACGTAAACCTCGCGCCTACCTCTCTGAGCGGTAAGACGATGAACGTCGTCATATTTAACGGCACGTCTCCGTTCGGCACGAACGGCACTTACAACATCCGCTTCGACAGCGATACGGGGCATACCATCCTCGATGAGGTCGGCTCGCAGGTCACCAGCGGCACGTATACTTACACGAGGGGTGCGGACGACGACGCAACGGTCGTTTTCCAGGATAACCGCGGCACCGTCACTTCGGACCTCGTCTTCGACTCGGCCAACTCGGGTACGATCGATAGTCGAGACACTGGAACAGGAACGGAAAGCGCCGACTTTACATTGCAGTAAATGGATTTGACGGAGAAGACCCGCCTCTTGAAGGAGCTTTATGAGGCGGGTTTTTGTGTTTGTGCAGCGAATCATTGTTAATGCGAACCAAAGTCCAACCAATCTGCCTTCGCGGTGTGTGGGGACCAGCAGTGGGCCTGCTGGTCTTCGCGGTCGTTTCAGGTTGCGTCTCCCCGGGCGGAAAAGTAGCGGAGAAGCTTTCTGAACTCCGGCCCCAGTGGCATACCAGCGCCGTCCATCAGGCCAGCCTGCCTGAGCGCATCCTGGATTGGGACGCCGCCGTTCGACATCTTCGCGACCACAACCTGACCTTGCGGCGCGCGCGTGTCGAAGTCACAAACGCCCACGAAAATTATCGCCAGGTCTTTAAGGATTTGCTTCCCCAGGTTACTCTCCGCTCGGGCATCAGCCAAACGATCGGCGAAATTTCGGCAACGACGTGGGATGACGTGGCCTTCGATGTCTTCGGTTTTATGAATATCCCCGGCTTGGTTAGTTTTCACACGCGGTACTTCGCGGCGCGCCTCGCGGTGCTCCGCGCTCACACTCTGCACGAGCTCGCCGAGCGCGAACAGACTATTGAGCTCTACAAGCTGATGCTCTCCTACGGTGAGCATCAGGACGCGATGGCCGCCCTGCAACTCGAGCAACGTTTCGCCAGCGCAGTCCGCGCCGTCGACGAGATCAGCGGCCAGGTTTTACAGCGGGCCGCCGAGCAACGGGAGTTGACGCTCACGCGCGAGCGCGAAGCGCTGCAACAGCGCGCGGGTGACTTGCTCGGTGACAGACGCTGGCAGTGGACGCTCTCCACCAATGGCGCCCCGGCGTTCAGCTATGACGCGGAGCCTTTGCCTGTGTCTGACACAAATCGGATTGCAAAACTGCAGCTTCGACTTGTCGCGATCGAATTGGTGGGCGTGTGGGCGCGCGTGACGGGTATCAAGCTGCAGTATTGGCCGGACCTGCGCGTCTTTCTCACCGCGCCGCCCGTCTATCAACGCCGCGGGGGCAACGAAACGTTTTTCGATCCCGAGGAGATCCGCGTCACGGCGGAGGTGTTCTGGCGCCTTGATACGCGCGGGCAGATTGGAAGGCAATTGCGCCAGGCGCGCCGTGATGAGGAATTGCGTGTTGCACGCATCCGGCAGGAGGCTCTCGCCCTGATCGACCGCATCCTCACCGCGCAGAAGCTTTTGGCCGACGTGCGAACGGAGATCGACGAACTCAATCAACTCATTCCGATTGTGGAAAGCATCGCGCCGCCTGCCGATTTTGCCAGCATCGTAAGCGCCGCGGAGACGCGCCGCGGCCTCCGCGACCAGGAGCGGCGATTGCGTCGCGAAATGGCCGACCTGAACATGCTGTTCTGGTTCGTGGACGAAAATAAATGGAATCAGGATGACAAGGTGTTTTGACATCGCGCTCTGTGTCGTGTTGCTCCTCGCTGCGGGTTGCTCGCGCGAGAAAGAGGCGTCGCAGAGCTCCGCCCTCCCGACAGCGTGGGACTGGAGCAAGTATCCAGCGGTGGAGCGTATGCGACTGGCGAACGTGCCATGCCGTGTCCTGCCCAAAACAAGCCTTAATATTAACGCACCCTTTTCCGGCACGGTGCGGTTGTACGTGGATCGGCCGAACACGAACCTCGTCGCAGGAATCGTCTGGGCCGAGTTCGAACCTAAGATGCTCGCCGCGGAGTCGAACTCGCTTTACGAGGCCCGCGCGAAAATTGATGAACGTGAGCGCTTGCTTCTCGAATTGGAATTGCCGCGGCAACGCATTGAGTTGAGTCGCAAGATCGAGGAGTTGCGCAAGCAGGTAACGCTGATGAAGCTGCTGGCGACGAATCCCGCCGTGGCGCCGAAGGTGATGCCTCTGGCGGGCGTGAAGGAAAAATCACTGCGTGAAGAAGCGGTTGCGCGCACCGAAGAAGAGCTGCGCGTCGCGCAACAAAA
>Ga0075418_10009518_pt1 | contig 10902 bp, 7 predicted proteins | sample SoiMetdeltSBSDD2_FD_81776 | JGI IMG/M metagenome (GOLD analysis project Ga0075418, IMG submission 81776) | Bulk soil microbial communities from a Populus tree surrounding site in Tennessee, USA - Soil MetaG P. deltoides SBSDD2 | ecosystem: Environmental > Terrestrial > Soil > Tree plantation...
CGTCCCGACCAGGATAGCTCCCGACGCATTCACGGAGTTCGCGCAGCCGCGGCCGGACGCTCCGAAGTTCCCGCACGGACAGGCGGTCGCGGTCGTCCCGTCGCCGAAGCAGAAGGAGACGATCGGAGCGATCGGAGTCGAGTAGCTGCCCGTCTGCGTCGCGAGCAGGAGCTCCCTCCCGGTCCCCGGGGTGCGCTGGAGGTCGCGCACGAACCCCGCACCCGCGAGCCCCGTGTCGTACGCGGCGAAGCTCGCGCCGGAGTTGTCGGACGCGAGGACGCGGTTCGGTCCCGGGTTCCTCGCGATGTAGAGGATGGCCGGGTCGCTGGAATCGGTCGCGACCTCGTTGGCCGAGCCGAGCGCGCCCGTTCCCGTCCAGCTCTGGCCCTCGTCGAGGCTTTCGTACACGGCCTGGGCGCCGTTGCCGCTGTTCGAGAGGTAGAACGTGCTCGGCCCGCTCGGTGAAGCCGCGAGCGAATAGGCCTGCACGCCGACGGGCAGGCCGACGCTGGCCGGGAGCCAGACCGTTCCCCCGTTCACGGACCGCAGCGCGCCGCCGGAACCTCCGGCGAAGTTCGCGTAGACGCCGATCAACGTGAGATCGGTCGCCGGAGTCGCGATGACGAGGTCGCGCACGCTCTCGTTCGGGGTCGCGCCCTCGTAGTGCTTCGTCCAGATGCCGCCCGAGCGGCGCCAGATCGTCGGCTCGAAGCCCGCGACGCCGAAGTCGTTGCCCGAGGCGAAGATCAGCTCGGGATCGTTGCTCGAGACCCGCAGGGCGAAGAGCTCGCTCTCGAAGAGCGGCCCCTGATCGGGTCCGATGCCCGTCCACACTCCGCCGATGCGGCGGTAGACGCCTTCGGGAGCGATGCTGCTCGGCCCGCTCGAGATCGCGTGCAAGCGACCGTTCGGCGCGAAGAGCACCGCGCTGTACCGCGTTGCCGGAAGCGTCTGGAGCGTCCAGCTCGCGCCGGCGTCGACGGAAGCGTAGACGCCGCCGTCGTTAAGCCCCTGGAACGCGATCGCGAGCTCGGCCGGCTGCAGGGGATTCGAGGAGATGGAATAGACGTCGAGGCGCCCGATGCCCTCCGACGAGGGTGAGAACACGGTTCCCCCGTCGACGCTGCGCCAGACCGCGTTCGAGCTCGAGCCCGTGTGGAGGATCATCGAGTTCCCCGGCGAGAACGACACCGCGTTCACGGAGAGCGATGCCGTCCCTCCGATCCCGTAGGACCAGTTCGTTCCTCCGTTCGTCGAGCGGAAGACGCCGCTGCCCGCGCTGGCGACGAGGATCGTGCCGACGTCGTTGGGATCGATGGCGATGTCCTGGATGGCCAGGTTGGGCCAGGTCCCGTCGTGGAGCGGCGTCCAGTTCACGCCTTCGTTCGCGGACGAGTAGAGACCGACCGTCTGAGCACCGAAGAGCTGCCCGCCGCACAGGAGCACGCGCGCGCCGTCGTGCTGGACGTCGTTCAGGGGCCGGTTCGGGAGTCCCGCGGATCGGTTCGTCCAGTTCGTGCCGCCGTTCGCCGAGACCCACACCTGTCCCCCGCCGAAGGCCCCGGCAAAGCAGGCGTAGACCCGGTTCGAGTCGGTCGGATGCACCGCGATCCCCGAGCAGGTCTGCGGGGACGCCAGGGGCGGCGTGCGGTTCACGAAGCTCGCTCCGCCGTTCGTCGAGAGCATCACGTTGACCGGTTGATTCCCGAGAGCATCCGCGATGCCGATCCAGATCCGCTGGGGATCGGAGGGATCGACCGTGATCTCCTGGATCTGGTCGTTGAGCCCAATGCCGAGAGCGGTCTGCGCCCAGACCAGGCCTCCGTCGACGCTCTTCCAGATCGAGTCGATCGTCCCGACGAAGGCCGTGCCGTCTGGCGCGAACGCGACCTTGTACACGCTCAGGCCGGAGAGCTGGGCCACTTCGCTCCACGCCATGCCGCCGTTGGTCGAACGGAAGAGTCCTCCGCCCGAGCCGCTGCTGGGTGCGAGGCCCGCCAGGACGATGCTGGAGTTCGCGGGAGAGGCGTGCACGTCGTCGATGTCGCCGCCGAAAGGCCCCAGCGCGTGCCAGTTGGGATTCTGCAGTTCCTGCCCGGTCGGTCCGATGCGGAGTTCGCTCCCTCTCCTCGCGATCGCCCGGCGCCCCATGGAATCGGTGCGGACGACCACATCCGCGGTCGCGGACACGGCGGTGTGCGCTTCCTGTGCACGAGTGGGGAGGGCGAGGAGGACAGGCGCGAGGAGCGCGCTCGTGGAGAAGAGCATGGCAACGGACATCGGGGTCTCCTTCGGTCAGGAAGTAGGCGCGGGGGCGTCGAGCCGATCCTATCCCCCGGGCCAAAATCGCGACAGGCGCGCCGAGCCCTTGCCCCGCGCGCGGCTTCTGCCATCTTCACGCGGCATGCCTCGCGCCCGCGAGCCCGTCCCGATCCTGCATCGAGACGCACACCTGCTCGTGGTCTCGAAGCCGGCGGGAATGTTGAGCGTCGCCACGCCCGGGGCGGCCGGCCTCGCGCTTCCCGACGCGCTGCGGCTCGAAGGTTTCCAGGTCCTCCCCGTGCACCGTCTCGACCGCGAGGTCTCGGGCGCGGTGATCCTCGCGCTCGACGAGGAGACCCGCGCGGCTCTCGAGCACGCGTTCCGCGAACGCACGATCGAGAAGACCTACTGGGCCGTGGCCCAGGGCCGCGTCCAGCCCGCGCAGGGCACGCACCGCTTCCCCATCCTCGAGCAGGGATCCTTCGCGCGCATCTCGGCGCGGGGAAAGCCCTCGGTCACGGGCTACCGGACGCTCGAGAAGCTCCCGACGACCACCGTGCTCGAGATCGATCTGGTCACCGGCCGTTACAACCAGATTCGGCTACATTTCGCGCACGCGGGCTTCCCGCTCGTCGGCGAGCGGAAGTACGCGCGGGGGAAGGACTCGCCCGTGCGGTTCCGCAGCCGCCGCGTCGCGCTGCATTCGTGGAAGGTGGCCCTGGCTCACCCGCGCACGGGGAAGCGGATCGAGGTCGAGGCCCCGATCCCCGACGACCTCCTCGAGCTGCTCGCGCGCGCATCGGGGAAGAAGTAGAATCCTCGCCCCCGCAAGGAGCGCCACGCATGCCGACCGTCGAGGACGTCTACAAGGAACTGAAGCAGGTCTACGACCCGGAGATCCCGGTCAACATCGTCGACCTGGGCCTCGTCTACGACGTGAAGCTCCAGGACAGCGGCGTCTGCAACGTCACGATGACGCTCACCTCGCAGGCCTGCCCCGAGGCGCGCACGATCCCCGACGTCGTCAAGCGGCGCGTCAACTCGATCGCCGGCGTCACCGGCACGGAGGTCCAGATCGTCTGGGATCCGGCGTGGACCCCGCAGCGGATCTCGCCCGACGGACGGGCGATCCTCGGGATCGAGAGCGAGGAAGAGTCCTAGGCCGGCGCTCCAGCCTCACTGGACGACGTTCATCCCCGTCGTCCCGGTCGGAGGCGGCGCGTTCGGATTCGTCTTCAGCTCCTTCTTCCAGGCGGCCATCCGCGCCTTGGCCGAGGCGGCTTCGGCCTCGGCTATCAGGCCCTTCCGCTGGAGGAAGATCGACTGGCTCGTGAAGGCGAAGGGATCGGTCGGATCGAGCTCGATCACGCGCGCGATCGTCGCGAGCGCCTCGTCCTGTCGCCCGAGCTTGCTCTGCGCCGTCGCGAGGGCGTGGAGCGCGTCGATCCAGTCGGGCCGGCCCTCGAGCGCGGCCCGGAACTCCGCCGCGGCTTCTTCGTTCTTGTGCTGGCCGTAGAGCGAGAGGCCCTGCTTGTAGTGCTCGATCGGGGTCGTCATCGCTCGGAGGCCCGTGGGGCCTCACATCGCGGGCTCGATGCCGAGCTGCGCGAATCCCTTCTCTTGGAAGTTCTTCCGGAACATGTCGCGCAGTTTCGACGCCTGGGCATCGTACGCGTCCTTGTCCGACCAGGTGTTGCGCGGATCGAGGATCTTCGCGTCCACCCCGGGGCAGGACGTCGGCATCTTGAGCTGGAACACCGGGTGCGCGGCGTACTTCACCTGGCCGTCGTGGAGGTCGCCTCGCAGCGCGGCGTTCAGGAGCGCGCGCGTGTCCTTGATCGAGATGCGCTTCCCCGTCCCGTAGGGGCCGCCGCTCCAGCCCGTGTTCAGGAGGACGCACCGGGCGCTGTGCTGGTCCATCTTCTCGCGCAGGAGCTTCGCGTACACCGACGGCCGCTGCGACATGAACGGGGCGCCGAAGCACGCGCTGAACGCCGCTTCGGGCGTCGTGACGCCGACTTCGGTGCCCGCGAGCTTCGCCGTGAAGCCGGAGACGAAGTGGTACATGACCTCCTTGCCCTCGAGGACGGCGACCGGCGGAAGCACGCCGAAGGCGTCGGCGGTCAGCAGGACGATCGTCGACGGGTGGGGGCCGCGTGCGCCCTCGGCGACGTTCGGGTTGCACGAGAGCGGATAGGAGAAGCGCGTGTTCTCGGTGATCGAGCGGTCGCCGAGGTCGAGTGCCTGCGGATCGGTGTCCTCCAGGCGCCGGCCGGGGAGCGGCGGCACGTTCTCGATGATCGTCCCCGGCATCGAGAGCGCGGCCGCGATGATCGGCTCGGCCTCCTTGTTCAGGTCGATCAGCTTGGCGTAGCAGCCGTCCTCGAAGTTCGAGATGCCCGTCGAGGTCCAGCCGGTCTCGTCGTCGCCGATCAGGAGCCGGTCCGGGACGGCCGAGAGCGTCGTCTTGCCGGTGCCCGAGAGCCCGAAGAGGATGGCCGAGTCCCCCCGCGCCCCGATGTTCGCGGAGCAGTGCATCGGCAGGAAGCCCTGCTTCGGCAGCAGGAAGTTGAGCACGGTGAAGATCGACTTCTTGATCACCCCGCAGTAGTCGGCCTTGCCGACCACCAGGCAGATCCGGTTCTTGAAGTCGATGACGACCGCGCGGTCCGATCGGCTCCCGTCGCGCTCGGGCACGCACTGGAACGAGGGAACGTTCAACATCGTCCAGCGCCGGCTCTCGACGTCCTTCGTGCCGGGAACGCTCTTGGGGAACATGTTGTGGGCGAACATCGCGTGGGTCGCGAACTCGCCGACGAAACGGTAGGGCACGGCGTACGCCGGATCGGTTCCGGCGAAGACGTCCTTCACGTAGAGCGTCGCCTTGCGCTGGTTCAGGTGTTCGACGACGCGGCCGAGCAGGCCCATGAACTTGTCCGGTGCGTACTTCTGGACGTCGGCCTTCCACCAGACCTCGCCCTCGACCTCGGGCCATGCGACGGCGAACGTGTCCTTCACGGGCCGGCCGGTGCATTCCGGATCGGTGTAGAAGACGAGCGGGCCCTTCACCCCGAGCTTCGTCGGGAAGGCCTTCGGCTCGTTGGATCCCCCGCCCTTCTTCACTCGTCCGCGGTCGTTCAGGACGGCGGCCTGGAACAGTTCCTCCTTCGAGAGTCCGTAGCGGTAGGTCTTGCTTTTCAGGCCGAGGAGCCGCTCGAGATCCGCGCGGAAATCGGTGGAGGGAGTCGTGGTCTGCATCGGGGAGCCCGGTTCGAGAACGGTGGAGGGCGGAAAAGGCTACCCGGAGGCCCGGAACGAGGCAACCGCGATCGCCGAGGCGATTCTAGCCGCGCGAGGAGCCGAGCCGCTCCCGATACCAAGTCATCGTTCGCGCGAGCCCGACCTTCCACGCCGCGCTCGGCTCGTAGCCGAGCAGCCGTCGCGCACGATCGAGCGAGGCGAGGCTGTCCCGAACGTCGCCGCGCCGCGCGGGTCCGTGGATCGGCGGGAGCTCCGCGCCCGCGATCTCCTCCATCGCCCGGTAGAGCGCGTTGATCGAGAGACGCTCTCCCGCGCCGACGTTGATCACCGAGCCCGGCTCGACGTCCTTCTCCAGCGCCAGCAGATTCGCGCGCACGACGTTGTCGACGAAGGTGAAGTCCCGCGTCTGCTCGCCGTCGCCGTGGATCGTCGGGCGACGGCCGTCGAGGAGCCCGCGCGCGAAGAGGGCGATGACGCCGGTGTAGGCGCTGTCGTCGCGCTGCCGAGGTCCGAAGATGTTGAAGTAGCGGAAGGAGACCGTCTTCATCCCGTGCGCGCGCCCCCACACGCGTAGGAGATGCTCGCCCGCGAGCTTGCTCGTCGCGTACGGGGAGAGCGGCTCGGGGGTCATCCCCTCCTCCTTCGGGAGCGTCGGGGACTCCCCGTAGGCGGCCGAGGAGGAGGCGAAGAGGAAGGTCCGGACGCCGGCTCGCCGGGCGCCTTCGAGCAGGCGCAGCGTCCCCATCACGTTGACCTCGTAGGTCCCGATGGGATCCTCGAAGCTGCGCGGCACGGAGACGCAGGCCGCCTCGTGGAGGACGGCCTCCACCCCTTCGCACGCCAGGGCGCAATCCGACGCCGACGTGATCGAGCCTCGCAGGAGCTCCAGGGGCCTCCCCGAGCGGGGCTCCCCCGGTTCCATCCCGGCCAGGTTCTCCAGGCGCCCCGTGGAGAGGTCGTCGATCACCCGGACCCGATCCCCGCGACGCAGGAGGGCCTCGACCAGGTGCGAGCCGATGAATCCGGCGCCGCCGCTGACGAGGTACATGGCCATGGCGTCATGCTACCGGCGCGGAGGAGGCCCCGTGAAAACACACAGACCCGCCGGATCGCTCCGGCGGGCCTGTGCGTCGAGAAGAGTTTGGATCCCCAGCGCAGCCTCGTGGCTGCGGGGCTCGGAGCCGGGTCGGCCTCCGGAGCGAACGGGAAGCTTCAAACTTTTTCGGGCGCCTCCGGCCGCTCGGGAAAGCAGCCAGCCCGCCCGGTACGACCGGACGGGCTGGCGTTCGAGGTGTGCTGTTTCAGCACCGAGGTGGTTGGCATCCCCCCCAGCGGGATCCAGGGGGCAACCGAACGGGCAACTTTTTCCGGGGCTCCCGGAGTCGCTGGTCGCGATCAACCCGAGCCGAAGAGGCCGGTCTTCTGGGTCTTCCGGATCTCGCCCTTGTCGGACCAGATGATCTCGCCGCTCTCCACGTTGGTGGCGTTCAGCACGAACAGATAATAGGTGTCCTCCGTCTTCTGCCCGGCGGACTCGAGCGAGCGCCCCTTCTTCTTCTCGATGGAGCGCAGCGTCCCGTAGATGACGACTTCGGCACCCAGCTGCTTGCCGAACTCCATCGCCCGCTTCGGATCGACCCGGCCGGACTCCTGCTGGAACCGCACCTGCTCGCCGATCTCGTCCTGACCGGCCTTGTCGACGACGAAGCGGAATCGCCCGCCCTGGATCAGGTCCGTGCGGATCCTGTCGCTGACGGCGCTGGTGTCGATGTGCTCCTTGGTGTCGTTGCGGATGCCGCCCATGTAGGCGATCACCCGCATGTCGGAGCCCTTGTTCTCGCGGTCGAAGTAGGCCAGCGCGGGGCTCTCCTGGAGGGAATGGGTCATCTTCTGGGAGAAGGTCTGCAGGTCGGTGGAGCCCCAGTCGACGTTGATCGTCTCCACCGACTCGGGATCGCCGTACTTCGCCGTCGAGCTGCAGCCCGCGGCGACGGCGAACGGGATCAGGAACAGGAACGAGCCGAGTCTCTTCATCTTTCGTTCTCCTTGAGGTGAGGGATGTCCTGGCCCGGGCGCGCGGACCGCGCCACGGGTGATCTTCACGGTGGGGTCGAGGGGTTTTCAGGGAGGATCCGTCGTCCGCCGACAGGATACGCGTAGAGCCGGGTCTCGACGGTGCGCGCGAGGACGAACATCGTCTCGCCCGCCTCGAGCTCGAAAGTGCCGAGCGACCTGGCCTCGCCGCCCAGCGCCTGGAGGTGGATCTCGTGCGTGCCGGGGGGCAGGAAGACGCGCGCGGCCTGCCACGTTTCGGGCAGGGTCTGCCACGAGCGCAGGTCCGCGCGCTCGGTGAAGATCGTGAACGCGGTCCCGACCAGGAACCCGAAGGTCCCTCCCTGCTCCTGGAGCTGCTGGGTCAGCTCCCGCTTCAGCACGGCGCGCACGGCCGATTTCGTCGCGAGCCACGCGATCCGGTCCTGGAGGTTCTCCTTCGCGACGTGCCCGACGTCCTCGACGACGACCGTCCGGACGCTGCGGTCGCCGCCCGCCACCGAGAGCTCGACGCCCGCGACGGGCTGCGGTCGCTCGACGTATTCCGGCACGGCCCACTGGAGGAGTCCGTCGCCGGTGGGGATCGGAAGGAGGATCTCGCGCTTGTACGGGCCGGTGCCCACACCCGCGATGACGACGATGCTGGCCGAGTCCTCGGGCGCGTCGACCCCCTCGAACTGGCGTTCCTCGGGGTCGAGCTCCTCTTCCCGGTGCATCATCGCCGCGAGCCGGACGAGCGCGCGACCGGCGAGCTCCGTGCCCACACCCTTCGCCTGCATCCGCCGGTAGTCGATCCAGGCGTCGTCGGGCCTCGCGTCCATCTCGTACGTCACCGCCGAGAGGAAGTGGCCCAGCCCGCCGGCTTGGTACTCCTTCTCGTAGAGCTCCTCCTCGCTCTCCAGGAGCTCGTTCGACAGGCGCACTTCCACTCGGGCCGCCTCGAGATTGCCCGTGGCGAGGTAGGCGATCGAGAGTCCGACGTGGAGCAGGACACGCTCGTAGCCTTCCCCCCGGTAAGCACCCGCGCTCTCGTTGAGGGTCCAGGTGAGGAGCGTCTCGCCCAGGCTCTCGGGAGAGACGAGGGCCGCCTTCTCGAAGGCCTCGACCTCGCTCGCGGCCTTGCCGAGGTTCTTCAGGGTCGCCTCCCAGTCGCCGGCCGCCATGGCCACGGTCCCCGACTCGGCGCCGGTAAGGAACGGGCAACCGGTCGTCTTCGGCTCCTCGTACCTCTTCAACGACTTCTCGAGCTGTCCTCCCTGGAAGTCCGCGAAGGCCCTGGCCGTGCGTTCCGGATAGGACGCACAGGCGAGCGAGCCGGTCGCCAGCGCCGCCAGGATCAGGTTCCTCGGTGTTTCGCGGGGCATCGTCGGGGAGTCTCGGCGGCCCATGCTCGATCGTTCGAACCGCGGGTGCAAGGGACGGGCCACCGGCCGGAACCTCCGCGCGCGGCACGAGCGCGCCCATGGGATAGACTCCGCGCGCCGCCCGCAGGCGTTCCCCCCCGATGCGCACCACGTACGTCGCCCAGGGCCCGAATGCCAGGGGCCCGGCGGGCTCCGGCACGCCGATGATGACCCAGTATTGGCGGGCGAAGAAAGAGCAGCCGGGCGCCCTCCTCTTCTTCCGGATGGGTGATTTCTACGAGCTGTTCCACGACGACGCGCTCGTCGCCTCGAAGGAGCTCGGGATCGCGCTGACGGCCCGGTCGAAGGGCGAGGACGCCATCCCGATGGCGGGCGTCCCCGTGCGCTCCTTCGACGGGTACCTCATGAAGCTCGTCGAGAAGGGCCACAAGGTCGCCATCTGCGAGCAGATGGAGGACCCGAAGCACGCCAAGGGGATCGTCGATCGCGCCATCGTGCGCGTCGTCACCGCGGGCACGATCACCGAAGAGGACCAGCTGCGCCCGCGCGAGCCGAATTTCCTGGCGAGCGTCCACTTCGGGGAGACGCTGGCCGGGCTGGCCTGGATCGATCTCTCGACGGGCCGCCTGCAGGTCCTCGAGGTCCCCGAGGGGAAGCTTCTCGACGAGATCGCGAGTCTCGCCCCGGCCGAGCTCCTGCTCGCTCCGGCCGCGCTCGAATCGCGGCCGAATCTCGCTTCGGCCCTGCGCGAGGAGCTCGGCCCGCGCGTCACCGAGCGTGATCCATGGTGCTTCGACCGGGAATCGGCTCTGCGCGCGCTCCAGCGGCATTTCGAGGTCGCGAGCCTGGAGGGATTCGGCGTCGACGAGTCCTCGCCGGTCGTCGCCGCGGCGGGCGCGATCCTCGGGTACGCCGAGGAGACGCAGAGGAGCGCGTGCGAGCACATCCACCGGATCGAAGTCGTCGATCGCTCGAAGAGCGTGGTCCTCGATCGCGCGACGCGTTCCTGCCTCGAGATCTTCCGCACGCAGCGCGACGGGCGCCGCGAGGGGACCTTGATCGACGTCCTCGACGCGACGTCGACACCGATGGGCGGCCGGATGCTGCGGGAATGGCTCGAAGCGCCCTTGCGCGAGGTCGGAGCGATCCTCGCGCGGCAGCGGGCGGTCGCCGAGCTCGTCGAGCAGCCTTTCCTGCGCGAGGACGTGCGGGGACTCCTGGCGGATGTCCTCGACCTCGAACGGCTCGTCGCGAAGGTGGCGACGGGTCGCGCCCATGCGCGCGACCTCGTGGCGATCGCCGCGTCCCTCGAGCCGGTCCGGCCGTTGCGCGAGAAGCTCGCGAGCGCCTACTCCGCGCGCCTGGCGGAGCTCCGGGACGCCCTCGATCCCCTGGAGGAGCTCGTGCGGCGCGTGCGCGAGACGCTCGTCGACGCGCTTCCGCTCACCCTGAAGGAGGGCGGGCTCGTCCGGAAGGGATTCTCCGGCGAGCTCGACGAGCTCCGCGCCGTCTCCGGCGACGGGAAGTCGTGGATGGCGCGCCTGCAGGCCGAGGAGTCCGCACGCACGGGCATCCCGGGCCTGAAGGTCGGCTTCAACTCGGTGTTCGGGTACTTCCTCGAGATCCCGCGCGGCCAGATCGCGAAGGTCCCGGAGACGTACATTCGCCGTCAGACCGTCAAGAACGCCGAGCGCTACGTCACCCCGGAGCTGAAGGAGTTCGAGGGCAAGGTGCTCGGCGCGGAGGAGCGCGCCTGCGAGATCGAGTACCGGATCTTCGAGGAGCTCCGCGCGGCGGTCGCCGGGGAGATCGCGCGCATCCTCCGCACGGCCGAGTCGATCGCCCAGATCGACGTGCTCGCCGGACTCGCGCAGCGAGCCGCGGAGAGCCGCTACGTCGCCCCGGCGATCGACGACGGGGACGCGATCCGCATCGTCGACGGACGCCACCCCGTCGTCGAGAG
>Ga0075418_10009520_pt1 | contig 10900 bp, 8 predicted proteins | sample SoiMetdeltSBSDD2_FD_81776 | JGI IMG/M metagenome (GOLD analysis project Ga0075418, IMG submission 81776) | Bulk soil microbial communities from a Populus tree surrounding site in Tennessee, USA - Soil MetaG P. deltoides SBSDD2 | ecosystem: Environmental > Terrestrial > Soil > Tree plantation...
AAGCCCTTTCCTGCGGCGCACGTGCTGCATCCGTATATCTCAGCGATCCTGCGGCTTCGAGATCAGGGCGTCCGGCCGGCCGATGTCGCGCGCATCGAGTGTCCCGTCGCCGAATTCAACGTGTCGATCGTCTGCGAGCCTGTCGAGGAAAAGCGTGCTCCCGCTTCCCAGGCGCACTGTCGCGTCTGTCTGCAGTACACGCTTGCGGAGGCACTCTACTGCGGGAGGCTTGGCCGGGACGCTTACGAGGATCGCAATCGGCTCAACCCGGAGATTCTGGCCCTCGCTCGCACAGTCGAGTACCACGTCGACCCCGAGTTCCCTGGCCCCGGTCGATTCAAAGGAGCGGTCCGTGTCACGCTGAAAGACGGGCGGGTCCTAACGGAAGTCGAGGAATACAACCGTGGCTCTGCAGAGAATCCAATGAGCCAGTCGGAACTGCGAGCCAAATTCGACGACAACGCCAGCGGGATGCTCACGGCCGACGAGCGCGACCGTCTTGCGCGCGAGGTTGGACGGACGGAAAATCTTTCGGACGCGTCCACATTGGTCGGTCTGTCGATCAAGACATCGTAGAGCGCGGGCTTCAGCCCGCGCGCACACACTGCGACTCGGGGCTGAAGCCCCCGCGCTACGATAATGAGGAGAGGTGTGAAGTGACTCGATTCTTCGGCTCAATCACAGTCTCGTGTGCGGTTCTCCTCCTTTCGGCTGCAACCGCATCCGGCCAAGCATCGCGGACACCTTGGGGCGATCCGGATCTGCAGGGCTCGTATACGAACAGTGACGAAAGCCTGATTCCGATGGAGCGACCAGATTCGCTCTCCGGGAAATCGCTCAAGGACATCGACGCTGCCGAGCTCGCCAAACTCAACGAGCAGCGCAATGAGGATCGCGTTGAGGCCGACAAGCAACGATGGGAGCTGCGCAGCCCGCTCCACTGGTTCGAGAACCACAACCCGAAGAACAGCCGCGCGTGGTTGGTGGTGGATCCACCGGACGGAAAGATCCCACCACAAACGGAGGCGGCGAAAGCCCGCGCGGCGTCACGCGCTCAGGCTCGTCGTGGTCGCGGCGATGCTGATTCGTACGAAGACCGCAGTCTCTACGACCGGTGCATCACGCGTGGCCTTCCGGGCTCGATGATGCCCGCCATCTACGGCAATTCGTACGCGATCGTCCAGGGTCCTGGCTTCGTTGCCATCCAGTACGAGATGGTCAACGAGCTTCGCGTCATCCCGCTCGATGGACGTCCGCATGTCGGCTCGACCATCCGGAACTACATGGGGGACGCGCGCGGCCACTTCGACGGGGATACGCTCGTTGTCGAGACGACAAACTTCACGGACAAGGTGCCCTACCGCGGCTCGAGTCAGAACCTCCGCTTGGTCGAGCGCTTCACGCCTCGCGCGCCCGGAATCGTTGAATGGTCGGTCACCTTCGACGACCCAGCCACATGGACGCGTCCGTGGACCTTCGCGATGAATCTGACCAAGACGACGGAGCCTCCGTTCGAGTACGCCTGTCACGAGGGCAACTACGCGATGCGGAACATCCTGAGCATCGCGAGGGAAGAGGAGAAGGGACGCTGATGCTTGTCAACTCCCAACGCCCAAGGAGCCAACTCCCAAGCACCAGGCACCTGGCGAACATGGGGAGTTGGGAGTTGGAATTTGGGAGTTGAGTTTTGAACGACCTCGCCGGTTCGCTTCGTCAGCATTTCGGACACGCGACTTTTCGAGACGGCCAAGAAGAGCTCGTTCAATCCGTGCTCGATGGTTTCGATGTGCTCGCGGTCATGCCGACGGGTTCCGGAAAGTCGCTGGGGTTTCAGCTGCCGGCGCTGCTGTTGCCAGGCACGACGCTGGTCGTCTCCCCGCTGATCTCGTTGATGAAGGATCAGGTCGATGAGCTGAATCGACGCGGAATCCGCGCGGTGGCGCTGCACTCGGCGCTGTCGTCTGATGCCCGCCGAGATGCGGTCCAGCTCGCCCGAGCTGGTGACTGCCGCTTGCTGTATGTTGCACCCGAGCGATTCGCGTCCGACCATTTCGTCCGCACACTTCAAGAAATTCCGATCTCGCGCTTCGTCATCGACGAAGCGCATTGCGTGTCGGAGTGGGGGCATGACTTCAGACCGGACTACCGACGGCTGAAGGAAGCCGCGACTGCCTGTCGACGCAGCGATGGTCGTCCCGGGCGCCCGCCGATGGCGGCGTTCACGGCGACCGCCACGCCAGAAGTGCGTGAGGATATCGTCCAGCTCCTCGGTCTTGCTGATCCGCACGTCGTCGTAGCCGGATTCGATCGACCGAACATTGCGCTCTCCGTGCGGCCGGTGTCGGGGGACATCGAAAAGCACGAACTTCTTCCGCAACTTGTGGGATCTGGACGAGCGCTGGTCTATGCATCAACTCGACGGAAGGCAGAGGCCGCGGCCGAGACGCTGACAACCGCAGGTGTCGACGCGGCCGCCTATCATGCCGGTCTCGCTGACGCCGAGCGGTCCGGCGTTCAAGAGCGATTCAGCTCGGGCTCGCTGCGCATCGTCTGTGCGACGAACGCGTTCGGGATGGGGATCGATCGACCTGATGTTGAAACTGTCGTGCACCTCGATATTCCCGGATCGCTCGAGGCCTATTATCAGGAGATCGGTCGCGCCGGCCGAGACGGGCGCCAGGCGACCGCCACACTGCTCTGGAACTATGTCGACGTCAAGACGCGGGAGTTCCTGATCGATCGCGAGAACGATGAGGAAGCCGAGAGATACGCTCGGCGACCGGATCCCGCCGAAGTCGCGCGTCGAAAAGAGCTGGATCACCTGAAGCTTCGCCGGATGGTTGCCTACGCCGATACGGCCAGCTGCCTGCGGGCGACGATCCTGCGCTATTTCGGGGATGCGGCGGCCAAAGAGCCGTGTGCCTCATGCAGCAACTGCGGACGACTCCAGCCGATTGGTGACGATGACCGCCTGCTGGTTCGAAAGATTCTGTCTGGTGTTGCCCGGGCGGGCGAGCGATACGGGCGACGCAGGATTTCTGCAATGCTGGTCGGCCATCTCGATGATCTCCCGGAGCCGCTCACGCGCCTGACCACGACTGGAATTCTGCGGGGTGAGCCGATAGTCACGATCGAGCGATGGATAGACGCGATCGGGGCGGCGGGACTGCTGTGTTCGTCTGACGATCAATACCGCACGCTCAGCCTGACCTCGCTCGGCCGCGACGTGATGACTGGAAAAATTCAAGACGTGCTCATCGCGGCACCCCGCAACCGACCCGCGCCATCAAGCGCGAAACGGCGCAAGACGCGCAAAGGAAGCAGCGATCGAGCGGCCGCTCACTCTTCGGCGCCGCCGCTCGAGCCGATTGTCGAGGCGCTTCGCGCCTGGCGTCTCGATGAAGCGAAGCGAAACGCGATTGCTCCGTTCGTGATCCTGCACGATCGCACCCTGATCGCGATCGCGTCCGAGCTGCCACGCTCGTCAGACGAGCTCCGTGCGATACCTGGCATCGGCCCCGCCAAACTGGCCAGTTACGGCGACACCATTCTGAACATCGTGAAAGTTGAAAGTTCAAAGGTCAAAGTGGGCGACGTAAGTTCATAAGTGGCGCGTGCTATGCTGCCGCGCGGTGACGGTAGCCGAACGCTCGAGCCCATCGGAGGTCAAGCCAGGCGAAGCGAAGCCCCACGCGACGTTGCTGAAGGTCGCCATTCCACTCGCCATCGGCGCCGCCATTTTTCTCGCCCCCGTGCCCGGCGGACTGTCGGTGAACGCCTGGCGGTACTTTGCTCTTTTCTGTGTGGTCATTGTCGGGCTCATCACTGAGCCGATCCCGCCGGCGATCATCGGCATGGGTGGCGTCATTGCAGCCGCGTCCCTGGGTCTGGTCCGTGACACTCCCGCACAATCCGCGCAGTGGGCGTTGAGCGGATTCGGCAACGCCACAGTGTGGCTCATCTTTGCCGGCTACATGTTCACGCTGGGGTACACGCAGACAGGATTGGGCAGACGGATCGCGTTGCACCTGGTCCGTCTTCTCGGACATCGCACGCTTGGTCTGGGTTACGCGGTGGCATTGGCCGATCTGGCGCTTGCTCCCTTCACCGCTTCCGCTACGGCTCGCAGTGCGGGAACGATTTTTCCGATTGTTCGACAGATTCCCGAGCTCTATGCCTCGCGCCCCGACGATGGCACGGCGCGGCGCCTCGGCGCGTACCTCTTGTACTCAGCACTTGTCTCGAGTTTCGTGACGAGCAGCATGTTCGTGACGGCGCTCGCCCCGAACACGCTGGCGGTCACGGTCATGCGCCAGACGGCCGGCGTCACGGTCTCCTGGATCGAATGGTTCATCGGCTTCGCGCCAGTGGGCATCACGCTGCTCGCGGTCGTTCCATTTCTGCTCTACAAGATCTATCCGCCGGAGATTCGTACGGCGCCCGAAGCCCCGCGCTGGGCAGCGGAACAGCTCCGCGCGATGGGGACGATGACGCGAAAGGAGCTGACGCTCCTCGTCCTCGTCTGTGGTGCACTCGGTTTATGGATCGGCGCGACTCATTACGTCGAGCCGGCAATCACCGCCATGCTGGTCGTGTTGCTGATGGTCATGTGTGGCGTGGTCTCGTGGAACGATGTCATTGGGCATGCGCAAGCGTGGAACATCCTGATCTGGTTTGCGACGCTTGTGACATTGGCGGGCGGGCTGGCCGACACCAAATTCGTCGAATGGGTCGCGCAGTCGCTGGCCCCCACTCTCCAAGGCGTTGCGCTGACCACCGCAATCGTTGCGGTCGTGGGCGTGTACTTTCTCCTCCACTACTTCTTCGCGAGCATCACCGCGCACGCGGCGAGTCTGCTGCCGGTGTTCCTGGGAATGGCGGTGATGATCCCCGGGCTGTCCCCAACGCAATGGGCGTTGCTGTTGTCGTATCCACTCGGACTCATGGGTGTCCTCACCACCTACACGGCCGGTCATAACCCGATCTATTACGGGAGTGGCTATATCAGCCGGCAGGCGTTCTGGGTGCTTGGACTCGTGCTCGGGGTGTTCTTCTTCGTCGTCTACCTGGCCATCGCCGTGCCGTGGTTGACTTACCTCGATTTCTAGAGCGAGTGATTCAGCAGATTACTATCGTCCACGCTTCTGCCTTCTCGCTGCTCGGTTCGTGTTCAGGTTCGTTGCGCACGCTGAAGCGTGCGCGTCATTGTCGGACGCCAGGTCGTAGAGCGCGGCGACGACAAATCCCTACAGGTATAGTGTCACTCTGATGAAGGATATCAACCCGAGGGCCGCCGAATACGAAGAGTACCGCCGTGCCGTTCGGGAACTGTGCGCAGGCTTCGACAGCAACTATTGGCGATCGCTCGACGAACGGGCTCAGTACCCGCAGGCGTTCGTGAAAGCGCTGACCGATGCCGGCTGGCTTGCAGCCTTGATCCCCGAAAAGTACGGCGGTGGCGGACTTGGCGTAACGGAAGCGTCAGTGATTCTCGAAGAGGTGAATCGTTCCGGAGCCAACTCCGGCGCCTGCCACGCGCAGATGTATGTCATGGGCGCTCTGGTGCGGCACGGCTCGGAAGAGCAGAAGCGCGCCTACTTGCCCGACATCGCGGCCGGACGACTGCGCCTGCAATCGTTCGCCGTCACCGAGCCGACCACGGGCACTGACACCACGAAGACCAAGACGATTGCTGTTCGACGAGGTGACCGTTACATCGTCAATGGCCAGAAGGTGTGGATCTCTCGGATTCAGCACTCGGATCTGATGCTGTTGCTGGCCCGCACAACGCCGTTGCCTGAGGTGAAAAAGAAGACAGAAGGTCTGTCGTTGTTTCTCGTGGATCTGCGCGGTGCCGAGCGGCGCGGCATGAGCGTCCACCCGATCCGAAACATGGTGAATCACGAAACCAACGAGGTGTTTTTCGAGGACTTCGAGGTTCCGGCCGAGAACCTGGTGGGGAAGGAAGGCCTGGGATTTCGCTATTTGCTGGATGGCATCAACGCGGAACGGATTCTCATTGCGGCTGAATGCATCGGGGACGGCTACTGGTTCATCGATAAGGCGCGCCAGTATGCGAACGAGCGCATCGTCTTTGATCGACCTATTGGACAGAACCAGGGTATTCAGTTTCCCATTGCGCGCGCCTATGCCAACATCCGCGCGGCAGACCTGATGCGCTTCGAGGCTGCTCGCCTGTTCGACGCGGGCGCAGCGGCGGGGCCAGAAGCGAACATGGCCAAGCTGTTGGCGGCCGACGGCAGTTGGGAGGCGGCCAACGCTTGTCTCCAGACCTTTGGGGGTTTCGGCTTTGCCGCCGAGTACGATATCGAGCGGAAGTTCCGCGAAACGAGGCTGTACCAGGTGGCGCCTATTTCCACCAATCTGATCCTGTCTTACATTGGTGAACATGTGCTCGGCATGCCACGGTCATTCTGAAATGGGGTCGGGAGTCATTTGATCAGGACACATGGCTATGCCAAAGTGTCCTGATCAAATGACTCCCGACCCCATTACAAGACTGACGCGCAGCATGCTCTTCGTGCCGGCGTCGCGCCCGGCCATGATTCCGAAAGCGGCCGCAAGCGCCGCCGATGCCGTCTGCATTGACCTCGAAGACGCGGTCGCTCCCGACGAAAAGCCTGCGAGCCGAGCTAATGTCGTGCGCGCACTGAGAGAAATCGACTTCGGCCGGCGTGTGCGAATCTTCCGCATCAACGGACTCGACGGACCTTTCGCGTATCGCGATCTTGTGGAAGTGGTTGAGGCCGCCGGCGATCGCCTCGACCTGGTGATGATTCCGAAAGTAGGGTCGCCGCGCGACATCGTGTTCGTGGACATGCTGTTGTCGCAGATCGAGGCGAGCACCCGCTCTCAGACCCGCATCGGGATCGAGGCGCAGATAGAAACGGCGGCAGGCTACTTGTACGCGAGAGAAATTGCAGAGTCATCGCCTCGGCTCGAGGCAATCATCTTTGGTGCGGGCGACTACGCCGCGTCGATGCGGATGCCGTCGGCGGCCATCGGCGAACGCGACGCGCACGACGAGTTGTACCCCGGGCACCGCTGGCATGCGGTCATGCATACGATTGTCGCTGCGGCTCGCGTCAACGGGCTACGGTGCATGGACGGCCCGTACGCCGGCTACACCGACACCGCCGGACTCGAGCACGCTTGCCGGATCGCCCAGGCACTCGGCTTTGACGGCAAGCAGTGTATTCATCCCGCGCAACTGGCGACGGTGAACGCGGTCTTCACACCGTCTGAAGCCGAGGTCGCGAAAGCCGCAGCGATCGTAGAGGCCTATGACAAGGCTGTGAGCGGCGGCCAGGGCGCGGCCACTCACGACGGACGGATGATTGATGCGGCCAACGTTCGAATGGCGCGTACCACGCTCGAGCGACAACGATTGATCTCGACGACGTGAAGTCTCAGCTGCCCTTGGACGGTCTTCTCGTCGTCTCCGTCGAGCAGGCTATCGCGGCGCCCTTCGCCAGTCGTCAGTTGGCAGACCTTGGCGCGCGCGTCATCAAGGTCGAACGCCCCGGCGTAGGCGATTTCGCGCGTGCGTACGACCATACGGTGCAGGGGCTGGCCAGCCATTTCGTCTGGACGAATCGATCGAAGGAGTCGCTCACACTTGATCTCAAGCGGCCTGAAGCGATCGACGTGCTTTGGCGACTGATCTCGCGCGCAGACGTGTATCTCCACAACCTCGCGCCCGGCGCAATGAGCCGCCTGGGATTTGGGTCCGCCGCGTTACGCGCTGCACATTCGCGACTGGTGATTTGCGAGATTTCTGGCTACGGAGCGTCAGGGCCATATCGCGACAAGAAGGCATACGACCTGCTGGTGCAGAGCGAAGCGGGTCTCGTCTCGATCACCGGGACCCCTGAGACTCCCTCGAAGGTGGGCATTTCCGTAGCCGATATCGCCGCAGGGATGTATGCGTTCTCATCGATACTGGCGGCGCTCGTCCGTCGCGCAACGACAGGAACGGGTGCGCTGCTGGACATCTCGATGTTCGATGCACTGGCGGAGTGGATGGGGTACCCGGCGTACTACACGGGCTACGGTGGGGCCCCGCTGCCACGCACCGGCGCGCGGCATGCGGCGATCGCGCCGTACGGACCATATGCGGCTGGCGATGGTCACATGGTCTACCTGGGACTCCAGAACGAGCGCGAGTGGGCTCGTTTCTGCGCCGAGGTCCTCGAGCAACCGGCCTTGACCGTCGATCCTCGATTCAGCTCGAACGCCTTGCGCGTGGAGCACCATAACGAGCTCGAGACGATCATCATTCAAGCCTTCGCGGGAAAGACCGCCCAGCAGGTCGTCAACCGGCTCGAAGCAGCGCAGATTGCCAATGCGCGGATGAACACCGTCGACGAGTTTCTCGATCACCCGCAACTCGCGGAACGAGGAAAGTGGAAGATGGTCGATTCCCCGGCAGGACCGCTGCGGGCCCTGGTGCCACCGTTTGGCTTCGACGATGTGGAGCCCAGGATGTGTTTATTCCCTGACGATGCGGCGCCCACCGAGAACATATTGAGTGAGCTCGGTTTCGAGCGCGACACCATCGCCTCATGGCGGAGGGACGGAATCGTCTGAACCAACCGGTCGTACAATGGATCGGTGCTGCTGTTCGAATTCTTCCCGCTGTTCGTTGCGCTCGTAGGCGTGGTTGCGGCGATCTTTCTGTTCGTGAGCGATCGACGATCGCGGCAGGATCCCACGCAGGACGAGGCGTCACGCCCCCGCCGACCGCCACGCACATCGTCTACTCCTGAACGACCCGGCCGACGGCCGAGCATGCTCCCCTAAAACGCAGTACCGTTCACACTTCTCGGTTCTCACTTCTCGCTTCGTGTTCACATTCGGTGCTGCGTTCAGTGGTTCGGACCCCGAACCCCGAACCCTGAACCATGAAACCTGAACCGAACCTGAACCTGAACACGAACAGAGAACCCAGAAGCGAGAAGTGCGAACTCACAGTTCACTACATACTCGCCCATCCTCCATCGATCGGAAGTACTGCGCCGGTAATGCTTGCGCTCTCAGGTCCACAGAGAAACACCATCAACGCGGCGACATCGTCAGGCGCAATCAGTTTCCCGGTCGGTTGTTTTCCCGCCAGAAGACGCCGCTCTGAGTCCGCTCGAGAAAGTCCTTCGCTCATCGAGGCGAGAACCGTTTCTTCGTGCACGGGTGTCTCTGTTGTTCCGGGACAGACAGCGTTGCAGGTGATGCCATGGGTCACTGTTTCGAGCGCCACGGCGCGCGTCAACCCGATGAGCGCCGTCTTGCTCGTCACGTAGTTCACGCGGTTGACCGCCCCACGCAGGCCGTAGATCGACGAGACGTTGATAATGCGCCCCCATCCCCGTTGTTTCATTCCGGGAACGGTCAGTCGAATTGTGTGGAAAGCGGCCGAGACATTCACGGCAAGGCCGTCGTCCCACGCCGAGGCCTCGAATGCCTCGATCGGCGCCGTGTGGCGCACGACAGCGTTGTTGACCAGAATGTCCACCGTCTCGAATGCGTCGGCGGCGGCCGAAACCATTGCCTCGATGTCCTCGCTCCGTCGCAAATCTGCGCCGTTGTAGATCGCGCGGACGCCGTGCTGGTCTTCAATCGCGTGGCGAAGCGTTTCGATGTCCTGGGTTCCGTCGAATCCGTTCAGCACGAGATTGCAGCCAGCAGCGGCGAAGCGATGGGCGGCGGCCAGGCCGAGGCCACGTACGGATCCGGTGATGAGAGCACACTTGCCAGAAAGGGGGCGCATCGGGGAAGGCTCTCGGCTCTGGGCTCTCGGCTCTAGTAAATCTGATCCAGACCGCGCCCTGGCCGGTTGTTGTATGGTAAGGCACGAAAGGCGAGATCACATGACCAGACGAACACTTGCGCTCGTGGGGCTCGCGGTGACGATGGCGATTGTGCTCGCTGGCTCTGGTGCCGGGGCCCAGGGGCAAAGGTCCGCCGGAGATCGAAGTTTTCGGACGCCGTGGGGTGACCCCGACATCCAGGGTCTGTTCACGACCGACGATGAGCTCGGCGTCCCGTTTGAAAGACCGGAACAATTCGGCGATCGAGCAGTCGTTACAGAAGAAGAATTTGCGCAGCGCCAGACCCAGTCGGTACGCCAGGCGGAGGCCGACGCTGAAGAGTTCGTCGCGCCTCGGACCGGTGGACGCGGCGGAGATGGCACCGGACCCCCGGCTCATTGGCTGGAACGGGGGAAGCCCTCGCAGCGCACCTCGATTGTGATCGCTCCGGCGAATGGACGCATCCCGTATCTCAACGAGGAGGCGCGCAAGCGGAGCGCGGTCGCTGTCAACGCCCGCACCACCGGCAACCGCCCGTTCGACGGACCGCAAGCGATGGACCTCTACGATCGGTGCATCACGCGGGGATTGCCTCACGTCATCTTCCCGACTATTTACAACAACACGTCGCAAATCGTGCAAGGCCCAGGCTACGTCGCGATCCGGTACGAGATGATTCACGATACCCGCGTCATCCCGCTCGATGGCCGGCCGCAGCTATCGTCGGCCATTCGGCAGTATTTCGGCGACTCGCGCGGACACTGGGAGGGAGACACGCTGGTCGTCGAGGTCACCAACTTCCCGACCAACATGGTCAACTACCGCGGTGCAACCGGCGCTCTCCACGTCACGGAACGTTTCAGGCGTGTAGACGCCACTACCGTTCGCTACGAAGTCACCGTGGCTGACCCGGCGACGTTCGCCTCGCCGTGGATGGCCGCGATCAGTCTGAAGACGTCCGATCAGCCGGACGTGTTCGAGTACGCCTGTCACGAAGGTAACTACGCGATGAGAAACATCCTGAGCGGTGCGCGTGCGGCGGAGAAAGCTCGTTAACTCGGGGGTAGGTTACACAT